>Ga0210242_102339_pt1 | contig 10476 bp, 5 predicted proteins | sample ChrtobMeP5a_16mM_FD_155445 | JGI IMG/M metagenome (GOLD analysis project Ga0210242, IMG submission 155445) | Chrysochromulina tobin associated microbial communities from unialgal haptophyte culture, Seattle, Washington, United States - P5a_16mM | ecosystem: Host-associated > Algae > Haptophytes >... | reverse complement strand
TTGGGCTTCGTGCTCATACCCAAGGCCAAGTTGCTGCGCACCGTCCAGCGGATCGACGAGCTACTGACGAGCGGCCTACCTTTCCAAGACTACCGCTCCCTCATCGGCCTGATCGAGCACCTGCGGTGCATCTACGGTGCTCAACGATCGGCAATGTACGGTCTCTACTTGCCGCACGGCTCCCTTCGCGTTCGCCACGAGGGGCCGGCGGCGCTCATCAGGCCGAACGGATTCCAGACCGAGCAGCTCGAGCGACATCGCACGCTGCTCATGAACACGGGAGGGGCCCCGGTCACCGCGGCCCTCAAGCGAGGGGACGGCGCCGCAGCTCCGCCCTTCGCGGTCAAGTTCGTCGTGTCGGCTGATGCGGCTACCGACAGCGCGCCGCCGGGCATTGGAGGCTTCTGCCATGGGCTGTACTGGTACGTCCCCATCCCCGAAGCCTGGCTGGTGTACATGCACATCACCGTGCTCGAGCTCCTTGCCACGGGGATGGGCGCCATCGCCTTGGCACCGTACCTTCGCCACGCCCAGCGCATCCGCCTGCAAAGCGACGCGCTGGCAACGCCTTTCGTGCTGGCTCGCCACGGAGCACACAGCCCGACGCTCATGCTCGCGCATCACCAGCTGCTGCAAGACGACAGATACCTGGCGGTAGCGGCGAATGCCGACATCCAGCACTTGGACGGCGACAGCAATGCCTTCAGCGACAGCGTATCGCGAGCGCTGTGGGAACGCTTCCGCCTCCTGTGCCGTGCGGCCAACATCCAGCCCGTGCGGGTGCAAGTGCCAGAGCACGCTCTATCGCTCTTGCGCAGAGTCGCCGATGCGGCGCGCCTCTCAGGCGTGCGGATACGTCGCTCGCAGTACGTGCGCCCGGACCCGGTCCTGCCCCCAGCCATGCTCATGCTGGGCCGCCGCGCCACTGCATGCGAAGAGGCCGACGCTGTGGCTAAGATAGGTGCTCGCCTTGCTGCGGCGCTGCGTGTTGCCATGGCGCCGCCTAGACGCCCCTCGCACGAAGGGCAAGCGGCTCGAATCATCTCAGAGCGCCTGGCCGGCCGCCTGCGCGGAGAGTCGGCGGTAGCGCTGCCCGAGCGGCCGACAACGCCCGCTCCAAATGCCTCGTTGCCGGCAAAAGCACCGCCAGTGCGGGCACCCCGTGGACGCACTCGCACCACGCAAGTCGAGGCACGCCCGCTGGCCGCGCGGCAAGGTAAGCTCTCGCTCACGACCATTGGCAAGTTGCGCCTCCTCGCCCTGCCTCGGCCGGCCGCGGCGGCACCTTCCCCAGCCCACGATGCCCTGAGAGCCGCTGCAGGCGTACAAGCGCACCGACGTGCTGCACTTTTTGCCAACGCCGGCTTCGGCTCCAACCATAACGTCGACCAGCTCGCCGAGCTCCTCAAACACGCCAGCGACCTGGCGGACTTCGGAGTTTCGCACGGCACGCGACGGAAGAACGAGGCGGCATGGGCGCACTGGGAGCAGTTCGCGGAGCTGGTCGGCTTCGACCCGCTGCTATCGGCGGACCAGGCGCGCAACTACCCGAGCGAAGTGGGCACCTTGCTGGCCACCTTTCTACTCTACGTCTACCCCAAGATGAAGGGCAAGCGCGGCCGGCAGTGGGCCTCCCCGCGCAGCGCGTTTGCCTACGTGTTGTCAATCATTCGAATCTTTCGCGAGTGGAAGATCATCCTCCCGCCGGCGAAAGTAGTGCAGGGTGAACTACACGGACTACTACGCGCCTTTGTCACAGTGTACGGCGCGCACGCACTGATGCCTCAACGGCGCGAGCCGTTCCGCTTCTCGATGGTGCAAAAACTGCTCAAGCACCCTAAAGACCGCCTCGGCGCACGTACCTACGACCCCGCCAGCGTTATTGGGTGGGCCTTCCGCGGCATGCTCGCACTCGGCTGGCGCACCGGCCATCGGCTGGCCGAGTTTGTCGCCCACCCGTCAGGCGAGGTGTGCTACGTCACGCGCCACGATGTGACATACATCATCGCCGGCGTGCCCGTAGCCGACCCGACGCCTGTGCAGCTCGCCGCGCTGCGGCCCGGAGACACTCTCCTCATCTCGCCGCCGCGTTCGAAGACCGACCAATTCGGAGAGATTCACTCCCCCTTTCCGTCCGCGATCGCCTACTCCCACGACCCGAACAGCGCTGGCTTCATCATTCAGCAGATCGAGCTCCTGCGCCCGCTGCGCGGCCGCAGCCGTGAGAGCACGCCGCTATTTGCTGATGAGACCGGGCTGCCGTACACGCACAACGCGATGGACACGCTCCTGCACGCCGCCCTGGTGCGGCTCTACGGCGAGCAGGTCGCGTCGTGCTACTCCTGGCACTCGCTGCGCTCCGGCCTCGCCACCGCCCTCAAAGCCGCCGGATGCGAAGACAGCGTCATCCAAATGATATGTCGATGGGCAAACCCCGAATCGCTCAAAGTGTATGCTCGACACGGCACGTCGCTACACATCAACTGGGTGGATCGCGCCGAAAAAGCCGTCATCGACGCCATCTTGTCATCCAGCGTGCCGAAAGTGTGCAACAGCGAGGGCAACATAGCCCTGCAACACCACTTTGGTGGCACCGTCCCGGCGCGTGCTCGGCATGTGCTCGACAATGCCGACAGAGACGCGGGCGACGCAACGGCAGCGCCGCCGGCGCCCCCTGATGCCTCGCCACTAACCCGCACCAACGCCGTCGGGCGCCGGGTGCGAGTGCCTGCCACTTGCTGGCCGACCTATACATGCACCGAGCACGCAGGATCAGGCTGGACAGCTCACATCCTATCTCTGCAACGAGCAAACGCTGTAACTCTGCGCTTCGCCGAAGCTACAGACGACCGCGGCCTGCCATTTGCAGATGTCCAGCTCGACCTGGGAGCCCTGATCCCCTTCTGACCTCAGATTCACGTCACCGACGACCGTCACCGTCACAACCTCCGTCACAAACCTCCGTCATACCTCCGTCACAAAGGCAGCCGCCATGAAACGCCAAGAGCGCTGAGAAGGCTGCCCCGACGACGGAACTACAATCAACACCACCCACCCGCCCTTTGGGATTCTAACCAATGACCGCACGACGCCGCCCACAACCGCCAACAGCAACAACGCCGTCTCTCAGCACATCACACCACCTGGGACTCAGAGCCGGCCCCTGGCCGTCTCTGGGGGGCTGCTTATTCATAACCATCCCTTTAAGTGTGATGCACAGAGAAGACGGTGGGTTCTAGCGCCGAAGGCGCTAGATTAGTTGTCTTCTGGGGCGAGCAACGTAACTGGGGCGGAGGCGCGGCTGCCCTTCGAGCAGAGCGCGCCGGCGGGCGGGGTATGAACCACACGCATGCATGCAGGAGGATACATACCATAAAGCCCACAGTCCGAACAGTTACTGTGGAAAGAGGGCGCGTCGCCTGCCTCAGGCTTCGCGCAAAAGTCACGCGTCCGTGTGAGGTCGCCGCGCAAGGCGGCTCTCCCACTGCGTGTTTGTCGTGCCCCACCCTCCCGGACCCGTACTGTCTAGAATAGGGGACTCAGAGCCGGCCCCTGGCCGTCTCTGGGGGGCTGCTTATTCATAACCATCCCTTTAAGTGTGATGCACAGAGAAGACCGTTAACCGTACCGTGAGGAATGAGTTGTCAGTTGACGAGAGCTCGGCTAGAACGCGATCGTCGACAAAGTATTCCAGAAAGGGAAGCGTCCGAGTCAGGCCGGGCTCAGGGAATAGCCAGCTCCTTATTCGACCGACACGGAGAAAGCAGACACATGGAGACACAGGGTCGCACACATCTCGCCATATGGACATTCACACTCATTACGATTGATGAGTACAGTCATCAGTTCCTCCCAGCTGTCCTTTCCCCCCAGCTGTCGTCACCCTTCCTCCTTCCCCCTCCCCCTCCCCCTTACCTCCCCCTCATGCTCTCTACAAACAGGCACAGGCACACAAAGACAAGCGAGCACCGCCTGACCGCGTCTTAGCGATGAGCGAGGGGTACTTGTTAGGCGCGCGCCGGCGGCACAATGCGGCAGACGTAAGGACGCCACAGGCTGCCCCGTTGTCCTCTGCCACGTTCTAGCCTCCCAAGCCCCAAACGCATTAGTAGCCGACCTTTTGCGACCTCCGCTCGCAGAAACTAGAGTAGAGCATGGGCCAGTATGTATGCCTTCGAACGTGCAGCCTAGCAGCCTGCTGTCTTGAACCAGCCGTCTGCCACCACCGCCTTGTCAGGTACAGCGGCCTCCTGCTCAAGTGACCTCTAACTAGTACAAGGCGAGGAAGGTCAAGCAGGCTCCATGTTGGCAAGTCCAGCCTCGTGAAAAGACCTGAGCATTGCAAAGGTATCGGATGGCAGTGCTTTGCTGAGTCGGAGGAGACTGTATAGGTCGGAGAGGTCGAACACCTCTGCTGTCATCATCTCCTGGCGACTTTGATTCACAAAGCTGGGGCTTAAACGGTGGATGTGATACGCACCAAATCTTCGTTTCCCTTTCCCTTTTGACTGTTGGTCTGTCTTTGGGATCCTCGTACCGACTTGGCCGAGACGGCTCTGAACCTGTGGCCACGGTGTCCATGTGTACTTAAGGATGAGCCCGCCTTGTAGAAACATACAAGGGCCGCAGCGTGTCGGCCTCTTGCCCTTTCTGACCCAAGTCATGTCGTGGCGTCCGGGTTCGTATGTCCACTCAAATTTCATAAAGGGACCTCCAAAGATGAAGCGTTCATATCCAGTAGCATTCAAGTTCAAGTTCAAGTTCAAGTTCAATTTCGATTTCAAGTTAGCATTGATTGTACATAGAGAGCGTTGCGTAGCCAGATCCTTGTAGCGTCCAAGTGGCCGCGAGTCGTTGCCAGCCATCATCACCGCGCGAATGCGCATGGGTCGTTCGCCATCCAAGACTGCGAGCGACCCCCGCAGATCCGCATGCACCAAGAACTCAGTCGTCGTCAGCGCAATGTGCCAGTAGTCTGGGTGTGACTTCTGTACGCTCATCACCTGCTTGTCGAGCTCGACCGCGCCAAATTCGGGTACACTGGAATTGACGACGATCCAGTTTGGTGGCGCGAGCTCCTTGATGATTTGGACTGACCGGTCTGTGGAGCTGTAGTCGATGAGGACTACCTTATCAAACATGTGTGCGTGGTGACGAATCCAGTATGGCAGCAGAAGCTCCTCGTTGAAGAAGTGGCTGGTGAGCATCACACGCCGCTGCGTACTGTTAGCCGACGCTGGCGCGCCGGAGACGCTCGGATGGTGCGGCAGGTTGCTGACGGGTGTTGGTTTGTAGATCATGTTGCTCACAGTTGTGCCGTTGAGCCACGACACGCGCGGTGACGGAAAGGGTTGGATGATTAGAATGGGCTCGGCGTGCGGCGTGGCAGCCGTGGCGATGGCGGTGAGCTTGGCCCTGATCTCCTCCAAGAAGTTCCACGCGAAGACGACGATGGCGAGCGGCTGCGGTGAGTCCTTCAGCAGCTCGGCCACAAATGATGTCCGCTGGATCGGGATGCGCGTCCCAGGGCAGAAGGTTCCCTGCTTCATGGGCGCGTCGTCGAGCACAAACTCAAGCTGCGCAGCGGCGCGGCCTCCGCGACCGAGCATGAAGTGCAGCAGAACCATTCCCTTGGCGGCCGCACCGTATGCACCGATCCAGTATCCGCTCCGTTTGAGGCGGGCGAGCTGCGCCTCGAGCCACATACCCGTCGCCGTGGCGCGCGAGTTGTACCGTTCGTAGAAGAAGTCAGTCGTGAACCCCAGAGCAACCTCCTTTCTCAGCCGCTGCTGCACGCTAGAAGATTTATTCTGCCACTGAATCGACGAGTTCCATGCCTTCTTCTCACGGCTCAACGTCCAGAAACACGAGATTCCGTGAATGGGTACAGTCTCAAAGCTGCGGATGGTAAGATTGCTGAGCTCTGCCGCCACCTTGAATGAATGCATCGTGAAAAAGGAGAGGTGCTCGTGGTACACCGTGTCAAACTGTCCGTCCTCATGCATCTGGCACTGTGACGTCTGTATGTACAGGAGCGTATGGGCGCTCATGGCCTTGGCGCACGCCCGGAGGAAGGCGACTGGCGAGGGCACGTGGGCGAGCACGTTCTGTGCAACAATTGCATCTAGGTGCACCGGCAACTTGTTCGGAGGCCAAACGTTCTCAGCCCCCCAGAAGCCGACCTGGATGTGGTGGCCCTTGGCGATGGCGGTATGCGCGATGTTGGCGGCAGGGTCAACACCGTATGTCTTCCATCCACGCTTCTTGAATGCATCGAGCTGCGAGCCGTCGTTGCAGGCCAGCTCAAGAACGGCTAGGGCCTTTTTCCCACTTGGAGCATGGCGCTGCATATTCACCGGCAAGGTGGCCACATCTGCAGATACCCTGTTGGCGAGCCACTCAAAGTGGCCCAGGAGCGTCTTGCTGGTGCCACTGACGTACAGGTAGTGTGAGAAGAGGCGTGGGCGCGATACAAGGTGCGAGAGGTGCATGTGGTTGCAGCTGCGACAGCGCATTAGCGCCAGTGGATAGCGCTCTGCCTGCAACGCCTTGTCGGTCGTGTTGAAAAAGTCGTTGGCGAGCGGCTGGTCGTGCAGGTCGAGCACGAGCTGAATGTCGTGGGAGCCGCAGACAGGGCATGGGATGCTGATCAGGAGGCGGCCCTCTGGCCCATGGCTCGCCCCACCTAGATGCGTGCGCCGTACTTCACTGTGGCTGCGTATCACATCGCGACTGGGCTTCTCGTCGGTCCCGTCCTCGACAATGTGAGACAGTTGAATATGCGCCCCTTTGGCCGTGATCGAGTCTGGCACGTGCATGTCGAGATCTGCAATGACAAGTGCCGGCGTACCTTTCATGGAAGTCTTGAAGGTGCGCGAGAAGAGGCTGCCATTCAGCGAGAAGCCGATCGAGTCAGGTGCAGGGGCGTGGTCCGAAGTGTCAATGCGGGCGCTCGTGCGTCCGGCGATCGCGCTCGCCAGCGTGCCAATTTTGCTGTTGAACGACAGGAGGTGGTAGACGGCAAAGCGGGGGGGCTCGCTACTGAGAGACGACACTGTGAGGATGTCGATGAAGGCGCGGGTCAGATCCTCCAGCCAGAGGTAGGCACGGTTGGTCTCAGGGTGCCGCACGTGGAGGACACCCGTTGTGTACGCACTCCGTATCATCGCCATGGGACCAAGATCCGTCCTCTGGCCGGGCGAATTGCCGACGACAGTGCCAAAGCGCAGGCCAATTAGCTGAGGCACGTTGGCAGATAACGATAAAGCCAGCATCGCCCTCTCACGTTCGAGCATGGACGCCGAGTAGACGTCGAGCAGGTCAGTGTGCACTTGATCTTGCTCATCTATGGGGTGATCGCCACTGCCCTCTGCAACTGCAGACGTGCTGGCAAAGACGAAGAGCTGGTGGCGGAGCATGCGCGAGGCCAGTGCCACGGGGTCATCAACGTTCTCGGTATGCGACTTTTGCTTGCCTGCGGCATCGCAAGCGACTCTGCCGGTCAGGCCTCCAAAGTAGATCACGGCCGTGTAGTTGTGGAGCATGGATATTGGGATGTTGCGCGCCGCGAGGTTGGTGATAGGCAAACCCCCTCTGAGCTGCGGATTATGGTCAAAGCCCATCACGGACCAGTTGCAGTGCTGTGCAAGCACTGCATGGAGCCGGGAGCCAATGTAGCCACCAGCGCCAACAATGGCCACGCGGAGGGGATGCGCGGCGCACACCGGATGCGGCGTGTCGGTGCCCGGAAGGGCGTCCGAGCGGCAGCATGATGAGCTCCGCAGGGAGTAGCCAGCCGAGCGGGGATCAGCGCGGAGGCATTTGCACGGGTCTATTCTCGCTTGGACACCAGAGATGGCGAAGCCGGGATAAAGAAATCCAAAAGCGTGCTGAGGCATGGGCATCACTGCGTACAAGATGGCCAGCACGCGCCGATGAAGGCGCTGGGCGCCGAGCGCGGCAGGGCAAACCATTCTTTCGGCTGTCCGTGATGCACTACACGGGCCGTCAACCGACTGGTCTGAGCGGACTTTCCACATATGGATTACATATGGATTTGGATCGCAATGCATGCTCACCGCGCTCACCCGAGAACGCTCCACATACTAAGCAACTCAGGCGTGTACGGTGTTCAGCAAAGCGATATATAAGAGCGGTCCCCGATTGTTGAGTTCGCGCGCTTTGTGAACTAGTACGTCAATCCGGGCGGCGACGCGTCCGCTCAAGACTCAAGTCTGGACGAGTCAAGTCAACGGTCTCAAGCTTCCGGAGCACAGTGGAATGGGCTTCCGTATGCTTGTCTGTCTGTTTATGTTAAGACTTGACTTGACTAACGAATAAAACCCCGTCTCGGTGTGGCCAGTGCCCCTGCAGCTTTGTTACAGCTTTGAGCGGATGAGCGGATGTTCGAGCATGAGGATGTTTAAGCGTCTCGTTGTGTTTGAGTGCGCAACTCTCGAAAGAGCTCGCGACGGCGCGGGTGCTGCACCGCGACCGTCAGATGCCAACTGCATGCGGCGCGCCGCATCTGAGGACGTCGGATGCCACGCGCCGCATGCAGTTGGCATGCCACCACGGCTGCCCCACGTCCGCGCTCCAAGCAGCCTCCAGCGTCGCTGCTGCCGCCGCGCGCCGGCGCGCGCGTTGATCCACTGGCCGGCCGCCGGCCGCCTTGGCGCCGGTGAGGACGTCGACAATGAGGGCAAGTCCGACGGCTGCGCCAACGGCTGCGCCAGCAGAGTGTCCACGAGCTCTCCTGTGGGGAGATGGAGGGGGGCGCCGTGGTGAGCACATGCATGCGGCGCCAGCAGAGTGTCCACGAGCTCTCCTGTGGGGAGATGGAGGGGGGCGCCGTGGTGAGCACATGCATGCGGCGCCAGCAGAGTGTCCACGAACGTTCGGGTGCCTGCTCCAGCGGCTGCTGCGGCTGCGGCTGCGTCGGCTGCTGCGCGGCCCGGTATGGGTCGAAGCGTCGGTCGAGTGGCAACTCGGGGCTCGGGTCGACCGAGAGGATGGTCGGAGTGAGCGCCTCAACTAAGCTGAGGAGAGAGGCAATCCAGTGCATTGCAATCAGTGGCCAACCAGAGGCAATCAAGAGCTGAGCTGCGTCGTACCGAGAGCAGCTGGGACGTCCCAGCGTATCCGCGCGCCGCCGCGGCTACGGGCGTGAGAGGCTCGCCATAGCCCATCATCGAACGGTAGAGGTGACTGCCAGGGAAGCCGCTGCCCGTGCGCGGATGGCGGTAGCTCGATCCCGTTTGACGTGAGGGGCTCGCCACCGCCGCCGCACCACCCGCGCGCTCGAGAGATGCCCAAAGCGTTGCCGCAGCCGTCGCCGAGGCGTTCGCGCTGCCGTCTGCACGCTTCAGCTTCGCCTGGCCATCCGTGTCGGCGGTGGAGTCCGGAGAGGCTTCGGTGTCCTCGAGCCAGGCGGTGTCCTCGAGCCAGGGACGTTAGTGGCCACAGCTCGCCAGGTACTAGCCGTGCCGCAAAGTCGCGAGCGCCCGACTGCCAAGCAGACGTTGAGAAACGGCGAGGACCTTTCGCGTACGTCTCCGGCGGGCCGACCTGAGCATGCCACGCGCGCGCGCGCGCCGCTCGCCAGACAATCCCCTCGCTGTGCACGTACACGCGCAGCGGCTCCGTCGCACGAAGAGCTGGATGCAGAATCGCCGACCCCCGAGGAGATGCGGTCGCTCGTCGAGACGGCGCACGGCCCACGAGCCACGCTGTGGCAGCGCGTCCGGGTTGTTCGTCAGGGACGGGATGGGCCGGCCGGCAGCCTCGGCGCTGTCGAGCATCATGTAGTTTGAGCTCCCACATCGCGCGCCCGCCGTCGCGCACGATCGCCGCTCGAACCTCATCGACTTGTTGCGGGAGCACGAGGCATTCCGCCACACGGACGATCCGATCAAGGGGAGCACGTGCTTCGGCGAGGGCGCGGCACGCTGCGTCCGGCCGCGCGGGCACCATGCCCGGGAGCGTATTCACGCGCTGCGTACGCACCGCCGACGTGGTGAGCGTCTGGTGGACTGCCGCGTCGGTCCACAGAACAGACGCCTGCTCTGGCGCGGCGACCTCTTTGTGCCCCGCCGCGAGCAACACGCTGCGCAGCGCGTTCGCGTCCAGCGTTGGCGTCACATGGAAGGTGTGCACATCGTAGTCGCGCATCAGGACCGAGGCGCAGATGAGCAGCAGCGTGATCAGCATCCCTTACCAGAGCATCGCGCGCTTCAAGTGGCGGTGACAGCGGAGGCGAGGGCGGCGGCGGCGGTGGGCGATGGTCGGCGGGACGGCAAAGGGGAAACGAGGAAGCGGCTCGCCCGTCTTGGCGGTTTCAATACACACAATTGGTGTTGTGAGATCACATTCACTTTGTGCAAACGCGACAAGGCGCGGTGATGAAGGAATCATCAAGCTGAGACTCCTCAGGATTCCGGCATCACCGCGATGGAGCATCGCGCAAGGCGCATTCGG
>Ga0210242_102321_pt1 | contig 10582 bp, 9 predicted proteins | sample ChrtobMeP5a_16mM_FD_155445 | JGI IMG/M metagenome (GOLD analysis project Ga0210242, IMG submission 155445) | Chrysochromulina tobin associated microbial communities from unialgal haptophyte culture, Seattle, Washington, United States - P5a_16mM | ecosystem: Host-associated > Algae > Haptophytes >... | reverse complement strand
CACCTCGTAGGGGCATGCGAACGCCGTGTAAAACAGCGCGACGACCCCCGCCACGTCCCATCTGGCGAAGAACGTGCTCGTGCGCGGGTCGATCAAGGGGAGGCGACACCACTTTGGACAGCACCAAGTCCACGAACGGGGTTTGGGGGGTTTCTTGCTACCCGCAAGCCCCGAAGCGTGTGCGTCTGGCTTCATGTCGAGAATGTAGGCTTCGTGCGCCGGCATGGTCTGCGTGGCCAGAGAGAGGGCTCAGGATTTAGATGGGCCTCGAATCGGCGTCCCTTTTTAGAGCTTGCGGACGTGGGCAGCCCGTTTCAGGCGAACCTAAATGGGAGAAGTTAAAATCATCCAACTTTTTCAAAAGCATGCACAATTCATCCACACCGATGAAGCGCGGGCCACGCCGAAACCGAGACGACACAACCGGCTCTCAGGGCCGCACATGCCACCGTGGCAAACAGCCGGAGCTGTTCACGTCGTGCCCCGCGACCAGGATTTGGCGCGGGAGAGCGTGAGCTCCCGATTCTCGTCGGGCGAGCTCGGGGCGCTCTCGGCGCCCCCGACCACCCCCTGCGGCTTCGCGACCCGTCCAAAGGAGAGATTTGAGAGCATTGCTCGGGAAAGCTTCGGCGGAGAGCTTCGGAGAGCTTCGGAGAGCTTCGGAGAGCTTCGGCGAGCCGCCGTGGCCTCCTCAAGCTGCGTGACGAGGTGCTGGATCTGGCTCTGCATCTGCCCTTGCATCGCCATGCTCTGCTCGAGCTTCTTCTCCATGGCCTCGACTTGCAACTTGTACATGTTCGCGGCCGCGGCGTCGGCCTTGGCCTTGGCGAGGGCTTCGTCGCGTTCGTGAAGCAGCGCCGCCTTTTCTGACTTCCATTTTCGGCTCGTGGGGCCGATCCATGTGGTGAATGTGCTGCTGGCCTCCACGATGGGGAACAGCCACGGTTCCTCCGCCTCCGCGTCCAGCTGCTGCGCGGCGTACTCGTAGCCAGTGTGGCGCGCGGGGGCCGAAAGGGGGCAAGGGGCAGAATGGGGTTTCCGATGGGATCCTTCCTCGATGCTCGGGGCCGTGGTTTTGGCTGTGCGGTTGAGGGAGGGGAGCAAATTTAAGAGCAAGTCGGCTGCGGCGATGGCGCCTGCTCGGCCCAGCTTCGGTCCGACGCGTGAGAGCACGAATGTGACCTTGGTGGCATTGTCGGTCAACAGCTCGCCAAAGTCGGACTCTGCGTTCACCGGCTCCCCGTTGATCGACACCAAGCGATCGCCGATGAGCATCTGCCCGCATCGCCCTGCAGGCGTGTCTTTGCCAATAGCCGAAAGCATGACGGCGTTGCCATTGAAGCTGACGCCCAGCCCAAAGCCTTCATGGGTACTACGCTCGAGCGTCACGTGCACGAGCTCATCAACGACCATTGTGGGGGACGGCGGCACTTTCTTCATGATCGCTTCTTCCCGTCCAGTAGCCCAAGACCGTTGAGCTTCCATGACACTCGGCGTGGTTGTTGCGGGGCTCTCCTCAAGAGCGGGTCTCTCTTCTCGCATGCCGAAATCCATGGCGCGATGCGTAGAACGGGTAAATCGGAAAACTGGAGCGTCCTAATTTGGGCTCACTGTTTCCGGCTGCATGCGCCGTGAAGACAGTCCATGACATGCAAAGGGGATCCGACTCCCTCTCGCTGGCTGCCACCTCGCAGGTAACGGGCTGCCACCGGCATGAGTCTCACCACACTGCGGCGAGCGCATACACGCACTCGCCCACGGAAAAGACGGTCCCCAACGCGAGCAAGCTCGAGAGCACGACGGCTCCTACACGCGACTCCGGAGGCGCCCGGGCTCCACCCTTGCTCGCGAGCAAGGGAGACGCCTCCGCATCCTCTGCTGCCTCCGCGTCCGCCGCGTCCGCCGCGTCGGCCGCGTCGGCCGCCCACTGCACGCTGTCTCGCTCAGTGTGCGCCTGGTTGGGAATGAGGAAGAGCAACGGTAGCCCAAGCAGCTGGGAAGCAGCCCCGAGTGTGGTGAGGGTGCCAAGCGCGCGAAAGTCGGTCTGGGTGACCCCGAGGAGCGCCGTGACGAGCGCGGACATCGAGTCGCCCAAGGTTGCACCCGCCATCTGAAGCGACGTGACCAACGCAAAGACGGTCGAGGTGGCCGCGGTGGGACACAGGGAGGCTTGGAGCGTCAGGATGGGCATCGCCATCAGAAATCGGACCACTTCGGCGACGGCCGTGTCACCCACCACGAAGGCGAAGTCGGCGATGCCGAGGCGACGGTTGAGGCCGCTGATGAGAAGCATCTTGGACCACGAGATCAACGCCGAGGCGACCAGCAGGAGCGCAAACATCGAGCGCAGTTGACGAAACTGCGACGTCGACGCGTGCGACCATCGGTAGTAGAGAGCCCCGAGCACGTTGCTTGCGGCCCCGACGACGTCGATAGCAGCGAACTCGCGGCTGCTCCAAGCCAGAGGCTGCGGCCCCGCCATGTCGGAGGGTGCACCGCTGCCGCCGCCGCCGCTCCGGCCGCCGCTCCCGCCGCCGCTCCCGCCGCTCCCGCCGCCGCTCCCGCCGCCGCTCCCGCCGCCGCTCCCGCCGCCGCTCCCGCCGCCGCTCCCGCCGCCGCTCCCGCCGGTGCGAGGATGACCCAGCAAGAAAGCATCGTACGCTGCTGTATTGCGCAAATGGCATGCCTGCAGAAAGAGGAAGAGGCAGGGCCACCAGATGGCCTTCCGACGCATCGCGCCGCCCACCTCGCCCAGCAGCCGTCGCGAGTGCGCGCAGCAGCCGCCCCGACCCATCGCCAGATTCGCGCTCCCCACCCCGACTCGAGGGTCCGGCAACAAGGTGGCGAGAGCGAGGTTGAGAAGCTGCACGCCCGCACCCGTCGCAAAGCACGCGCTGACGAGCGGCCGGCTCGCGGGACCCGTCGCGCCACCGCCGAGCATGTACATACCGAGCAGCTGACCCATGAGGCTGCCGAGCGTCAACCCAATCCAGCAGTGCGTCTGGAGCTGCCCGAACTTGCCGAGCTCGTCGAGCGCCATCTGCTCGACGACGATCGTGTCGAGCGCCACGCCGATGAATAGCTGGCAGACGACGGACGCAAAGACAAGCGCCGCGAGCGGCTTCACGGACGGCAGCTGCACGGCGATCGTGGCCATGAGTGCCGCCTTGGCGGTGAGTGCGAGCATGAGGTATGGCAGCCGCCTGCGACCGCAAAGGGGTACGGCGTCCGACAAGAAGGCGACGGCGATTTTGAATTGCCAGGGGAGGCGCATCAGCGCGCCGAAGAGCGCTCCCTGCGTGGCCGGCGAGACGAGCAGCACCGAGAGAGTGTACACCTGTAGCGCCGCATCCGGCACTGCGTTGCCCACGCCGCAAAGGAACATGGCGAGCGGCAAAACTATCGACGGCACGCAGGTGCGAGGCTGACTCCTAGCTGAGCTAGCCTTGTCGCCAGGCGCTCCGGAATACCGGTCACCTTTGCGCCTTTGCAGCATGGCAGAGTGGGACCCAAGGCACGGCGTTCACGCTCCGTCGCCGCAATTGTCACGTCAGAATTGCCCAGGAAGGATTTTTGACCCAAAATCGGTAAGTAGTAGCACGGATTCATGGCAAGGTGGTACCCACATGTACCATGCACACCAATTCGACTTGCGCGGCGTCAGTGTCGAAGCCGCACTGGTCGGAGCCGTCCGTGGTCAGACGAAGTCGCGGAGCTTGAGTCGTCCTTTCAGCTCCTCGAGCATTGAGTATGTCGAACCTTCGGGCCGACAGTACGGCACGCCAAAGGTGACATATAGGAGCCGCCGCCGCCTCTGGCTTGCATTGCCGCCGCCACGATGCCACAAGCGCGAGTCCATCATGTACACGTCGCCCGCACCACAACTCATGTCGACGGCAAGCTTGGCGGCTGCGTCGCGGTACCTACGTGTGCCCGCCGACGGCTGAGGGTCCCGCAGGCGCATGTGGCTCTTCTCGTTGTGAGTGCGCGGGAGCAGCCGCGTAGGGCCCATGTTGACGTCGATGTCTTGCAGCGCGACGAAGCACGTGATGAGCGACGCACCGCATTTGGAAGGGAGCACGGAATCGGAATGCCACTGCTGTTCGTTGGTGCCAGGATCGGAAATGAGCGTTGAGAGCTCCACTATGATCGCGTCGGAGGTGAGCGTCTGCTCCAGTATGGGGCTTAGGGCCGCGCAGATCGTTCGCAGCGCCTCGTGCACCACGGGCTCTGCAGCGTCGAGCTTGAGGTCATAGCGCCGGTGGCGCTCTCTCACAGCGCCAAACCAGCGTGCGAAGGCGGCGAGAGCCGCAGGCTCCTCCTTTGAGCCGTTGGGCGCGTTCGCCTGTTCTTTGCGCCGCACGAGGTGCTCGTCGACAAAGGTGCGCAGCCTTTGCACCTTCCAGGGGGGAGCGAGGAGGGAGGAGGAGAAGAGTGAGAGGAGGGTGAGCGAAGGATGCGTCAGTCAGTGCGAGGGGCGGAGGCGGGTGCGGCCACTCGCGCGCGGCGCGGTGTGGCGGTGTGGCCTCAGAAGGTAAAGCGAATTGTTGATCGCTCCACTGCCGTCCCGCCAATGAAGGGGGCGTGTCAGGCAACCGGATAGGTCTCTTCATGGGCCGTCGCGCCGCGCGTGGCCACTCCGCCATTTCGGATTCCTTTTCGGACCCGGCTTTGGCCCCAGCATCGGGTCGGAATCATTTGGAGCTCAGCCTGTACTGTACCTGAGAGGCGCACAGGACTTGTCGGAGTCCCACGAGACCCTCCACAGCAAAGGTACCAGCCGTGTCCGCAGGGTCGGCATCGACGGCGGCCCATTTGGGCTCTCCTCCCTGTGCCTCTCCATCTTCGTCGTCATCCGCGGACTCCCATCGCTGGCGCAACACCTTGGGAAAGCCCCAGTCGTCATCCTCGTCATCCTCGTCCTTCGCGTCCTCCTCGTCGTCCTCGTCCCTCTCCTCCCGCTGCCCCACCGACTTTGGCAAGGCCGATCCCCAATCATCATTTCGAAGACGAATGTCTCCATCGTCCTCATAGTCCTTTCGGAACTCCACGTCACCCAACTTCTCGTCTTCCTCGCCACCATCTCCTGCCTCGTCGTCGTCCGAAGAGCTCAAGCGCTCTCCCTCCGCCGTCAGGGTTTGCCCCGCAATGAACCTCCGAAATGAACCTCCGAATCCCTGGTCCGCAATGAAAGTCTTCGCCGCCTTGGCTATCCGCTCTGCCACCCTCGCCCGCATGGTGGCCGCACGGATGGCGAGACGTGCGGCCACGAGCGCGGCATCCCGTTTGTCGACGAGCTCCCGTGCTGTGCGGAGAGCGGCTTCCAGGCGATCGACCTTCTCTTGCTGCCGTCTCTCCATCCACGACTGCGGTGGCGTTGGCGACTCGCCAGTACTTGGCGACAGCGCATCGGGCTCTCCAGAATACGAGGCGAGCTCTTCGGGGCTTTGGAGCATGCTCGAATAGGTACCGGTCGACTGCATCCCCACCCGCTCGAAGTCACGTTCTACGCGCGCGGCCCGCTCGCTGGCGCGATCTTCAAGCCACCCACCGATGCTTGCTGCTGTCGCTGCCGCATATCTCGCCGTCACATATCGATCCAGCGGCTCAGCCTCCGCCACTGGTCGTTCAACCTCGGACTCCTCGACGTTGCTAGGGCCATACATGGCGTTCATCATCGCAGAGAGGCGCATCTGCTCCTCCTCCCAGGCGGTCGCGTCGCTCATGGTCAGAAAAATTAGGGTTGGCCCTTTTTTGTCTTTTTGCGGAGAATTGTGCCCAAACGCCGTTGTGATCGTTCCTGTGAACGTGTTTGAAGGTTTGGGTCTGCAACAAACCCTAGCCCGAACCCTAACCCGAACCCTTCTAATCTCGACAGACCAGCCGAGGCTGGCTGCCGCGGGACCAGCCGTAAACGGCTAACCCCCCGGCTCCAAGTTGATGCGAGAGCGCCCATTGGATGAAGGCGAGGGACCGGGTGGGGGGCGACGCGAGGGACCGGGGGGGGCGCAGCTGGTGGGGGCGTAGGGTGCCTGTCCTGCGGGCCCACGCTCGGGACGAGGGCGAGCGGGCGCGCCATGCGCGCTGGGGAGAATCCGCGCCGCGTCATGCGCGTCCGGTACTATGTGGCCGCCGCGGCCGCGAGGCCATTGGCGGCGCCCGGCATGTCGGCGACGGCGTCGTCGTGGGTGTTCTGAGGCGTGGCTAATATCGGCTGTAGGGTCAATAGAGGCGCTCGTGCGCCTGGAGTCCCTCTACGACACACTGACGACACACAGACGCCTCCCAGCCGAACGGACAGAAACAACCCGCACATCCCCCCAAACCACAGCCCTGTCAGGTCCATGTCAGGTGCTCAGGTCACTGACGGACCGGAACCGCACGTCACCGACCGAGCAATAACTAACCAATTCAAGAAGGCCTCAGTCACTGAGCTGTCAGCCCGCGCTCGGGGTGATGCACTCGAGTACATAAAAATCGGCATAGCCGCTTGCAGCGCAAAGTCCGAACACGTCGGAAAAGAAGCCGGAAAAGTACATCTCGAGCTTCAGGGGAGTGATTGGTGGCCAATACATGAGATTCACCAAGGCATAGGCCGCAGTCAGACTGAAGCCAGCAAAGAGTGTGCCAAAAAACGGCCAGATCGCGAGCTCGTAGATCGCCTGGAGAATGGATCGGATCACAACACTCCCTTGTCCCGCTCGGTAATGAGTTGAAACGGCTCTGGCCACGTCGAACGCAAAAGAGCTCAGGTCGCCACAGATCTGGCCAAATAGAGACCACCAGAGGCCAAACTGCAGGCCGATGCGATAGAAGTAGTAGTGCACCATCATCTCGCACGAGATGTTCGAGAGAGGGCCGGTGGCCCGGTCAAACCCCACGAGGAGCGATGCGAAGCACACTAAAGAGGTGGCGATGGTCACCAGCCGAGGCTGCGGATACTGTTTGAGGATCGTTTGCCAGGTCTCTTTGGACATCGGGTCACGTATCCGCAGCTCCTTCAGTCGTTGGCGCTCCACGCGAAAGAGTTCGACGAACTCGTCCTTGATCTGGTCAGTCTCTTCGATCGGCACGAACACTTGCGGAATCCGATTGTCGAGCTCAAGCACGAAGATGACTGTGAGCCCGTTCAGCACAATGCTCGTCGCGTCGGTGCCCTGACTGGTGAGCAGCGAGAGACATGCATATGGAACCAGCGCGACAACCTGCCATCGAGCCCGCGAATCGAAGATGATGCATCTGGAGTGAGCACACAGAGCTGAGCATCAGGCAAGGGCCGCCATACAAGGCCAAAGCCTCAATAGGTGGGTCGCTGCGAGCCCCCAGGCAAGCCCACGCGCACCGCCTTTGAGTACAAGAATCCGATCAGTGTGACGATCACCCTGCAGGCCGTGTAGCAGACAGACACGGCCGCCCGCTCAAGTGGTTTCGATGGCAACAGGAGGCGGCGAAGGTAATTTGCATTCGCATGCTCCCGCGTCTCAGCCGCCACCTCCATTGCGACGAGTGCAAAGACGACATACAAGATCATCGTATCTGTGGGCGTCATGCTGACCCCTGCTTGCCGAGCGTAAAGGCAGTGGGCAAACGAAGGAGGAATCGCCTCCACGAGCGTCTCGTCTTCGTACGAACCCCATATATCGGCGTGCGTCGGGCGATGATTTCTGTCATCCCATGCGCCCGGCAAGAAGTGAGCATTCTCTGCTGCGGAAAGAACTTCGGCGCAGAAGCCCGTCGCATTTTCGTGATACTGCGCCGCGCCCGTAATGAAGTCATTTTGCCACGCCTCTGCAGATCCACCATTCGCCGCGCCCGCCAAGTGGTTGCAGTCCACGCAAGTCGGCTTGAGGGGACACAAGTCGGACGGGTTCTGGAGACAATAGTCGTACAGCCTTGCGCACACCTGTCCCGTGTTGCAATCATCAGACGTAACGCAGCGAGGCCAGTTTACTGCGACCCCGAGAGATAGCAGGCACACAATCTCTGCAATGGCAAGGACACACGCGACAACGGTCCAAAGGCTCGCACTGGCCACGGCATACGGTTTGCGAGTTCGAAAAGCTTGCGAGAGCCAGTACTGGGCGACCATGATCACATTGAGCTGCTCCACGAGAGCTCTCGCCTTTTCTTCATAGGTGAGTTGATCTGGATCTGGCTGCGACTTCAAAGAGTTGGCGACAGCTTGAAGGACGTGAACACGCTTCAATATAGACTTCGCCATCCAAGTGTTCGCGAGTTTTAGAGCATCCAAGGATCTCGCGCGGTGCTGAGGACGAAACGTCGAGGTAAAGTTGCCGTCGCTGGAAGGCAGGCCGATGTCGCTGGCTATGTCCTCACCTCCGTATGGCTGTACGATGTTGCTGGCGTCTTCAACGTCGCGGCCCAACCTTTTCGAGTGAGGTGCGACCCTCAGGTGCATGGCCGAAGAAGACAATTCAGAGAGGACGTCCGTTGCAAAGCGGGCCCTCCTCTGTTCGCATGCATCGTTTTCGAGTGATGTGAGAAAAATGAAATGCGGCCTCCAGTCATTAATCACAGAGCGATGCTGGGTGATGCGTGCTCGGGTCCGCGCGCCCAGCCCACGATTTGCCCCTAGGCGCCGGCCGACATCGCCGGCCACACCCCAACTCCACTCCATCTCCCACTTGGCTGCCCCAGCCTAGCGTAGCCGGTCGTATCTCAAACGGCGACGCCCGAGGCGGCCTCCATCAACCTGACAACGTCCGTCTTCTGCAGCCCGACGAGCTTGTAGCCGTCGTCGATGCCGGGCACGAACTCGTTGATGTGGATGCCTGCGTGGCTTGTGCCCTTGGTCGTGAGCGCGGGCACGAGGTATGTGGCGGGGAAGGGGCCGCTCGGCACCAGGCCGGTGGACTGGAAGGCGCCCAGATCGTCGAGAACCTTGCGCGCCTGTTCGAGGATGATTTCACACGTGTACAGAAGCATGAACGATGCGCCGTCGTGCAGCGCCGTGATGGGCAGGATGCTGTTCGGGTCCTTGGACGCGTTGAAGCAAAAGAACGTGTGCTGCGCAAAGGCGCTCAGCGGCTTGGTGATGGCGGAGGTCACCTTGGACTGATACACATGGCGAGGGTCCCCGGGCGGCGCTCGCAGCGCGGGAAGGGCGCCCGCAAGCGCGGCGAGTCCTTCTTCGAGCTCCAGGGCGGACGACATGTGCATGATCGACGGGAAGTGCACTTCGCTCAGCAGCGCGAGCTCCGCCGACTCCGCGACCGGGCCGGCCGTCGCCACCTCACCGTCGAGGCCGATGAACTTGACGCCATCCTTGACCAGAGCCTCCAAGGCGGAAGGCGCGAAGAGGGCACGCCCAGCGATCTTGACAGCGAGCCGCGTCACGCCCTGCGACGGCGGCGGCGACACGGCCGAGAGCTGCACGCATCGCTCCGTTGACGTCGAGAGCAGCAATCCTAACCCTAGGCTCGTATGCTTAAACGGCTCAACCTGAGGAGGCGCGCACTCAGAGGCAATCAGCATGCAATCCGAGGTCATCACCTGGTCATCGGAGAGCTGATGAGGAAGGCAATCAGCATGCAATCCGAGGTGAGAGTCGCAATCCGAGCCCGAGGGCCGCATGCATCAACGGCCCGACCTTAGTCTCGCCGCTCGTCGGGTCCTTGAGCGCAGCGACGAGCCACTCGCACGCGCAGCAGCAGCGCAGCACGTTGCCGCCTTCGAGGGGGTCTGACGCCGTGCGCAGCAGCTCGATCAGGCGCTGCGCATGCGCCGGCGTCAGGCTCGTGTGTGAGCGCAGCGTGAGCTTGACGAGATCATCCGAGTTCATGTCCTCGATGCGAAGGTCCGATGGGTCCATGACGAGCACGTTGGGCGGCTTCACCTGGATCATCTTGGTGCTGCCGTGCACAAGCGCCACGTTGAGCCGTCCTTTGGCCGCGTCCCACCCGATGACGCGGCCGCGCTGGCCGTTGAGCTCGGGCTTGCTCTGCAGGCCCGTGAGCTTCACGGTGGTGCCGAGCGGGAATGGAGCAGCGTCAGTGGAGTTGCTTGGCGCTGCAGCCGAGGCTGCCATCGAAGGCTGCTGCACTTTCGATGGTGGCGGCGCCGCACTGGCGGCGGCGGCGGATGGCTCGAGCGTCACGCGCGGACGATTGAGCTTGCGATACAGCCAATACGCTGCGGTCGCAGCCGCAAGCGTGCACGCCGCGCCCATGTGCCATGAGCGCAGCATATTTGGCATCGGACTTCTGAGGTGTGAAAGCTGAGGCTATCTGCGCCCCGTGGAATTTCTTACTTTTCGAATTCGCGCTCAGCACCGATCCCAAAAGCGGTCGCGCCACGCGACGCGCGCGGCGCGGCTGGACTCACACCGCGCTACGCGCGCCCCCGTGGGCGTTCACACAACACATCGTCAGCACTAACGTGCTCTCCTCACCTAGAGGGATCGGCATCCTCGCGCAGTCCCCCACGGCGCGACCAGAGGGGAAGGAGGGCGACGCACGCGTCGGACCCCCCCACACACACTAGCCACCCACAGGGTACGAACGCGGCACGGCTCCAAAGCCGGCAGTCTCAGTCCTCCAAACACTCAGAATCTCAGCAGCCG
>Ga0210242_102319_pt1 | contig 10584 bp, 12 predicted proteins | sample ChrtobMeP5a_16mM_FD_155445 | JGI IMG/M metagenome (GOLD analysis project Ga0210242, IMG submission 155445) | Chrysochromulina tobin associated microbial communities from unialgal haptophyte culture, Seattle, Washington, United States - P5a_16mM | ecosystem: Host-associated > Algae > Haptophytes >... | reverse complement strand
GCGCTGCCAGCGGGCCCGCCCTGGGCGGTGGTGGGTGGGCCATTGCACCGACAATCGCTGCACCGAATTCGACGCATGTACGTACGGCCACGAAGGCCACGACCTGCCACCTGCCTGCCGCTGGGGCGTCCACTGCACCACTGGCGAGAGCTGCTTTTACAATCAATTGCACCCCATTACTGGCTGCTCGCCATGGCGCCGCGCAGAGCCTCGCCGCACCGGGCAGCACTGCGGTGGCGACGAGGGCGGCGGCGCCGGTGATGGCGATGGCGACGACGCGGGCAGAGTGGACTGACCAAAATGCGCATGTCGAGTGCGCTCGCGAGGAGTAACCTCGGGGAATTCCCCGGGGTGCCGTCTTGGGCGTTGTGCGCTCGTGAGGAGTAACCTCGGGGGATTCCCCGGGGTGCCTCCGAAGCAACGGTAACGCCCAAGACGTCGCCCCGTCCCCCAAGACCTTCATTGGGCCGCACGTCCCGCGCCGTCGGGCATCCGCCGCGTCGTCGGCACCAGTGTCCTCTGCCCCGTGCCGCGACACGCCGACGCGCACGCCGACGCGGAGCCTCCGGACTCGGGCTCGTCAGCGCTCCACGCGCTCGCGACGGCGCGCTGGGACGACATGGCGTCCCAACGGCCGCTCAGGCTGCCGTGCGCCTGCGGCACACGACATGCGACGAATGTACCAGATAGACGAAATCGGTCTTTGACCATTTAATAGAAATCCGTTCCACCAGGACTCGACACGAGACCACCGAAGCCGCCCCCGCGCTGCCACCGCCGGGGCCCCCGTTGAGCGGCCCCGATGCGGCATCGGCTCGCCCGCATATCATGGAAATTGGAATATGCGCCTCGCGCTCGCGGCTCGGCCGACGACAGCGCCGTCGCGTGCGCCGCACCGCCCCGCGCACGCCTCACTACACAAACACACGCTCCACACAGTACCGCACCGGCCTCCCATGCAAGCTCCTTGGAGCCGCCAGCTCGACCCGCCCAGCGCCCGCCCCGCAAGGAGCTCTGTCGTCTGAGTCACACATACTCCTGTCGACCCGTTGACCTGTTGGGCCGCTGGCACGCCCGCTGCTTTCGCTGGTTGAGCGGTTTAGCGCTCCATCTCAGTCGACTCCGGCGCGCCATTGATGGGGACGGCGACGGCGACGGGGACACCGTGCTGCTGCGACATGGAGCTCGACCCCAGATTAGATGGCAGGTACTCCCCCTTCGACGACGACGACTCCACCCCTCCAACGAGAGCGGCCGAGCTCGGGCGGAAGGGCGCGGGCGACTTGAACTTGGCGCTCTCACCGACGAGCACGAGGCCGCAGCATGCGATCGAAAACGGCACCTCGTCATCGCACGGGAACGCGTACTTGATCATCATACAGGAAACTCGGGCCATGCCCTTGAAACACGTCGTCGGTGAGATGCAGGCGTATTGATAGATGTTATCGATATAGACTGCGTAGTCCGTCGGAGTCTCGGGAGCCATGTCAAACTTCATGTCCATCTCACAGCAGAGGCGACGGTCAAGCACCTCGCAGCCACGCGCGTCCGCGTCCGTCTCCGGAATGAACATCGTCGCCATGCAGCAACAGGCAGCGCAGAGGATGTACTCTTCGTTGATCTTGACCTTGTGCATGGGCACGCCGACGCCGCCGAAGGCCGTCGACTGGATGGGCTTCACGTCGGTGGTGCAGCACTTCGGTGCGCACTCCCCGCCCTCGCAGCACTGGACGCCATAATGTGCGCACCTCATCTTGGAGACCACCTCTTTCTTCTGCGGGAAGGAGTAGCGGGTGGAGCAGCAACACCCTGAGCAAACGTCGATGCACACAGGCTTCTCGCCCGTGAGGCAGAGCGGCTTCACGAAGTAGGACGAGCCCTGGCTCATGCAGATGACGTCGTCACGCTGCCCGACAAGTTTGTCGTATGCATCATGGCCGTTGCAGATGCACCTCTTGCTACGGCTTACAAAGCAGCAGTAGAGGCTATCTGAGTAACAGCCGCAGCACGCTGCACAGGATTCGGGAATGAAGATGGTGTTTTCCGAGAAGAGGCATGCGGAAAAGAGATATTCTGTGCGGTTCGCCATGTGCCGCAATCGTGCAGAGAAATAGTGCAGAGTCCGTGCAGTCCGACTGAGTGCCGGATTTTATATATGCTCCTAATTGTTCCGAAATCGGAGTTTCCGATTATGGGCCTAGGGGGCGAGGGCTGGGGACCCGCTTTTCTTTTCGTCTCTCTATACAAAAACTTGCACCCGGACCCGGTCAGCGGAAACCGCGGACGCCACCTATCCGGATACGGACGCCTCCCACGTAGTCGGGCGGGTCGGCGGCGGGCGCAGGCCTGCGGCGCACGCCGCAGCCGGGCCGGCATCGGTGCGAGGCCGCCTCTGTGGGTTACGCACACGCACCAGGCGGGGAGGCGACGATGGCGGGTCGCGGCGCGTGGAAACTAGATGGCGGGGCGCGGCGCGTAGAGACAATGGCGCCATCGTCGCCTCCCCCGGTTCTGGATGCCGTCCCAATCCCACATCGCCTTGCAATGCGCTTCCTTGCTACCGTGCCCGTCGGGGCGGCGTTGGAGACGCCGGCGGCATCGAACCTGCGTGTACCGACGCGCCCGATGGCGCGCGCCCCCGTGGGGAACGCAAAGACGCACTCGACACCGTCGCATTACGACGGTGTCGAGCACGGGTAGCTTCCATCGCCGCCGCCGCCGCCGCCTCCGTGGGTGTCAAGCCGCAGGCCGAGGCACCACATTCGGCGCCGGTTGCGCCGCGCGGCGCGCTGCGTCGGCGCTTTCGCCGCCGCACCTGCACAGCACGCGCGCACGCTCAGCGCCATCGATCCGTGCTGCGCGGGCACGAGCTGGCCCGACTTGGGAGTCCGAGCGCATCTCCTCCGTAGCGCGCGCGCGTCAAGGCGCGCGGCGAAAGGGGCGCGCAGGTCGATGGCGAATGGAGAGATGGTTGGGAGCAGTGCCGTCCTCCGACGCGCCTGGAGCCGGCCGCAGCGAGGTCGGAGGGGCGCGCGTGCGCGCGCGCGGAAGCAAAAAAGGTAGTAGTAGGAGGAGCAGGACGAGCCAGTACCCACAGACTTTCGCGTCCGCGGCGTTCGACTTCCTGCACGGCCTCGGCTGGGAAAAGTATCCCCCCGCACGGTACAAAAGCACGCAAGCATTCGGCTCCGGTGAAGAAGTCGATCGGGCGGAGAGCGCCTCCTTTGCTATCTTGGCGCTCGAAGTGCTCAAGACCCAGCCGCAGTTTCTGCCGTCCTGCTATAACACCCAAGAAAGCGTCTGCAAGGAGATGCTCGAGCACCTGCGTGCCATGCCGGAAGCCGCTGGGGCGCTCGAGGCACTGAGAGCGTTTGAGCAGCACGCACAAGCGGAGGCGGAGCGCCAGCGCCTTGCAATCCAGCGCAGGCGAGAGCAGGAGGAGGAGCAGGCTGAGCTGCGGCGGCAGCGTCGCAACCTGGAAATTGTGCGCTGCCAGCGGGCCCGCCCTGGGCGGTGGTGGGTGGGCCATTGCACCGACAATCGCTGCACCGAATTCGACGCATGTACGTACGGCCACGAAGGCCACGACCTGCCACCTGCCTGCCGCTGGGGCGTCCACTGCACCACTGGCGAGAGCTGCTTTTACAATCAATTGCACCCCATTACTGGCTGCTCGCCATGGCGCCGCGCAGAGCCTCGCCGCACCGGGCAGCACTGCGGTGGCGACGAGGGCGGCGGCGCCGGTGATGGCGATGGCGACGACGCGGGCAGAGTGGACTGACCAAAATGCGCATGTCGAGTGCGCTCGCGAGGAGTAACCTCGGGGAATTCCCCGGGGTGCCGTCTTGGGCGTTGTGCGCTCGTGAGGAGTAACCTCGGGGGATTCCCCGGGGTGCCTCCGAAGCAACGGTAACGCCCAAGACGTCGCCCCGTCCCCCAAGACCTTCATTGGGCCGCACGTCCCGCGCCGTCGGGCATCCGCCGCGTCGTCGGCACCAGTGTCCTCTGCCCCGTGCCGCGACACGCCGACGCGCACGCCGACGCGGAGCCTCCGGACTCGGGCTCGTCAGCGCTCCACGCGCTCGCGACGGCGCGCTGGGACGACATGGCGTCCCAACGGCCGCTCAGGCTGCCGTGCGCCTGCGGCACACGACATGCGACGAATGTACCAGATAGACGAAATCGGTCTTTGACCATTTAATAGAAATCCGTTCCACCAGGACTCGACACGAGACCACCGAAGCCGCCCCCGCGCTGCCACCGCCGGGGCCCCCGTTGAGCGGCCCCGATGCGGCATCGGCTCGCCCGCATATCATGGAAATTGGAATATGCGCCTCGCGCTCGCGGCTCGGCCGACGACAGCGCCGTCGCGTGCGCCGCACCGCCCCGCGCACGCCTCACTACACAAACACACGCTCCACACAGTACCGCACCGGCCTCCCATGCAAGCTCCTTGGAGCCGCCAGCTCGACCCGCCCAGCGCCCGCCCCGCAAGGAGCTCTGTCGTCTGAGTCACACATACTCCTGTCGACCCGTTGACCTGTTGGGCCGCTGGCACGCCCGCTGCTTTCGCTGGTTGAGCGGTTTAGCGCTCCATCTCAGTCGACTCCGGCGCGCCATTGATGGGGACGGCGACGGCGACGGGGACACCGTGCTGCTGCGACATGGAGCTCGACCCCAGATTAGATGGCAGGTACTCCCCCTTCGACGACGACGACTCCACCCCTCCAACGAGAGCGGCCGAGCTCGGGCGGAAGGGCGCGGGCGACTTGAACTTGGCGCTCTCACCGACGAGCACGAGGCCGCAGCATGCGATCGAAAACGGCACCTCGTCATCGCACGGGAACGCGTACTTGATCATCATACAGGAAACTCGGGCCATGCCCTTGAAACACGTCGTCGGTGAGATGCAGGCGTATTGATAGATGTTATCGATATAGACTGCGTAGTCCGTCGGAGTCTCGGGAGCCATGTCAAACTTCATGTCCATCTCACAGCAGAGGCGACGGTCAAGCACCTCGCAGCCACGCGCGTCCGCGTCCGTCTCCGGAATGAACATCGTCGCCATGCAGCAACAGGCAGCGCAGAGGATGTACTCTTCGTTGATCTTGACCTTGTGCATGGGCACGCCGACGCCGCCGAAGGCCGTCGACTGGATGGGCTTCACGTCGGTGGTGCAGCACTTCGGTGCGCACTCCCCGCCCTCGCAGATCTGGCAGCCGCATTCTGCGTACCTCATCTTGGAGACCACCTCTTTCTTCTGCGGGAAGGAGTAGCGGTTGGAGAAACAACACCCTGACGAAACGTCGATGCACACAGGCTTCTCGCCCGTGAGGCAGAGCGGCTTCACGAAGTAGGACGAGCCCTGGCTCATGCAGATGACGTCGTCACGGTGCCCGACAAGGCTGGGGTATGCATCATGGCCCTTGAAGATGCACCTCTTGCTACGGCTTACAAAGCAGCAGTAGAGGCTATCTGAGTAACAGCCGCAGCACGCTGCACAGGATTCGGGAATGAAGATGGTGTTTTCCGAGAAGAGGCATGCTTCTACGAGGTACTCTGTGCGGTTCGCCATGTGGTTCGGAGCCGCAAACGTGCTGGGGGGGAATCGCGCAATCCTATACCGTACCGGCACGCAAAATTCGGATGGTCCGGGGTTTCGCGGTCGCGCGGGTGCGTTGGTGGGTTGGGATGGTTGTGAGGTTCGGCTGTCCGTGTGTCCCGTGTCGTGTGTGTCCCGGCTCCCCCCGGTGTCTTTTTACCGGTAGGCAAGAACGGAACACTTGTAATCAAGGCTTGTAATCGGGCGTTTCTCTGGAATACATGTAACTATGAAGGAAGTCTTCACATCTCGTGGTCCTTTTACTAGGAATGAAAACTTTTGGAGGATTTCACACATGTTTCGTCGAGACTCTACGTGTCGATCCTCGCAAGGCGCGTCGCCGCGCTCGCCGCGCCCTAGAACCGGGCGAGGAGACCGAGCGACGATACGGTCACGCACCCATGGCCAAGCGCGCGCGCGACGAGCCGGACCTCGCAGACAAGCTCGCAGACCTCGCAGAGCAGTTTGAAAACGCAGACAAAGTCGTTGATGCAACATCCCAGAAGCGCATCCTGAACGCTTTCGGCGGCGCCGCGTCCTTGTCCAGCGGCACGCAAATTGAAATCCTGCCCGGGCAGCTGCAGACTGCTTTGAATGAATTCGCCGTGGCCCATGCCATACCAACGTCCCTCGTCGCAAGCCGACGGGATGGCGAGGACTCGGATGAGGAGACTCCCGAGGAGTCGGTTACTGAACCGAGTGCCAAGCTTCTGCTTGGCTATGGTTCGATGACCATTTCTTATGGCGGTCGCGAATTCATGTTGACTCGCCAAGGCTTCGGTGCGCCGAGCGCCAAGTTTGGCGTCTACACGACACTCGCCCTGTCGCACCCGGAGCGTTCAGCCGAAATCACGGAGGCCATGCGCAAACTGTGCAGCGCCGCGCTCATCGAATACGAGGCGTCACGGCCGGGGAAGATCGCGTTGTATTCCTACAGCAAGTATGGTTGGCAGCGAGAGCGACTGCTGCTCAAGCGCCCGATTGAGTCGGTCATCCTGCCGCACATCGCCAAGGACCAGGTGCTCTCGGACGTGCGCAAATTCCTCGACGCGGAGTCGCGCGCGTGGTACCTCGAGCACGGGATTCCGTACAAGCGCACGTTCTTGCTCTACGGCCCGCCCGGGTGTGGCAAGTCGTCGCTCATTCGTGCGGTAGCCTCGCACTTTGACTGCTCCGTGTGCATGACGTCGCTCGCCAATCGGGAGCTCGAGGACGCCGACTTACGGATGGCGATGTGCTCGGTGCCACAGAAGGCCGTCGTCGCCTTCGAGGACGTCGATGCCTTGTTTGGGCACCACCGGGAGCGCTCCGAGGGCTCGCACAACGTGACATTCTCGGGCCTGCTCAACGCGCTGGACGGCGTGGCTGACCCGCGGGGCACCGTCATCTTCCTCACCACCAACTATAAGAACCGGCTCGACCCGGCGCTCGTGCGTGCGGGCAGATGCGACGTACAGGTCGAGCTTACCTACGCCGTCGATGAGCAGCTCAAGCAGTCGTTCAAGCGGTTCTACAAGGCCGCGACCGACAGCGACGCCGAGTTGTTTGCGGCCAACGTGCGCCAAAAGGGCGGCGCGAAGGTCACCATGTCGCAGCTTCAGGAGCACTTTGTGCAGCATCGAGCCAACCCTATGGAGAAAGCCATCACCGACATCCACCTCGGCCAAGTCTCCGAAACGCGTGAGTACGAGGGCGCCAGCAGCTTCTACTCGTGACGAAACATGTGGCATGGACGTACGGCTTTCGAAGCCCCTCGCAAAGGCTGCCACTGTTAGTCGACTGCGTCTGAGCTCACCGGAGTGTAAAGGCATTTCTGGACACTGTAAGGGGTGGTCCGTACGGTACAACGGTCAACGTCATACCCGACCCGGCGCCGAGGTGTGATATTTTCTTACCCTTTTGCACTGTGCATGATGGTGTGATTCCAGTATGAGTATCGGGGAGCAGCGCCGCCCCACGGTGCCACACGAGGCAGCGAGGCAGCGAGGACTCAGTTCTGTATGCAGGCACAAACTTGCCAGAAATGGCCGCGGAATCGCAGGGAATGGAGGATTTGGCCTCTTTACTGGCGCGCGCCGGCCGCGACAGCATTCCTTCGGTCTGGTGGTCGAGCCACGAGCTCACTCGGGTGCTACGTGGCTCCGGCTTTCATCTTGAGCTCCAGACGTCGTCGCAAGGGTTGCGCACTTCTGCCTCTGGCTGCTCTCATTGGGCGACATTGGAGCAGCTGCCGCCGGGAGCCTTCTTTGACCCGCATCAGCTAGAGCGACTCGGGCAATTTGGCAAGCTCGGCGGCGCGGACAGAGTCATTGTTTTCAACGTAATTTCTCCGGAGTTGCTTACCTCTGATAGCCGAACCATTCGGGCGCTCGTGCACGGGCCACTTGGCACTTCATCAGATGGCCTTCTCAGCGTGGTGCCACTGCACCTGAGGTACGACGCGCCGTCCACCAATGCCACGCACCGTGCCGTGATTCTGCCGCCGCCACAACTCTTCCTGTGCTGCACCAGCCGTCTCTGGTGGAGGCGAGCAGAGCGGCGGTGCCGATGGCGGCGCGCGCGTGTCATCGCGCCAACATTGCAGGCTCGCGTGCCAGTGGGTCAGCTCGTGCACGCCGAAGGCGTGGTGGTGTTCACGGTGCTCTCCATCTTGGTGGGCATGTGCGCGCTGCTGTTCGCTTCACCTGGTGGTGGCGAGATTGCTCATTTGCCAGCGCCCTCGCAGCCACAGTCGCCGCCACCGTTGCCGCCGCCGCCGCCGCCACCGTCGCCGCCACCAACCGGCACAAGAAGCTCTTCATCACCATAGGCACAAGAAGCTCTTCATAGTTAGGTACGTCCGGCCGATGGATCGAGACCACCGCCTGTCGCTGCTGCTTGGACCTAGACTCCTGCGTTGCTTCTCCTGCGTCTCTCATCCGCAGTCATCCGCTCTCTCTTGAGCTTTTTACAAGGATGGTGTGTATTGCACCCGGATCAATATTTGCCCGATGTTTCGAGATGTGTTTCTTGGCCAACTCGGGTCCGCTGACTCCGTTCATAGCCACAGCCAATGGCAATAGCCGTCCAAAGGCACGCGTGCCGCACGATCGCGCTCCTTCGCGGCTTTTCGCGGCCGGGCCATAGAAAAGAGGCGAGCGCCGAGCCGGATGTGGTACGTCAACGGTCTGTGTCGAGATGTGCCATTTGAGATTACAGATTCCGCGGATTCGTGCCGGGTCGGTTACCGGACCGGGATCGCGGTGACGCCGGAGAACGACGATCTCTGGTCGGACTTGCGGCTGACGCGCCACCGCGGAGCCGGACGGAACGATACGTCGTCGTCTTCGATCGTATACTATCACAAAGGCGCTCCGGTGTATCCGGACGCCCGGCCAACGCCCAGCCCTTCTAAAACCGGCTCGATGCAAGCCGAGCACCCCGATTCTCTGCTTAATTCTCTGACGGTTTTCTGTCCAGGCTCGAACGCTCAACAGTAGTCCCAGAACCGGACGGGTTCCACCGGCTCCCATCCTTCCGGAGTGGGGCCAGCGCATTCCGCCGCGTGCCCTCCCCGTGAGAGCCCAAAGTACAAGACCACTCGCTCGTTGCCGGCAACCGTGTTGGCCGTCCCAAAGTGCAATACTGACGCATCGTACACGACTGCATCGCCCGCACGGACGGTGGCCAGCTCGGACACGCATCCGTCAAGGCTGCCCGGCCGCATGCCGCCGCTCTCACTGAACATCTGCGCATGGGCAGCTGCATTCGCCGTGCCCGGAAGGAAGCAGGTGGGGCCGTGGTCGGCCGTTGGAGTGTCCTGCAGATAAACAAACGTCACGACGCGTGGCGGCATGTTGGGACGCTCGGCAGCGCTGCTGCGTTCGGCGCCGCCGGGTAACACGGGGGGCGAAGTGCCCATCACCATGACGTTATCCCGCCGAAAGTCGGCGTGCACGGCCTGGTGCGCGGAGCCCGGGCGAGCGATGATTGCGCCGCACTCGACAAGTTCGATCTCCGTGAGCTGCTGGCTCGATGTGCTGGCGATGCCATTTTGTGAGGCCGCCTTGTCGACTGCAGTGAGTGGCAAAGCGGCGACAGCCTCGGCGAGGACAGGTTTCAGGCGGGCGCACGCGGTGCGTAGCGCATCGGCTACGAGGCCAGACTCGAGTGGCAGAAGAACGTCCGATCGCTGCGGCGTGAGCCGCTCCTCGAGTGCGGATGAGAAGCGCACGCGAGAGCCAGGGATGTACCGGCTGTCTGCCGCGCCCATCCACACCGCCCAACGCTGCGCGGTGGGGGCAACCGCTTGATCGCGGAGAGTGAGGATGTGCTGCTTCAGCACTGCGCATGCGTCGCTGCTGAGAACTTTGTCCACCCTGGCTACGCCGGCGACTTGCAGAGATGCAGTGGGATTGACTGCGGCGTGCAACACTCCCGCCTTCTGCACTAGTCGATCCTCGAGCCGTAAGCGCCCGGCGCTTGCGATGACGATGCCGATCGCAACCCCGAGGGGCATTATGAAGCCACCTCGCGTGTGTGAACCAGGGGGTCTGAAATTCTGATCTGTGAACCGCTGGACACGGCCTTTCCACCCAAGAAACCGTTCACGCGACCTCACACACGGAGAGCGGCTCATGCCCTAACACACCGTGCCCGAGTAGCATGGAGAGCGCACGACGACGCACGCTGACACTCGTACGAACCGAACACTTGCTCATCCCGAGAACGCCCCACATGCGTGCCGTGTGCCGGCTCGAATGCGGCTTTTGCCACGCGTATTCGAAAGCGAGCGCACTGTGCTTGGAACGGAAACCGCGCACGAAGAGCACAAGTTCCCACGGCCGTCCTGCGGTAGGGGCACTTCCACCTGCGATCTCCCCATTATGCTGCCGAAGGCGACGAAACGGATCCGGTGAGTAGCCTACGTACGTCCGGCGCGTATGCGCGCTTCGCAGCAGGTACACGTTGTGAGCCGAAGGCTCGAGTCAGAGGTCGTCGTC
>Ga0210242_102307_pt1 | contig 10706 bp, 8 predicted proteins | sample ChrtobMeP5a_16mM_FD_155445 | JGI IMG/M metagenome (GOLD analysis project Ga0210242, IMG submission 155445) | Chrysochromulina tobin associated microbial communities from unialgal haptophyte culture, Seattle, Washington, United States - P5a_16mM | ecosystem: Host-associated > Algae > Haptophytes >... | reverse complement strand
CACAAATGACAAAAGCAACTGTCTAGCTCACTCATCCGCCCGCTCTCTCGACTGCATGGCCGGGATCCATAACGAGCTTGAGCCTGAAGTCAAGACATCCTTGACCGAAAGCTGGATTGTAGCCTCACACCGCCCTGCGGAGCACACGAGAGTCAGCAACGAGCACAAGCTGAGTCGTCATCTGCGTGTGGAGTCAGTCGAGGCTCACAAGGCGGGCATTACACTGTTTGCAGCTAATTGCTGGTCGACTGCTGCTCATCACTGTGCTTGGCCCACTGCTTCCAGAGGTTGGTGGCCGCCGCCTTTGCTGCCTCTTCCTCTAGCAATTCTTTCGCTTTTGCTGCAGCCTTTGCGGCGGCTGCTGCGGCGCGACCACCCTTCTCCTGCCAGTAGCAGGCAGGCAGGCCAGCCTTGCTGCGGTCACCGCCATGGCCACCCTTGCGGATGTATGTCCTCACCATTGAGACGGAAAGAGGGGCGGCAGCCAAGGTGCTGGGTCGCACCGGAAGCGAAGGTGTGCGCGGGATGTTTCGTGAACAAAGTTGGAAATGCTGTTTGTGGGTTACGGTTAATCGATGCAAGCCGAATTTCCGCGGTTCGGGGGTCTACGTTCCGAGATCTGTCGATTGGCACCCTGCATTATGGTGCATTATCTCGCTAATACCGCGTAATACCGATGGTAATCAAGTTGCCCCGCTGACGCGAGAGCACCCCCGTCGCCGTTACACCCCCGTCGACTACCCTTGGGCTACCGCTGGGCGCTCTGGGAGCGGGTGGCGGCAGGGTCGGGTTCGCTGGGGGCGGCCTCTTCTGAGTCGGCCGTGGGGAGGTGCGGTCGGCTCCGGGGCTGCGGCTGTTGAGTCGGCCGCGGTTTCGGTCATCGTGCCACGTGCGGTCGTGCGTGTGGGTGCGTTGGTGGGATGGGATGGTTGTGAGGTTCGTCTGTGTGTCCGTGTGCCCGTGTGAGTCCCGGCTCCCCCCGGTGTCTTTTTACCGTTATCCGGAGTCTTTTTACCGGTATCCGGTGTGTGTCCCGGCTCCCCCCGGTGCTTTTTACCGGTATCCGGTGTCTTTTTACCGGCACTTCCGGCACGTGCCGCTCGTCAACTCGCTCGTCCTTCGAAAATGGCGCCGAAGAAGCCACCATCAACTAGTGCGTCGGCGCCTGCCGAGCCCAAAGGAAAAGACGACGCAGAGACTGGCATCCCGCCAGTTGAGCTCAACACTAATCCAGGCTTCTTCAAATCCACGTCAATCTTTTGGATTGTCATCATCATGATCATTGGTCAAGCACTCCTCGATATGATCGTTGGTTATGCGATTGCGTGTCGCGTCTACACGCAGGGCAACACCGCACTGTTCGACAAAAACATCGTCAAACTGGCCGAGGGCGAGCTCGGTTACACGCTCATCGCGGCGGCAGTGTTCAACCTCACGGTGCATTGGGTCAACAACTACCCAGTGATTTACAAGTCGATGATCATGAGCCTTAAGGGAGGTAACCTGCGCGCCAACATGCAGATCTACAAGCCTTTCGACAAGGATGCGAGCTGCGGCTACGTGGTGCTCGAGACGGAGGGCGCCATCGGCTCGTACAACCGCGCCAACCGCTCGCTGACGCACATGGTCGAGAACTCGATCCCAATGGCTGTCATGCTCGTGCTCTGCGGCTCGGTCTTCCCTTTTCCAACGCTCGCGCTTACGGGCCTCTTTGGAGTCGGGCGCGTGATGCACCAGGTCGGCTACGCGACCGTTGGTTACGGCGGGCACGGCTTGGGCTTCGTCATCTCTCAGATTGCACGAGGCTCAATGCAGGGCCTGTGCTTGCTGGCTGCGGACCGATCTCTCAACCTAGGCGTGCATCAGGCTACCATGCCCTACTACGCGGCCGCCACGCCCTACTTCGAGCAGGCTGTCACGCTGGCCATGCCCTACTACGAGCAGGCTGTCACCCAGGCTGCCGCCCTCTACACGCTGGCCATGCCCTACTTCGAGCAGGCCGCCGCCGCCGCGTCGCCGTATGTGACCCAAGCCGCAGCCGCGCTCAAGATCGAGCTGTGAGGCCGTTTGAGGTGCGGCGATGGAAGGCGACCCAGCGCCTTGGAGACTGGTCGTGGCCTCTGCCTCTGGTTTGAGATAGAGCGATGGAAGGCACCGCATCGGGGGGGCTGGTCCTTGTCTGGATCGGCGACCACTCAGCCTCTTCGCGTGCATGCGAGAGCCAAGGGCGTTGGGTCCTCCTGAAGAACTCGGTCACTGCTACGTCACTGGCCACTGTACACCGCACTCGCTCCGATTGCGCCAGCGTGGTCTGTGGTGCTCTCATCGTTCACTGTCAGCTCTATCAATGGAAGAGTTTGAGAGCGCGCGTGTGTTCTGCGCGGGCGTGTTGAAAGGGGGGGGCACAAAGGATTCTGGGTGAAGTGAGTTGACAGTGTGAACGTGAAGAAAAGCAGACGCCCGCCTTCGTTTGTTCTTTGCCGATGCAGACTCGCGCCGCGGCGCTGGCGCCATTACTCGTCGCACTCCTGGTCGGCGCCGATCAGGAAGTGGATTGCAGCGCCATGAAGACCAAGCAGCTGCGCCAGTGGCTCGCCGCCCGTGGGCTCAGCTGCTCAGGCTGCGCGGAGAAGTCTGACTTTGTGAATATGTGCGAGGCGAACAAGGCAGCGCCGTTGGTTGAATCTAAGCCACCTGAGCCCGAGCTCAAAGACGACAAGAGCATCGAGGACCTGCTCGCCTCCATGAAGGGCATTCCTGGCATGGAGGGCATCAAAATGTTTACAGCGGATGATCTCAAGAATATGGATCCTGAGCAGATGGGCAGCGCATTCGGCGGCGGCCGCGGCAAGGCGCGGAAGCGCTCGCGCTCCGAGTGGAAGAAGGACCTCGTTGACTTCTACACGCGGTACGATCTCACGGAAAAGATCGACGGCATTGACGCGGCGCTGGACAAATGGAAGGGACGCGAGTCGAAGATGATGGATGCACTTTACAAGAAGTACGACGATATCATTCGTGAGAAGAGCGGTGTTGAAAAAGAGGAGCTTTAGGTCCATTGGATTGAATCGGTAGCGGGTCCCGATTCGTTTCTAAAACTGTGCTGATGCCCGCACACTACAAGTGGCAGTCTTCGGAGGAACTCCTCGCGACAGCGGCGAGGTCAACGGTCGTTGCTGAGGCACAGTCACTAGCTTCGTCGTTCTTGCGGTGGGCCACTGGCGGGCCAAGCGCACACTGCTAGCAGGTCAAGTCCCTCAATCGCCTCCCGTATAGGCTGGTGCCCGCTGTCACGGAAAACGCAGGCGAGTCGGTAATCTAGCTTTCCCCTCGCAAACAACTTTTCCAAGAGCGCAATTGCCAAGTGTTCAGCCGTCCATCTCAAATCGTGGATGATACCCGGGTTTTGCGCCAGCGTGTCGAGGGCCAGGTCCGTGAGGGGGAGCACGCGTTCCCGTACATGTTTCTTGCCCGCCCATCCAGGAGGCTGCAGTGGTGTCGAAGTTGGCGACGACGGGCCCTGCATCGGCTTTGTGCGCTTCCGCCCGGCACGACGCGTTTGGAAAGTTCGCAACCGGGCAATGCTTCTCCTGGAAACATGTTTTTTACTTTAGTTCACGTGCCCTCGTGTTCACACGGCCCCGCGCGTTTTCGGAGCCAAATGCTGGTGGCGACATCTATCGCCAATTGCAGCGACGCGGACGCACGCCTCGGATTTACCGCCAGCGCCACTCAGCAGGACGTGGAGGTACGAGCCATCGAGGTCGAGGCCGCTGCCGTTGGCGCCATCATCGGACGCGGCGGCACCACGATTCGCGATCTGCAGGCGCAGTCAGGCGCACGGCTGCAAGTGGATCGGGCGGAAGATGGTTGCAAGCCGGTGGTGCGCATCTCAGGCACCGCAGAGCAGGTGACGGCAGCGCAGAAGCTGTTGTCTGTGCTGCTGCGACGTGGCTCCTGGTCGGCCAGTGAGGTTGGCGCAGCCTCAGCTGCGTCCAATGGCTTGGATTTGCGCGCGCATCCTCTCTCGTGGCTTTTGAAAGAGGCATCGGCGGCTGACCTGAGATATGTCATTGAGGAACTCGCCATCTCGGACGAGGCCCTCAGCGCTCTCCTCAACCCAGCAATGCCCGGCCCGCTCGCGCAGCTCCAGCAGGCGCGCGGGCTGACGGTGCACTTCTCACGCTTCCGGCGCTCAGGCGTCGCAGCGACGACCTTCGACCTACTTGACTCTTCCTCGGTAGGAGCAGGCGAGGGCTCACGCATCGTGCGGCTCGGCGGACCCGCCGCTCTGGTCAGTTACGGCCGCTCACTTCTCGAAGGAGCCGAGGCTCAATGGAAGGCGGCGCTGACGGCCAAAGCGAATGAGTCTCTCCGATCTTTGGCGCCCGACGAAGCGCTGTACCGTTACTACCATCGGTATTACGAGCAGGCGGGCCTGCCGTACACGCCCCCCGCAAAGCTCTGGCAAGATGAGGTCGATGCCGAGGCAGCGCGCTACAAGATGTGGGCGAGCTACTATGCGGGGCCAGCAGGCGCTCTTGACACGCAGCTTGTGTCGAATGCAGCAGCGGCGGCGCTTGCGGCGGCCTCAGCCGCTGCAACTGGCATTGCCGCCGCCGATCCAAGCGCAACCGGCATGCCGCAAGATGCGCATGCAGGTGCGCATGCGACCTCGAGCCTTGGGCTCAGCCTCGTTCAAGACGCCTCTATGTCTAGCTCTACCTTGGTGCTCCCAGGTGGCTGGATCGAGCAGAAGGACGCCATCTCTGGGCGCACCTATTATTCCAACCTTGCTCTCGGGCAGACGCAGTGGGAGCGACCCGTTGGTTGAAAGTGTCCGAGAGCGTTCTGAGTCCGAGAGCATTCGCGCTCGTGATTCCCAAAACGGGCAATTTTTTCTTGGCCCGCCATGTCCCGCGAAACTTGAGTCCATACTTGATGGTGGTGCCGTCGCCAATGCTGTTCGCCGTCCTCGTCAGCACTGCCGCGGCCGGCAGCGATTCCACCGCAGCTTGGCATTCGCCGAATGCATGCATAATCTTATCGTCTGCCATCACTGGAGCTCCGCTGCTGAGCTCGTCGAAATCTGTGTGGCGCCACACGTTCGGAAGTCGAGTCTCTAACGTCAGCGGTGTCGTTGTGCAGCCAACTGACGATCAATTATGCCAGAATCCATCTGCTGACTGGCGCGGTACGATTATACTTGCAGGAGACTGGACGTCTCCTGGCTGCTCGGTCGAGACTCGGGCTCGAGCCTTCCAGGCGGTCGGCGCCATCGCTGCGGTCTTCGAGGGCACCGAAGGTCTACCCTTCCCGTGGGATGGCTCGGATCGGGGCGGACTGTCGCTGCCGACGTTCGTGATCAGCCCAGGGGTGTACAAGCAACTCATCGATGTACGAGCGATAGCCGCCGCCGACTCGCCAGTCCCGGAAGCATCGACGCATCTTTGGCTGCAGCCAATGGACTCGCCACTCCTCGGATCACTACCTTTCATCATCTTCGACCGAACTCTACAAGCACTCTTCTTCCTTGCCGCCCTCGGCAATATGGCTTTTGCGTCCATTCGACTGTGTGGCTTCTGGTCAGCCCGACTGAGCCAGAACCACAGCGTTCCCATTCTCGTGCTCTCCTTGGAGATGGCGAGCAGTGCGTGCATGCTCATCTTCCTTGTCGACGGTCCAGGAATCGAGCATACGAGACCTTCCGTGATGCCATTCATGGTGTGGCGGTTGATGCAGTCGTTCAATCTCGAGCTCACTATGATCTCATTCCTTATCATCTCTGTGCACCTCAGAAAGATACGCAAGCGCGTCGAGCCAAAGGTCGAGCCAAAGGCGGATCCGATCGAGAAGGCGGGTGCTGGCCTCAAAATGTGGGGTTGCCCGTGTTCGTGTGCCAATGCCATCACTCCACACGAGAGCTCCAGAGCAGCCACAGAAGCTGGTATTCCTTCGCCTTGCAAGCACACCAGCATCATGGGCAAGCTTCCCCATGGATCGACGTTTCGACGCGGCTCAAGCCTCAACACTGACAACACTAGGCGGCGCTCCTCGATCATCGACTTCATGTTCGACCTCATGGCACCCGGGGCCTGCACGTTCACATACTACGACAACGTCTTCGCCGCAATGGTTGTTCTCTTTATCATCGTCGAGAACGCCAGCGCCGTGCTCACCAGTCTCTACCTTGCCACGTTCGAACTCAGCTTCATCGCGGTCGTTTACATCGCCGGGGTCCACCTGGTGATGGGCGTCTACTTCATCAGGCAAGCCTCGGTCATTACACGTTACCTGCACGCCGCGCACAGAGCTCATGGACAAGGCGGAAACCAAAAGGAAGGGATGCACAAGAATCCCGTACAGCGCTTCATCGTTGCCTCCCGGCGTATCGGCATCTGCATCATCTTCAAACTGTTCTTTTTCACAACTTACGGCATCGCGAGCGAGTATCTGTACGACGACGCAGGTTGGGCTTACTGGTGGACGGTCCTCCCAATAGGCGCGATCGTGATTTCCGCGCAGATTGCCTCCACCTCGCTCGCGATCAGCGCCTTCCGTGTCCCCGACAAGCTGAGCATGGCACGGAAGCGTCCCTTCGAAGGGAAAAATTCATTCCTGCGCACATCTCACCACGCGACCATTGACGTGACCAACGCCACCGTTGAGGTCAAGCGCGCATCTGACATGCCGGATGGGGATGCATCACCATCAGCGGCGTGAACATGAAGATCGCCATCTTTCCAATCATGGGGGTGTTTATAGTCTGAGAATGTAGGGTGGGGAGTGCTGGAGGTGCAGATCTTAGCCACTATCATGTGGACCCTCATCATGGAGTGGCAGATTTGATCGTTGAGAGAACTGGCATGGCGAATTCGTGACATGATTCGTGCGGCCTCGTGGCCAGGGCCAGAGGCAGAGCGCATGTATGCCCGCATGTATGGCGTTGGGGTCTTAAGGGTTAGTGGGTTAGGCCCTGGGTTAGAATTCCTAGGGTTCGGGTTAGAGTTGGGGCAGGATGTTGGGGCTTGGGGGTCACCCCGGCTCATCTGGCCGCGGGGTGCGGGTACATATAGGGATGCCTAGGGATGCCTCGTCCCCCCGCTTTTGGGGTCCTTTCCGAACGCTCACGATGGCGCCGCGAAACTTGGTGAAGCGGCCGCTCCGATTGCTTCCTCACCTCGGACAGGAGTGGGTGTTGCGCGACCCTCTCGATGTCTGTGGAGATCCGCCTCTCACGCATCGATCGTGTGTACAATCCTGGACAAACGCTCAAGGGCGTGGTCAACGTCCACGGTCGGGGCGCCCCGTTGCCTCACGAGGGCATCAGCCTCGTTGCCGAGGGCCAGGCGAGCTTGCAGCTCTCTGCGAAGAGCGTCGGCCTGTTCGAGGCCTTCTACTCATCGATCAAGCCCGTGCAGCTGCTCATGCACTCGGCGGAGCTGCAGCCGCCCGGCAAGCTGCCCGACGGCGGCGTCGACTTCGACTTCGAGATCGAGCTGAAGCCGGCACTGGGCGAGAAGCTGCTTGAGTCATACCACGGCGTCTTCATCAACATCCAGTACGTGATCACGGTCGAGGTTCGCCGTGGCATGCTCAACAAGAACCTCAAACGCTCGATCGAGTTCATCATCGAGGCGCCCGAACCCAAGCCGCCCAAGATCAACTCCGCACCCTTTTCGATCGTGCCCGAATCGCTCGAGAATGTTCGCAAGAGTGCGCTGCACCACGTGCCGACGTTCAAAATAACGGGGCAGCTCGACACGACGATCTGCAACATCTCGCTGCCGCTCACGGGCGAGGTCGTCGTCGAGGAGTGCACGGCCACCATTAAGTCGATCGAGCTGCAGCTGGTTCGGGTGGAGACGTGCTCCTATAATGATGGCATGGCGCGCGAGGCGACCGAGATCCAAAACATTCAAATCGCCGACGGCCCGATCTGCCATCACTGGCCCATCCCGATCCACATGGTCTTCCCACGCCTCTTCACGTGCCCCACCGTCTCCACCCGCTCGTTCAAAGTCGACTTCGAGGTGAACCTCGTGATCCTCTTCTCAGATGGTCACCTGCTCACCGAGAACTTCCCACTGAAGTTGTGCCGGGCGTCGCCATCCCTTGCGCCGCCCACGCCCACGGCCTCGGCCACGGCCGCCGACCTGAATGCCTTGTCTGCGGCCTCGGATCCTTTAGGCGCTCCCGCCGACCCCTTAGGGGGCGGTCCATCTTTTACTGTGGGGCCTGTAGGAGCGCCGCGGGAAACGCCTCGGGAGGACGACGGCAAGATGGCCCCAAATCCGGCCAATGCCTTGATCCGTAAGGGGCTCAACGAGACAGCCGACGATGCGCTCAAGCTGCTCGAGCAGATGGCGGGGAACGATGTAAGGCGCAAGCCGGCCCCTGCCGCCGCCGAGCCGGAGGAGGAGGAGGATCCGTTGGGCGGGAATTCGGGAGGTGATCCGTTAGGGGGGCTGGCCCCACCGCCGCCGCCACCCAAGAAAGTGGCGGCGCCGGCGCCAGCACCGGCGCCGGCGCCCAAAAAGGCGCCGGCGCTCGATCCGCTGAAGGCGATGATGGAGGCGCAGGAGGCGGACCCGCTGAGCCGAATGGATCTCGGAGTGGACCCTGTCGACGACGACGGCCCTCTCGGCCCGTTGGGATGAGCGATCCGCGTGTGCCTCGACGGACCGGGGAGAGTCACGTCTGAACCACTGAAGCGTCACAAGAGCAAGATGAGACCCGAATTAAGGATGCTGAAGATAGTATGCAAGTGGCCTGTGGGCGGGTGCCCATGTGTTGCAGCACGCGACGTATGGGCATCACGTAATACTAATAGAGGACCCCGGCACAACGCCGACTTAACGAAAAAACGCCAACGCAAACCGAAGCGCGGCTGCCTCGGCACTGCAGCTGTTGCCGTACGCACACTTATAGACTTAGACAGCGCTACGGCTATACGGCTACTGATGACTCCGTCCGTCCGAGCCCTCGCCCGGATTCGCTCGCGGCCAAATGATGCGATGAGACGGGCAGCCCCGGGCTGTGTAACGGGCTGTGTAACGGGCAACCCCGGGCGGCCAGGTGACCAATGACGTGTAACGGGGAGCCTCGCGACCCCCGGGGGGACGACTGGAGGTGGCCCTCTCGGGGGGGACGACTGGGTGGGCCGAGAGGCCCGCTTCAATCAAGCCATTAGATGCATCATGGCATCGCCCACGGCATCGCCCCCATGCGGAGCTCCGTGGCGCCGTACGGTATGAGGATCACCTCTTCGGTGCTCGACGCCTCGGCCGCTCCGAGCTGCACGGGCGACGGCGGCGGCTCGTCGGCAGCCAGGAGGGACTCATTCCATAAATTGAGCCGTGTGGCGAGCGCGCGAATGCGCATGTTCGGGGCACTCGAGTTGAAGGGCACGTTCGTCTGCGAGGTGATGCGCTCAAAGACAAGCGGCGTGATGGGCGCCGTAGGGTCGACGCGCAGCGCGTAGTTCCAGACCGAGGGCGTGGTGAACGAGAGGTCAGTGTTGTGGAACGGTTCCCATGTCTTGACGACCGTTGCTGTCTGCTCGAGCTGCAGGGCGAACAGCAGAGGACCGCGCCGCACGGCGGCCGCGTTCGTGTCGCGGCCCGCCCATGCCTTTGCGTACGAGGCCCATCGCGCGTCGCCATTGGGGCCAAAGTGGCGCTTGAAGTAGACGAGCGAGCTGCCCGGGACGGCGCCTCCTTCTGGTGGCGAGGGCGGAGGTCCAGCGCGCGCCTTGCCCCGAGTACCGTGGCGGTGGAGGTGGCGGTGCTGATGACGATGCTCATCCAGCAGCTCGTGAGTGGCCGCATCCGCGTCGTCCTCGTCCTCGTCCTCGCCCTCCGCCGCCTCTCCCTGCTCCTCCACCATCGCTGTTGGCCCGTCCGACTGCATGGTGAAGCCCACGCACGCGGACGTCGCGTTACACCAGAGCGTCGCCTCGAGCACCGAGTAGTTGCCACTGTGCAAGTCGCCCCCCGCAGGCAGTGCGCCACTCCAGCGGCTATAGCCGTTGGCATCGATGTGGCCGTTGGAGAGGTGGTCCGCCTTCACGCCCCAGCCCGTCTCCACGCGAATCTCGGGCCGCAGATCCAAAGTGAGCTGCGTCGTCCACCCGGCGAGGCACTTTGTGCTGACCAACGTGCCGTTGGCCACGGTCTTGTTGTCGCCTCCATCCACCGAGAAGACGGCGTTCACAGCCCAACTTGGAACGCGAAGCAGCACCGGCAGGGGCGTGGTGCGCCGCGCGGGCACAGTTACGCTCACGCGGACAGTATCCTCGAGAGGATACTCGGTGTCGACGGTCACCACCGTGCCGTCGGCCAGCGTGGCGGCGATCGGCACGGGAAGCGCCACGAGAAGCGCGCCGTCAGAGACACGTGTGAGCAGAGCGGAGGCCGCGTACTTGGGCCACCCCTGCGCAGGAGCATCGAGCACACCGGCCCATCAGCGGCGATCAGAGAGGCATTTCTCAACATAGGCGACTCAGAGAGGCGACTCGTCATAGAGGCAAGTCAGTGTGGCACTGAGTTGAACACACCAGAGGGGACACCAGAGGGGACACCAGAGGGGACACCAGAGGGAACCCACCAGAGGGGACACCAGAGGGAACCCACCAGAGGGGACACCAGAGGGAACCCACCAGAGGGGACACCAGAGGGAACCCACCAGAGGGGACACCAGAGGGA
>Ga0210242_102300_pt1 | contig 10739 bp, 5 predicted proteins | sample ChrtobMeP5a_16mM_FD_155445 | JGI IMG/M metagenome (GOLD analysis project Ga0210242, IMG submission 155445) | Chrysochromulina tobin associated microbial communities from unialgal haptophyte culture, Seattle, Washington, United States - P5a_16mM | ecosystem: Host-associated > Algae > Haptophytes >... | reverse complement strand
GAAAGCGAAAACACCGGGAAATTGACGGGCTCGAGAATGGCACTTATCGAACGCGGCCTAGACGCCAAGCCAGTCAGCTCAAAATCACAAAATCACATGCAAAGGCACACAGTGCAAGCTGCAGCTTAGCAAGAGCTATGCATCAGCAGCAGCAGTGGTTCGATCCTCGGAGCGGTGGTGACTGTGCCCATGGGTGGCCAGCACGTGCTGCTGGCGATCAGGATCGAACACAAGCGTCGCATTCAATCTGAAGACTGGCTGGCTGGCGATAGGCGGACGCGCGGGCGGCTTCGTGCCGTCCTCGCTGCCTCCATGGTTTGCGCCAAGAGGAGGGTCTGTGGAAAAGGGCCTTGCCGATGTGTCCATAGATTGCTTTCGCCATCAATGAACTCGGGGCGCCGCCCCGAGTCGATTGCCGCATAGATGGGTCTATGGACACATTCCTATACCCCCCTATTAGGAAACGCGCCGTACCGAGCGCATCTGCCCTCCGTTCGTACACTTATTCGGATTTCGCCTCAAGGTGTGGAGTGCTCGAGTGCTCGGCTGGTTACCCGCATACCCCCGGATCCGCCGGATCGACGGGTACGAGGACCGTGCTGGACGGTGGTGTCAGTGCGGACGATCGGATGCCGGATGGAGAGGAGCGGTCGAAGGCGGACCACCGGGTGGGTCGTGTACCGCCTACCGCGGCGAGGAGTGCGTGGTACTGCGGGTACTGCGCTCGCTGGACACGCGAACACCACGCCCGGAGAGCGGCTCCGACTAACGGCTCACTTGGACGGTGGGTTGTTTGATCGACCTCCACCTGAAGGATTTCCCGTCGTGCTCGGCCAACCGCCGCCGTTCCCTTGGCCACGTCCATTGCCACCTCCGCCACCGCCGCCGCCGCCCTTGCCGCTGCCTCCTCCGCCACCGCCACCCTTGCAGGCGCCGCCGCCGCCGCCGCCACCCTTGCCGCCACCACCGCCACCGCCACCGCCACCGCCACCGCCACCGCCACCGCCACCCTTGCGGCCACCGCGAAGAGCGAGGATCTTGTCGGTTGAGGGTGCCAAAGCGGTACAAATCGAGAGCGACTTCGGCGACTTGGCCTTGGTCACCTCGGGGGCCTCCTTCTCAGCCTTATTGTATGCGCGAGGCTCATCGGAATCGTACAGCCTCGGCGTGCTGCGTCGTGGCTTGGCACCGACTCGAGCTGTGCGGGTCTGGCGAGCCGCTGCCTGCTGCTGCGAGCCACGCGCATCCTTGTTGCCGCCCGGCTGCGGCAGCAGACCGTGGGTCACCGACAGAAGCATCACCATGCCGAAGGCTACTTGGACCTCGGGCGGAGCCGCCAGCGTGACGTGCGCTGATGCAGGGCCGATCGCCCTGCTTGCCATCAGGGGCGATCGTGCAGGAATGTAAAACGCTGAACATGCGATCGCAAGAGCGGCCATCATTAATGTGACTATTGTGGGTGGCGCGAAGGGCCAAGAGGAGAGGCTGAGAGTCTACGGAACGCGAGCACGCGAGCCGAGTGAAGAGGGGGTCTTGTGAAGAAAAATGTGTGCACAACTAAAGGAGAAGTTCGAGGGTCACATGTAAAGGAATGTGCGTACTGGAACTAGTAGCGCTTTTCTCCGAAGACATGTCAGACTGGCTTCGCAAGCCCTCGATCGTGTCGCTATCGCCCAGCGACTACATGGCCAGTGTCTTAAAAAGCGCATCGGTCTCGCTCACCATCGGCGTCTTCTTGGGCAGCGCTCTCACGACCGGCATTGTTGTCGGCGTTGCAGCAGCATGGATTGCCAACGAGAAGGTTTTGAAAAGGCTGAAAGCTAATGCGCTCTCAATGCTCACGAGTGCGCGCGACGCGGCTCTCAGCACACGCGAGGGCAAAGCATTGCATCAGACGCTGCTTGCTTTGCCCGGTGCTGTCCCCGGTGCTATGCCCGGTCCTGTCCCTGGTGGAGTCGCCGTGCCACCTTCTCCTGGGTGTAGCATCTCGCGGCTCAACCCCGCATCGATGTATTGCGACGCCACTGTGTACAATGGCGTGGTACACTCGGTCGAGGTGCCCGAGAGTGAAGAGGGTGACATTCGCAGCCAGACGACGAGCATGCTGACACTCCTCGAAAAGACTCTCATCGATGCTGGCAGCGGCAAGGGCCGGCTGCTCCAGGCCACCATCTACCTGGTCGACATGTCCGACTACGACGGCATGAATCAGGTGTGGAAGGCGTGGCTGCCCGCGGGCTGCGCGCCCTCGCGCTGCTGCGTGCGGGTCGCCGGCCTCGCGCGTCCAGGTTGGCGCGTGGAGATTGCGGTGACGGCAGCGCAGGCTTAATCAACAGAAAGACCGTGTGCTGCTCGGCCCGGCCGGGTGCGCGCGGCTTCCGGCGTGTACTCGTGCGTGCTGTGTGGTAGAACTGGTGGAGTGAATTGATGATTGTTGATGCTTGACAAAACTTGTACCGGTAAGAGCCCGGTGTCTTTTTACCGGTAAGCGGCCGGGCTCCACAGGACGAGGCAGCTGGCGCTGCTCGGTTTGCCGACCGCGACGCCGTGCCGTGCAAAGCCCACGCAAATGGCAAGCCCGCAAACGGCAAATCCGGACGGCGCGACCGTGCCGTGCAAAACCCACGCAAACTTGCTCAAAGCTTGCGAGCGTGCGGACACGGACGCCATCGCGCGCGAGCTGAGCGAGTATTGCGACCTCAACGTGCGCGATCACGATGGTCAGACGCTGCTCATGGTCACAGCGCACCGAGGGAGCGTCGGTATGGTCAAGCAGCTGCTGCTGCACAGCGCCGATCCCAACGTATGCGACGGAGGTGGCGTCGACGCTCTGTCACTCGCGGCAGCCGGTTGCCACGATGATGTGGTCGGCATCTTGCTGGATTTTGGTGCGATGGCTGACAGGCCAGATGCGCAAGGCACGACGCCGCTCATGCGTGTTGCTGCCTGCACGAGCAATGCGGCGCTGCGCACCGTGGAGCAGCTCCTAGCGTCACGTGCCAATCCGCTGCGCAAGAATGCCAGCGGCGAGACCCCGCTTGAGATCGCTACGCGGCAGGGCGGCGCGGCGCCGATCATCGAGCTGATCCGACGTGCCGCCGCCGCTGCGGCGCCACAGCAGCAACTGCTGCGCCGGCGGGTGGTGCTGCACGGTCTCTCGGCGCGCCCCGAGCTCAACGGTCGCGCTGGCGTCGCCGTCTCCTTCGACCCGAGTACGGGCCGGTACGGCGTGCAGCTCGACGGCAGCGGCGGGCGCGCTGAGAAGGTGGCGCTGCGCCCCGCCAACCTCGTAGGAGATGACGCCGACGGACCGAACGGCGACGCCCCGACGCCCACAGGCGGTCGGCACGCGAGCGCTGTAACGAGCGCTGAGAGCGCCGCGGCCACTGGCGGCGGCAGCGGTGCTGGTAATGCCGCCGAGGCTGCTGAGCCAGCGGCCGCCCCCGCTGTCGAGAGCCACCTGAATGACACTGTCCGGACTCGGCACGACGCTCGGCACGTCGCCGCTACAGCAGCACCAGCAGAAGCAACAGGTCCCGCCTCCGCCGCCGCCGCAGCAGAAGCAGCAGCAACCGCCGCCGCCGCCGCCGCCGCAGCCGCAGCCGTCCCGGCTCGCCCCCGGCGCAGCAGCAGCAGTCCGGGCCGCCGCAGCAGCAGTCCGGGCTCGCCGGTGCCTACGGCCGAGGCAGCTCCAGTAGACTTGGCGGCCGTGGACAGCTGGCTCAAGCGCGGCGCCAATGTGGACGTGCCCATTGACGAGGGTGGCGGGACCATGCTCATGTCTGCGGCCTACCAGGGGCACCGCGCCCTCGTCGATCTGCTCCTCGAACACCGCGCCGATGTGCACGCGCAGAAGCCAGCGGACGGGTGCACGGCGCTGCTCTGTGCGGTCCAGGGCGCCGCGATGAGCGAACTCCGCGCGCTGGACAGCGCGCTCGGCGCGAGGCACTCGCCCACGGACGCAGCGCCCGCTGACGAGTGCAGCGGCAGCAGCAGCAGCAGCGGCGGCGGCGGCAGCAGCAGCAGCAGCGGCGGCGGCGGCGGCAGCAGCAGCAGCGGCGGCGGCGGCGGCGGCAGCAGCAGCAGCAGCGGCGGCGGCGGCGGCGGCGTTTCCATGGACATGTACATCATCAAACGGTTGCTCGATGAGGATGCCGACCCAAACCAGCTGTGCCGCAAGGGCGCCGCGTACGCCATCTCGCCCCTCCTTTTCGCGACGCAGCTCGGCGCTACCGGCGTGGTCGAGTTGCTGCTCAGCCGGCGCGCGCTTCCCGATTTGGATAACGAGCTCGTGCCGAAGCCGCTCGTGGTTGCATGCGCCTCGCGCCATGTGGCCATCGCACGCCTGCTGCTGCAGCACCATGCGCAGGTGGAGCTCGTCAATTCGTCTGAGTGCCTCCCTGAGTGCCTCCCTGATGACCTCTCTGAGTGCATGCTGATTGCCTCCATCATCAGGTGGAGCCGGCTGGCGTCGGTGCGACGCCGATGACGATTGCATGCGAGGCGGGTGCACAATCTGGAGCGCACGAGATTGTGGCGGCACTGCTGCAGTACCGTGCTTCGCCCGACCGCGCCGACGCCTGTGGCAACACGCCGCTCATGTGGGCGTGCGAGGCGAATGCCACGAGCGTTGCAGAGCTCCTTTTGGATGCCGGCGCGTGCCCTCGGCGTGTGAACAGCGACGGCGACGCGGCACTCGGCATCGCCCTCAAGCATGCGCACCACTGCTTCGGCTCCACGCCGCTGGTGGAGCTCATCAAGCTCGCGACTGATGCGACGCACGCGCCGCTGCTGCGCCGGCGGGTGGTGCTGCACGGTCTCTCGGCGCGCCCCGAGCTCAACGGTCGCGCTGGCGTCGCCGTCTCCTTCGACCCAAGTACGGGCCGGTACGGCGTGCAGCTCGACGGCAGCGGCGGGCGCGCTGAGAAGGTGGCGCTGCGCCCCGCCAACCTCCTCGGAGATGACGCCGCCGCCGACGGCGCCGCCGACGCGACCGCATTTTCTCCGGCCGCCTTCGCGCGCCCCCAGTCCGGCGGCTTGCCATCGGCTTCCACAGGCCGGGCGGCTTCCACGGGCCGGGCGGCTTCCACAGGCCGGGCGGCTTCCACAGGCAGCTTGCCTTCTTCCACACACGAGGCTGTGGACGAGACCGGCGCCGCTCGGGCCGCTTCCCCACAGGCCGCTTCCCCACAGGCCGCTTCCCCACAGGCCGCTGGGGCCGTCCTCGCTGCTTCCCCACAGGCCGCTTCCCCACAGGCCGCTGGGGCCGTCCTCGCTGTTGGCACCGGCGCCGTCTCGGCCGAGGCGCCCAAGACGGCGTCCACGGTGGAGCCCACGACGGCGCCCATGGGCGTGCTTGGGGCGGCAGAAGCCGCACCGTACGTTTACGACGATTCAGCCTATGCTCGAGATGTATACGCCGAGGCTTTAGTGGCAGGGAGGGAGGCGGCCGCCGCTGAGGCCGCCGCCGAGGCCGCCGCCAGTGCAGTCGCCGCGGGCGCCGGTGCAGGCGCAGAGGGCAGCGGGTGTGCATGCAGCACGATGAGTAGTAGCAGCAGCAGCCCGAGCAGACTGGCCGACGTGTGCCTCTCACCGCGCGTGTCGCCTACCAAGGCGTCGTCACCAAGGTGTTCTCGATGCGATGTCGCCGCTGCCATCGCCGCTGCCATCGCACCGCCGCTGAGCGAGCAACGCGCCATCGGCCATGACGACGACGACGTGAGCGCCGGGGAGGAGTCGCGGCGCGCCGTCGTGAGCGCCGTGGAGGAGTCGCCGCGCGCCGTCGTGAGCGCCGAGGCCGAGGAGACGGCGGCGCGGGAGGCGGAGTCGCGCGTCGTCGCGGCGCTCCGGCAGGCGAGCCAGGCGCAGGCGGCGCGGCGGACAGCGGAGCAGCGAGCCCAGACCGCCGAGCAGCAGCTCGCCCGGATGATCGAGGAGCTCGAGCTCGAGCGGAGATCGAGCGCCGAGATGAGCGAGGCGCTCGAGCTCGAGCGGAGATCGAGCGCCGAGATGAGCGAGGCGCTCGAGGCTTCCCAACGCGAGGCCGCCCAGAATCTCGAGCTCCGAGATCACGCCGAGCGCCACGCGGGTAGCGCCAGCGCGCGTGCGGCGGAGGCGGAGCAACGGCTGAGCCGCGCGGAGGCGAACGTGGTCGAGCTCGATCAGAAGGTCAAGTCGCTCGTGGACGATTTCGGCAGGGCGCTCGAGCAGCAGCAGCGGCGTGCGAGCGCGGCGCTCGACACGGCGCGCGAGGCGGCGTTGGCCGAGGCGGCGGCGGAGCACGAGCGGCGCATGATGCAGCTCATGGGCGAGATGGTCCAAAAGGAGCACGAGGCGGAGCGTCGTGCTGAGCAGCAGCGTCGTGCTGAGCAGCAGCTCCTGGGCGAGATGGTCCAAAAGGAGCAGGCGGCGGCCCTCGCGCTCGCCCGCGCAGAGGAGAAACTCAGCTTAGAGCGTGAGCAACGGTCAGAGGACCGACGCTCGTTGCATGCATCGCTGCTGCTCGCGCAGGCCGAGGCGGAGGAGGCGCACGATGCGGCCAAGGCGGCGGTGTCCCAGGTCCTCTTGAGCAACGCGGAGCTCGCGCGCGTGGTGAACGTGCGGCTGCCGCAGGCTGTCGAAGAGGTGCGACGGCGCGGCGCGGCAGGCTGTCGAAGAGCCCCCTCCCCACAGGTGCGACGGCACGGCGCGCTGCATGCAAGTGCTCACCATGGCGCCCTCTCCCCACAGGTGCGACGGCACGGCGCGCAGCGCGAGCGAGAGCTCAGGGAGAGCCTCGCATCGACCGAGGCGAGACGCGCGGAGCTCGCCGACAAGCTGCACGAGGTGGAGACACGTCATCGAGATGCGATGGAGCTCCAAGCGGAGCTCAAGCTCCAGATGATGAGCGAGGTGCGAGCTCGCCAACGGGCGGAGCTCGCGGCCGCCGCGCGCGCGGCCGAGCTTGCCGACACGGCGCGCACCGCGGACGAGCTCCACGTGGCCACGGCGGCGGCCCGCGCGGCAGCTGTGAATGAGGTCGAGGAGGGGCGGCGCGAGGCGGTCGCGCGTCAGCAGGCGGCCGAGGCGCAGCTGGCCGAGTTGCGCTCCATGCTGGCCGCCAAGGGCGACGTGACGCAGGAGGCGCTCACGCGCACGCGCGAGCGCGCCGAGAATGAGGCCGAGGAGCGCCGTCGTGAGCGCCGGCGGGCGGAGAGCGAGCTGACCATTACCCAGCAAGCCCTCGAGCGTGCCACGAGCGCGAGCACACAGGCGCGCGAGCAGCTCGAGCTCGAGCCCGGAACCCTCACCCTCACCCTAGCCCGATCCCTGATCTGAACCTTCACCCTCACCCTCACCCCCCCACCCTCACCCTCACCCCCACACAGGCACGCGAGCAGCTCGAGGCGCTCACGACGGCGCTCCAAGCCGAGGTGGCACGCCGCTCGACGGCCGAGGCGAGCGTCGCCGAGCTGCGCCTGGCACAGCTGCAGCAAAAGGAGGCGCTCGTGCATGTGGTCAACGAGGAGCGTGACGCGCGCAGCGCGGCGGTGCACAAGGCGCAGGAGAAGGGCGAGGAGGCATTGAGCATTGAGCGGCAGCGCTGCGAGAAGCTGCGCATGCAGGCGGAGGCAGCGGAGGAGAGGGCTCGCCAAGCGTCCGCGGATGGTGCGGCGCTCGCGGCGAGCCTGCGGCAGGAGCTGCACGCGGCGACGGAGCGGCTCAACGAGGCCGAGGAGCAGAGCAAGCGTCGTCTCGAGCAGATGGAGCGCTCTCACGCCGAGGCGCTCGCGGCACTCGATGGGCGCCTTGGCCGCGCGAGGGGCCAGGCTCTCGAGGCCGAGAGCAAGCTCGTCGAGCAGCAGCAGGCCAGCCGTGTGCAGCAGCAGCAGCAGCAGCAGCAGCAGCAGGCGCTCGAGGCGCGGGTGCGCAAGGCAGACGAGGCGGCGCGTGCCGCCGAGGCGCGAGCGCTCGAGGCGGAGCGTCGTGCTGAGCAGCTGCGTGCCGAGGCGGAGCGTCGTGCTGAGCAGCAGCGTCGTGCTGAGCAGCAGCTCCATGCGGCCATCGAAGCGCGAAAGCGTGCTGAAGACGAGGCTGCGAGCGTGCAGCAGGATCTACGCGCCGCCCGCCAAGAGACGGCAGCTGCCCTCGAGCTCAACACGACGCTCCGCCTCGAACTTGCGCAGGTCGCGGCCGACACTGCCGCCGCCGCCGCCGCCGCCGCCGCTTCCGCTTCTGCGGCTGCTCAGCCGCCACCACCGCCTGGGCCGGTGGTGCTGTCGTACGAGCGGCTGGTGGAGGCTACCGACGGTTTCGCCGACGCGAACGTTGTCGGCTCGGGAGGCTTCGGCGTCGTGTATCGCGCGTCGACGCTGCCCCTCGCCCTCGCCTCCTCCTCCGCCTCCTCCGCCTCCGCCGCCTCCGCCTCCGCCGCCCCTGCCGCCGCCACCATCACCGCCGCTGCCTCCTCCGCCTCCGCCGCCTCCACCGCCGCCTCCGCCGCCGCCTCCGTCGCGCCGCCGCACGGTGCGTGCGCGGTCAAGCTCCTCTCGTCTGGTCTGCCAGGGCAGGCCGAGATGCTGCGTGAGGTACAGCTGCTCGGCCTGGTACGGCACGAGGCGCTGCTGCCGCTGCTCGGGTTCTGCCTCGACCTGAGGGGCATGTGCCTCGTGTACCCGCTGTGCGTGGGCGGCAACCTTGAGGATCGTCTGTTGCTCACGGCGGAGGGGCAGCAGCGGCTGGCCCGGCTGGGGCATGCCGTGACGCCGCCGCCACTCACCTGGCTCCAGCGGCTGCGCATCATGCAGCAGGCGATTGGCGCGCTGCTCTACCTGCACACGCCGACCGCGGGCAAGGGCGTCGAGCTGCACAACGACGTCAAGCCATCCAACATCCTGCTGGACGAGCAACTGAACGCCAAACTCGGTGACGTGGGGCTCGGGCTCGTGGTCGACGGCTCAGAGCAGGGTCGCACGCACGTGTCGCTCAACGGCGTCTTCGGCACGACAGGCTTCATCGATCCACTGCTCTCCGACACGCAGCGGTGCTCGCCCGTCACTGACGGCTACGCCATCGGCATCGCCATGCTCATGTGCCTCACAGGCCTGCCTGCACTCGACATCAAGGCGCGTTGCCGCCGGCTCCTCTGCCGTCCAGACGAGCCCGCGGAGTGGGAGGCGCCCGGCTTACCCGACACGGCCGCGGGAGCATGGCCCGGTCGCGTGACGCGCCTGATTGCCAAGATCATCTCCGGGCTCGTCATGCCCCAATTCAAGGAAGATCGGCTGCCGTTGGCCGAGGCTAGCCGGCTCCTCGCGGACGCGCTCTCGACGGCGCCCGTGGACAGCCGCCCCGCGGCACCCGCGCGCATCGGCCCACTCGAAACGGGCCTTGATGCCGAGCAGCGTGAGTGTGTCATCTGCACGTGCGAGCCCCGCGAGGTGCGCTTCTCGTGTGGACATGCCGTGTGCTGTCGTGGCTGTGCAGAATCACTCCTCGCGCTTGGTCACCCGTGCCCCACCTGCCGCACCTCCAACATCACCTCCGCGGATGTCTCCCATGCCGACCGGCTACAGCCAACCTACGTACAGCCACGCCAGCCGATGCTCCCGCGCCATACCTTTCAGCTGCCCTCGCTGCCGCCCTCGCTTGGGAGGGGTTGGGGCCTCCCTGCAGGTCTTGGCGGCGTTGGCATTGAGTGGTCAGGCGTCAACTGGGGCGCGCCCCGTCATGTCGGCCACGAACCGCCGCCGCCGTCGCTGTCACCGTCGCTGCCACCGGCGCGGCCACCGGCGCTGACGCAAGCTTCCGAGTCGGCTGCCGTGGTCGCAGCGGCTGTCGGGGCGGCGGCGTTGGCGGGAGCCACGCCTGGTGTTGCCGACCCCACGGCGGCGGGGATGCACGCGTCCTCGTGGGCGTCCGCGTCTGAGACCGAGCGGCCTGCCTCGCCACGACCGCTGCAGCCCCTCCCAGCGAGCTGGATCCCCACAGCGTCCGCCGCACACGTCATGGATGGTGAACTGGAGGCGGCGCCCCTCACGGCATCTCCTCCGCTTGCGAGTACTTCGCCGCAAACGCCCGCGGCTGCCGGCGCGGATAGTCAGCCTGGTGGCGGCCGGGGCGGCCGTCGCCGGAGTAAAACCTACCAGCAGCAGCATAGGAGTCGCCGAGCTGGTCAACCATGATCATCATACGTCAACGACGCGAACGTGTGTAGCTGCGACGCGAGCGCTCGCGCCCGCACGTGCCGATGGTTGCCGCGGTTGCGATGTACAGGCTACAGCCCTCCAGTCAACACAGTGTCAGTCGCACTGTCACCTACTGTAAAACTTACTAGTTTTGCGACTGGGCTCCTCGGGTAGAGGGGAGCCAGCCGGTAAGAACCTGCCTGAGGGGGACCTCGGAGGCATAGGGGTCGTTGAGCCCCGAGAGGTAGGAGACTGGTGCTTAGACTGAACAGGGTCACGAACACTCTCGTCTCACCCCTGAGAATCTTCCTACACCTCGTCAGAGCTCCACGATACCTCGTCGGATCTCCCGCCGGTATCTCTCGGATCTCCCAGGGATCCGCCGGTATCTCGACGGAGCTCACTTACCGGTCTCTAGGAATGTTCCGTAAGCAGGTTAACGGACCCCCACCGGGGGAATGACCCCCCTACCGCTCGCACCCCCCACGCTTGAGGCAGCTTGTGCCGTGAAGCGAACAGAGCGGTATTTCATAGGGGTGGTGCCTCTGGGCACGACGACTCCCCCCATTGTTC
>Ga0210242_102291_pt1 | contig 10780 bp, 8 predicted proteins | sample ChrtobMeP5a_16mM_FD_155445 | JGI IMG/M metagenome (GOLD analysis project Ga0210242, IMG submission 155445) | Chrysochromulina tobin associated microbial communities from unialgal haptophyte culture, Seattle, Washington, United States - P5a_16mM | ecosystem: Host-associated > Algae > Haptophytes >... | reverse complement strand
ATTTCATGCGCCAAAGCGTGTGTGTGGTTCACACCGCGCCAAATCGCGTCACTATGCTTCACACATTCATTCATGACCACTCGGGATCCACATTATCTTCTCTCCTAGCATGTTTACACACATTCAGGACACGATCCTACTTTCAGCCCCAAAATCCTACGCCGGCCATATGATCTATTCAAGGACAGTTGTGCTGTTCTGCTGTATCCCGTCCCCGCGGAGACTGCCGCCGACCGGAACGAAGCGTCCGACCGTGAGCACACGCGCAACAATGCACGCCGCATGCGCGCCTGGTCGAGAGAGTCGCATCGCCCATGTCACCCTCGCGCCCGCTGCCCCGTGCATCCGCGGACGCAGCGCGTTCACTCACTACCATCGTTGGCCACCGCCGGCTGCACCTCCGCCGAGTCCATCATCGCGGCGGCGAGGGCCGCCCGCTGAAAGGCGCGCGCGCTTCGGCCGCCCGCCGCCGCCGACACGGCTGCCTCGGTAGAGGTGGGTAAAGTCGTGCCGATGCTTACCCCAGCGTCGGACATCGCTGCGGCGATGGCCGCATCATCGACGGCCAAGTCGGCTCGCGCGCCGGTGATGGCTTTGGCGCCGTCCTCCTCGGTGGGTGGCGGCGGCGGCGGGTTGGCGGCGGCCTCGGCGGCAGCGGCCGCCTCGGCGGCAGCCTCTACCTCGGCTTGTTGTATCTCACCATGGAGCTTCATGATGGCCGCCGTCCAAGGCGTGAGGCCGCGCTCGGGGCGCGCACTGTTCTTTGCGTGGCCACTCGCCTCCTTTCGAGCTGCCTCCTTGGCTGCCGCCTCGCTGGTGTCGCCCGCCTCCTTGAGCGCGGTGAGCGCCTTGAGTAGCGCCAGGTCGACTTTAGCTTTGCTTCCTTTAAGGGACTGCATCGCCTGCTCGACGCTGATGCGCTCGAGAGTTCGCGCATCCTCAGCGGCCGGCGCGACCACCTCGGGCTCGGCGGGCTCCTTGCCCTTCTTGCGCCCCCCGCCACCGACGCTCCCGTCGCCGCCCTTGTCGCCCTTGTCGCCCTTGCTGCTGCGCCGCGCCGCCTTGAGCGCCTCCGCCGCCGCTGCGGCCTCCGCCGCCTCTGCCGCCGCCGCCGCTGCCTTGGCCGCTTGAACGTCTGAGACGCGCGTGCGTCGGGACGGCCCAGCGGACGCGTCTGCCATGGCCGCCGCGTCCACATCCGCACTGGCCGCCTCCTTGGCTCCCTTGGCCACCCCTGCCTTGCTTGCCGCCGTCTCATCGGCCGGCAACGACGTGCGGCGCAACCACTTGATGCCGGCCGACTCCTCCTCGACCGGCGCAGCGGTCTCCAGCTGGTCCAGCTTGGTCTCGGAGTGCTTGGGCTTCTTCTCCTTGGGTGGCATCTTGCGCCACTCCTTGCCTACGAGCGGCGCGGTGAAGACCTCGATGAACTCCTCGTCCGGCTGCCCGTCCGCACCATCCACCATGACTGAGAAACGCCCCTTGCCGCCTGCAAGCAGCTCGAGTACGGACGCCTGCCGCCACTCGATTTGCCCTTTGACCTCTTCGACCTCGACCTCGACGCGCTCGCCCACGCGCACGAGGTGGGGCACGGGCGGCTGCGGCTTGGGCCGGTACGGTGACGTGAGCGTATACAGCCTCCCCTCGGGCGCATCGGAGGTGAGCAGCGCGAAGTGGTAATACCAACGGCCGTTCGAGTCGCGCCCAAGCATCTGGGGGCGCGCGAGCTCAATCTCCGCGGGCGCCATTCGCTTGTACACGTCACGGTCGGTGTCGAGCATCTGCTCGGCGATCCCGTGCAGCAGGCACGCGCGCTGTGCCAGCGAGAGCGCCATCATCCCTCCGCTCTTGAGGGCCGCCGACACGTTCGCCAGCGGCCCCAGACGGTCGATGATCTCCCTGAGCCCGTAGCCCTCCGAGTACGGTAGATCCCATTCCTCTACCTCTTCGCCACGCGCCTCCTGCCGAAGCACCTTATGGAGCTGGCGTGCCCACGCGTCCACCCGCTGCGCCAGCTGCCCCGCGAGCGCCGCGCCCGAGGGCGGGCCCGTCTTGCTCGGAGTCACAAATTGGCCATTGCGCACCGTCGAGTGTCGAAGCATGGCGTCGACCGACACGCGCAGCAGGATGGATGCATGAGGGAAGGCGAGGAGCCCGATCTCAAACTCGAGGAGCGAGAAGCCCGGCGCGTTCGCGAGCGCCGGGATCGCGAGCGGCGTCGCGAATGCCGTCACGAAGGCGCTGAGCGAGACCGCGTCGAAATCGAGTCGAAGTGTCTCTAGAGCGGGCGTGTCGATGCTCTCGCTCGCCCATGCCTCTGCCTCGGCGATCAGCCGCTCGCGCCGCTCGCGCGCGGCGCGAGCCTTTTGCGCGTCGGACTCGGCCGCCAGCCGCTGCTTGAATGACTCCACCAGCCGCAGCGTCGAGACCGCCTGCACCTGCGTCTGCCGGCGACCCGTGAACGAATTGGCCGATGGGGCCACCTCCTCGCGAGGGCCGAGGACCGCGGTCGGTGCGGCAAAGAGCGAGGCGGCGTCGCGCAGGTAGCGCGGCAGCAGCGTGATGTTCTGCTCGAAGACCGCGTCCAGCCGCTCACACTTCTTCGACACCGGTGACCGGTCCGGGTGGCCCTGCGTCAGGTAGCAGCTCGCAAACACGTCGCGCACGGCCACCGCAAACTCACCCAGGCCCTTGTACGCGCCCGCAACCACCCTGGAGCGTACGGTGGCCAGATGGCTGCGAGGGGGGGGGGGGGGGGGGGGGGCCGGGGGGGGGGGGGGGGGGGGGGGGGGGGGGCGGGGGGGGGGGGGGGGGGGGGGGGGGGGGGGCACGGCGCGAGCGAGGGGCGCGTGAGAGGCAGCCGGGCACGGCGGGCGTTCGGACGGGCGACGAACCAGTCGAGGCCGTTCTCCTTGGCCTCGGCCGGATCGGTAAATGGGCGCGCGAAGGAGAGGTACTTGGGGGCAAAGAGCTCGCGCAGGATGCGCAGCATGGCCTCGAGGTCGGGGGTGATCTCAAGGCCCTCGGGGAGGTCCCACTCGCGCTCCTCGGCCTCGGCCGCGAGCCGAGCTTGCTCCTTGGCAAGCCGGGCCTCCTCCGCCTTGCGCCGCGCCTCGTCCTCGCGCTGCGCTCGGGGGCTGCTGCTACCGGCTGACCCGCCGACAGCATAGGCGCCGGTGCGCCGCGATGAGTTCCAATCGAAGTAAACCTCGTCCTCGTATCCCTTCTTGGGCTGCCTCACACGGACTGAGGCGTAGTATTGCGCATGCGCGCCATTGTGCATCGCAACCTCTGGCTCAGGCTCCTCTGGCAACACAGACGACGACCCGCCGAAGCAAGCGTCGCCCGTGCGCTGCCTCTTCACAACTGCATCGTGTGCACTCGACACATCACTTTCGGCACCCGCATCGGCCGCCGACACGAGATCCAATAGCGCGCTCATAGCGCGTCGCAGGCAAACTTCACAACGGTGCGTCGCAGCTGTGAATGAACCTTGATGGAAATAATCCATCGAGTCAAGACCTTCGTGGATTATTTTGATTCTTGGAGGATCTCGCTGACGAGGTCGCTCGAGAGAAAATTGCTTCACTACGATGTCGTTCGTCATCTGTGTCGTCGTGCTCGGCATGGCTGCCGTGCCGCAGCACACGTACTCAGCGCACACGTACGCGCTCACTCCATCATCCCCACATCGCTGCTTGGCGCCTCGGCTAGGTTCCAAGGTCGCACGCAAGGCGGCCGCGGCCTTCGAGGAGTATGAGATCAGCGATATCGGTGGCACATCGCTCGTGTTCCCGCTGCCCAAGAATCGCGTTGCCATTCGACTGCACAAGAAATTCGCTGGCAAGGGTGGCGTGGCCATCTCCAAGGCGCCACCGGAAGCGCTACCGACCGGCCTCAACGTCGAGTACCCGGGGCTGAGAATGCTGCACCTCAGCCCTCTTGTCCTCTCCATCGATAACTTTTTCACGCCCGAGGAGTGTGACGCCTACCGCGCTCTGAAAGAGCAGCCGGAGACGCACAAGCTGGCCCAGTCGGCCACGTTCAGCACCATGACCGCGAGCGCGCGCACCTCGACGACGTGGTTTGTGCGCTACCAGGATGCACCGCAGCTGTTGGCCAAAGCATCGAGTCTGCTGGGCGTGCCGCCGACGCACTTTGAGGAGCCGCAGCTGGTGCACTACGCCTCGGGCCAGAGCTTCAGCTGGCACTACGACGCGGTGCCGCCCACGCTGCTCGCCAATGGCGGCCAGCGCCTCGCAACGTTGCTCGTCTATCTTGATGACGTGCCCGAGGGCGGGCGCACGGCGTTCCGCGACTTGCAGGCTGGAGGCACCGGCGCCGACGGGCGGCCCGCGCGCCTCGAGGTGGCGCCCAAGCGCGGCCGCGCGCTGCTCTTCTTCCCGAGCGCCCCCGACGGCGCGCCCGACGAGCGCACGCTGCATGCAGGCGAGCCGACGGGCCACGAGAAGTGGATCGCGCAGCTTTGGCTCCATGAGCGTCCCTACAAGCCGAATGTGCCAAAGGGCAGCAGTCACGAGGAAGCGAGCCCGTTGATCGGCGCGTTCGCGGCCGCGCACGGGCTGACGGTTGTGGTGTAGCCAAAGGACCCGGCCGCAGACCGGCAACTACAAAAACTTTTGTAGATCTTCCCTGTGAATAATGAACAGGGACGAAAGGGGCTACAATAGTATCGAAGTCAATGAAGGCAAGTCGGCCTCTGTTGGACTCGCGTGTACGTGTGCGACTCTCTAGCTTCCACGCGCACGTACGACAGCTGAGCTCCGCAGCGAGCGGTGGACCGAAGGCCTCTTACCATGCACGCGTAGCCCGGGGCGACTTGCGCTCGGACGACAAGCAGGAGGCAGCGCTTGTCCATCTGCAGCGGCTCCACCAGGAGCTCGTCGGCTGGAAGCCGCGCCCGCCGCCACCGCCGCCACCACCACCGAAGGGGAAGACTTGGCGCGGACCACAGTTTGATGCATACGGTCAACCCGTCGGCGGTGGGGCCATGTACACGGGCGTGGCCAACAAGGAGAAGGACAGCGGCGGCGGCAGCATGTGGTCGTCGATCAGCTCCATGTTCGGAGGTGGCAAAAGCGGCGGCAGCGACAGCAGCACCTCGAGCGAGCCCTCGCTCGGCAATGTCGGAGACATTCCGCGCGGCGTGTACATGTACGGCGGCGTAGGGTGCGGTAAGTCGCTCCTGATGGACACGTTCTTCGAAGTCGCGCCGCTGGACCCATCGCGCAAGCGCCGAGTGCACTTCCACGAGTTCATGCTCGAGATGCACCGGCGGATGCACGAGCTGCGCCAGGCGAACCCCGATATGGGCGATCCGATGCCGTACATTGCCTATGACATCTCTAGTGCCACAAGCCTCATCTGCTTCGACGAGTTCCAGGTGACGGATGTGGCAGACGCACTCGTTATGCGAAGGCTCTTCCGGTACTTGTTCGCACATGGGCTGGTGCTGGTGGCGACGTCCAACCGGAAGCCCGACGAGCTCTACAAGAACGGCATCCAGCGCGCCTCCTTCCTGCCCTTCATCGCGGACCTTAAGGAGCGATGCTACGTGCATGACCTCGCGTCAGGCACCGATTACCGCACGCTCGCTGCAGTCACGGCAACCGAGGGCGGCACGTACCTGCACCCCCTCGGGCCTCAGACGAAGGCGAGGATGGACCAGCTCTTTGCCACGATCTCTAAGTCGTCCGCGCCCAAGCCGCATACAGTGCGGCTTCGAGGCCGCGAGCTCTACGTGCCCGCGGCCGCCAACTTCGTCGCACGCTTCTCTTTCGCGGAGCTATGCGGCAAGCCCCTCGGAGCGGAGGACTACATTGCGCTATCGGCAGCGTTCCACACGGTGATCGTCGAGGACGTACCCAAGCTCTCACTCGCCGAGATCAACCAGGTGCGCCGTCTCATCACGATGGTCGATGCCTTTTATGACCAGCACGTGCGCCTCATTCTCTCTGCCGAAGTGCCCGCCGAGCAACTCTTTGTGCCGGAGCAGCGGCAGGCGCCGAGCACCTCTCACGGCGACCTCCTCGGCACGGCGGCGTACGTGCCGAGCGCGCACGACGAGGTCTTCGCCTTCGACCGGACGCTCTCGAGATTGCTCGAGATGCGCTCTCATCAGTATCTCGTGCGTGCCAATACGCCCGGTGTGGGCGCACATGCGCTCGCTGTGACGAACCGCGTGCCCGTGCTCGTGTACGAGGCGGGCTCGAAGCTGAACAAGGACGATGCGGTCGAGCTTTTCAGCAACTACGACGTCGACGCATCGGGCGAGCTCGAGCTCGCCGAGGTGCGCATGCTCATTCAAGACCTCTCCGAGCGTCGTCGCGGGCACCGAAACGTTCCTGAGGAGGAGGTGGTTCGCGCCATGGACTTGATGGACGCGGACGGTAACGGCACCGTCTCGCTCTACGAGTTCACCGACTACATAACCAAGACGCTCGGCGGAAATATCCGCGCCGCCTCCACCCTGACCGACTTCAACAGCACGGGCGCGTCGAAGGACGGGGAGCCGGAGACCTCACAGAGCGGACGGATCTCCCGCTCAGCTTGAACTCAAGTTCGTACATCAAACGCAGCCTCGGCCGCGCGAGGCGTGCATGGCTGGTCAACCTATTTTACTAGCTATGCCCTATACGCTGATATTGTAGATGTGGAAATGTTGCGTTGCTGTTGCACATGTACTTTATCCTTGCGCCTAGACCCTTGATCCCTTGTCCATCGCACTTGTACGTTACCATCGACGCATGCATCACCAACTTTTCAATCAGTCATCAAAAAAAAGCTCACGAAAAACGAACGACATTCGGTGTGCAGAGGCCTCGTCAGCGCAATGCTGACCGAGAGTATGCGCCCGGACAGCGCACCGCAGCGGCGGGTCCGCTTGGCCTCGGAAAACGAGATCGAGAAAGACGCCGGGCGGCCTGGCTCCGCACCGGAAGCAACGCGCCGATTAAGGTTGCAAATGGCCCAGATGAGTTTGCCCTCTCGCTACGACGAGGATGTCACACCGTGTACCGCAGCGCTCTTACAGGCTCGACACCCAGCACCCAGCACGCCAAGGTCGCCCGAAGTGGCCAAATACATGCATCACCATTTGTACCCATCCGTCCCCATGGGCATGCCCACCGAACCCGAGTTTCTCGATCGTCAGCATCGGTACAAGGTCCTGCGTGAGCAGAAGCGCGAGGAGATGTCACAGCTTCGGGCTTTCCATCGCGGTGCTTGTTCAGTTCCAAGCTCTCCGCGTGGAGCGCCCGACGAGCCATATTGTATGGCCGGGCCCTCAGTGCGCCCGATGCCTGTGGCCTGGATGACGGATGTCGGCTGGGCCGAGGATATTGCGTCCTGGCGGACAGCTGTGCACGACTCCGCTGTCGACGCATCAACGAACCCGTTTACGGAAGAAGCTGAACTGCTTGCATTGGAGGTGGCCTCGCGTCGTCGGGCTGCACCCAACATCTCGTGCCGCGCCTCAGCAAGTACTTCGTCCTCAGCAGACGGAACTTCGAGTCTCGCGGTGACTTACGCTGTGACATCGGGCGTCGTGGCCGACCCTGACGCCGCACCTGGAGAGTCGGCGGCCAGTCGATCGAAGGCGGTGCGCAGCCCACGAAGAACTTACTTGAGCAAGCCAGCAGGCTCACGATCCAGCGCAATTGCGGCAGCTATTGACGCTGGGCCAGCCAGCCGCGCAGCAGAACGGCAGGCGGACGCTAGCGAGGCGGCGGGCATCATACGCGCCATGCAGCAGCACGCGCGTATGATGGCGGCGCAGTCTCGCGTCAAGTATCGTGCGGCACCAATGCTTCACACAACACACCTGGTCCATGAGGCGGAGGATGGCCACTGGCAGTCGCAAAAGGTCGGGCCTGTCATCGAGCGGGAGCGGAAAGAGGAGCAGGCGCGCCGCGTACCGACTTTGGATGCTTGGATGGCGAGACAGTGGCAACGGCGCCCAAAGCTGGAGCGCAAGCTCAACTCGTCCGTGGGCGTGGCTGTGCGTGAGATCATCTCTGTCTCATCAATGTCCGTCGCACGCGAATGAGACTAACGTGAAAGCTACGAGCCAACTAGAGACGGTGGGGCAGAATGAGACGTACCTTGTACATGTACTAATATCGGAAGTATACGTTACATTACTTCATACGATTATATTCTTGGTGGGATTCGCATGTATCACAAGCAAAAGAATCCTCGCACCTCGGACGACTGTGCATGTGGTCATGGCATGTGAGGTGCATGCAATTCGGTATCACACAATTGGGAGTTACATTGCATGCAAGATTGCACTTGCAGTTCCGGACGACCTTTTCCCCCTCACTCACACATTCTCCGCGATTCTGAAACAATTGTACTTTGAGGGGAAAACCCATGAAAACCAAATGCATGCGAAGTGCCGCCCCCAAAACTCGTCCTCGCACTCCAAAACCTACTAACTCTCCCACCCGTGCTCCAAGCAAGAACCAGAACCAGAATGAGTGGCGAGGCATTTGTGAGGTGCACAGAGCTCGCGACCGAGCGCGACTACCTTTCGCGGTCGCAGGACCCGCGCGGGCCTCAACGCGACATCGAGCTCCTCAAGCTCGGCGTGGAGGCGCTCGCCCTCATACTCCGTCAAACTCCCGACGCCCAGCATGTGCTCGAGGCGTTGCAGGCGGTGGTGCTTCGAGAGCCAGTCCTCGCATGTGAGCTGGCCCTCGCTTCTGCAGGCTGGATGTCTGAGATCAAGATCACATTCTCACCTCCAAAGATTTGGCAATCCAGCCAAACTGTGTACACACAAATGGGGACTTTGAGCAGCATTGAACAAGGGACGTGGTGGGTCAGCGACGCCTCTTGCTGGGTGGCTGAGCCGAGGGTTGTTGAATCCGCCGCAGCCGAAGCGAATAAGGCGTCAGTGCCAAAAGATCCAGGACTGGCTGACGACGGTCGACTTTTCCGACGGGCCCTTTTTGCGCGACTCCCGAGCACCGCTGTCTTGCAACGGGCCGGCGCGCTCGCGTTGCTACGTGCACTTCGCAAGGACCCCAGGTCCGCTGCGCGCCCATGCGCCATCGGTATCATTGGGCCTGCTGCTGGACTGGTCCCACCGCTCGATGCCGTGGGCGACGATTATGAGGGCCGGCTGGCCCGCGCTGCCGTATACCACGCCCAGGGTTTCCGACGCGAAGAACAGATGGTCATGGATTCGCTGCGGTTGGAGCAGGCGGCACGTTCCCGTCCTTTCACCAAGCTGCCAACCAATGGTTCGATCGCGCAGGCAGAGGCACGCGAGCTGCGAGCGCACGCCATGAGCCTGGAGCGACAGCAACGCAAGCAGAGGTTGGCCGCGCTCCGTCTCGCTGCCAAAGGACCCAAGCCTGAGGCCCCGCCGAACCCGCTGCCACCCCCGGAGTTGCCGCCCGCCCTTGACTACGGTTGGATGAAAACAGCAATTACCTCGACGCTCGTTCGCCCGGCCGTGCCATATGTACGGCCGGCGCAGGCGCCCACGAATGCGCCAGCCGAAGAGGTAAGGGCAGAGATGATACTAACGGTCGAAGAGGTCGAGATGATCACTGCCGATGCGACCCCGCCGGACTTTGCCCCCTCGTTTGCCCGTCATCGCGCGTGGCAAATCGCCCCCGGCCATCAAGGCGGCGGCCATCGTGCATGGGCCTCAGCAGCGCAAGATCAGCAGCATGAGGCGGCAAGGAATGTCGTTGCTTTGCAGCCGGCGACTTCGTGGCAGCCCAGCAGCGCCCAAGCACGCTTCTCACGGGTTCCATGGAGAAATGGGCGGCGAATGGGCTCCCTCGCGGACGGGTGGCGGAAGGGCGATCGCGTGGTTTCGCGCATTGACCAAGGAATCAAAAATGTGGTTGCGGGCGACATGGGCACTATCATGGGGCCATGCGAGAACGCGACTCTTGCTGACAAGGCGGATCGCGTGCTGGTCGACTTTGACTCCAAGGGCTTCTTGAATGTTTGGAAGAGCAATATCCTGGGTGCAGCGGGCAACGGTCAAGTGCGCCTCTCAGCAGTCCCATTCGCCGTCCCTTTCGCTGCAAGACCTTTCGCTTCTAGCCCGCTGCCTCCGCAGGGGCATGAGCGGCAAGAGTCCGAGACGCATGCCGAGCTTCATGCCGTGGTTGATGTCAGGGTCATGGCCGAGGACGTACTTGCCGAGGATATGCCCCTGCGTGAAGCGATGTTAATCCAGCTCTTGTAACAAATGGCCCCCGCTGTGCGTTAATAGAGCGTTAGACTTAGAGAGACGAGGGTAAAGGATGAGATAGGCGGGTCCGTCGCGCGGGCGCTCGGGTGCTGCGCATTGTGTTGACCCAGCTTAATTAGCAATTTATTAGCAATTCCAATACTAATTCCGAATACAACACGAACTGCGCCAATCCTTTGGCTGCCTGCCTTTTAACACATAGCAGCGCAGGGCCAGGGGGGGCTACCTTCACACACAGAGTCAAGAGTTATCAGATGCGAGTGGCAGTGCTGGACTGCTGGTCAGTGGAGTACTTCCTGTCCGCGAGGTGCCGAGGTCTCGAGGTTTGGTCAGCCCGGGATTGGGGGAGTTTTCGATACAAGAAAAGGGAGTTTTCGATACAAGATATCATTATATATCATCATATATCTTTATTATATCATTGTGTATCATGTGTATCATCATCTTGTATCTCATGTATCATGTCCCTCGTCGACACATGATATATAGATATATTCATGATACAAATGCATGACATGATATATGATGATATAACTCGCC
>Ga0210242_102288_pt1 | contig 10799 bp, 13 predicted proteins | sample ChrtobMeP5a_16mM_FD_155445 | JGI IMG/M metagenome (GOLD analysis project Ga0210242, IMG submission 155445) | Chrysochromulina tobin associated microbial communities from unialgal haptophyte culture, Seattle, Washington, United States - P5a_16mM | ecosystem: Host-associated > Algae > Haptophytes >... | reverse complement strand
CCAATCAGAGTGAGACCAATCAGAGTGAGACCAATCAGATCCAATCAGATCCTGCCGTTGCGAGGCGCCAATCAGAGTGAGACCAATCAGAGTGAGACCAATCAGAGCCAATCAGATCCTGCCGTTGCGAGGCGCCAATCAGAGTGAGACCAATCAGAGTGAGACCAATCAGATCCAATCAGATCCTGCCGTTGCGAGGCGCCAATCAGAGTGAGACCAATCAGAGCCAATCAGATCCTGCCGTTGCGAGGCGCCAATCAGAGGCCAATCAGAGGCCACTCTGAGGCCAATCTGAGGCCAATCAGCACGCGCCTGCCGTTGCGATACACGATCTCGCCCTGGTACATGAGGGGCATCGGGTCCTCGAGCAACACCGAGACGAGTCGGCGTGATAAGCCCGCCGCACCTCGCCCCTTTTGGTCGAGCGTCGCCTCGCGCCCGACGAAACCCAACGGCTTGTCGTAGGCGGCTGTGAAGCCGAGGTGTGAAACCGAGGTGTGAAACCGAGGTGTGAAGCCGAGGCACACATCGCGAGCAGCGTGTCATCGGTCGCAATCAGACGCAATCAGTCGTGAGCAGCATGTCCTCAGTCGCAATCAGACGCAATCAGAGGCCATCAGCAGCACACACCAGTGAAGCCGAGGCCCACCTCGAGCAGCGTGTCGAGATTGTCCATATCGTGGCCGTAATCGCGGTAGCCCTGCTCGAGCAATCAGTGGCAATCAGTGGCACTCAGCGGTAAGGAGAAATCATGATCGATTAGTAGCCATCAGTAGCCATCAGTAGCCATCAGGAGCCATCAGGAGCCATCAGGAGCCATCAGACGCAATGAGCACGTACTTTCTCGAGGCGGAGGGAGGCGAGGGCCTTGAGGCCGCAGTGCTCAAGACCATATTCCGGTTCCCGCCCCACGCGTACGATCTCGTCGTACACGTGCACCTGCAATCAGGAGCAATCCAGAGCAATCAGCAGCAATCGTAGATCGCAATCAGGGTTTGCAATCAGTCAATCAGTCGCCAGTATTCGCTATCAGTGGCCATCAGTCGCCATCAGTCGCAACCAGTCGCCATCAGTCGCCATCAGTCGCCATCAGTCGCGTACCGCCATCTCGGTGGGTACGAAGAGCTCATAGCCGAGCTCGCCCACGTACGTGATGCGCGTCGCAATCAGGGAGGCGCAGCCGAGATCGATGCGTCGGGCGGCTCGGAAGGGGAAGGAGGCGTCGGAGATGTCGATGCTTGTGAGGCGAGCGAGCAGCGCACCTGATGAGGGATGTCATCAGAGAGGTCATCAGAGAGGCTATCAGAGGGGTCATCAGGGAGATCATCAGAGAGGTCATCAGAGGGGTCGTCAGAGAGGTCATCAGGGGCAATCACGTGACATCTCGGTGGGGCTCACGCGAGCGAGGCCCTGATGAGGGAAGTCATCAGGTGAACTCACGCGAGCGAGGCCCTGATGAGGGAAGTCATCAGGTGGACTCACGCGAGCGAGGCCCTGATGAGGGAAGTCATCAGGTGGACTCACGCGAGCGAGGCCCTTGCAGATTGATCTGCGCGTAGGCGCCTGTGATATCTGTCACACTGGCTGCTTGGTCCTCCCCGACGGCATCCTGGAGGAGGCGCTCAACATGGCGCTGCTGCGTGTCGGTCGCAACGACCATGAAGGCAGGGCTGTTGCGATGGCTGCCGAGGCTGCCTGGGGGCAGTTTGGTGATCGTGAGGTCGGCCTCGAGAGTGCCAAAGGGGGAGAGCACCTGTGGGTGGGTGTGAAACAAGGGAAGGGGGGAGAGGGGTGAGGGAGGGTGTGAACGGGGGAGTGGAAGGGTGAGCGAGAGTGTGAATGGGGAGGGGGGGAATAGAAGGAATGGGTTCAGTGCCGTGCGGCGAGGGTACCTGCGTGTACGTGATGGTGCCTGCCTCGCCATCAATATCAGCGGTCACCAGCCGATTGAGTACAGCGCCCGCGTCACGCCCCTGCACAAGGAACTTGGCCATAAAGCTCATGTCGATGAGCCCCACCTGATGAGGGAGGCAATCAAGGATGTGGTCCACCTGATGAGGGAGGCAATCGAGGGGACAATCAGGGGGCCATCAAGGGGCAATTAAGTGGGCAATCAAGGGGATCGTCAATTAGGCAATCAAGAGGCAATCAAGCTCAAGCTCGATGAATATCCCGAACAGCTCGATGCTCCTGATCAGGCAATCAGTGGCAATCAGTGGCAATCAGTGGCAATCAGTGGTAATGAGTGGCCATCAGTGGCAATCATTGGCAATCACCGCCTCCCGAACAGCACGATGCTCTTTAGCCCATTGGCCAAACCACGCGGGCCGACCATATGTGAGAGGCCCACATTGGGCGACCTGCCCTGGCCCGGCGAACCAATCAGCACCCTCCCACCCAGACACATCTCGAAAGTAGGCACCCTGCGACACGAGAAGATGAGGCGCGCAATCACTTCAGCAGAGGTCATCAGAGGTCATCGGAGGTCATCGGAGGTCATCAGAGGTCATCAGAGGTCATCAGAGGTCCTCAGAGGCCATCAGAGGGCATCAGAGGGCATCAGTGGTCATCAGTGGTCATCAGAGGTCATCGGAGGCAATCTCACCTCTCTCGAAAGCAAACACCCTCCTGGCACGTGTGCTCTCTCTCAATCAGCGCCAAGCAGCACCCATCGATTCAGCAATCAGAGCGATCAACAGAGTGGCAATCAATCGGCATCAGTCGCAATCATTCGCAATCAGTCGCACCTGGTCCACAAGGCGCTCGCAATCAGTCGCAATCAGTCGCAATCAGTCGCACCTGGTCCACGAGGCGCTCGCAATCAGTCGCAATCAGTCGCAATCAGTCGCACCTGGTCCACGAGGCGCTCGTGCAGTGGGGAGCGCTTGACGAAACGCGCCGTCTCGGTCGGCCGGTTGGGGTAATGACACTTGTACACCTGATGACGCAGAGACAATCAGAGCTCAATCAGAGCTCAATCAGAGGCGCATCAGGCACAGGATGGCAGAGGGTAGCACGTGCCGACCTTGCCTAGGGACTCGACGACACGAGCGCGTCGGTAGGCAGGGGTCGCCTGGTATGGCTGCAACCGGCCGGGCAGGTAGCCCGTTACGTCCTTGTCCGCGCGTCCATGGATCATTTGATAAGCGAGCATCTGCCCCACCCCTCCGCCCGTCAGAATCCCAATCGAGTTGAGGCCCGCCGCTACCCAATAATGGCGCAGCTCGGGTGCCTCTCCCACCTGATGAGGCAGGCAATCAATGGGGGCATCAGATGGGCGATCTGAGGCCCATCAGATGACAATCAGATCTGAGGCCCGCCAGATGACAATCAGATCGAGTGGAAGGCCATCAGTGGGCTAATTAAGTGGACAATCAAGGGGGTCGTCAGATCGAGCGGGAGGCCATCAATGGGCTAATTAAGTGGACAATCAAGGGGGTCGTCAGATCGAGTCGCTCGCTCACAATGGGCCTCAGGTCCGGTGTGAATGACTCTGGTCCGCAGAAGAGCTTCTTCGCCCCCACTTGGAGGGAAGCGGGTACGCGCGCCATCGCTTTCTCGAGGAACGGTGCGATGCGCTCCCAATCTGGCTCGATCTCGCCAAAGGAGAAGTCCTTCGGGATGCCCTCCACCTGATGAGGGAGGCAATTACCTGATGAGTGACTCACTTGATGAGGGATGTCTTTCGAAGCGACGCATCCCCTCCACCTAATGAGGGAGGCAATCACACCCGCCGCAGACGCCATCAGACGCCATCAGACGCCATCAGACGCCAATCACACACGCCAATCACACACGCCATCAGACGCCAATCACACAGGCGTCATCAGGCGTCATCAGGCGTCATCAGACGCCATCAGACGCCAATCACACACGCCAACAGACAGACGCCATCAGACGCCATCACCTTCCACTCGGCCGCGTCGGTCTCAAACAGACCAACCATCAACCCACCGCCCTCAGGCCGTATGTACCTGATGAAGGAGACCAGCACGCGTCATCAGGCGTCACCAGGCGCCATCAGGCGCCATCAGGCGTCATCAGGCGTCATCAGGCGTCATCAGCGCACGTGCACGAGGATGGATCCTCGACCACCGGCCACTCGCGCCCAACGGCTGCCATCGGCTCCGTGAGCAAATAGTAGTGCTCGGCCGCCTGGTTGGGGATCGTCACGCTGCTCCGCTCGCCCAGCTGGCGCGCCCACATGCCGCATGCGTTCACAAAATGTTCACAGTTGATGGTGGCCCCCGTGCTGGTGTGAACGCCCGTGACGCGCCCAGTCGCGTGTGCCACACCCTCGACAGAGACGCCCTCGACGATGCGCACGCCGCGCTGCTTGGCCGCACGCGCGAGCGCGCTCGTCGCGTCCACCGGGTTCACACGCCCATCTGTCGGCACATAGAAGCCCGCAAGGACGTCATCGACGCGGCAGAGCGGGAAGAGGTCGCGCACCTCTGTCGGCGAGAGCTCGTGCACGTCGACGCCGCACTTGCGGTTGAATGCGGCGACGCGCCGGAACTCCTCGAGGTAGCCCGCGTCCGTCGCGAGCTCGATGAAGCCGCACGGCTTGAAGCCGGTGCTCATGCCGGTCTCCTCTTCGAGTATGCGAGAGTAGAGCTCCTTCGAGTACTTGCGAAGCTCAGTCGAGGTCTCGGAGAGCGAGCCAAAGGTGACCATCAGGCCAGCCGCGTGCCACGTCGTGCCCGATGTGATCTGATCGCGCTCGAGCAGCACCACGTCCGACCAGCCCAGCTTGGCCAGATGGTACGCGATCGAAGTGCCGATGATGCCACCGCCGGCGACGACGACGCGCGCGTGCGTTGGTAGCGGCGCTGGAGAGTTCGAAAAAAGCCGGCGGTGCTCTCGCGGCGGTGAGAGGCGCGGAGCGAGCGCAGCAGCTGCTGGTGCAAACGAGGAGAGCCGCCGGTGCACGCGCGCGCGCGCGGCCTGCACACAAGATCGCCCTCCCCACCCCATGGACGGACGCTCGCGAAGTCCCCCCCAGAAATTTCACAGTCGAGTGGCCCTTCTGGATGAGTATTGCAGCGCCTCCTATCGCGCTCCCGCCGCGCTCGGCTTCAAAAACTATTAGTTTCGTCAGATCTCGTCCAAAAATGGTCACCCCAGCAGCACTATAGATGAAGCCCAGCGATGCTCCGCGTCGCCGTGCCGCCCTCGAGGCCCGACACCTCGCACATGAATGTGCTCTGTAAAAACTTTGCGAACACGACGCTGCTGAGCTCTGATGCCGATTTCACGGCGGGGTACGAGATCGGTGAGGAGCTGGGCCGTGGCGGATGGGCGACCGTATACTCCGCTCGGCGAAGGACGTCAGCAGCAGCACTAGGTGCTGCTTCTGCGGCGGCATCTGCCCCGCTCGCAATCAAGGTGATGGACAAGTGCACGATCGGCGGACGTGCCGGCGAGGTGTCGCAAGTCGTGCAGCGCATGCGCGACGAGTGCCGTGTTCTCTCGGAGCTCGCACACCCTCGGGTTGTGAAGATGATTGAGATCGCCGAGTCGCCGCACTGTGTGTACATCGTGATGCAGAATGCCGCCGGTGGCGCGCTGCTGGAACGCATCCTCGAACGTGGCGTCTTCTCGGAGGCGAACGCCAAGCATGTGATGCGCCAGGTCCTCGAGGTGCTCTCCTTTATGCATGCGCACGGCGTGATCCATCGCGATATCAAGCCTGAGAATATCCTTCTCGAGGCGCCGGACCGGTGGGATGTGGTGCTCACCGACTTTGGGCTCGTCAAGATCTTCTCCGACCGCGACTCGCTCGCCACCTCTATGCCCCGTGCGGGCTCACTCCAGCTGCTGGACAGTGGTGGCCGGCGTCCTCCTGCTCCGTCCTTTGGCATGCCGGGCGGCAGCGGGACGACGCTGCATGCGAGTGCTCACCACGGCGCCTCTTCCTCGACGCTCGAGCGGTGCGCCACGCGCGTGGGCGGCTCGCCCTTTTATCAGGCGCCCGAGCAGGTCTACTGCACGGCGCCGTATCCGACCACCTACGGAGCCGGCGTTGATGTATGGTCATCCGGAGTCGTGCTCTACATTCTCCTGAGCGGCACCTTCCCTTTTGACGAAGCGAGCATCCCGCCGCCCCCTTTTGACGAAGCGAGCATTCCACCGCCTCCGCTCGCGGCAGCGGCGGAACGCGTCGAAGGGCGCCGTGATGGGCGCCGTGATGGGCGCCGTGATGGGACTGCTGCTGCTGCTGCTGCTGGGACTGCTGCTGGGCGTGGCGCCGATCACGTCGCCGCCATCGCTGCTAAGGCGGCCCAGACATGGAATGCCGATCGAGAGCGGCGAGGTCTCATCAATGATGCGTCATCAGTGCCCATCAGGTCTCAACATAGGCCTGATGACGTCTTAGGTCTCATCAATGATGCAGACGGCGGCGGCGGCGAGGGCGTTCGTGGCACTGCGAAACACTGGCCATCGGGCGCATCGTCCCCCTCCGTACCCATCCCCGTTCCCGGTGTCACCCCGCCCCCGCCAGCAGCGTTCGCGCCGTCTCGGGCGTCCGGGAGTGGCATCTTCCACAGCTTTCCCGCCGAGCGTTTCGAAACGGTGAGCGAGTCGGCGCGCGATGCGATCAACGCGATGCTTTCAGTCGACCCGAGGCGACGTCCAACGGCAGAGACGATGCGTCGTCACCCATGGCTTCTGGACGATGCTCAGGACGACGCGAGTCTGCCGCCCACCGGCGTGCTAAAAGCGAGCTCCTTGTCAGCGAGCTATTTGGTCGATATGGCCTTTACGGTGCGGCTGGCGAAGCGCGCGCGCGAGGCGGCCCATGAGGGATTGCGCTCGGGCTCATACGGACCATATGGGAGCAGCTTTGAGAGTGACGGACCCGACGCCCGGTGCGGCGCGTCGTTCGGCACGTCGTTCGGCGCCCGTGACGGCACGTCGTTTGGCGCCCGGAACGGCGCGTCGTTCGGCACGTCGTTTGGCGCCCGTGACGGCGCCTCGTTTGATGACCGGGACGGCGCCTCGTTTCTGCTCGAGGGCTCACCCGTCAGAGGCGGCTTTGGTGCCCCGTCAGCGGCCGTCTTGCGCACGTCCCGCCACACGCACATCTCGGGCAACGACTCGGGCAAAGTCTCGGCGCACCCGCTCAAGATGGCCAGGCAGCAAGGGGGGTTTGAGCGTCTGGAGGCGAAGCCAGCGCTCAACTAGTCTGAGGGAGAAATAGGAGGTCTAGTAGTTGGTGTTCTAAGACGTCATGTAAGACGTACAGCCCTACGGGTATCTGAAAATCTAATTCTAAAGCCCTAAACAAGTACACGGTACCAGCCGTACCGTACATACGCAACACGGTGAGGTACAGAAGTCTGAGTTGTCAGCGTACTAGCGCTACCACTACCCGAACACGGTAGCCACATGCGATGTTGTACGGTAACCATCTGTAAAGTACGCGTGGAGAGCGGATGTGGAGCGCCGTGACGAGCGCGAACCGCTGATTGTATCAGATGCGATGCGGGTCATCATCGATTGGCGGTCTGAAGACCAGATGGCGACAAGGTCGTTACATAAGGCCCTTCGCAGGCGCGTGCTTGGTCGGAAGCCCCGAACATCAACGGGCGGAGGCGATCTGCCGCAAACTCGCCATGCGCGTTCATGTACGGGAAGGCACTATTTGTCGCCGACGCGGCCCTCCAGCCGCCTTGCGTGCCTGGGCGCGTCAGCAGTTTCATTCTCATGCGTCCGTTCGGATCTCGCGCCGAGATGAGGATCGGTGCACCGGACGCGCGTGCAGCCACGTGCGTGAGAGGGTTGCGCGAATGGATGGCTGGCATGCTCAAGGCCTCGCGGAGCAGCGTCGGAGGGGTCGAGGGCCATCTCGCGATGCCCGCAGGTGACAGCGACACCTCGGCATGCCTCTCGCCGATGGGTGTCAGCGGAGCCTGCCTGCGGAAGGGCTTGAGCGCCTGCACTGCTCGTCGAGGCCTGCGCTTGAGGTCAGACTGCAGCACGCTGCTCCAAAGATACTCGCCCTGCACAAAGTTGGCCATGGAGTGGCACTCAGAGTCAATCAGAGCCACTCAGAGCCACTCAGAGCCACTCAGAGCCTCTCAGAGCCACTCAGAGCCACTCAGAGCCACTCAGAGCCACTCAGAGTCACTCAGAGCCACTCAGAGCCACTCAGAGCCACTCAGAGCCACTCAGAGCCACTCAGAGCCACTCAGAGCCACTCAGAGCCACTCAGAGCCACTCAGAGCCACTCAGCAATTACCTGCACAAAGTTGGCCATGGGGGTCGTGCAGCGTTGCCCGAAAGTGTTGGCGACGACTCGTGATCGATTGGAGCTCGTCGAGTCTCGGGACAAGGACTGATGTATCGATGCTGCACGCGTCGGCGGCGAGGAAGCTCGCTCAGCTGCTGAGATCGACGAGTCAGATGCCCAAGCTCCAAGTCCTAGCCCGTGCTGTGCATGCAAAGCAGAGTCAGGCAGGGGATGTTCGTCCTCAGGTGCACCCACTCTCTGCGTGGTCACCGCAGGAAGACATCCAACTTGCGCGACGCCCTCCGCATTCAGCTTCGCCGTCATCTTGAGGCCAGCCATTGGCGTGCGTGCTCGAGGAGGCTCGCATGGGAAGTCCAGCGACGAGGGCGTGAAAGGCCGTTGCGACGCATAGGGAGTGCTGAGCCGGGTCAACGTCGGGAGACCGTTACGATAACGACCGGGTGGGGGTGCATCTGCAGCCCTCTCCGCAGCCGCCGCCGCCGCCGCCTCGTCTGAATAGCAAAGGCGAGGATCACCGGAGTGATGTTCATAGTGATGCTGAATCGGGTCGTTGTGGCGGTGATCAGGTGGGTGCTCATGTGCAGCTCTCTCCGCCGCCGCCGCCGCCGCCGCCTCGTCCGAATAGCAAAGGCGAGGATCACCGGAGTGCCGACGCATCTGCTTCCCTCTGCAGCTTGCTTGAATAGAGATGGCTGCCTTCTTTGCTTTGGCGAGCTCTTTGAACGCCCTTGCTGCCCGAAACACGTTCTGCATGAGGGTGATGGCCTTGAGCTGCTGTTGGCCCGCTTTACGCACGATTCTGTGAGCCTCGACTGCAGCGCGCCGCGCTCGCTCCTTCCCCACCTCAGTCATACCATTCCCCTCATCGTCTCCACCTTTGGCGTGTTCGGTTCTCTCGCCGCCGCTGCCGCCGCCGCCACCGCCGCCGCCGCCGCCGCCGCCGCCGCCGCCGCCGCCGCCGCCGCCGCCGCCGCCGCCGCCGCCGCCGCCATCGCCATCGCCGCCGCCGCCGCCACCGCCGCCGCCGCCATCGCCGCCGCCGCCGCCGCCGCCGCCGCCGCCGCCGCGGCCGCCGCGGCCGCCGCCGATTCCGAGAAAGGCACGCAGCTTCGGAAAGATGCGCGCCAGTTTGGTCGCGAAGCGAAGGGTCTCGCCAGCTGGCAGCTGCTCGACGTCAGCATCGTCTTTGAAACCTGGTGGGTCCTCATTGCCAAGGCGACGAAACAGCTTCGTGAGCCACTCGACGTACTCGTCTGGATCCGTACTGACGGTCCAAACGTCGGCCAATTCAAAAACGGAGTCCAAGAAGAGGCGCTCGTTCAGGCTCTTATTGCCTTTCCTGTCTTCTTCCCAGGCCTGCTCTGCCTGTTGCTTGCATACCTCTGCGTCGGCAACTTCACCTTCTTCTGTAAGCGCGAGCCCAATCTTTGTGAAGACCATCACATACCTATTGCGGTCGACACTCGCCTTCTTGCCGCCACTGGTTACTGCTTGCCACCAAACGTCGAGGATGGCGAGCACATCGGGATGGCTCCGGTTCCTTGCGCGTGCCTTGAGGTTGTCTGCTGTGTACATGGCTTCATCACCTTGTTGCCACCACATCAGGTTCGCTAAATCCTCTGCCTTGGCTACTTTTGTGACCACCAGCGGTGGCACCTCCACACCGGGCCTCCAGCCACGGGCCGCCGGCGAGAGTGGAGAGGACGGCGATGGAGGAGCTGCCTGCATCTTGCCAGGTGTCCGCTCCGAGCCGCGAACGCTGTGAGCACCCTGCGTCCACCCACTCCTCACAACTTTTCGTGACGCGGTTGATGCGGGCGGGCGGGTCGGGAGAGGGGAGTGAAGTGCTCACACCGCGCTACGCGCGCCCCCGTGGGCGTTCACACAACACATCGTCAGCACTAACGTGCTCTCCTCACCTAGAGGGATCGGCATCCTCGCGCAGTCCCCCACGGCGCGACCAGAGGGGAAGGAGGGCGACGCACGCGTCGGACCCCCCCACACACACAAGCCACCGACAGGGTACGAACGCGGCACGGCTCCAAAGCCGGCAGTCTCAGTCCTCCAAACACTCAGAATCTCAGCAGCCGCTCCGGTTGAGGGCGGGCGGGTGGGCAACCAAAGGGCGGCAGCTGAGCACCCACCTTCGGACCCGCGGGGCCCCGACCACCCGACGGGCGGGCGCTGACCGCGCCCGCCCCTCGGCCGGTCCCCCCCCGCTCAGACGCGCGGCACCCGCGACTGGTCCGACCCGGATCGACCGCTGGAGCTAGCGCCGCCGCGGCGATTCCACACCGAACTATGCATGCATGCGCGAGACCCGTCTCGCGCCCGCCCCCCCCGGGGAGACTCACGCCCCCCTACCAGGGCCCCCCGCATCCGCGCTGAGACGAGCGCGACCTCCGCCGAGCGACGGCGGACGCGCCCCTCACACCGCGCTACGCGCGCCCCCGTGGGCGTTCACACAACACATCGTCAGCACTAACGTGCTCTCCTCACCTAGAGGGATCGGCATCCTCGCGCAGTCCCCCACGGCGCGACC
>Ga0210242_102286_pt1 | contig 10806 bp, 10 predicted proteins | sample ChrtobMeP5a_16mM_FD_155445 | JGI IMG/M metagenome (GOLD analysis project Ga0210242, IMG submission 155445) | Chrysochromulina tobin associated microbial communities from unialgal haptophyte culture, Seattle, Washington, United States - P5a_16mM | ecosystem: Host-associated > Algae > Haptophytes >... | reverse complement strand
GGGAAACGACGAAGGATTCTATTCAGGATCGCCATGAATTCGTCTATTAACATACTTCACCCAACGACTCTTTGTTGTTGGAAAATCACGATCCGAACGCATTTTTAGAAGTGCCCAACACGACGCGTCACACCGGTAATTTCTGAGGTGACTGTGAAACTTCATGGGGTCCGGAGCGAGCGTACACAACCCTAATCAACGCCTACAAATGGCGATGGACTTTCATTACAACAATGGAGGTAGAGCCTCTTTAGCGAGAATGAATCTGAGAGTTCCCCGAGATAGTCCCAGTCCTATGAACCAACCTAACATCACACAAGGTGTTCCTCGTTCACGATGGAATCAAGTACATGATCTACTTATAACCACGACCGACATTGACTTGAGCAGACGCTTGTACTCTGGGGTGAATTATACCTTCACACACCACATAAGAGGGAATACAGGTATGTATGCTCAACCCATTAGGGTAATTGAGATGATAACAGATGCCGTCACCAGACAGGCACGTTTGGTCTTGCTAATCACTGTGAATGGAGTGGAACAGACATATCGATTGCTCTTGAGTAATTTTACACGGATTAGGTTTCACTCTAGATGACAGCGCCCAACACGACGCGGTAACCGCCATATGCTGTGAGATGCCGTACTGCAGTGTGAAACGTCCACAAAATCCACACGCGAGGCCCGACCGCGGCGCGTCGGTCCGAAACGGCGAGGTCGAGCTCACGAGTCGAGGTCGAGGTTCGTCGATATGGACGACCAGTGGACGTTTCAGTGTGAAATCCAAAAACGTCACCCCCTTCGCGACGAAACCTCGACCGACGAAACGACCCCCAAACCCGACCGACCTCGGCCGCATCTCGGACGAAACCGCGTGCTTGCATATGGACCAGTAACGTTCCCGCACTCTGGAGTGTGACGTATGTCTGCCAGTGTCAGACTCATGATTCAGGGTCATAGTGCGCGACGGGTTACGTCAAGGGTTCGTCAGTGTCATCAACTAATTAAAATCTCGGAGATTAAATCTGAACCATATACCTGGTCAGCAGGCACGTGAGCCAGCTCGTGTACGGCGTCCGGGTTGTGGTAGAAAGCCAACGCGGCATAGTAGAGGTCATTCTCGAGGTCAAAGGACACGCTCCCCGTGCAAAAGACCTCCCACAGCTTCTTGAGCGGGGGGTACTTGCGCAAGGGGTCCGCGATGGCCACGACGTGAGCCGGCATGCAAAGCTCGAACGCGAGCTGACCCATGAAGGTTGGGCCGTGCATACGGAGCGTGTTGGCGATCATCTTGACCAGGGGGATCACCGGCACCGCGTCCTTTTGGCCACACAGCGCGTGCATGAAGATGGCCTCGCCGGAGCGGATGATCGCCCCGATGATCGCATGCGCGTGCTCGTGGGAGTCAAACATGCCCTGGAGCGCCTCGCTGAGCGCCGTGAAGGCCGGGTCGCCCAGTCTCTTGTACACCTCAGCCTGGTGGGCCGTTGAGTACCCAACGAGTCTGGTCTCCCCTGACGGAACGCCTTCCTTAGCCCGCTGACGGTCCTGCTCCTTGTCCTCGAGGATATCAAGGACCTTGGCGATCCGTTCAGCAGGTGACAGCTGCTGCATCTCTGCACCCGCGAAGCGCGGTGTGAGAAACGAGAGCTTCGCCGCGAGGATGGCAAGGTCGCCGACCACGGGCTCGGTGGCACGGATACCAGTGCGAGCACATAGAGTCCGAATCTCCGTCCATGCGGCCGATGGTGCCACCGCGCAGAAGCGTCCTCCCGCGCCGTCCTGGCCCAAGATAGGGATGAGTGCCTCATAGTGATCCACCGCAAGAAGGATGTTCTCCACTGTGAGTGCGTCGTGCTGACTTGAGGCAAGGCCCGTGGCCAGCCGGCGCCGTGCATCCACGAGTCCGGCGTGCAGAACTTCGAGTTGCTCGGGCGGTTGGGCGCTTTCGAAGGCACGCCTGAACTCCTCCACTTGGGCTCTGGCATCGATCCAGGCTGGAAGGTCGAAAGTCCCACGTACCCCCAAGGGCACGATCGCCTGGAGTGCAGACTGTAGCACCATTGTTATCACCACCTGGTAGCCACCTTGAGCCGAGCGGTCCACCCCGGAGAGGCGCGGTCCGACCGTGAGCTCGAAGGCGCCGAGCGCTTCCGGGGCAATGTCACCATATGCCATGATGCTCATTGCGGTGACCGCCGGCGGCGGCGGCGGGCCTGCTGGCGGGCGCAGTCCTCCGCTGGGGGGGCCTGGTGCTGGCGGGGTTGCCGCCGGTGCAAGTGCTACGAGCGGGTAGATTGTGGCAACGTCAATCGCGTCGGCCGCTTCCAGGCAAAAGATGGTACTCGATTGCATGCTCGCCAATTTGCGAAGGAAAACACGAAGCTGTCCCGTCCGAAGCGGCGAGCCCAGCATATTAGACTGGCGGGCGCGAGTGAGGAGTAGGTCAGTGATCTCCCCCAGCTTGGTGGAGCCGATGATTGAACTCTCGATGACCAGTCGTGCAAACTCGGGTGAGTAAGTTACCACGCGTCCGAGCAGCCAGATGATTGCCGCCCAGCGTATGCCTGTCGCCCCGCGCACACCGCCCTTGGCTTCCAGATTGGTGGTGAGCTCCGGGGTTAAGGTATGGAGTGCATTACTCTCTCCACTTGTTATGACGTAGATCTGTCCATCCGTGCCTAGGAGGCCGGATGGGTTGGTAAGATTGACGACTGGGAAGCGTGCGAATGCGAGCGGCATGGCGACGAGCCGGTTCAGAGTTGAAAACCCTGGCCCGCGAAAGGCAGGAGCCAGCTAGCCGCGCGCACCGTCAACCAAGGTTGAACGTCGACGATCGATCGCGTCGCCGCAAGGGGACACACACCTGCTGACGTGTCGGAGATTCTGCATGCATGCAGTTTCCCCTCCACGTCGTGCAGGGTGCGTACCCCATGCGCTGAGCCGGCCCCGAGCCTAACACAAAGGACATATGCCCCCCTTTCGTAACGTCCAACACGAGACATAGTAGAACAGGCTCCGCCTGTCCACCCTAAGTTTCGTTCGTCGGAGTAGCCGACGGCGTGAACGAAAGTCGATCCGTACTGTGAACGTTAACACGACAGACGCGACAAGGCACTGTGCGGTAAACTCCTGTCGCTTTTCTCCTCAGAGAAATCAGCGCAGGTCATCGTGCTCAGTCTTGACGCCCTCATCTGGCACCCTTCGCCCGGGTCTTGCGCCCCTCGAGCCGTCTCAGCACCTCCTCAGCCGACTGCAGCGAGGTTCGTGACGAGATTTCGTCCGGACTCTGCTCCGCACGCCCGCCTGCCGGACTGGTGAGCAGCTCCCCCGACGCCCGCCGGCCGTACCGCGGGCTGAACGCGTTTGCCGAGCTCATTGGGCGAGAGGGCGAGAGAACGTTAGAGGTGGCGTCTCGTACGTCACCGATGTCCGAGCGCGCGGACGTGGGGCGCGAGAGTGGCCCGACGGCTGAAAACTCCTCCTGCGCCGCTGCCCACGTCGATGCCCCGCGAGGCCAAAGCGAGCGCCGCGCGGCAATGGGCGCCGTACTGAGCGCCGTCTTGTCGAGCGCCGTACTGAGCCAGGGCACCTCTCGCCTTCCCTCGTCTGCCTCGGCGCCCCACGCGCCCGTCGCTACACGAGCGCCCACGGCGAGCGAACGCCCGACGGGTCGCTCACTAGGGCACGAGCTACCGTCCATGCCTATGCGCCAGTCTGCCTTGGCAGACGCCCATTTCTCTTGAGACGACGGCGGCGGCGACGCCCTGTCGGCGTGACGCGCCGCCATAGGCGGCACATCCACCCTTGCCGCCATAGTTCCTGCCTCAGCGGGGGGCGGAAAGGCGGCCGCGAACTTGGCTGCATTCGCCGCCGCCTTCTCTGCGGCGGCCGCCACCTTCTCTGCGGCGGCCGATGCCGTGATTGACGAACCCATTGACGAATCCATCACGGAGGCACGGCGAGAAGCGAGCGCCGTCCCGAGCACCGACTTGGAAGGGGCACGCGCCAGACCCTTATTGGCGCCTCGCATCGCGCCGGCCATGGCCGCCATGGCCGCCTCCGACGCTGAGGGAGCCTTCTCACCAGCCTTCACACCAGCCTTCACACCAGCCCCGCCCGCGGTGCCGTGATCGGTCTGGAGCAAAGGCACGGGTGCTACGACTCTCAAGGGCAAGCGATGGGGTGCTTGCTGGGTGATTGGGCCCAAAATAGGAAGGTCCTCGTCCGAATCGGAGTGGTCCCATTCGGAGCCGGCGCCATCGCCAGTCGCAATCGAATACGACGGCAGCACTGCGGAATTGCGAGGCGACGCGTCGTCTTGGGCGAGCACTGCGGAATTACGAGGCGACGCGTCGTCTTGGGCGAGGGCGCACGCGTGGCGCCGCTCGACGGCTGGGAGCGTGCCAAGCACGTTCTTCTTGGGCCTCTCCAACCATTCCGCAGTGGGCGGGCGCGGGCGCTCACCGTGGCGCTCATCAGCGGCGACGGGGGCAGCGTTCGCGCTCGCCATGGCTCTCGCCACTTCATTATCCTCCTCCTCGAGATCCAATCTCCGCCTCGAGATCCAATCTCCTCCTCGAGATTCATCCTCCTCCTCGAGATCCATCCTCCTCCTCGACTCCCCCTCGAACGCCGCGCCGTGTCGGGCGGTTGCATGCGCCTCGCCCCTCGCCCACGACGACGCGACGGACAGGCGCTCATCGACGTCCGGCGCGCCCACGACGGCGTGTGTCGAGGCCCGACCAAAGGAGACGGGGGCGCCGCCGCCGCCGAGCGCCGTGCCGAGCGCGGCGCGATCGGCCGCGGCGAACGCGGAGCTGCCGCTGCACTCAAGCACTGGGAGCACGCTCATGAGGTGTGAATGCTCGAGTGCGGCCGGGGGCCGATGAGGTGTGAAGGCTGATTCCACAGCCGGGGGCCGATGAGGTGTGAAGGCTGATTCCACAGCCGGGGGCCGATGAAGCCCCTCTGCCGCCATCGTGCCTTCGCCGCCGTGGCCATCAGCACCGGCCCCAGCTCTGGAATCAGCCTTCACACCATCATTCACACCAGCCTTCACACCAGTACTGGAACCAGCTCGACAAGCCCCGAGACCGTCACCACTGCTAGCCAAAGCAGTTTCATCGGCCACATCGCGCAGCGCGGGCCCACCCGCGCTCGCGACGGCGCCCTGGCCTCGCGGCGTGCTCATGCGGTACGATCTCATCTCCATTCCACTCGAATCTGACGAAACTGCACTCGAGTCGCCGCCGCCGTACCCGTAGCTACTGTAGCTCGACGTCGCCGTTTTCGTCGTCGACTCAAACCCCGAGGCCGACGCGTATCTCGGCAGTATCTCGGACTCAAGATCTCCGTCGAGATCGAGATCCTCGACGCCGCTTCGGCGGGCGGAGATGAGATCTCCGCGGCGGCCTGCGATGAGATCCTCCTCAACCACGCTACGCCGAGATGAGATCTCAACCGCGGAGATGAGATCTTCCTCAACCACGCTACGCCGAGCAGACGACGGGCGGCTGAGCGGTAGATCGATGACGCTTGATTCCAGGGGAGCTTGGCGGTGGTTGAATAAGCCGCCGCTTGTGTCGGCCATCGAGAACTTGCCTCGAAACGTCTTGGATATACTCAAGCTCTTGCTACTCGTGCTGCCGCATTTCTTCTCGCTGGTGCAGGTGCGGCCGCCGCTGCTGCTGCCGCCGCCGCCACCGCCGCCGCCGCCGCCGCCGCCGCCGCCGCCGCCGCCGCCGCCGCCGCCGCCGCCGCCGCCTCCGCCGCCGCCGCCGCCTCCGCCGCCGCCAGGCCAGGGTACGTGCGCACCAGGCCGGACCACTCGGGACTTGGGTGGCTGTGTTGACCCGGGGGCAGCAAACCTCTGCGTGTCGATCTCATCGAGCTTCTCCTCGACGACTCCGCTATGCTGTGGAGAGGTGGGGTGGCCAAGGGGGGGGGTGGACTTCTCGTCGGGTCTCCCGAGGGGGGAGGTAATCGCCAGCGTCGGGATGGACACGTCGTCGTCCAGAGCCGCTTCCAAGCGCGTGATGGAAGCGTTCCCCCTAGCGTCGCCTTGAGCGCCCTGGGAAGCGCTCATCGGGCGTCGCCTTGAGCGCCCTGGAAAGCGCTCCCCGAGCGTTGGGGTGGGCAGCATCCCAAATAGTATGGAGACTCCCACCTGGTGCCCCAAGATCGTTGGGATGGGCGCCACCCCCTCTCGCTGAGCGCCGTGCTGAGCGCGCCACTTGAGACCGATCCACCCGAATCGATAGCCCATGCAAAAGGCGAGCACCAGCACCGTGCCCACCACCGCGAGCACCACGGCTGCTGTCGAGCTGGCGCCGCCCTGCGCCCGAGACAGCGCCGCCCCACTGCTCAGGGCGATTGGCGGCGAGGGTGGTTGCGAGGGCGAGGGCGGCCGCGAGGGTGGCGGCGGCCGAGAGGGCGGCAGCGCGGGCGGAGGAGGCAAGAGCGGCGGCGGCGAAGGCGGCACCAGGTACTCGACCTCTTCGGTCACCGCCCCGATCCCCTCCGCGACGGTCACATCGAGCATCGAGCTGAGCAGGATCGCGGGCCAACGACTGAGTACCATGATGCGGAATCGCACGGAGACTGCGCTGATGCACTCACTCGCCTGAAAGGTGCCGTCCGTACCATAGCACGAGTTGTGGACGATGGTACAAAAGACTCGTACTGAGGCAGCGGCCACGCTGAGGCTGAGCGTACAAAAGGGCGGCGCGCAGGAGAGCTGCTGCGCCATGCGTTGGTGAAAGGTTCCATTGTTCAGGCCACCCTGCTGGCTGTTGACGAATTCCTCGACGCCGCCCGAGATCACGACGGCTAATCGCCACGTATACTTGGCGGGAGGGGGCGGCGGCGGCGGCGGGCGAGGGGGTGGCGCTTGCGCAGTTTGGCCAGGAGAAACGGGCGGCCACTTTGGCGAGGGCGGCGGCGGGTGCAAGGGCGGCTGTGGCGGTGCCCGAGGGGGCCGTGGAGGCCAGGACGGCCGTGGAGGCGGCGGTGGGCGCGCTGGGCGAGGGCCGCAGTCCGCGCAGTCGGTGCCGTAGGCACACACCGGGAACTCGGAGCCGGGCCCGCCGTCGTCGCACTCGGTGTCGGATGCGAAGACGCACGTGTTCGAGCACAGGCCTGGCGCATAGGGCGGCGCAGGCGGTAGCGCTGGGGGCGGTGGTGGCTGCGGTTGGCGCGGGCCGCAGTCCGCGCAGTCGGTGCCGTAGGCACACACCGGGAAGTATAGCAGGAACTCGGAGCCGGGCCCGCCGTCGTCGCAATAGGCGTTGGATGCGAAGACGCACGTGTTCGAGCACAGGCCAGGCGCATAGGGTGGCGCAGGCGGTAGCGCTGGGGGCAGCGGTGGCTGCGGTTGGCGCGGGCCGCAGTCCGCGCAGTCGGTGCCGTAGGCACACACCGGGAACTCGGAGCCGGGCCCGCCGTCGTCGCACTCGGAGTCGGATGGGTAGTTGCATGTGTTCGAGCACATGCCAGGCGCATAGGGCGGCGAGGGCGGCGGGAGCGAGGGCGAGGGCGACAAGGGCGGCGAGGGCGGCGGGAGCGAGGGCGGGGGCGACGAGGGCGGCGGCGGCAGCTTGGGCGACGGCGGCAGCTTGGGTGTCTTAGGCGGAGGCAGCTTGGGTGGCGAGGGAGGCGGCGGCCTCGGTGACGAGGGGGGCGGCCGCCCCAGAATCTCGATGGAGCTCGGAGGCTTCGGGAGCGGTGGCTGGTGTGGTGCATTGGGGAGCACCGGCGGCGGCGAAGGGCTCGCAGTGAGCATGAAAGGTGGTGGAGGGCGCGGCAGTGGCGACGGCGGTGGCGGGGGGCGAGGCGGCGGGAGCGGAGGGCGCGCCGGCGGCGGTGCCGGCGGCCGCCTCGGCGGCGGCAGCGGAGGCAGCTTAGGCGGTGGCGCGGGAGGCAAGAAGGGCGCCGGCCGCCGTGGTGGCGCCGGCGGCGCACGCGGAGCGGTCAGGGGCCACCTCGGCGGCAGAGGCGGCGGCCGAGGGGGCGGCGAGCTAGGCGGCACTGGCGGTACGCGAGGCGGCGGCGTCGAGGGCGGCCTTGGTGGCGGCGCGCTCGGCGGCGGGCGCGCGGGCGACGGTGAGGGCAGTGGGGAGGGCAAGGGCGGCGGCGGCAGCAGAGGTGGGGGGGGCGGCGTGCGTGGATAGACAGTGAGTGAGCAGAATCGTCCGCGGAAGTGATCACGGATCGTGGCAACGTTGGCCGCGGTGTAGGCGTAATGCGACGCAGGAGAGTTGGAGATGGCCGTAATCGTCGCCGGGTCAGCATCTCCAAATCCGACGCCAAAGATCTCGACACCCGCGGCACGGACCTCTGCCGCCTGCGCGATGGCTGCGGCATCGCCCCCAAATTGCGGACTCTGTCTCCCATCCGTGAGCAGGAGAAGCACCTTGGGTCGTATGCCCCAGCTACCGCCCGCCCGGAGCACGGCCAGCCCGGATGCGAGGCCGCTGCTTATGGAGGTCCAGCCCTGTGCGTCCTGATGAGGGAGGCAATCAGCATGCACTCAGAGAGGCACTCAGAGAATGTACTCGCGACCATCGATCACCTGATGAGGGAGGCAATCAGCATGCACTCAGAGAATGGCCCGTCTGTCTCGAGGCGCGCCCCTCCTGATGAGGGACACAGTCAGCATGCACTCAGAGGGGCGCGCCCCACCTGCGCGTTGGCGAGGGCCGCGAGCGCCGATCCGGCGTTCTGGGTCAGGTTGGACAAGATGATCGCCTGCTGATTGAACTCGACGAGCCCCACGCGCGCCGCGCTCTCGCCAAAGTCAAACTGGAGGATGAGCTCTCTCACCCATTCGAGCACCGCGGCTTGCCAAACGCGCATGCTCCCCGAATGATCGAGAACCAACATGAGATCGACCGGTAGGCCGTTGCTGCATGCGGGCGCGAGCGGCGGCGAGGGGGGCGGGCTCGGGTAGGGCGGCGGGCAGAAGCCGCAACCACACGTCTCGCCGCACAAGGACCTTATGAGGAAGCCATGCTGCACGTGGTTGCAAAAGGGCGCGAGGTCGGAACACGTGGCCGGTTGGCCGTTGAGCAGAAACTGCTGTGATGATCGCACGCTGTCATCGCAAAACTCGTGCGAAGAGCACGCGCCGCAGGTGAGCGGGCACGTCGACGCCACGCTGCAGCTAACCGCGAAGTTGCCACAGTACGGCTGGAGCGCATTGCAAGTGGCGGGCTGCCCGAACAAGGCGAACGGGGTGGTGCTCGCATCGTTGCAGACGTTGGGCGGCACGAGGCGCGGGAGCGCCATGCGCGGGCCGCAGTCCGTGCAGTCCGTGCCGTAATGGCAATCAGGGTACTCGGAGCCGGATCCGCCGTCGTCGCATTCGGCGTCGGAGGCGTAAGGGCATGTATTCGAGCAGTAGATCAGTGGGGGCGGCGGCGAGCGCGGCGGCGCGGGCGGCGGTGATGGCGGCGCGGGCGGCGGTGATGGCGGGCGCGGCGGCGGCGGCGAGCGCGGCAGGATGCGCGGGCCGCAGTCCGCGCAGTCGGTGCCGTAGGCGCACAGCGCGAACTCGTCGCCAGGGCCGCCGTCGTCGCAATCGCCATCGGAAGCCCATTGGGGAGAAGGGGGAGCTCCGATGCACGTATCGGTGCACAGGCCAGGCGCAAGGGGCGGCGCAGGCGGTAGCCGTGGTGGCGCTGGAGGCCGCGGTGGCTGCGGTGGGCGCGGGCCGCAGTCCGTGCAGTCCGTGCCGTAATGGCAATCAGCGTACTCGGAGCCGGGGCCGCCATCATCACACTCGTTGTCGGAGGTCCACAGCGCACTGTGTGTCGGAGGTCCACACGTTTCCAAGCACAGGCCAGGCGCTAAGGGCGGAGCGGGCGGCGGCAACGGTGGCCGTGGAGGCTCTGGAGGCGCTGGAGGAGGCCGTGGAGGAGGCGGGGGCCGCGGTTGGCGCGGGCCGCAGTCCTCGCAGTCGGTGCCGTAGGGACACGTCGAGAACTCGGAGCCGGGGCCGCCGTCGCTGCACTGGCCACCACCAGAGTTGAGGCACGTGTTCGAGCAGATTATGCCCGGGAGATGCGGCGGCGGACGCGGGCGCGGCATGCGCGGGCCGCAGTCCGCGCAGTCGGTGCCGTACTGGCAGTACGGGTACTCAGAGCCGGGGCCGCCGTCGTCGCATAATGCGTCGTCATGGAAGTAGCACGTTTCCGAGCACAGGCCAGGTGCCAAGGGCGGTTTTGGCGGGTTCCGAGGCGGCGGCGGCGGATGCGAGGAAGTTTGGAGTGCACGCAAGAGCTCGCGCCGAGGCGAGGCTATCTCCAACTCGGGGTGATCGCCGCTGGACAATCGCAGCGCGATGGCGTGGCCCTCGACAAGCCGAAGTTGCGGCTGGCCAGCCACGGCTGCGAGCTGCAGCAATAATGCTGCTGCTGCAGATAGCCTTGGCCGCCGACGCATGATCTGCGAGGGGGCTGCAGAACGGCCGAGAGCCTGAGAGGAAGAGGACGGCGGCTTTCCTGAGATGTGAGGAAAGGTTGGAAATGTCCCGGGCGCGTAGGAAGGGTCGGTCAGAGAAGACTTTGGGGTCAGAGAAGACTCACACGCAAATCGTGCCGCAATTGCGCCCAAAACCCGACGCAATTGCGCCCGAGATCCGACGCAATTTCGGACGCAATTGCGTGAAAATCAGCCGCAATTGCGTGAAAAACAGCGGTTCTCCTGCCGCAATTGCGTCGGAGCCGCGTGCGATTTGCGTCGGAAGCGCAGAGCACGCGCGCTTTGCGTCAGAGCGCAATGCGTTGTGCGTCGGTGCGCAGT
>Ga0210242_102285_pt1 | contig 10818 bp, 5 predicted proteins | sample ChrtobMeP5a_16mM_FD_155445 | JGI IMG/M metagenome (GOLD analysis project Ga0210242, IMG submission 155445) | Chrysochromulina tobin associated microbial communities from unialgal haptophyte culture, Seattle, Washington, United States - P5a_16mM | ecosystem: Host-associated > Algae > Haptophytes >... | reverse complement strand
CGTACATGTACATGTCCTGTACATGACTGAGACTAGAGAACTAAAGTGACTAAAGTAAGACAACCTCACCACCGAAACGAGAAACGACAAACGGGGGTGGGGAAGCCGGCGGTAGCACTCTAAACATATCACCCACAAAACCCCGAATTTTGGGCTGACACCCCTACCAAGACGAGGATCGCACATGATAGATCCAATAGATGAGTGTGGCCCCTCGATGTGGCCACACTCGTCAGTAACAGTGCCGTAGCACCGGCTGTCGCGTCTGTCGTGTTAACGTTCACTCGTCTGGAATCTGGCCGTCGGAGCTGCCTAATTCGGAAGGCCGGATTCCGCAGATTGGCGAACGTTGTAATGGCCACGGTCGAGGCGGCCAAGGCGGCCGAGGCGGCCGAGGCAACGTCGGACGCGCACATCCTCTCCAACGGCCTCATCGGCGCGCTCTACGTCGCGCGCTGCCGCGATGCAGGCGTCGAGCCCACTCCCAACGGCGCCCGCCGCTTTCAGTCGGAAGTTGTCGGGCTGACAGAGGAGTGGGCTCGGAATTCCCTGCGCGCCGCAGAGGAGGGGCTGGCTCATGCGGTGCACCTGCCGAATCTGCGGCTGGGGCTGCGCTCGGCGCAGGTGCTCTCGCGCGGCTTGCTGAAACCAAGCGCCCTGCAGCTCCACTCGAATGCGGGGCTCGGTGACGTTGGCGCTAGCACTCTGCTCACTCTGCTGGAGCATGGCTCGTGCAAACTGCTCGACCTCGGCGCATGCGGCCTGGGCCCGTCGTTCGCGCCGACGCTCGCGCGCTACTTGCTCAAGACCGCCGCCGCCGGCGCTGCGCTCGAGCACCTCGAGCTCGGCGGCGCCACGCACAGTTCGCTCCAGAAGCCCAACCAGCTGCGCGGCCTCGCGGCGCTCGCCGCAGTGCTGCAGCAGCGCTCGCCCAAGCTCAAGGTGCTCGGGCTCTCGCACTGCGGCATCGGCACAGCCGCCGAGTCGGCCTCGTGCGCGCTCGCACTCGCCGCGCTCGCCGCGCACGCACCCGGCCTCGCCACGCTCGACATCGCCGCCAACTGCTTCGGGCGCGCCGCAGGGCCGCTCCTGCAGCTGCTGCCTGTGTACCCGGCGCTGACCGAGCTCGACGTCTCGGGCAACGAGCTGAGCGACTGGGGCGCCGAGGCGATCGCGACGGCGCTTCTCGCCACGAGCGCCAGCCGTAACGACCTCTTTTCATACGTGCGTACACTGCCCGGCGCCGCCGGCCAAATTGCTGGCGCCGTGCTGAGCAACTCGCGGGCGCGCGCGGCGCTGCGCGGGCGCACGTGCCAGCTGCGTGCGCTTGCGCTGTCGGACAATCGCATCCAGGTGGGCGGTGCGCGCGCGCTCGCGCTCGCCATCGGCAGCTGCGCGAGCATCCGCTCGCTCACGCTCAGCGACAATCCGCTCAGCGACGCGGGCGTTGCCGCCATCGCCGCCGCGCTCGCGCCGCTCGCGCCGCCGCCGGCGGACGAGGGGGCGAGGCCGGAATCCGCGCCATCGCGCTGGGCCGGGCCCGCAGCCACCGGCGTTGCCGATGGGTGCGCCCCGCCCTCCCCGCCCTCGGCCCTCGCGACGCTCGACCTGTGCGGCTGCGGGATCGGGGTCGAGGGCGCGCACGCACTCAGCCGCGTGCTCGAGGGCGGCCAGCTGAGTGCGCTACGCCTCGGGCGCAACCACCTGACCGAGAGTGGATTGCAGGCGCTCGCGCAGGCGCTGCCCGCGGCCGCGTCGCTGCAGCTTCTCGATCTCTCGGGCTGCCGCGTGACCGACCGCGCAGCGCTGCAGCTCGTCGCCGCGGTCGTGCGCTCGCCGCATGGCGCGCTCAAGACGCTCAAGCTGCATGACAACCTGCTCTCGGACAAGTGCGGCCTCGCCATGCACCGGCTGCTCGCGCCCGCGGGTGCGCCGGAGGTTTTCAAGCCACCGGCGCCGCCTGCGCCCGCGGCCCTAATGAGCATGGGCGTCCGCAGCAGCAGCAGCAGCAACGCGCGTGGCGGCAGCGCCGTCCCGAGCGCCGCCGCTGCCGCTGCCGCTGCGGACGCGGCCACCGAGGGCGTGAGCGCGCACGCGATCGCAGAGGCGGCGGCGCGACTCGAGGCGGCGGCGAGCGCGGGCGTGCTGCGCGGGCGCGGCGCCCTGCACTCGCTCACGGTGCACGGCAACCAGCTGAGCTTCACAACGTGTGCGCTGCTGCGCGGCGCGTGCGCCACGTCGCGCCAGACGCACGCGCTGCCGCCTGAGGTGAACGCGCGCCTCTTGGAGCTTTCTTCAAACGTACCTGCGATGCAGCTCGTGCAGCACCAGCTCGGTGCCGAGCGCGTCGCCGCGGATGCGCTACTCGCCGAGGTCGAGCGGCTGGAGGCCGCACTTCACGCGCTGCGCACCGCCGCTGCCACCGAGGCCGCCGCCGCCGCCGCCGCTCACGATGACGCGAGCGCCGAGGCGGACGCGGCGCTGGCGCAGATTGAGTCGATGGAGGCGACGCTGGCCGCGGAGGAGGCGCTCTACCAGGCCGAGCGCACATCGCTCGACGCCGAGGTCGCCGCGCTGCTGCAGCGCAAGGCGCAGCTTGAGGCCCTCGACAAGGGCAGCCCGCGACGGCGCTCAGCCCTGGCCGGCGGCGAGGCGCAGGCGGCTGAGGTGCAGTCGCTCGACGTGCCGCTCATGGCGCTCCGGGCGGAGCAGGCGCAGCGGCAGGGCGAGATCTACGAGCAGGAGCAGCGCGAGAAGCGCGCGATCGCCGAGGCGCGATGGATCGATGAGCAGCTCGGAATGCTCGACGCGTCCGAGCGGGCCGCGCGAAATAAGGCCAAGCCGCCGGCCAAGCCGCCGGCCAAGCCAATGGCCCCTCCGAAGAAGCGGTAGCGCGAGTGCGAGACTCGGCGACTGTGGGGAAGGATTCAGTGATGCTGATGGGCATGGGCGGACACGAGCACGGCAAAAGCCAAAACCGGACAGAGGGCCGTGCGCCCCAAGCTGAACACGCGCCTCGACGAGGGCTCCGCGCTCGGTGACTCCACGCCGGATCGCGAACGCTCGAAGCTACGTCACACTCTCTTCGCCAACCCGACGTTCAATTGCATTCATCTCTCAATCCCGTTCGACGCGACCCATCGTCCGATCCGATTCACATTCACGTCAGCAAAGCCGCGTATGACTACGAAACACTCTACACTGCCATCGATTACGAAAAGGTTCGTGTAATGATTGTCCGAGCTGCCGCGGGGCCGTACGCGCGCGCGCGGCACGGACACCGCAGCCACCGGCCGCGCGCGCGCTAGTACCGCACCCGGCCCGCTGAGGGAGTCACAGAGGCAGATAGGCAGATGTTGAGGCCGGGGCCCCACGCCCACCCCCGCGGCCGCGCGCACCCCGGCCCGGTCCCCGCGCCCGCGGCGCCGGCCGCCGCCTGCCGCGCAGCGCCACCGCCCGGTCCCCCGCGCCCGGACCCCGCCGCCGCGCCGCCGGCCCAGTGTACTCGCCTACGTTGGAGGTCACGCGAGTTAGCCGAGTTTTGTCACGGTCGCCAAACAGTTCATACTACATACAGTTCGAACGCGGACGATGCATCTTACTATGACTATGCGTACTTTGTGTTGTATCTCCCGTGTGACCGCGCGCCGGGCGGGATACCTATACGGAGGTCAACGAGGATCGAGGTCCGGGTATACAGTCACGCTAATATGCCCGCGCCTATCGTATACCTCAAGGGGTCGGGCGACAGTAAAAGATGGCGCTGGGTGAGCACTCACACCTCCACCAAGGACCGGGACCAGCCTCGACTCGGCTCTGCCTCTGGCACTCTGCCTCGGTATGGCGCTCTGTCACTCTGCGGCGTGCCTCTCGCGTGGTCTTCGAGCTCGACCCCTCTCATCCGCCCGAGCGGAAATAATCCGATCGAGGATGGCTGGTACTTGGTGGATGCATGGCTCAGCGCTCATCCCAGCGCTCATCCCCGTCACCGCTCGCACGGCTTCACGTGCCACTAACGTGCCACAAGCCGACGCCGCATCATGCACAGCCCTTCTCCCACGAACCGTAGTCGCCTCGGCCATGTGGCCTTTCGTGGCTCTCTCACGCAGCACCCGAAGTCGAGCTTGCCACACGGATTTGCAAGGCTGCTCTCAAACTTGCGGCTCGCCACCGAGGTTCGCGAGGATCATCATCGTCGCAAAGTGCGCTCGCCGCAGCTCGTTGAACTGCCAGTGGCGATCAATGCACAGCTGCAGAAAATCCATGCGCTTGTCCACGAGCGGGTGGGAGATTTCGTCGCCCACCTCGGCGCGCGCCTTCTCCGATGACGTGTCGCCGTGCGCCGTGCGCGCGATGCGTCCCGGTGCGTCCGGCGGAGGCATGAGACGGCGGTCTATCTGATTGAGCGTCGCGATGAGAAAGCGCTTGCGCACCGACTTGGTCTGCTTCTTCATCTGCTCGACGAGCACATGGGACGCCTCGCGCGCGAGGCCGGGCGGCGCGGCGCGCGTGGGCACGGGCGGCGCGGCGCGTGGAGGCTCGAGCATCGTCTTGAGGTGGTCAGGGAAGAAGTCGCCCTCGAAGAGAGGAAAGTCGCGGATCGAAGTGAGGTGCTCAACGTGCGTCTGGATGTCTTCGTACGTTGAGACGATGCCGTCGGTGACAGCATAGTTGAGCATCTTCTCGTACCAGTCGCGCAACTTGGCCATCGACATGGGCCGCGTGCCGTGCCGCGGGTCGATGGGACGCGTGTGGAAGATGTACTCGTCTCCCGCCTGAGGCGGAGCCACCCAGATGTGCGCAAAGTCGAAGCCGCGGTCGCGCGCGCTTCGCAAGTAGCCGTTGGCCATGGCGTGGTAGACGAGCGTTCGCTGCTCCGGCGGCGATGTCTGCAGGTAGCGCACAGAGTCGAGGTACGAGATGTACGCGCGGTTGGTGTTGGGCGCGGGGCACTCGGGCCCGTACTCCTGCACGTACATGGCGAAGAAGCACACGTCGCGACCACCGACCTCCTGAAAGGCGAGCACCACGCGCGACTCGTATGGGAATGCATCGGGGTAGTCGGCGCCGTAGCGTGCCTTCATTGCGCCGAACGCGGGATAGTTGAAGCGCTTCGACGAGACGACGCGTACGGTCAGGCCGTCGACGCTCACGTTGAGCTTCTTCATCGTCTGCGCAACGTACGCTTCGATCGAATCCGAGAGCGGGTGCGTGCGCAGCGCCGAGGCGCGACGATGCTGCAGCGCGAGCAACCGCGTCGCGCTGTCGAGCGGCACGCCTTTCCGATGGCACTCGTTGCAGATGTAGCGCTGCTTGTCTATCTTCCACTCGGCGGGTAGCTGCGCTGGATCGGGGAAGAGGGCACACACATAGTGGAACCAGCGCTCGCACCCACCCTCGCACAAAATGTAGTTGTCGAACGCCTGGTCCTCCTTGGCATTCCACACGCACTTCTCGAACGTCTCGTGGCGCAGCTCGACGTCCTTGAGGTACTCGGGCTGCGTGCCCGCATTCATGTCCGCGTGGCACCCGTGGCACACACGGATGTTGAGGCGCAGTCCGGGGTCACGAAAGTACGTTTGGCCCGACCGAATCTGCTTGTAGCAGCCGGAGCAGCGCAGCAGCGGCGGCTCCATCGGCAGATTGACGTGAAGGCACGTCGAGCAGCAGATCTGCCGTTGCGCGACATCGACGCGTTCCAGCACGGCACCCGAGTGGCATTCCTGGCAAACTGCAGGCAGGTCGCTCGCCTTGGCACGCCACGTGGCATTTTTGGACCCGCCCGTGTCACAGCTGCACACGAGCTGCACATCGCACGTGCCATCTTCGTGCACGGCCGTCACCACGGCTGCGTTCGTCTTCAGCGGCGGCGCGTGAGTCTCGAGGGGATCGAACTCAGTCGGCTTGGGGCCGCTCGCCTGCCTGGACGGGTCGACGATGACATTCATGCCGATGGCGATGCACTCCTCGTTGCGGTCGGTAGGCTCATGCCCGATCGGTATGCTCGCGCTGTGCTCGATGAGCTCGGCCATCTTGCCCTCCTTGGCGAGGTGGTCGAAGCCGACGAGATCGACGTCGCCATCCTTCCACGACCCGTCCGACATGGCATCCGAGGAGCCACCAAAGGTTTGCTCGTCGCTCTCCTCCTTGCGCGCTGACTGGCGCAGCGCGCGGCCGGAGCGGCTGCTCATCGGCGCATTGTGAGGCTCCTTGGGGTTCGCCGAAGGCATCGGCTTGTCGGCATGGCTACGCTTCGCTGGATTGGCTGGATCGCCTCGTTCGATGCGCTGGATCTTGGATGCATGCTCGCCGCCTGAGACATGGGCCTCATCGACGGGCACATGGCCGCACCTTCCGTCGACATTGGCACCTGCGAAGCCGGCGAGCCCGTCGTCATCATCGTCGAGCGCGGCGCTGCTGCCTCCATCGCCCCAGCCAACAAGGTCGTCCATCGGGAGCGCTCGCCTCTCGGGTGCTTGGCGAGGCCGCTTCGAACCTGCAACCTGTCCAGGCACCACCTGCCGGCCGTCTCGCGTGTGATGCTCCGTTGTGAGCAGGTCGTCAAGGTCGTTCATCTCATCGCCGTCCTCGCCTCCAAAGTCGTCAACGGAGTGGCCGCAGAAGCCGCCGAAAAAGCCGCCGCCGTTGAGCGACGCCACCAGACTGTTGCTCGTCATGGGACCAATCGCCATGGGTACAATCGAGCTCGAGGGCTGCGGACTGAATGGAAGAGGCATGGCAGGCGGCATCGAGATGACTCCAGCCCGAGGCTGCGCCTCCAGCTTCAATGCTGGCGCCGGGGCCTTTCCCACAGCAGACCGAGCCCGAATCGCCCCGAGGCCGCTGGCACCCTGTCCTGGAGCAGCAGCGGCGGCCGGCCGCCGCTGCTGCTGCGGCGGCGGCGGCTCCGTCGCCTGCATCCGCTTCTGCAACAAGCCGTTGGGGTACCTCTTCTGGATGTACGAGATGAGCTTGCGGCGATAGTGCTCGCGAAGCTTGACCATCGACTGCCACTTGTTGCAAGTAGGGCAGTCGTTTTGCCCACCTGGCAGGTTGGAGATACTGCACTCCAACGTGTGCTTCTCGACGCGCTCGAGCACCTGCTTCATCACGGAGCACCCTTCGACAGCGCACTGTGGCTGCACACGCCGCACCGAGTACAATTTGCAAACGACAGTGCGTGTGAGATCGTACCACCGTGCGTGCGCGCTAGTGCTCGTGCGCGTGCGGGCGGGCGAGCGATGAATGTCATCGCGCGCGGGTGCGGCGGAACGCACCTTGGGGCACAGCAGCGCATGAATGAGGACCTTAGTCCCAAGGTTGGAACTCTTAGCCTTGGAAGCCGACGACGCGCCAGACCCCTCACCTTGCCATGATGACGCGGCGCTCTGCCCTAGCATGGCAGCAGGGGGAACTGGTGTCCTTCCGGTCAAAGGCACCACCTGATTGTACTCCTGCTTGTACTCTTGCTTGACTGTTTGGGCGCTCGCAGCTGGCGGCGGTGAAGAAGACCGTAAAGATGGTGTCGTTCCGGTCAAAGGTACCACCTGATTGTGCTCCTGCTTGTACTCTTGATTGATTGTTTGGGCGCTCGCAGCTGGCGGCGGTAAAGAAGACCGTAAAGATGGCGCAGCCGGGGCGAATCGCGCGGCTGGGGCGGATGGCGCGGATGGCGCAGCCATCGAGGGGTGAGCACGAGCACGACTCTGCTTTAGACCATTGACGGTGCGGATGAGCACGTCAGCGCCTAGCAACTGGCGCACACGCGAGCAAAACTCTCGCAAATCAATATTCCGACTGCGGAGGCCATCGAGCAGGTGCAGGATTTGCGGGCTCGAGTGGTGGCGCAAGATCTCGTTCGCCAGATCCTCAACAGAGACGGTGGCCATATTCCTTTGACGGCAGCGCCAACACTTGAGCTACGAAGGGCCGGCCACTCTGGAGGCCATTCGTTATCGGAAAAGCGTTGTGGTGGGCAGAGATGGTGGATGGGAGTAGCGACAGAGCGAGAGAGCGCAGTGGGGGCGTCGAGATGTGTCGTGCATCGAGTGAAGCCTGTCGTGTTGTGCGTCGAGGGTTGTGCGCCATGTCGCGAGAGAGCCGTGGTGCAATGCCAGTGGTGCAGTGCCAGTGGTGCAGTGCCGGTGCAGCAGTGCCAGAGATACGGGCTGTGCTATGTGGCGAGGGGCGTGGCTGCACCACCTCGATCGCGGCGTTCGTGTTCCGTAGGTGAAGCTCCTCTCGTCACGCGTCAGCGCTACTCCGAAGATGAGAGAGGCGACATAGTGAATGCCGCAGGGTTTTGACAGTTGTGAGGCCCGGGCTTTCATCAGGGCTTTCAAGAGCCATGTCATCGAGCGTGTGTTGTGTATGCCCACGCCCCTCCACAACATCGTACAATCCTGCGTGCCCTAACAAGAGAGCCCCAACATGCCTCGTGCAGCACAAGGCTGCCTCCTATGGCGTCGCGAAGAGGCCAAGGTGGCGCTGCTTGGTGCTTGTGCCATCCTCGAGACGAGATCTCAGCACACGATATGGGCCCAGGGGGCGAGGGCTGGGGACCCGCTTTTCTTTTCGTCTCTCTATACAAAAACTTGCACCCAGACCCGGCCTCCCACGCAGCCGGGCGGGTCGGCGGCGGGCGCAGCTCCTGCGCCGCAGCCGCGCCGGCATCGGTGCGAGGCAGCAGCCTCTGTGGGTTACGCACACGCACCAGGCGGGGAAGCGACGATGACAGGGCGCGCGGCGCATGGAGACTAGATGGCGGGGCGCGGCGCGTGGAAAAAATCGCGCCATCGTCGCCTCCCCCGGTTCTGCTCGGATGCCGTCTCCCACATCGCCTTGCAATGCGCCGACGCTTCCTTTTGCTACCGTGCCCGTCGGGGCGGCGTTGAAAACGCCGGCGGCATCGAACCTGCGTGCACCGACGCGCCCGATGGCGCGCCTCCCCCGTGGGGAACGCAAAGACGTGCTCGACACCGTCGCATGACGACGGTGTCGAGCACAAGTGGTGGCTTCCATCGCCGCCGCCGCCGCCGCCTCCTCCTCCGTGGGCGTCAAGCCGCAGGCCGAGGCACCACATTCGGCGCCGGTTGCGCCGCGCAACACGCTGCGTCGGCGCCTTCGCCGCCGCACCTGCACAGCACACGCGCGCGCTCCGCGCCATCGATCCGTGCTGCGCGGGCACGAGCTGGCCAGAGTTTGAGAGTCCGAGCGCAGCTCCTCCGTAGCGCGCGCGCGTCAAGGCGCGCGGCGAAAGGGGCGGGCAGGTTGATGGCAAATGGAGAGATGGTTGGGAGCAACGCCGTCCTCCGACGCGCCTGGAGCCGGCCGCAGCGGGGCGCGGAGGCGCGCGCATGCGCGCGGTGCAAAAAAAAAGTTAGCACGCACGGACGGAGCACGTACCCTGAAAGGCTGCTGCGCTCGCCTTTTTCAGGGTCCCCAGGATAATTCGATATCTTTTATCGAGTTTTTATACTCATCATTAGGATCACTAAACTCTATATAATTATCAATAGAATTATAGTTCTATTGATACATAGTCTTGTAATTTTTGTGCTCCATTTAAAAATATAATTTTCTCATCATCAGCACTTTGTAATGTTTTTCGGCGTACGCCCCATTCATAATAAGTTTATAAACCTCTTCGTAATGGATTACCTTCTGCTTTTAATTTAATACGCTCGTTACGACGGCATCAGCTCGAGCCCCTCCGCTGCCGCCGCCCTGGCCTCGTCTGCTGTGAGCGGCCCGTCGCCCCTCGCCTCCGCCGCCGCTGCCTCGCTCCGCCCCAACATGCCTCGCGTAGCACAAGGCTGCCTCCCCTGGCGTCGCGAAGAAGCCAAGGTGGCGCTGCTTGCCATTCTCGAAGATCTTCGCAGCGTACCTGCCACTATCCTTGTACACGCCCTTGAAGCCCGTCTCACTGCGCGACGACGGCATCAGCTCGAGCCCCTCCGCCGCCGCCGCCGCCCTGGCCTCGTCTGCTGTGAGCGGCCCGTCGCCCCTCGCCTCCGCCGCCGCTCGCTCCGCCCCAACATGCCTCGCGTAGCACAAGGCTGCCTCCCCTGGCGTCGCGAAGAAGCCAAGGTGGCGCTGCTTGCCATTCTCGCGGATCTTCGCAGCGTACCTGCCACTATCCTTGTACACGCCCTTGAAGCCCGTCTCACTGCGCGACGACGGCATCAGCTCGAGCCCCTCCGCCGCCGCCGCCCTGGCCTCCTCCGCTGTGAGCGGCCCGTCGCCCCTCGCCCCCGCCGCCGCTCGCTCCGCCCCAACATGCCTCGCGTAGCACAAGGCTGCCTCCCCTGGCGTCGCGAAGAGGCCTAGGTGGCGCTGCTTGCCATTCTCCCTGATCCGCGCAACGAACCTGCCACTATTCTTGTACACGTTCCTGAAGCCCGTCTCACTGCTCGAGGACGGCATGAGCTCGAGCCCCTCCGCCGCCGCCGCCGCCCTGGCCTCGTCCGCTGTGAGCGGCTGTGGCCTGTCGCTCACCCTCGCCTCCTCCGCTGAGAGCGGCTGCGGCTGCGGCTGCGGCTTCTCCACCTCCTTCCGCGCCTGTTTCGCACCTTTGTGCGAGGAGTCTTGCGGCGGCAGCAGCTGATGCTCGTTAGGCGGCGTCCACGATGCCATCAAGGCGGCCATCGCCGCGGCGGGCGCCATCGAGCCGCTCGCGGCGCTTGTGCGGTCGTCTGCGTTGGCGTCCATATCCAGGCTTCCCTCCTCGCGCCTCCGCTTCCCCGTGACCTTGCCGCCTCCCGCCCCGCCAGAAGTGCCGGCCTCGTCTGCTGTGAGCAGCTGTGTTTGGCCGACCCT
>Ga0210242_102276_pt1 | contig 10853 bp, 3 predicted proteins | sample ChrtobMeP5a_16mM_FD_155445 | JGI IMG/M metagenome (GOLD analysis project Ga0210242, IMG submission 155445) | Chrysochromulina tobin associated microbial communities from unialgal haptophyte culture, Seattle, Washington, United States - P5a_16mM | ecosystem: Host-associated > Algae > Haptophytes >... | reverse complement strand
AACCCAAACGGTCTGAAGTACTAGGTCATAAGTGATCTAGCACAGTGTGCCGGACCTTGAACTGACGGACATGTACTGAAGGGGAAATTCCAAATTTTGAAAAAGGTTTTCCGTCTTAAAGTGCATGTGCTACACCCCGCGCCAACTGCGCCACACGATGCGCGGCGAGGGCGATCGGATCGGTGGCCTCCCCGAGAGGCCGCCCCACATCCGCCCCCCAGAAGCACCCCAATAGCACCCCAAGGGCGCGGCGCCGGCGCGCCACAAACACCCCTCGCCGCCCTAACCCTTAACCCTAGCGCACACCCAGCACACCACACCGACTCACCACACGAGTTCACTATACCTCCCTTATGAGCACTTTGGGCACAGCGAGTGGATGCAGACATCCTTGGTCACTCGGAAGATACGCTAGCAAACATCACACTTGTACCCCCGTTGTCGCCGTCGAGGCGCTCGGTCTTGGCTCTTGAGCGCCTGCTCGACGCTTCGGTACAGCTCGCCACCGTCCGCCTGAAGCTGGAGGCGATCTCCCCTCCCCCATGCGATGTTCATATGTTCTCAGGGTCGCCCCTCAGTCGAGCAGCTGGGTCACAGCTGGGAACACCCCCCCACACATGCTCAGAACAGCTGCGACAGCGTGTTGCGCACAGCGTCCTTTTGTTGGTTCAGCTTCGTCACAGCCTCGTCGAGCTGGCGGAAAGTTGTCGCAGCTTCCTCAAATGCGTTTACGCGCTTGAACTCGGTTAGATTTGCGTTGAGCACGGCGATTTCCTCAACCGTCTGCTTGATTGCGCGTCCTTGGCTCTGGAGCGCCAAAGCGCCATCAAAATTTTCGTTATCGGAGCACACCTTCATAGCTCGCTCAACTTCCGTTATGAGCTCCTGCACTTCTTGGGCGACGCGAGGAGGCATGGGTGAAGTCTCGTCAGCTGGCCCCTTGAGTTCTTGCAAGGGGCGGTTCCGAGGGGCCATCATCGGCAGCGACGAACCAAAACCTCCTGAAGCGGACTGCGAGCACCCGAGGAGCGCCGCCCAGCCCTGGTGCGCCCCCATGACCTGCTGCGACGACCCACCGGCTCCAAAGCTCGTACACGATTGCATCATCATAGCGCCTCTGAAGCAAGATGCTGTATTCGAAGACTCCAAATGGGCCTGATTTAACTTTGTAAGTTCAACCTGCATCTCGGCCTTAGCAGTAATGCTCGCCTGCATTTTTGCATTCTCCATCTCTACCTGATGAAGTTTCTCCTTCAACTTGTCCTGCTCTGCTTGAAACGAGCTCGCCTGCGCAGCCAATTTCGAGCCATGTTTTGCTTCCGCTTCGTACGTCGCCTTTGTAATATCTAACTCCTTCTGAAGGTCGCGTATCTTTGCGTCCGTCTCCTTGGCTTCAGGCCGTGGCCTCTTTGCTTCTGCTATCGTCTGACCCACCTCTGCGATCTGCTTGAGCACGTCGACCATCTCGCTTGGGAGCGACGGCTGCGACGGAGGCATCAGCGATAGTGCATGCACCGGCGGGGTTCCCCCTCGACTGCGCTTCCTCTCATTCGCTGTCTCTTCCAGTCTAGCCATAACACTCGACACTGCACGCCCAACATTTTCATAATGCGTCTTCAACAGGTTCGACTGTTTCACTTGCGGGGCATAGGAAGCGCTGTACTTCAGGGCCATTGAGTACAACACATTCATAGCGCTGACAAGGTCTTCGTAGTACGACAGTGCCATTCGCTCGACATTTCGTAACTCGTGTAGCGTCGTTGCCTGAAAGGCCTTGGTCTCCATCCTTTGTAGGTTATTTTTCCATGTAGTGTTGACCAGCGTGCTTGTTCTTCCTTTGATATAATCGAATGCCGCTTTCGCACCTCTCTGAGCATTTGCTCGATCAGCTTGCCCATCAATATGCTTCAGGACGCCAGCGACGTCAAGCGCGTCGAACGTCGGAGATCCTCCGAGGCCTAAAGCTTCAGACAACGACTCCACAACTGAAGCGGTGTCCACATCAAGCATGTCCTCTTGAACAGCCATCTTTGGGTACCTTCCAGATGATTGGCCTTGCTTTGGATTCAGTGATGACGGGCCTTGCTTTGGTTTCGCGAGCTGCGTCGACTTTGAGCCAGCGGAGGACTTCGAGCAAGATGAAGCCACTGCTGGCGATGATGCGGCGAGCGCGGCGGCGGGGCGGGCTGCGGCGGGGCGGGCTGCACTCTTCGGGGCGGAAGACAACGCCCCAGCCGCCACAGAGGCGGGCCCTGAGACCTTTGTCGTCTTCCTGCCTCCCTGAGTGGCCGTCACGGCCGGAAGCTGAGAAACCGACTCTGAACCTTGGTGACCACTGTCGCCAGCAGTGAAAGCACTCTCCGCCTTGAAAACGTCAGTCGCCCATCTCATCGTTTTAAGCTGTTGGACGTTCACTATTGGTTGTCCAGATCTGTCGTGATTAAAGAGAAGCCTGGTCCCGTCCTCGCATCGCTTCTCTTGCATATCGATGATTAGATGTCTGGCCTTCTGGAGAAGACTGTTTCTCCCCTTCTGGAAGATTGCCTCTTTGCTTCCAGGAGACATGTCTTCCACGCTCGCTAAAAGGAGTGTATCAGCGAGTGAATTTTCATTGTTTGCCATCACGATCGCTGCTGGCTTGTAAAGTAGAGGTACGAGATGAGGGTAGTTGTCACATAGCCAGGCCTCGTCCTTTTGGAATGTGGCCTCGTGAGTGAAGCACTGGAGGAAGGTGAGCACCACGTAGCCATGGTGGCCTACTGGCTTCAATGTCACCATTTCGTGCATGCCGCGAATCACGCTCGCCAACATAGCGTGGCCCCTCTTCTGTGCCTGGCCATCACACAATATGAGATCGATTTCGTCACCTGGGATGCCCGCCTTACCATTTCGGGCAAGGGCCTCCCTCCGGACACAAATGGGGGCGGAGGCGAGCAACAACGGGCTGACACCTGGTCGGAGCAATCCCACGCCTGCAAAGATCTCCTTCGTGCAGAACGTCGGTTCACCGTGTTCCATGAGGAACAGTCGCCATGCTGATTGCGAAGCGATGTTGACCACGAGGTGGTGATTCTGCAACCACACCACGCTCCGGTCACCCTCTGGATCAGAGGGCGTGACTCGAAGAGCTGGCATCGAACAGTCTTTGGCCAAGATCGCCATTGCAATAACATTCGTTTCCGCGACTTGTTCAAGAGCGTCAGAAGTGCGTTTATGTCCAGCACGTGCTTCGGCTCCCGCGCTTCGCCTCCGCCTTGCGCCATCTTCCTCATCAGAGTCATCTGGCTTGGGGTACGGGTCCACGTGTGAGTCGACCGCCTTGTCTTCGGGAGTCATCTTCTGCTTCCCCTTGCTGGCCGATTTGGCAGTGGCCGTCTTCAAGGCAACGGCCGCCGTCGAGGCGGCGGGCGAGGCAGAGGCGGATGCGACGGCGGCAGACGAGGTAGAGGCGGATGCGATGGCGGCAGCAGCAGACGGGTCGGCAGTCTTTCCTTCCTGTCCCCCGTTTCCTGCCTCGACATTTGCAACCGCTGCCGCTATCACTGCCGCTACAAATGACGCTGCCACAGCCTCTGTCGTTGACTCTTCCGGGTTCGAGACGCCGTTGCTGTTGTCGCTGTCGCATTTTCCCGCATTGCCTCCGTTCTTGTCACCTAGCCATGCTTGCCGGAGACTTTCATTGACTTTAATGCCCGTGTCCATCAGCGGCTTCAGCTGGACTTCTATCTCTTGGCCTAATGCTTCTGTCAATCTTGCCTTCTTATGAGATGACGCTAAGAGCTCCTCAAGATTGGTACAGTGACCCACCTGAAAGGCTGGCATCTTCGAGGCCGTTTTTCCTGACTCGATGCTGTACCCCTTCATATCGAAAGTAGCGGTAGTCACGCCGGCAGGCACTTTACCATTCGAGGCGACAGCCGAGGGGGTATTAGCCGAGGCGTGAGCAAAGGAGCTCCACGTAGCAGCCGATGAGCTAGCTGAGGCACCACCTTTCGAGACGGGAAATACGTTGGTCCCCTGCTCGTGCTCTGCAGCACCCATCGCTTCGTCCATTTCGTCGTCGTCGTCATCATTGCCTGCGAGGTTGTCATCTGCTTCGCTTGGACTCTGCGCTGCTTGAGGCGCGACTGCATTGGTCTCCATCTGTACTAGGCTGTCATCGCCGTTGGCCACACTTGGGCTGTCGTCGTCAATGCCTGAGAGGTTGTCATCTGCTTCGCTGCCACTCTGCGCTGCTTGAGGCGCAACTGCATTGGTCTCCATCTGTACTGAGCTGTCATCGCCGTTGGCCACACTTGGGCTGTCGTCGTCAATGCCAGAGAGGTGGTCATCTGGTTCGCTTCCACTCTGCGCTGCTTGAGGCGCAACTGCACTGGTCCAGGATGCAGCAAACAACCGATCCATCCAGTCTTCACTGTCTCGCTCTTCATAGGTGGCGGACTTGTATGTTTCAACCTTGCTTCTCAAGAGCAGCAGCGTGAGCGAGCCTGTTGTACGAAGGTACCAAGACGCGCGGTCCGTTTCTTCTTGCCAGTCTGCAATCTCGGTCGAGTTAAAGATGAAGTAGTTCATGAGCTTGCGACGGGCGGTAGCAGACTCACCCTGCTCTGCTACCGCCCTATCGAACTCCCCCTCGAGATCGTCCTCGGGTTTCCATAGTACGTCCACCTCACTCTTGGTCATCCACGCCGGGCAACCGGGTGGCGCCCACCAACGCGAGCCGCGCTTGGGTCGCCCCGGCATTGGCCCCGGCATTGTCGCGTGGCACGCGACGCGCCACGCGACGTTACGATACGACTTTTGATGACACAAGCAACTCGTATGCAACACGCGCGTAACACGCGCCACGCGATTGTAAGGTGATTCAGCGCTTTCACTAGTTGCTGAATAACAGGAACACATAAAATTGTAGTATCTTCGCAAAATAACGAAAATTCCGCAAAATAACGAGAAAATAACGAGAAGTCCGCAAAATCCCTTACTTTTTTTCCCGTGGCTTCCTCATGGCTTCCTCACGAGCCGTCTCCGACTCCCAAGCTGAGTTCTTGGAGGAACACTTTGACTTTGATGCTGCCAGCAATGACGCAAACCTCAACGCTTTGGCAGTCCTCAAAAGGTCAACACCCTCAGCTTTGGCGTTGACCCTGAAGATGCGCTCGGAACCGCTTCACGTCTCGCTTCAGCCTACATTGACTCCATCATGCTTACTCCGTTCGGACGTCGGAGTATGGTCGTGTAACTGCCAACCGGAAAACGCCAAGGCATTCGCCCAGTACATGCTGAACAAAGAGCATCGCGACGTTTCCGGCTTCCTGAAAGTGCCCGGATTCGGTGAAGGGAGTGTGAGTGGCTACTTCGACTACAAAACGCTCTCTGTGGCTCACAACGCGACGATGCAATCCATCCACACCGTCACCACAAGCACCAAAGAGAAGGCGAAAGACCTCATCAGGAACTTGCCGTGCTTGCAACGCTTGCTGACTGACGTGCTCCTTTGTCTGGGAACGGATCCGAAGGATTGGGAGAAGTACTTGGCGGCATTCCACGGTCTGATCTATTGGAAAGATCGTCAGGTGGAATTCGCATGGCACGAAGATATCAAAGAGACCACCGGGCTCACTTGCGAATGTCGTACCGCCGTGGTGCAGTGCTCCAATGCTATCACGGGAATGCGCGTGTACGGCTTCACTCCCTTTTTGTACGAGGGCGTGGGTCACACGTCGGTGTTTCTCGGCCATTGCATTCATCAAACCCTCCCCTTGAGCGAGGCGGCCTTATCGGCCTTATCCGAGCCAGTGGTGAAGGCCGTTTTCTTCCTGGAACCATGTAAGACCAAGAGTCGGTCACCACTTTTGTCATCACCAGCGCCGCCGCCGCCATCTCAGCAGCCTTTGGTGGAGTTTGTGCTTTGGAACCCCGTGTCCGCCAACTTTAACCTCTGGTTCTCAGACCTCGAAGACTTGATACAAGATCGGAATCATCATGAGCACTCAGTGATCGGCATGTCAGTCGAACATGCAACGCACTCGTTCCTTCGCGAGTCACCACTGAAGTCCCTGATGCACTCAGCAGTGTGTGCTCTGGAGGGAAAGGCGATGGGAGGCGACTACGGCCAGATTGAGTACTATTTCCGTCGAGAGTCCTCCGTTCTGACAGGGGTGGTGTGGCACTCCTGGCATCCTGGAACACATGTTGTGAACGTTTACTGCTATCTAGTACGGAGCGGCTTGCCAAAGGGCTCTGGGACTGCGCTGCACGAGGCGTTTCGACAGCAGATGCTGGATGCGCATCCGACCTTGCTTTCCTTGTGTTGCCCAATGAAAGCGTGCAGGCTGCATGCGGGCGCGTGGCTGGCGCGCTTGGGATACGAGACCGACGTTCTAGCATCATCGTGTGCTCAAGGTCCTCGAGATGGTGATCAACTGGTGCTAAGGGTACGTGCGGCTCCAGATGATGGACTTGGGCGCATGAAACGCCCTCGAACGGTGCCCGCCCTTCCATCACCGCGACCTGCGCCTCCGCCGGCGCCTCAGCCCGACCCGCCGCTGCCACTCTTAGGCGTTACTTTCACAGGGGCATGTCTCGAAGATGCGTTGGCCTCGAGATTCTCATACTCGCTTGCCACAAGCCATGCTGAAGCGAAGGAACTCCTTGCAGAGTGGAGGGAGCATGAGAAGGATCTAGGCGTCGCCGACCTTCGAAAGGATTACGTGCCGGACTGCGGTGGTTCCAAGGCGCTAGACGACGACTCAAACCCTCAAGTCCTCGTATGGTTGCGCGCTACGTCCGCTGCGTATCGCATCGGGTTCGCTGGCGCCACAATTCGTACTGGCCGGACTAGGAAGGTTGCGACGCTGCAGCGCTTCTTCATTGAGCGGAGCTGGCGGAAAAGCAAATTCGGCAACATGCCCTTTGGGCCCCGACCCCCGAGCGAAGTCCTGCTCGGGCAGTTTCTCCTCGAGGCGGCCCGAAATCACGACTGCACGGCGATGGAATTAGGCACAGGACTCAGCCAGTCAAGGTTACATCGAAGGTTCTTCGAAAGGCTGAAGTGCTTCAGTAGCGACATGGTGACAGGCCACATGACTGGCGCGATCGATATTGACGTGCTTCTGAGGACCCTTGGTGAACCATTGTCTCTTCCACTCGGGATTGGGTGGGCGTGCGGCGCATGCACGAATGATAATGCTGACGGTGCCGACCGTTGCACCGTGTGTGGAGCTCTGCGACGCGAAGAGGATCGCTCTGTATCGCTAATTGAGTGGGCGTGCGGCGGATGTACGCTGCTTCAGGCGCCAAGGGCGCTCCAATGCAGTATGTGTGGTAGGAACAGAGAATGTTATGATAGTACATGAGCCACATTCTGTAAGTACATGAGTATGCATGGTCGCATTTCAAACCAGGCGACATACCCTCACCTCGCTCGCAGAGTCTTGCTGAGCTCCAGACATGGGTAGCCGCAGCTTTCCTTGGTCTCCGTCGGTGTCTGCTCCGATTGGTAACCACGACGATGGTACAGTGATCGAGCACGCGTATTATTCGTATGCACGGTGAGGTAGCAGAGGCTGAGGCCCATGGTCCTCAAGTCGTCCTCGGCAGCAACCATTAGTGCTGTCCCGACCCCTTTGCCTCGGAGAGACGCATGAACGTGCAGCTCGTGAATGTAGCCGGCAGGGCTTCCTGCGTACGATGCTTTGCCATAGGCGATGAAGCCTAGCACAGACGACTGTCCTTGTGCAGCCGAAGGTGGACCACGGACCACCATCCACGTCTTTGTCTTCAGACCACTCAGTTTAAGGCGCATGTGGGTCGGGCCGATCATGACCCCACACTCCTGCAATCCCTGATCGACGAGCAATTGGACGTCGCCTTTTAGTTCTTTGTCGCTCACAGCGCTCCCCAGTTCCTTTGTGACGAGAGCTCCTGGGAGGTGCATCAGGACGTAACGTTGCAGCTCCATGACCGCGAGGTTCACAGCGTTGAGCGCGGGCGAGGGCAAGGGTGTTGTGGCAGGGGGTTTAGTGGCAGCAGGCCGTTTTGCCGCGGCATGGTCTGCTGCCGCGCCATCTGCAGGCCTCTTGCCGCCTCCCTCCGCACGCATGGGCTCGCCCTCGGGATCTGTGGCTCGGTGCACGTGATCCGTGGCTCGGTGAGGTGCACGTGGAGCAGCCTGTTGAGCTCCTGTCTGTTGATGTCTCCGATCGAGACCGTCGCCAAACTCCACAGGGTACTCCTCCTTCAGTAGCCGCAGCCTCCTCATGAAGTCCCCTTTGAGGCGCAAGGTGGTGTGCTTGGTCGCAACGGAGCTCTCCGTGAGCCACTGATCATCCACCTCCATCAAGAAGCTTTCAGACGGGACGTATTCCACCGAACGCTGCGATCCAAGCATGTAGTGGACGAAAGTAGGGTTGTCACTCCACGTGTTGCCGTCGCCAGTCTTGGCAAACCAGCGGGCTTCATGCTGGGACTCTTCAGTTCCGTCTCCGTTACCATTATGTGGCTTTCCAGCTTCAGCGAATCCGAGCTTGAAGCCACCTTCTGGGATGGCGAGCTGCATGAGATATAGTGAGTCCTTCTGGATTGGTTTGCTGCGGTTCTTCCCAGCAACCTCTGCAAAATCCTGGACCCATTGCTCATCCGAAACGTCTTTCAGGTGACGAGCCCTCTCCGTGTGCGATAGGTGCAGCCCTGTGACATTGTTAGCTTGTCGCGGGTCGCGCGGGCCGCCTCCTGCACGTGCCGAGTCTTCCGTTACTTCTGAAGCACGATGCGGCAGCCCTCTTTCCTCTCGAGCGGCTGCCGCTGCGACGGGATCAGGCCAGGAGGCGGGTGGCTCGTCCACGAATGGGTCCCAGTATGTCAGAGGCCGATCAAACCGCCGCATGGCTTTGAGAATAGGTAGGAGCTGGACCGGGCAGCCATGAAGTGTAATGCCGCTGTGCGTCACAGGCATGTCAGGCAACGCGCCTGCCCGCTGCCCAGCGTCATACGCAGTCTTCAAGGCGTTCCAATGCGCCACTGCCTTTTCAGTTAATTTCTCTAGCCCCTTGGCACGCTTTGAGACCAGGTCTTGGATGCTCTTGCTTGTGGAGTAAACAGATTTTGTGGAGGCAGCAGAGGAAGCAGATTTTGTGCCTCGTTCACCGTTTGCGTGCTCAGGCTTGTCCACTTCGTCGTCGTCGGCGTCCTTATCCATGTCTCTAAAGTTCTCCCGCTGTGGCTCTCGCATCATGATGCGAGGGGGGCACTCGATGAATGTCACACCAACATCATCCGTCACATTCCGGATCACGCCGTCACTCCCCTTGACCTGGCGTAGTGGTCCCCACTCGCAGTCCAAGCCATCCTTCGATCTCTGACGAGATAGACGGTCTTTGTAGGTCACCTTGACGCATCCATGGGCCCAGGAGCTCGGGTCGTACTTGTACCTGAACACGTTGTCGTACGTAATGCCTGCAAGATGCCTTTTGACACCACAGTCCTTGAGCCAACTGTCAAAGTCCCAGTTAGCAAGCAAGTACTCGAGTTCGACTGTGCTGCTGCTGCTATCCGAGGTCGAAAATAGCGCGCGGAGGTGAGTCTCGAGCTCCTCGAAGCCATCGAGCCGTTGGCAACGCGCTGCCCCGTCAATCTTGAAAAATTTCTTCATCATCGAGAAGAAGCGGTCGGCCATTTCGGTGTGAGAATGACCAGCGTCGAAGCGGAACCACCAGAACTCGTCAAAGATGCCAAGCCACACAAGGAGCCAATGCACGACGTGAGTCACCACCGAAAGGTTGTCGGACCCCCCGTCTGTGTGCCGAAACATTATCCTGCCGCCGTCGCCAGCAAATCGCCCGTTCTTGTACGCGCTATACAAGGTCATCACGAAGCACGTCAGCCCAAAATTGCTGCCTGTCCGAACATGCGCGGGCACGATCATGAAACGATTGCAACCCCCGTTTCCGACCACATGATTGCACTGGATCGCGAAGTCGAACTTAAACTTCGCGAGATCCTTCGTGTCGCGGCCCTCCGACGCCACGGGCAGCATCAGCCATTGGGATCCGCACTTGTCGTCACACTCGTAGCACGTGTCCCGTCCCATTCCTGAAGCATGATCCTTGAACTTCAGTGCGACTGCCCTATCCGTCTGCCATTCATTCATGTGCGCCTTGAGGGCGTCGAGTGCCGAGTCCCTCCTCGTTTGGCTCGATCCTGCAGTGGTCATCACGTCCAAGTATGCGGCCCGGAGTCGCTTGCACTCGTTGCATTCTGGAAAGTTGCTGTGCCGAGCGCTCCTTCGGACTCTGATTTTGGTGCTGTCCTCCAGAGGGGGGTCGAGTTTCTCTGCGAGGAGCTGTGCGCCAGGAATCATCTGCGCCTTCCAGGCTTTATATTTCAGGGGCTTGTAACCCGAATTTGCGGCGGCGGCCTTCCAATAATGCTGCTTGTGCAGGAAGTCCCAGTGAACTCCCTTGAATTGGATGGCAGTTTCGTTTGGCAGCCAATCATGAAGTATCAGCTCATCTGCCCACCAAGTTCTAGCCCAGGCTGCCCTTCGAGTCTTGATCCCCGCACGCGCGGTGAAGGCGCGAAGCTCCACCTTTGCTAGGACTTCGCCTGATAAACTCGTAGGGCCCAAGCCACGCTTGACAAGACTAACCTTCGATCGATGTGCAAAGCGAGAGCCGCCAACAGCCATCTCGAAAGCGCGGCTACACACAGGATGTCGCGTTAATAACATCAACGGCGAGGGAAGCTTGCGTGTACTTCCCTCGCCGTCGGGCCCGAGACTTCTGCCCCCTCTAGACTTCGATATAGGTACAGCTTGATCCCAGTAAAGCCGATGGATATTCGTCAAGACATCAGCC
>Ga0210242_102273_pt1 | contig 10859 bp, 11 predicted proteins | sample ChrtobMeP5a_16mM_FD_155445 | JGI IMG/M metagenome (GOLD analysis project Ga0210242, IMG submission 155445) | Chrysochromulina tobin associated microbial communities from unialgal haptophyte culture, Seattle, Washington, United States - P5a_16mM | ecosystem: Host-associated > Algae > Haptophytes >... | reverse complement strand
CGGCGGTGGGGAGGGCGGCGGTGGGGGGGAGGGCGAGGGCGGCGGTGGCGACGGCGGCGGTGGGGAGGGCGATGGCGGAGGCGGTGAGGGCGGCTTAGGCGGCTGTGAGGGCGGCAGCGGTGGGGGCGGCGAAGAAGGCGGGGGTGCTGGGCAAGTAGAGACTGTGCCATAGACGCCGGTGAGGGTCGTTGGCCAGGAGCAGATGGTGCCTTGTCCGCCGACATAGGGTGCGACGGTCTCTGGTTTGATATAGACATTGGGCCCCTGGGTGGGGAGTAGGGGACGCGAGGTCACAAAGGAGGACACAAAAGCAAGGCGAAATTTGCAAGGTCTCTGTGGCATGTACCGCCTGTAGTTGACCGAAGCATTCGCAGATGTGCAAGCGTGAGTCGGGGCAAGCACGTCAGCCATATTCCCATCGGGGCGATGGGAACTTTGCAAGGTCTCTGAGGCACGCACCCCCTGTAGTTGACCGAAGCATTCGCAGTTTTGCGAGCGAGAGTCGAAGCAAGCGCGTCAGCAGGACGTCCCAGCAGAGACCAATGGGAACTTTTGAGCATGAGCACGCACATTGCCAGCTGAGTTCCCACTGATGGTGCACGATGAGATGGCCATTGTGCCTCCCCCGACATAGACACCGCCGCCCTGCAAACAACGAGCAAAACGTGAGTCTCCCATCGGGCGATGGGAAATTGTCAAGGTCTCTGTGGCACGTACCGCCTGTAGTTGACCGGAGCGTTCGCAGTTGTCCAAGCGTGAGTCGGTGCAAGCACGTCAGCCATTTTCCCATCGGGGCAATGGGAAGTTTTGAAGATGAGCGTGCACATCTGTAGCTGTATTCCCGTAGATCGAGGAAGACGTTATCGTGACCGTGCCGAGAAAAGAGAGGATACCGCCTCCCTGCAAACAACAAGCAAAACTTGAGTCTCCCATCGGGGCGATTGGAACTTTTGAACATAAGTGCACACATTTGGAGCTGTGTTGGAGTAGATCTGGGAGTTCACAATTGACAATATGCCACCCTGCTCCTGGACACAGACACCGCCTCCCTGCAAACAACGAGCAAAACGTGAGTCTCCCATCGGGGTACGATGGGAAGTTTTGAGCATGAGCACGCACATAGCCAGCTGTATTCCCGTAGATCGAGGAAGACGTTATCGTGACCGTGCCGGAATAGACGAAGACACCACCGCCCTGCAAACAACGAGCAAAACGTGAGTCTCCCATGGGGGCGATAGGAAGTTTTTAAGGTCTCTGTTAGGTCTCTGTGGCACGTACCAACTGTAGTTGACCGAAGCGTTTGAAGTTGTGCAAGCGTGAGTCGGGGCAAGCACATCAGCAATTTCCCATCGAGGCGATGGGAAATTTTCAAGGTCTATGCGGCACGTACATACTGTAGTTGACCGAAGCGTTCGTAGTTGTCCAAGCGTGAATCGGTGCAAGCACGTCAGCAACTTTCCTATCGGTTCGAAGGTCTTTGCGGCACGAACCGTCTGTAGTTGACCGGAGCGTCGGCCGCAGTTGTGCAAGCGTGACTTGAGGCAAGCACGTCAGCAATTTTCCCATCGAGGCGATGGGAAATTTTCAAGTCTCTGCGGCGCGTACAGGCTGTCGTTGACCGAAACGTCGTTCGCAGTTGTGCAAGCGTGAGTCGGTGCAAGCACATCAGCAACTTTCCCATCGGGGCATTGGGAAACTTTAGGTCTCTGCCGCACGTACGCTACAGTCAGAGCACTGCGCAAGCGAGAGTCGAGGCAAGCACGTCAGCAATTTTCCCATCGGGGCGATGGGAACTTTTGAACATAAGCGTGCACATTTGAAGTTGAAGCTGAGTTCCCACTTATGGTGGACGATGAGATGGCCATTGTAATGCCATCCTGGGAATAGACACCGCCGCCCTGCGAACAACGAGCAAAACGTGAGTCTCCCATCGCGTCAATGGGAACTTTTGAACATGAGCACGCACATAGCGAGCTGTGTTCCCACTGATGGTGCACGATGAGATGGTCACTGTGCCTCCCCCAAGAGCGACACCGCCTCCCTGCAAACAACAAGCAAAACGTGAGTCTCCCATGGGGGCGATGGGAACTTTTGAAGATGAGCGCGCACATAGCCAGCTGCGTTCCCACTGATGGTGCACGATGAGATGGTCACTGTGCCTCCATAGACAAAGACACCACCGCCCTGCAAGCAACGATCAAAATGTGAGTTTCCCATTGGGGCGATGGGAAATTTCAGGTCTCTGTGGCACGAACCGACTGTAGTTGACCAGAGCATGGGCCGCAGTTGTGCAAGTGTGAGGGGGCGATGGGAACTTTTTCAGTTTCAGGCGCAGATAGCACGTACTCCATACTGGTAGTTCGAGGCAGCACCCATCATAAAAGATGAGAATCGAATGGACATGTCAACAAGGCATTTTCCCATTGGGGCGATGGGAAGTTTGCAGGCGTGGCTGGCACGTACTTGGGAAGCTGTGTTGGAGTAGATCTGGGAGTTCACGATTGACACTGTGCCACCCGTGACATAGACACCGCCGCCCTGAAAACAACGAGCAAATCGTGAGTCTCCCATGGGGGCGATGGGAAATTTCAGGTCTCTGTGGCACGAACCGACTGTAGTTGACCAGAGCATGGGCCGCAGTTGTGCAAGTGTGAGTCGGGGCAAGCACGTCAGCAAGTTTCCCATCGGGGCGATGGGATAGTTGCAGGTCTCTGCGGCACGTACCCCCTGTAGTTGACCGAAGCGTTCGCAGTTGTGCAAGCAAGAGTCAAGGCAAGCACGTTAGCAATTTTCCCATGGGAGCAATGGGAACTTTTGAAGTTTCAGGTGCGGATGGCACGCACCCCATACTGGTAGATCGAGGCAGCACCCATCATCCAAGACGAGAGTTGATTTTGGCATGGGTCAGCTAGGCATCCCATCGGGGCGATGGGAACTTTTTCAGTTTCAGGCGCAGATAGCACGTACTCCATACTGGTAGTTCGAGGCAGCACCCATCATAAAAGATGAGAATCGAATGGACATGTCAACAAGGCATTTTCCCATTGGGGCGATGGGAAGTTTGCAGGCGTGGCTGGCACGTACTTGGGAAGCTGTGTTGGAGTAGATCTGGGAGTTCACGATTGACACTGTGCCACCCGTGACATAGACACCGCCGCCCTGAAAACAACGAGCAAATCGTGAGTCTCCCATGGGGGCGATGGGAACTTTTGAAGATGAGCGCGCACATAGCCAGCTGCGTTCCCACTGATGGTGCACGATGAGATGGTCACTGTGCCTCCATAGACAAAGACACCACCGCCCTGCAAGCAACGATCAAAATGTGAGTTTCCCTTTGGGGCATTGGGAAACTTTAGGTCTCTGCCGCACGTACGCTACAGTCAGAGCACTGTGCAAGCGAGAGTCGAGGCAAGCACGTCAGCAATGTTCCCATTGGGGCGATGGGGAATTCACAGGTTTCTGCCACACGTACCTGTACATTCCCCCCGGTGATGTTGAGCCCGATCAGTTGCACGACGCCCAACGAGCCCGGGTTGATGTTCAGCACGCGGCGCTGACTCGCAAAGCTTGCTTGTGCATCCAGCACGACCGAGCCCGCTACTGCCGCCTCGAGGACGACGCTCCTGGTGATGCTGAGCTCAGCGCTGAGGAAGTAGGTGCCAGGAGCAAGGACAATGCGGCCAACGGCGGTGTAGGCAAGTGCACTGAGCAGGCCCGTGCTGGTGCTCACCGCGGCCGTGAGGAGCACGGCCGTGCTGTTGACGGCCGTGCTGTTGACGGCCGTGCTGTTGGTGCTGTTGCTCACCGCGGTCTGCAGCTCACGGCGGTGGCTGGGCACAAGCTGCATGGAGTACAGCCCGGGAATGTCGCTGGCCTCGGTGCAGGGCAACATGGTGCACGGGAGCGGCGGAGGCGACAATATGGGCAATGATGGAGGCGGCTGGGACTGCATCCGAACGTCTTGAGGCGTTGGAATTGGCGATAGCGGCATGGGTGGGGGCGGTGCCAAGGACCAAGGCGGAGGGCCAGAGTCCGGAGGGTACAAGGATAGCGTGGATGGAAGCACCAATGGGGGTGGAGATAGGCGTGGCGGCGGGCGTGTCGGGGATGGCAGCGGCGTTGATGGGGACGACGGATGCAGTGACCATGGGGTAGGCGACTCGGGCAATGGTGGCAAAGGGGATCGCGGAGACGGAGGGGCCGTAACGGGGCTGCTGCCTGCAGAGGTGCTGGGTGCGCTGGTCGGGCTGGGGACGACGCCGGCCTGGGCCTGCTGCGCATGACGGTGGCTGAGCTGCACTGCGTGCATCCCAACAGCAAGAGCGCGATGGCTCGTTTCGGCGCCGGTCGAGACCACCACGCCCGGGGGATCAGGCGGGCACGTGCCGCACGCGACCGGGCACTTGGTCCGCGCGATGGAATAGGAGGCACATGCGGAGGGCAGCGCTCCAAAGTAGGAGCATGGTAGGGGTGCGCCGCTCGCGTCCAAGGCGCCGCTGTTCACATCATCGGCGCATTGAGTGAGCGGAGGCGGCCACGGTGGCTGCATTTGCACGGGCTCTGCCCGATGCACAGCACCAGTCCCATCGCCATCGAGCAGTGCCGTCGTCGCCATGGCGCTCGTCCCGGGGATGATGAGGGCGAGCAGGGCCAATATGACCCACTCGTTACGGTAGGAGCGGTTGTTCTTCGACCAAATCACAAAACGCGCGTTCCGGCCGGACCGTTCCTGCTCCGAGCAAACTGCATAGACGAGCAGCCCGCCGAGCCTGAGCAGCACGAGCGCGCCGTCGAAGCACTCCACCCACCGTAAAGGCGCACCGTTCCTTTTCGCTCCTTCATCGACGGGGACGCCCGCAGTGTCCTCGTATGGGAACGAGTACTTGACGTCGGCGTTCCAGAGCTTGCTCTCGATGAAGAGCTCCTCAATTGCGATCTCAAAGACCTGGCGCGCGCCCTCGCGCAGCCCGTCGTCGGCCGTCATCGAGTTACGCCCGGCGCAAGTGCATGCAGCACCGCGGCAGTTAACGCACGGGTCGACGGTGGAGTTGCCAGCCGGGTTGCTGTGGAGGCCAGTGCCGCCGACCGGGGTGGATAGGCACGGGCACAACACCATGTTCCGGCAATCTATCTTAGAGATGAGGAAGAATGGGTTCGAGCATATGTTCGGCGGTGGGTTGGGTGCCGGATGCACTGCTGGTGACCGTGGTGGCGGCGATGGCATGGAGACGCGCGGTGGAGAAGGCGGTGGAAAAGGCGGAGGAGAAGGCGGAGGAGAAGGTGGTGGAGAAGGCGGTAAAGAAGGCGGTGGAGAAGACGGTGGAGAAGGCGGTGGCGAAGGCAGTGTTGACAGCGGCAGTGGCGACGGCGGCGGAGGCGACGGCGGGGCGCACATGACGTCGATTGCGTTCTCGCGCAGGCCCTTGGCGTACTTGTCGATCTGCACCGTCACGGGCGCGATGATGATGCGCACGTTGGCCTGCTTCGACTCGAAGAGCGACATGACGAACTCCTCCACGACGGAGCGCAGCTTGGTCACCAGGTTGGCGGTCTCGGTCGATTCCATGCCGTTCACGTGCTCGGCGAGCGTGGTGGCATACACCTTCTGCATCATCGTGTCGAGCTTCATCGGCATCTTCTGGCCGAGAGCGGACGCAGCATCCTTGATCTCCTCGATGGGCAAGCTGACCGACGCGAGCGCCGAGAGCATGGCCTGCACCGCGGGCTCGGCGTCGAGCACGTAGCCGTCCATGACGAGCTCGAGCGTCTTCAGCGTCTTGCGGAAGCGCTTGAGCGTGGCGGAGCTGGCGACCATCTCCTCGCCGGTCGCGTACTCGAGGGTCCCGCTGAACGTGCCGATCTTCTTGTCGCGGGGCGGGTCCGCGAGCGTGAGAGAGGCGAGCAGGTCGCCCTGGTTGATGATGGAGCCCGCGGGCTTCTCGTGCGTGTTGATCACGTCGCCCTCGTGCTTGATCACGCCGCTCTCGGTCGCATTGAGCGTGATGATCATCTTCATCGCCTTGGCCTCCGGGAACGTCTCGCCCTTCTTGACGCTGGCGCCGTCCTCAACGGTGTTGCGAATGAGCTTGCCGGTGATGTCCGAGCGCGGGTCATACAGGGTCGGGAGGAGCACGGCCACACCATCGAGCACCAAGCGCAGGCCGAGGGCCTCCTCCTTGGTGAAAACCTGGTACGACTCAACGCCGGAGGCCGCGTAGATGGAGCCGTCGGCCTGCTCGCGGTAGCGCACCTCGATCGACTGCGCTCCCATCTTGAGGACCATCGTGTCAGGCGCCTTGGGCGTCACGCGGAACGAGTACTTGACGTCGGCGTACGTGATGTCAACCGGGATCGACTGATGCTCCTTCAGGGGCAGGGTCGAGAGCTGGCCCTTGCCGAGGTTGTCCTTGAAGTTGGCGATGCCGCCCTGGATCATCTGCTTGTAGGCGCGGAAGACAACCGCGCTGATCACAGCCGAGGTGGGGACGATGGTGATCACGACCGACTTATGGACGACAATGCCGTCGAGCCACGCGGTGTCGATGGTGTTTGACTTGAAGGCATCCGTCTCGAGGAGCTCGCCATATGAGGGCTTGCCTTGCGATGGCTGCGCGCAGGCACGAGGAACGTGTCTCAGCTGGGGCAGGGCGTTGGAGCTGCAGCGGGCTGCAGCGGGCTGGAGCGTGGCAGGCGGTAACGTGTGTGTGGTGTGTGCGGTGAAGTTGAAGGTGTAGCAGAGGTGCTGGGGATGCAGAGCACAACCCATGATGGATCTGTGCTCTCGCTGAGGTGGCGCTACACGGCGGGTGAGTGCAGGCAGGGGTACACGGCGGACGGGATGAGCATCGCGCCGACGCGCCACGCCGACAGCGCCGGCGCCTCGAGCATGATTGAGTCCGACTCCATCTCCGTCGTCAGCGACGCCGGCAGAGGCGACAAGGCAAGTGCATGAGGAGGAGCATGCCCCGACGAGGCCGCGGTGGTGCTTGTTGTGGCGGCCATGGCATCGATGATCAGGCCGAAGCAGACGGCGCTGCAGGCTTCTCGCCGCCTGGCCATGCGGCAGAGCCCGCGGGCGTGACGACGGCCGGATCCTCGTGACCGAGCTGTCGACGTTGTGCCTGCCGGTCGTGGCGGAGATGTCGAGGGCGCGGTGGCCGTCGAGCCCGAGCGCTCGCAGCTGCAGCTGCCTGCACCGGGGGAGCAACGCGAAAGCCGTCAGCATAACTGGCGAGGTGGCGCGCTCGCTCGCACGTGCCGATGGCCAGCGCAAGTGGCGTCGCGCTGAGGCGGGCGCGGAGTCTGCGGAGTCGGGCAGGCGCAGGAGCGGACATCGCGCGCGCGCGGCCTCGTGCGCGCGCGCCTGCAGCATGCACACCGGCCTCGCGCGCGCAGCGGCAGGGCCGACCGAGGCTGCGCCGCATGCGTGGCGGCCGGCCGGGCTGGGGGGCACACCTGTGGATGGTGGGTTGGCATCCCTGGGCGATGAAGAGGTTGGTGACGAAGTATAACGACGTAGATCATGGGGTGGATCGTCTTGCCCGCATTCTAGTGCCCCGCGGCGCGTCCATTGTGATGTGTGCGCTCGGCGGGTGGTGTGCGTGCGGAGTTGAGTGTGGCGGGGCTATCGTGTTGATCTTGCGTGGCGGCTGGGCGAAGAGGGCGGAACTTGGGGCGGAGATCGCACCTCGAACTGAAGCGGAGATTGAACCTCGAATTGCGTAGCGCCTTGGCCGGCGGCGGCCGAGGCGTTGTTGTCCTCATGAAGCTGGTAGGACGAACCAGGGGTCTCGCCGCCCGCGGTGGGCGACGAGAAGGTCTTGTCTTGCGAGGGCTGCGCGAATGCACGAGAAACGTGTCAGCTGGGGCACGGGCGGTGGAGTGGAAGCGGGCTGCGAGTGGCAGGCGGTGACGTGAGTGTGTGGTGCGTGCAGTGTAGATGCAGGTGAGTGCTACACGGGTGAGTGTGGGCTGTCGTCGTGCGAGAGGCGGTGATGTGGTGGACCCGTGCCGAGAGGCGGCGCGGCGTGGAGGCCGTGGTGGTGCTTGCTGCGGAGATCATGGCGCCGATGACCAGGACGGAGTCGACGGGGCCGTTCTTGATGGTGAGCGGGTCGAGCAGTGCGCCGACGGGGCCGCAGCCTCGAGGACGACCGCGCCCGGCTCACAGGAACAGCTTCCACAGGCACAGGCTTCGCGCCGCCTGGCAATGCGGCAGAGCCCGCGGTCGTGACGACGGCCGGATCCTCGTGACCGTGGTGTCGACGTCGCGCCTGCCGGTCGTGGCGGAGATGTCGAGGGCGCGATGGCCGTCGAGCCCGAGCGCTCGCAGCTGCAGCTGCCTGCACCGGGGGAGCAACGCGCAAGCCGTCAGCAAAACTGGCGAGGCGGCGCGCTCGCACGTGCCGATGGCCAGCGCAAGTGGCGTCGCGCTGAGGCGGGCGCGGAGTCTACGGAGTCGGGCAGGCGCGGGAGCGGACATCGCACGCGCGCGGCCTCGTGCGCGCGCGCGTGCAGCATGCGCACCGGCCTCGCGCGCGCAGCGGCAGGGCCGACCGAGGCTGCGCCGCATGCGTGGCGGCCGGCCGGGCTGGGGGGCACACCTGTGGATGGTGGGTTGGTATCCCTGGGCTGTGAAGAGGTTGGTGACGACGTAGATCATGGGGTGGATCGTCTTGCCCGCATTCTAGTGCCCCGCGGCGCGTCCATTGTGATGTGTGCGCTCGGGGGGTGGTGTGCGTGCGGAGTTGAGTGTGGCGGGGCTATCGTGTTGATCTTGCGTGGCGGCTGGGCGAAGAGGGCGGGACTTGGGGCGGAGATCGCACCTCGAACTGAAGCGGAGATTGAACCTCGAATTGCGTAGCGCCTTGGCCGGCGGCGGCCGAGGCGTTGTTGTCCTCATGAAGCTGGTAGGACGAACCAGGGGTCTCGCCGCCCGCGGTGGGCGACGAGAAGGTCTTGTCTTGCGAGGGCTGCGCGAATGCACGAGAAACGTGTCAGCTGGGGCACGGGCGGTGGAGTGGAAGCGGGCTGCGAGTGGCAGGCGGTGACGTGAGTGTGTGGTGCGTGCAGTGTAGATGCAGGTGAGTGCTACACGGGTGAGTGTGGGCTGTCGTCGTGCGAGAGGCGGTGATGTGGTGGACCCGTGCCGAGAGGCGGCGCGGCGTGGAGGCCGTGGTGGTGCTTGCTGCGGAGATCATGGCGCCGATGACCAGGACGGAGTCGACGGGGCCGTTCTTGATGGTGAGCGGGTCGAGCAGTGCGCCGACGGGGCCGCAGCCTCGAGGACGACCGCGCCCGGCTCACAGGAACAGCTTCCACAGGCACAGGCTTCGCGCCGCCTGGCAATGCGGCAGAGCCCGCGGTCGTGACGACGGCCGGATCCTCGTGACCGTGGTGTCGACGTCGCGCCTGCCGGTCGTGGCGGAGATGTCGAGGGCGCGATGGCCGTCGAGCCCGAGCGCTCGCAGCTGCAGCTGCCTGCACCGGGGGAGCAACGCGCAAGCCGTCAGCAAAACTGGCGAGGCGGCGCGCTCGCACGTGCCGATGGCCAGCGCAAGTTGCGTCGCGCGCGGAGGCTGGCGCGCCTCTCGGCGGGCACGTAGTTGGGGCAGGCGCGGCAGTGGACGGCGCGCGTGCGCGTGTGCGCCTGCAGCATGCGCACCGGTCTCTCTCTCGCGCGCGCAGCGGCAGGGCCGACCGAAAGCAGGGCGCGCTGCATGCGTGGCTGCCTGCAGGGCCGGGGGCACACCTGCGGGTGGCGGGTTGGTGTCCCTGGACTCGAAGAGGTTGGTGACCAAGTTGATCGCGGGGTGGATCTTCTTGCCCGCGCTCTAGTGCCGCGGCGCATGTATTGTGATGGGTGCGTTTGAGTGTTGTGCTATGTTGTGCGTGCGGAGTGGAGTGTGCGGCGGGGCTCTTGTGTTGATCTCGCGTGCGGCTGGGAGAAGAGGGCGGGACTCGGGCGGAGATCGCACCTCGAATTGGAGTGGAGATTGCACATCGAACTGAAGGGCGTAGACCTCGTGTTTGTCGAACGCCGCCGGCAAGGCGACGACGAGTGGTAATGCAACGATCAGAAGGCGCAGCATGATAGCGAAGCTCTCGGGTTTGGTGTCTTGTAGTCTCAGGATGTAGACTGCGTAGGAAGGCGTGCAGGCGGGTAGCGCACGATGAGTCGCACGAAATCTATCGCAGGCGTGCAGCCACTGGGTTGGCTCGCGCGCGTGCGCGCCCAGAGCAGTTGCCTGGCGTGGGCGTGCCCAGCGCAGTTGCTTGGCGGGGCGCAGCGGGGCTGGCGCCAATCACGGCGCAGGGCATGGAAGCGCGCGATGACCATGCGCGTCAGCGCTGGGGCCAGGCCAAGGGTGGTGCAGACGGAAAAGCGAACTTGCACGTGCCAGAAGCTGGAGACAGGCAGAGGGTCCGAGAGCGCAGCCGCGCACGTGTCGCTAACAATAGCTAACAAGCGATACTGTGGCTAAAGAGCAAAATGTCGCGAGACAAGTGGGGGAAACTCACCTGATCTCGACTGAGGTCCAGCAAGACCTCCCATATGAGTAGGGCCGGTGTGGGCTTAGGTCAGGGGAGGGGTCGGTACATCTCTTAGTAGATGCATGCATTGACGACCGTTCAGTCTTACCTTGTTTGGTCAGACTGCCATACCATGTTTGGTCACTCTGTTGTATCACCCTTCTTTGGGTTGTGTCGGAAAAGCTAGTGTAAGCGGTCTTCGCCCACTTCTTCCCTCTAGATCGCCTGTGGGGGATCTGAGGAGCTACTCTCGAACTCTCGCAACAAGTGGAGCCTCTACCGAGGATACTTTACGACGTTGCCCAATGAGTTCGACAGAGTCGCAA
>Ga0210242_102254_pt1 | contig 10995 bp, 5 predicted proteins | sample ChrtobMeP5a_16mM_FD_155445 | JGI IMG/M metagenome (GOLD analysis project Ga0210242, IMG submission 155445) | Chrysochromulina tobin associated microbial communities from unialgal haptophyte culture, Seattle, Washington, United States - P5a_16mM | ecosystem: Host-associated > Algae > Haptophytes >... | reverse complement strand
TGGAGGCGATGGGCACAGTGGACCTTGTCCGAGAAGTCAGCGGCGGGCACTCGCGCGTGCCCGTCGGCGGCACGGGCGAGGCGGGCGAGGCCGATGCGGAGGACGACCCAATGGTAGCGCCCGCGGTAGAGACCTACCCTGTCCGCCTGCGCGACATGGTCTCCTGCTTTGAGGACAGTGACGGGCGGATCTATCACTTGCACGCCGATCTCGTCGAGCATGTGTGCTCGGAGGCGGCCGCGGCGTTCGAGGGCGGCGACGAGATGGAGGTGGAGGGGGCAGGCGGCGAGGTGGAGGCAGCGGCGGAGGGGGCAGAGGGGGCAGGCGGCGCGACACGGATGGTGGCGACGGTCCGGCTGTGCCACACGTGTGCGGCGCACGCGAGCGGCGAGCGTGCAGGGCCTCCCTCGCAGTCGCTGGCGGCGGGCGTGGATTACGGGCGCATGGACTGCCTGCAGCTGCCACCGCTGACGGACATTGAGAAGCTGCTCCTGTCGGACGTGCGCATGTACGCGAACGTGCTCAAGGTCGTGGCGCCAAGCACGGCCGGCAAAAAGGAATGGCAGCATGTGCAGCTCAGGGCGCACTTCATCACATTCCTGCACCAGGGTCGCGACGCCTTCACCTCTTACGTTGGCAAGGCACTGTCAGCAGAGCAGCGCGTGTCTGACTTTCTCGACACGGTGCGCGCGCCTTGCGCGACCCCTAAAGTGCCCCTCCGCTTCTCTTCGGCCAGCTGGCGCTGCGCGACCCTAAAGTGCCCCTCTCTCCGCTTCATATCGGCCATTGCACGGTCTGTGGCGACACTGATGCCCGCGACTCCCCCACCTCTGGGCCTGTGATCACAGGTGACCGTCAACATCCTCGGGCCTGAGGGCTCGCACGACGTGCTGCTGCGCCGATTGCTGGTCTCATCGGGCATGGCCATTCGACCGGTGGTCGTGTACAATTACCTTCAGCTTCGCCGAGCAATCATGCACATGGGGCAGCTTGCGCTCGCGCCGGCACTGCAGGCAGCGGCGGCGCCATCGCTGGACGAGGTCGTCGCGGCGTTGCGGCGCGTGCCGGCCGGGCTACGCGAGACGGCGAGGAAGAGCACGGACACTTCGATCGACGAGCGCGCGGTCAACGTCCCATCAGACATTGCGGGTGTGCGCGAGATCGCCACGGGCTTTGAGGGAGGGGAGATTGCCGCCGGTCGTGAGGTGATGGCGATGACGAATGCGGTCATGCTCCTTATCGACGAGCGCGCGGGCCACGATCCGTCCGACGTTGCTGGCGTGCGCGAGGTCGCCGACGCCCTAGCGAAAGGGGGAGACGATTTGGAGGGAGACGAGTCGGAGGCGTTGGAGATGGCTAAGGCAATCATCGCCGAGGCCGAGGCAGGGGCGTTTGCGGCGCCACACACCGACCGCGAGCACGAGCATGAGGGCACGGCGGCGGCCAAGGCGGCGGGCTCAACAGAGCCGCCGCCGCCGCCAAAGCTCATGGTGTCGCACATCGGCGTGATGAACGCCGCGACCAATAGCGAGGCCATCCTGGAGGGCACGTTGGAGGCAGTGGCGAGCCTAAAGTCCAAGACGCAGCAGCAGCAGCAGGCCGGATCGCTCTCGGTCACGCGGGACAGCAAGCCGATGAGCGAGTTCTCGAAGAACGGTGTCATGTTGATGGAGGCGTTCTGGTACGAGTTCCCGCTGGGCAAAGGGCTCGAGAAGTTTGAGGGTACGATCTCGACGGCCGCGACCAAGCACTTGATGCAGCACTACACCTTGCGCTTCCAGCGCAATCCGCGCCTGGTCCTGCTGCTCGCCAACCAGGTGCAGCGGCACAAGGTGCTCAAGTCGGTGTGTGGCGCGGTGCGCGAGGAGTCGCGGGCGGACCTGATTGCGCTGATCAACAGCCCCGGCTTTGACGAGCAGGCTCGGCAGGCGGTGCAAAATCCTCACTCGAAGCAGGCGGCCAAGTTCATGGCGCCGATCATGCCATTGGTGTCCCTCGTGGCGAGCTCGGTGCCGTGGAGCACGATGGAGCGCTCGTCCTGCATCGGCAAGATGCTCGCCATGATTCGACGGTTCGGGCCGCCGAGTATCTTCTTGACGGTGGCACCCGACGACGTGCACTCCCCGCTGGGCATCCGGCTGACCATGCAGATGATGGCCGGGAACGACACCTTCCCCGCCGCCGCCGGTGACTTCTTGGAACGCCTTCGCGAGAATCCGGAGGCGTTTGCGGAACAACACCGCGGCGGCGACGACGACGCCAGTGGCCTCGAGGACCTGCTCCAGCGCAGGGCCGCGCAGCACCCGGCAAGCATGTCGATGCTCTACGATGCGATCGCGCGCTTTGTGATGGAGGTGGTGATCGGGACCCCCTTTGTCAACAGCGAGAAGAGCACGAAGCCGTTGCACGAGCGGCCCAAGGGCTTGTTTGGCCGCGGCATCGCGTCGTTCGGTGTGACCGAGGAGACTGGCAAGGGCACGCACCATCTGCATGCTCTCGGATGGTGCGGGGCGCTGCCCGGCATGTGCTCTGCCGCAGGACAGGATCGCGAGGTGTTTGCGGTCCTGGCGGCCGAGCTGCAGAAGATGTTCAAGTGCGAGGTGCCACTCGCGGTGCACGTACTCGATGTCTTACGACGATCGACGTACTCGAAGCTCTTCCGCGGCGAGTACTGCGAGCCACTCGAGCTCGTGGTACAAGCTTCCGATGGCGCCGGCTTGGAGCTGAATGCGGAGATGCTGCGAAGCTCGCACGTGACGGCTGCGGGGAAGCAGACTCACGCGTGGGATGCGGGCAAGCACGAGGCGACGTGCCACAAGCCACCGAATGGGGAAACGGGCTGCCGCATGGGTAGCCCGGCTGTCTTTCCCGTTGACGAGACGCGCTGCATTCACGTGAGAGACATCCTGACCACCCCCAAAGCCCGAGAGTACGTACAGGACCGAGTGAACGAGATGGTCCAGAAGTCCGAAGCAGAGGCCAAACTAGCGCCGGGCACGCCAGTGATCCCGCGGGCAGCTGCCGAGAGGGAGGTGAAGAGGGAGGTGCTTGAGAAGCGTCTGCCTTTTGAGATCATGGAGGAGATCTACGCCAATCAGGCAGCAGTCCCGTTCTCGAAGCTCACGTGCGGCGATGGGTCGGTCAAGTCCGCGTTCGAGCTCCTCCCCTGCTCAAACTGTTGGCCCAAGAAGCCGCTCCTCAATACTGGCTCGTGCTGGCTCTACCTCACGGACGCGCCCACCGAGAAGGAGCTCGCAAGGGAGGAGAGCAAGAAGCTTGCAAGGGAGGAGAGCCAGGCATCCACGTCTGCGGCGCCGGTCACGCCGGCGGCGAGCGAGGTCAAACCATCGACAGTCACAGTCGAGCCTCTTGTGCCGCGCGAGGATGGGAATGATTTGGTGATTGAGATGCGGCGACCCAAGCTGCCCGAGGCGCAGCCTATTGTGGACGCCGTGCCATCCAAGGAGCACCTCAAGAAGGCGACAGGTCCGGAGTTGAGGACTGTCTGGGAAGGCGTCATGGAGGAGGCAACGCAGGTGGTGCGCGACGAGCTCAACAGGCCGGAGTGGGCTGAGTTGAGGCAGAAACTGCAGGCGCTGTACGAGGCGGATCTGAGCCAGTTCGTGGCAAGCAAGGAGGAGCACATGATGCGCAAGATCCTCGACGTCTTCAGGCTGCTGCCATGCGCGAACTCGCGCATGACGTGCTACAATGAGATTCTCACGTCTCTGCTGCGGTGCAACACGGCACCCTACCTGCTTGGGGCGCGTGAGAGCTCGCGTGCCGCCTGCTTCTGTGCGAGCTTCGATGTTGCCAGAACCTAGCCCGCCAGCATCCCTCCTCACACCTCACCGTGCGTTCGTGCGTTCCCTCTTTTGCTCGCACAGACCTTGTCAAGTACATGACCAAGGACTCGGTCCGGCTAACAAGCGCACTGTCCGTGCTTGTGGATGCAAAGAAGCACATCGACAAGTGGGGTTCGACTGCCGAGGATAGCGGCACAGAGCTTCGCACGACGAGGTACTTTCTGCAGCGCGCTGTCAACTCGTACATGTGCGAGGTGCCCGACACGCAGGCGGCGGCGCTGCTGCTCGGCATGCCGTCGTTCTATGCCAGCGAGCGATTTGTGTTCTCGGCTGGCTGGCAAGTGGTGCGCCAGGCGCATGAGGCGCTTGGGGTGGAGCCGTCGTGGGTCACACCTGAGCCAGAGGACGACGCGGACGACCTGCACGGCGGCGCGGACGTGGAGGACGGTGAGACGGTCCAGATCGGCACGGATTCTGCGTGGACGCGAGAGCAAAAGGAGGAGTCGCTCGAAGGCATGGGCGGCCCTGGCAACTGCAAGGTGTACTGTGACCACGAGGGCCGCGCGCACGCCGTGGGCGACGCGACGAATTACCGCTTACGGGGCTTTGAGCTCGACCGGCTCAACGCGTATGAGTACAAGGGGTGCGTCACCATGGTGGAGATGACCTCCGAGGAGAAGGAGGCGGCGCAGGCCGCGCACATGGCCGGCGAGGCCCTCACATTCGAGGCGAAGAAGAGGCGCGGGAGGCTGCCCAATGCCTCGGTGAGCGTCCCCAAAGTGCTCTCCCCGCGCTCTGCGGCGCCGCTGCACCCTCTAAGTGCCCTTCGTTGCTTGCTCGCAGTTTGCGTTCCATGCAGCACATCCCTTGTACCTGTCGCACAAGCAGAAGCTCAACTCGAAGCTTGCGTGCCCGCTGCACGTTGGGCCGCCTGTGCCGTCCGAGCCACCGCAGCTCAGCAACGAGAAGCGGATAACGTCGCCGTGGAAGCAGCGCCGCAAGAAGTTTGCCGCGTTCTTTGTCGCCAACTTCGTGCCTTGGAAGCAGGGCGACACTGCTGACGAGTGCGTGCCGTACCCGCTGGAGCCCGCGACGCTGCGAGCTTGGATGGGACACCTCAGACGCGTGGCGGATGCGGAAGCGGACGACGGCAACGACGGTGCCGTTGAGAGCCAGCGCACAATTGCGCGTGGTCGGCTGCACACGCTGCGCCAGTATGCGAACAGCCTGACGATCGACGTCGCCCAGAAGCACACGCTCACACAGTGGCGCATGCACTCGCGGCAGATGTGGGACGCGGAGGAGTGCGCGGAGATAGCCGCGAGGAAGGCCAAGGAGAGCACCGGCGCCGCTGCCGACGCGGACGACGCAATCGAGGAGTACCGAGCCGTCAACCGGTCGATGCAGATCGATCCGGAGCGCGCTGAGAAGTTTGGCAAGCAGGAGGCGTTTGTGGAGAGGCAGCTGGAAGCGCTGGGGATCGAGGCGGTGCCCACAGACCAGATCAAGCCCGGCGTGTACGAGCCGGCGGGGGGCAATGGCCAGATCGACGGCGGCCACGTTGGACGGGCGCTGCCTCACGATGTGCAGGTTGTGCCGTTGGGGGTTCCGGTCGCAGAGGTCAAAGCGCGTTGGAAGAGGATCCACAGTGCGGCGGAGCAAGGGCGTGAGCAGCAGCAGCGGCAGCAGCAGGAGCTCGAGGAGCAGCAGCAGGTGCAGCCGCAGCGGCAGCGGCAGGTGCTGCAGCAGCCGCCGATGCGGCCCGAGGACATCGCCGAGCTCGCTGACATCTCCCCAGAGCAGTACGATGCCGAGGTGCGGGGTTGGGAGGAGCAGAGCGCCCAGGCCAAGGCTGCGGGCAGCAGCAAGCCGTCGCCGCCACTCAGCTTGGAGCAGCGCAGGCTCGCGCGTGCTGTGGTGAAGACGCTGCTGGGCATGGATGAGGCCAAGCGAAGAGCTGCCTCCCGGGGGGGACCGGACAGCTGCAAGCGTAAGGGCTACCTGAGTGAGTGGGAGAACGAGGGCGTCAAGGAGCAGCTTCCGACCCTTTTCTTGATGAACGGCCCCGCGGGTGCCGGAAAGACGGAGGTCATCAAGGCGCTGGAGCGCGTCCTCGCGACGATGGGCCTCGGCTCGCTCGCTCTGTCAGCGTATACCGGCTCGGCGGTGATGCAGCTTGAGAACGCCACCACACTGCTCACGATGCTGTCGCTCGGGATTGAATGTAACTATCGCACGACCGACCTGGAGGAGCCCAAGGACGCCGAGTCGCTCCGCAGTGTGTTTGCTAAGTACGTCGACATCGAGTCGCTCCGAATCTTCGTGATCGACGAGTGCTCGCTCCTCAGCGCTCCGCTGCTGCACCACGTCAACACGAGGCTGCAGCACCTGCTTGATTGCAAGCTGCCCTTTGGCGGATTGATCGTCATCCTTGCCGGGGATTTCCATCAGAAGACCACCGTCGGGGCGACAACGTTGCACGAGTTGCTGCTCGAGCGGCACTTGGATTCTCTGCCCGACGCGAAGACGGGCGAGTTCAAGAGGAAGAGGAAGAAGAAGCAGAAGGAGAAGGCGAGCAGCACCCACCCGGAGCTGGCCGCGGAAGCCAAGGGCACGGATATGTTTGGACTCTTCCGGCGGTTCCCGCTGACAAGGACGCATCGCTTTCGCGATGACCCAGTGCACGGTGAGAACCTCGCCGCCATGCGGGATGGCAGGGTGACTGACGCGTTCTTGGAGTCGCTCCGGCCGTGCTCGGCGGAGGAGCTGCGCGACCCGAGGTTCAGGTTCGCCACGATTGGTGTGGTGAGCAACGTGGAGCGCGCCTCGCTCAACGCTGCACAGGCCTTGGCGTTTGCGAGGCATTACGGCCGCGTGCTTGTGAGGTGGAAGATGATGTTGGCCGGAAGCGAGGCCTCGCGGCTCGGCAGGGCGCACACGGACGAGCTCTACCAGAACGAGGTGGGGCTGTGGGAGTACTTTGTGTACGACGCGCCCTGCGTGATCGAGGGCCAGGGCAACAAGGCGCAAGTCTACGGCTTCGTGAACGGCACCCAGGGCAGGATGCACTCGCTCACCCTCGCCGAGGACAGCGAAGACGACCTCCAGACGCTGATGCAGAGGGCCGGACCTGGTGGCATCGTGACGCTGTCCAAGCCGCCCGCGTACATCAACATGGTACCAAAGGTGGCCGAGAAGTTTCTGGCCCGTCTGAGGCAGTTCTCCCTCCTTGGGCCGGAATCACCGGAGGTCGTGATCCCCGTGGGCGTCTCAGTCCAGTCCGAGGAGTACAAGCCCACAAGCTTATTTGCGGCCATGAACTGCATCGGTGCGACGGTGTCCGTGTGGAAGAGCGTGAAGGCCGACAAGGCGGGCGGCGGCGGCAGCAAGGAGGACGCCAGCGGCGCGAAGAAGAGGGCCAATAAGCGGTCGACCGGGCTGTCCGTGCGGCCGATGGCGCTCGCGCTCGCGTTCGCTATCACCGACTACAAGCTGTGCGCCGCCCAGCGCACCCCCCACGAGTGTGCCCCCTTTTCCCTTTCCGTGTTGAGAGCCTGGCGAGCTACTGACAATGCGCTTGCCAGCTTGACTGACCGGCATGCACGCGGCATGTCTCCCCTTAAGTGCCCTCTCGACCGCTCCTGCCTGCGCAGGCAGGGCACGAGTCTGGACACCCTCAGGCTGAGCTTGGCCCCCCGCACGTTTGAGCCGGCGATCGACTTGAGCAGCCTGTACGTGCTCGGGTCACGCGTGAGGACGCGTGCCGGGCTGCGCGTGCTGGAGGCGAGCAAAGACTGGTCCCACCTGAAGCGGCTCACGATAGCACCGGCGCTCGAGATTTGGGACAAGGCGTACGACGAGCAGACGGGCAAGTTTGACGCGCAGCGCGCTCGCAAAGCGTTGGACGAGGTCAGCACTCGGCTCAAGAAGGAGTTCCGCGTGCGCAAATCGGAAGAAGACAAGCGGCAGAGGCAGGAGAAGCACACGAGACGCTCCGAAGGCGCACGGCCGATGAGCCGCACGCAGGAGCCGACGCTGCAGGCGCTTTGCAAGCAACTGGCACGAAAGAGAGCGCCGCCCAAGCAACCGCCACAAACGCTCACAGCCGAACAACTTGCTGAACCGTTCGTAGCCCATGCTCGAGCGCGCGTGCAACAACTGCACGACCAGCTCACCGACGACGACCGGACACAAGTCGAAGTGGCGGGCAACCCTGCCACGGGCAAGCACTCTCTCGGCACTGGCCGTGCGCGGGGGCAGTGGATCGACAAGAAGAAGGGATGGCCCGTGCGCGGCGACGAGGCGCGACAACTGCTTGTTCGCGAGTTGCAGGTGCTCTTCGACGGCCTTCAGGCGCGCTTCCCTGGCCGTGTGACGTTCACCACTCAGCTGGAGGGGGCACGGGCGTCGTCAACTCGCTTCTTGGTTTGGGGGGCGCACGCGCGCAACTGGAACTTGCCGGATGGCATCTTCATCCCCGGCGGTGGCCAGGCTGCTGCCATGGGCAGACAGAAGCGGGGCATCTTCGGCATTATCACCACGCCGCTCGAGGGCCTTCCGCCGCCTGTCGACCCGGCTGGGGCGGCGCCGCCCAAGCAGGGGCCGGCCGGAAAGCGCAACCAAGTGGAAGAGGTCCCACACGCGGAAGAGGAGTTGGACTCGGCGGAGCAGCACGACGCGCTCGCCAAGCCGGCGATCGACCGAAAGCACCGGCAAAAAGGCACAGGCCAGTTGGGCGACGCTCACAAGTCGAAGCACATCCGCGTGAGCGAGCTCGAGGCAGCGGAGCGATGGAAGCAGGGGCCCGCGTGGGAGGCGAATAGCTGCTGGGTGGATGCTCCCGCCAAAGCGGTTGAGCTGGCATTCCACGCGGTAGCCGAGCGGGCGCAAACGGACGTCTTTGTGCGCAACGACGGGTCCAGCGCCGAGTCAGTGAATCGCGAGGTGATCCACCTGCCGCCGATCGTGCGCCCAGCGCGCCCGCCTCCCTCTGGGACGAGCCCTGATCCCGCAGACGTTGGCGCCCTCCTCGAGCGATACTTGCTCTGCTCAAAAGCGGTGCGCGTGAGCACCGATGAGGGGGGCGACTGGCGTGAGAGGAAGGGGAGGCTGAACAGGGCACGTAACGAGCTGCGCCACGAGCTCCGACGTGACGAGTTGCTGCGCAAGTCGAACAAACAGGCCCAAGACGGGTGGTCCAAGCAGCAGATTGAACATAGAGTGAAACAGTTGTCTAACCAGTACGGGAGCGCCGTCAATGCCCTGAAGCTGATGATTCGGACAGGCGGTGCACCGGACGAGCGACCCAACTTCCTGTCCTTGTCGATCCGAGTGCTATGTGCGCAGTGCCGCCAGAGCCTGGAGCGCGAGGCGTCCGGCCTCCAGAGCGTGCATCCGATCACCAGGGATGATCTGCAAAGGGCCAAGGGCGACGTGCTTGCTGCCTTCGCCGTCATGTATGTCCAGCCGCCTAAGCCGTCGCTCGCCGACGACCCATGCCCCCAGTGCGCGTGCGCGTGGAAGGTGGTGGAGCGCATGTCGCCGGGACAGGTCCACGACTGGGCTTCTTCGCCCGATGCGCCGCCCTTGCTGGCAATCGAACTGCAAACAAGCCACGGCGAGAACATGAACGTCGTCGAGGAGCACGCAGAGATAGGTCGCTGCTGCCTCGACGCAGGCTCCCGTGACGCCTACACGCTGTCAACGAGCAAGGGCGACCTGACGTACCGGCTCATCGCCGCCGTGTACTATGATGGCAGTCACTACATCACCGTCGGCCGCTCGAGTCAGGCCGCTGTGATGTCAGCGAGCACATGGGTCTGCTGGGACGGAATGCATCCGGGGGCAGTCGGCGTGTCGTGTGCCCCACCCACCGGCGAGCCGGGAGTCCGCTGCTTGCAGGGGAATGTTCTATGGCCGCTCACGTTTGAGCCCAACGTGCTGCTGTACTGCAGAAGTGGACCCGCAGGACCGAGCGGAAGTGGAGCAGGACCGTCGAGCGGATCAAGTGGAGCAGGACCGAGCGGAAGTGGAGCAGCACCGAGCGTAAGTGCACGGTCGAGCAGATCAAGTGGAGCAGGACCAAGCAGAAGTGCAGGAGCGAGCGGAAAGAGACCGGTTACGCAGCTGGAGCCGCCGCCGCCACCGTCGGAAGAAGAACAACTACAAGCTGCGATGCTTGAGTCAAGAATGATGCAGCAAGCCAGGCCTCCACATTCTCAGCGAAAAGGTGATTGGCAAGAGCTAAGGCTAGTAGAGATGGCGATGGCGGCTACTGATTTTCCGCCCTCGGCCCGGCCGCCGCCGCCGTAGGGCACTTATGAGCGGTCGCCGCCGTAGGGCACTTTAAGGGACGAGCCGTCGTGCAGCACTCGCGTGCCTCGTACATAGGGTTAGACACACATACATAGATGCTCGTAAGCTAATGCTAGTAGAGATGGCGATGGCGGCTACTGATTTTCCGCCCTCGGCCCGGCCGCCGCCGCCGTAGGGCACTTATGAGCGGTCGCCGCCGTAGGGCACTTTAAGGGACGAGCCGTCGTGCAGCACTCGCGTGCCTCGTACATAGGGTTAGACACACATACATAGATGCTCGTAAGATGCTCGTGCATACGAACCACAGCCAACATCGTGCGGGTACGTACCGTTACCTAATGTGTATGAGCGGTATTGGACTCCTTGCTATTGCGTATTGGACCGGTACCGGTCACATCAAAGCTAATTACGGGTACGCCTTTGGCGCGGGGGCGGGCGCGACACTGTCACAAGTGTCCTACAATAGGGACACGCTACTACCTTGTCCTGCCACCGCCATGCATGCATGAGCTTTCCAAGCTCTGAATTGTTGTACTTCTGGAAGTGCTTCCACATGCACAGATGGTGATACCAACCATCTTTGCAGCGGCAGCCAAACGTCCCCGCCGAGACGAGCGAGGTCTCGCCCCGGTCATCGGACGCTTCAAGACAAAAGCACTGCGGCGCCTCCCGGACTACATTGAGCCTCCCGTGACCGGCGCTTGCCACGAGGATCTTCTTGATCTTGTCTCGGTCCTGTGCGCGGAGCGCTGCCTTGAGCTCGTCTTCTTGAAGCGGCATTGCTGCAGGCGCCGCCGGCGGTGGTGGCGAAGGCGGAGGCGGCGGCGGCGGCGGCGGCGCCGGCGGTGGTGGCGAAGGCGGAGGCGGCATCGGC
>Ga0210242_102252_pt1 | contig 11002 bp, 6 predicted proteins | sample ChrtobMeP5a_16mM_FD_155445 | JGI IMG/M metagenome (GOLD analysis project Ga0210242, IMG submission 155445) | Chrysochromulina tobin associated microbial communities from unialgal haptophyte culture, Seattle, Washington, United States - P5a_16mM | ecosystem: Host-associated > Algae > Haptophytes >... | reverse complement strand
AGCTGTGAGATTTAAACTCGCAGCTCGACAAGTTGTCGAGCTGTGAGTTTTTACAGTCACAGGTGCTACAAGTTGCGAGGAGCTGTGAGAATGAAACTCACAGCTGCTCGAACTTGAGGAGCTGTGAGAAAAAAATTCACAGCTGCTCACTTGGTGGAAAACACCGTTAACCGCAACGGCTCGGAAAAGCGAAATGCCCGACGTCGCCAAAGCTGTATCGGACCTTCGCGCCGCGGTGTCCAAAGGTAACCTGGCAAAGGTCTCCGCACTCCTCAAAGGTGCGAGCCCGACGCTCGTGGACGAGAGCGCCTCGCTCGTGGGCGTCGCAATCTCACGCGGCCACCTTTCGATTGCCACCGTGCTCTTGGAACACGGCGTGAAGCCAGACGCCGTGGAAGGCGGCTCGCTATTGGTCACTGCGCTCAAGGCGGGCGGCGCATCACTCGTTCCCCCGATCATCGCCGCGCTCGGAGCTTCGGCCGCCGCAGCGGTTCAGCAGACCCGCTGCGGCGCCGACTGGACCCCGCTCATGTACGCTGCGAAAGCGGGCGCTCTCGAAGCCATTTCGGCACTGCTCGAGGCTGGGGCCGACGTGAATGCGCGAGAGAAGCAGGGCGGGACCGCCCTCATGCTTGCCGTGCAGCACTCTCAACTCGAGGCTGTGCGCACCCTGCTTCGCGCCAAGGCGTCCGTGGTGGTGACGGATGCTCAAGGGTGGACCGCGTTGCAGTGGGCGGCGCAGATCGGGCCCCTTGGCCCCATCGAGGCGCTGCTCGAGCACGGCGCGGCGCTGGACGCGACCGCCAACGGCTCTCACTCCGCCATGATGGTCGCCGTTGAGAATGGCAACCTGCCCGCTGCCGACCTGCTCCTGCGTGCCGGAGCGGACCCCGAGGCCAAGGATGCCCAAGGGTACACCGCCTTGATCATCGCGAGTGCTGCGGGCAAGGAGGCGCTGGCGACGCGGCTGCTCGAGGCGGGCGCCGTGGTGAGCACGTCCAGGGCCTCCTCCGGCCGCACCGCCCTCATGGCGGCCGCGCAGGGCGGGCATCTGGCTATCCTCCACCTTCTCCTCCGCGCGTGTGGAAGCGCTCCGGACGTGGTGAACGCCCTGGATGATGATCATACGTCGGCGCTGATGCTCGCGAGCAAGAATGGGCACGCGGGCGCGATCGAGCTGCTGCTCAAGGCGGGAGCCGACGCGCACCTCGTCAACGCCACCGGTGCCTCCGCCCTCGAGCTCGCCGCGAAACGCGGCTCTGAGGAGGGCGTCGACGCGCTGCTTCGCTCCGTGCAAGGGGTGGCGCCCTCGCCGCCCGGGGTTCAGGGGGAGGCCCGGCCGAGCCGGGCGATGCAGGTCGCGCGCGCCGCGATGCTTGCGGCTAAGCATGGATTTCCGGGCTGCGTCGCGCGCCTGATGAAGGCGGGAGCGCCCGTGCAGCACCTTCTCATTCGGGCAGCTGCGGCAGGCGACTCCGAGCAACTGGTCGTGCTGCTCAAGGCAGGGGCAGCGCTCGATGGGGACGTGGCCTCGGAGGCGATGCTCTCGGCCTCGTGCTCGGGCCACCGCGGCATCGTGCAGATCCTCCTGAATGCGGGCGCCTCGGTCTTTGGCCAAGATCGGCTGCACGGGAGGAATGCGCTCCACCTTGCCGCGATGCACGGGCATGCACCCGTGGTCAAGACGCTGCTCGCGGCTGGCGCGGCGATCAACGCGGCCGATCCGGAGGGCAGCTCCGCGCTCTCGCTGGCGGTCGATAAGGCGCATAAGGCGGTGGTGGATGAGCTGCTGCGGGCTGGCGCGGCGCTCGAACGTCGGCACATGGACTATGAGACCTTGCTTGGGCGTGCAAGCGACTCGGGCATCCGTGCGCTGCTCGTCAACGAGCGGCAGAGGCGCGCGCTCGAAGCCGAGCTGTGCGCCTCCTCGAGCACCAAGGAGGGCGAGGCCGTCGTGGTCGGCGCGACCAAGAAGGTCTCCAAGAAGCAGAAGAAGCGGATGACGGCGAGGGTGGCCAGGGCGGAGAGCGCGGCCACCGACGCCGCGGACGCGCACGTCGCCGCCGACACGGCCGCTGACGAAGCTGACGAAGCTGACGAAGCAGAGGCCGAGCTTGGAGCGCAGCCGATGGCGCAGGGGCGGCCGGCGGAGGCCCAGCCGGCGGCGGCGTCCGCGTCCACGCCGACTGAAGGTCAGACGAGGGCGCAGGAGGCGGTAGATGACGGGGAGGAGGTGGGCGTCGAGGACGAGGACGAGGAGGACGAGGAAGACGAGGATGAGCCGACAGAGGCCACCTCTGCCTCGAGCACCCAGCAGCAGCCGTCACCTCCGAAGCTGCCTTCCACTCCCGCGGCGGCTACACACGCCGCCGCCGCCGCCGCCGCCGCCGCAGGGGCTGCGCCGGCCGACGTCACGTCACAACCTGCGTCAGCTGCGTCGTCACAGTCGAGCCCGAAGCCGTCTGGCGACGCCGCCACGTCCCCAGGCAAGTCGCGGCGTGCCAAGGCCGGCGAGAAGGCACGCTGGCTGCCCCCGTCGGATCTCGTCGCCGCCGGAGGGCGGGTGGTAGCCCCGGAGGTCGAGCAACCCTCCCCAGCTCAGCCGGACGAGATGGTCGAGGAGGTCAAGTCGCTCAAGCTGCGTTTCGCCGCTGAGCAGCAGTGCGTGTTGCGCGAGCAGCACATCACGGCGCGCATGTGGATGGAGAAGGCGCAGGCGGAGGAGCGTGCCGAGCAGAGCGAGCGGCGCATCCAGGAGCTCGAGCGGAATGTGAAGGCTTGGGAAGCGTGGCATCAGTCGCAACGCAAGCAGGCGCGCGCACGGCGGCAGCAGGCTCTGCGCGCCGCACCCGACGAGCTGATGCGAATGATCCTCGGCGAGCTGGGCGTGCAGTCCATACAGGCACTCAAGCCCGAGGAGCGTCACCACCTTGCCGCTGGGCTGGCGACGGCGGTATCTGCGCTGCTCGTGGGCAAGCCCCCCCCGCCTCCGGGGCTGATGAGGCCGCCGCCGGCGGACCCTTGAGCTGACCTTTGCGGAAGACGGCTGGCTCGCGTTTCAGACGCTGGACGCAAGAGGTATGGGCGGCAGGGTGGCAGCAGCTGCTGTAAAGGGACGGATCAATGCCATCCCGTGGGAAGCATGCATGCATGCATGCGGGGAGCCGGGCGCATGCCGCGTCGTCCGATCCGCGTTCACACGGCGTTGGCGGGCTGGGGGGTATTGGCGGTTGGCGGTGATGGCGGTGGTGGTTGTTCATCAGTCAGTGGGTCTCGGCACGCGGTGCTGCCGGTCGGCGTGCCCGTGTGTGCAGACACACGGACTCCCCACACGGGCTCCCCACACGCGACACGGCGAGTGCCTGCGTGCTCATATGTGGAGTGCGCGACGCACACGGAGTCGGAGCTCGGAGCTCGGAGCGGGAGATGACAGCCGAGACACGGCCCGGGGCGCTTACGCACGGCTCGCGGGTTTATTGATTATTCGGGTACGCGCTAAGGATTGCTCACGCGGGATGCACGCGGGATCACGGTAATGCGTGTTACCAAGATCCAAGCTTCATGTACTCCGCGATATTAAAACCCCAGTGCGGCCAAGGTGCCATGGCGCCCGCCGCCCCCCCCGCACCGGCCGCGCGCGCGCCGCCGGCGCCTCTTCAATTTCACAACCACATCACGACATGAATGGTGAACCAATAGTAAAATATCTGGACCCGCGGCAAAGCGGCGATGCGGCACGCGCAGCATGCTGTTCCGTTCGCAGGCGGAGGCACAGCTCCAGGCAGACTTCAAATACCGCGGTCCGCGCGCTTTTGCGCTACACGAAGCTTCACATTGCACGTAGCACGTACACTCGAGCGACACATGACATGTACACAGTTTCAGTGAGGGCCGTACTTGCCATCCCACATAGGCCATTCATGCCAATTTGCGGTGAACCAGCCACAATTACGGCACCGATTAGCGCCCCCTGCCACCTCGTTGTTGTGGGTTTGCAAGTTCGAGCAGCGATCGTTCGTCACAGGCCCAGCACGGCATTTCTTGCACATGCGAAAGTCTCCTACTCCCAGTCTCCGATTCTCCGCATTGTGCTCCTGCATGGCTCGCAAGTCCGCCTGTTCCTGAGCTTCCCGCTCCCGCTTCTGCCGCTCGGCTTCTTCACGCTCTCGTCGCAAGCGTGCCTGCTCTTCTTGGCGCCTCTGCTCCTCTCGGCGTGCCTGCTCTTCCCGCGCCGCGCGCTCGCGCTGGCGGGCTGCTTCCGCCTCCCGCATCGCAGCCTCTGCCGCACCTTGCAGCCGGAGCAGATCCGTTTCCAATCGTCCTCGCTCCCTGCTACGCTGCTCTGCTGTGCCCCTGGCCGCTTCCTCAAGTCGTGCACACACTTCTGACTCGTAAAGACGGCACTCGCGATCACGCCTCTCGAGCCTTTCGAGCGCGAACTCCGTCGGAAACACCAGGCCCATGGCCAGCTCTCGACCACCGGGTGCAGACCGAGGGTCTGCCCCAAGGCTCCCGCCCCTCTGCCCCAAGAAATCGCGGTGATGAAACGCTTGGAATGGCCCGTGAAGCCAATCGCGCTCAACGGGTGGCTGCGGCGTTCCATGCGGAGGATGCCGAGGCGCAGGCAGCATCGCCACCCTCTCCTCTTCTTCCGCCCTGAAAGCAGCGAGTTGAGCTTCCATCATCGCATCGTCTTCCTCTGGATGCAGTGTACCCGATGGAGCGCCTCCAGCACGTGGCAGCGCACCGCCGTCTGCAGGAGCGCGGCGGCCCATGAGTCGAGGAACTTGCTGCCGCAGCCACCGAAACCGCGCTTGGAAAGGTACGTGATGAAGCGTCGGACGTCCTCGTTCACCAGCACTCTGAGCAAGAGCTTGACGGAGCTCCTCCTCTGCTGCTGCGGTCTCGAGCGAAAAGGCAATGATTGCTCGGAGGTCGTCGTCCATGTCTTCTCCGTTGAGAACGTCAGCAACTCGGGCGGCGGCGGCGGCCGACGGCGGCGGCGCCGGCTGCGGCGCCGGCGGCGGCGGCGGTGCCCCCCCCTCTGCAGCCTGGGCCGCGACCTGCGCTCGTTCCACATCCAACTGACGCGCCCGAGTCTCTTCTTCCGCTTTGGCTATTCTCGTGCGAAGAGCGGCCATGTCAGCAGCATGTGTAGCATTCAGTTGCTCCTCAAGAAGAGTGTGCTCTGCTTCGAGTCGCTGTTTGACCTGGGCCTTAGCAAGAGTCGTCTGCTGCTGCTCCCAGGGCTGCAGCTTCTCATTCAGTAGTTGCAAGTAATGGCGCTCACTCTCGTCCACCACAGTGCGGCGCAATCTATTGGCGGCGTCCTCGAAGCACTCCATACAGATAGGATGATTGCATTGAGGCTCTGTGACACTCTCGTTGTCGATCACGGCCTCCTCGAACGAGAATGCCGAATGCGGCACGCACGCCACACAGAGAACACGCGCACAGCGCTTGCACTGCCGAGGAGCAAAGGGTGGCGGCGCCGTCTGTCCACAGCATTCACAATGGGTTCGGATGGCTGTGTCTCGTCCGAACTTTAGCTCAGCTTCGGTGCACAGGCCGATGGCGAGTCCGTTCTCCAGAATGCGCGCGTCTTCAGCTCTGGGTGCGTAGCTCATGGCGGCATATTGACGCAACTGCTCCCGAATCGCATCTTGCCACTCTTGCAACTCGGCTGATGCGTTATCAGCACGGAGCACGATTTTATCAGCTTTTTCAGCGGGGAGGCTCCCATCCCATTGGTCTGAGCTGGGAGTCGTCAGGGTCAACTGGTCTCGAGTCAGCAGCACCTCTGTGTGCGGACGGAAGCGAAACTGACCGAGCGGCTCGTTCTTCGAGTCATCCCTGTACCAGCTGAGCCGATCCTGGAACAGCACCAGGTACCGCCGCGGAGCATCCGTGCGGCGGTTGCAGATGATCAAGAAGCCCTCCTTGAGGTGTGACCGGGGCCGCTCGGGTGTCCGAGCCAGTCGCTCCAGGATGGCCTCACCTTGACCACCTTGGCCACCTTGACGCACCACCGCTTCACGGCGCTCACGCCAATCGCACACTTCGCCATCACCAATGCGCCCGCCTTCGACGGCCTGTTGAATCGCGGTCAGAGCGTACCGGTTGGGAACGAGCAGCTCAACAAGTATTTGGCCTCCTTGCGGTGAGTTGATGGTGTGACGAACTTGTACGTGGCCGCAACACGCGTCGTCACCATGAGCAGGCTGATGCGTAGCAGCAATGCGCTCGCGCTCGGCTTCAAAGTGCCGCAAGATGTATTCTCGCTCGTATGTATGCCCATCCATAGCAACAACTGGATCGACCATCAGCTCTCCATCCTGCATGCATTGGCACTGCATCGAGTTGCGCTCGTTGTCGGTCAGCGGTACTGTCAGCATCAGAGGCATCGCGCTGAATTGGCGCATGTATGCCAGCTGCCAGTCCCCCGGATCCACATCAGGGAGGTGCACCACCGGAAAGCGGCGACAGAGCGCGGTGCACAAGGATTGCACGCAGTCAAAGCGCAAGGCGTGGGCACCAGCCAGCCTGCGCGATGAGTTCGGGTGCGAGTCCAACAGAAAGCACGGTGTACTGGCGTCTGCTCCGATGACGCAAAGCACCGTCTCCGGCGGCTTCGTAAGCACGTAGCTGGCTGCCGTGTGCGGTGCAGCCGGCGGCTGAAGCGCTTGCATGAAGCACGCTGCCCGCTCATCTTCGCTGCCCGACAGCAAGTATTCGGTGCAAGTGCCGCGGAATAGTTTCTCTCGCAGCTCGTGAGTCGCAGGTAACTCATCCATGACTTCGCTTGAAGAGCGGTGCTGAGATGCTGGATTATGGCTGAGCGCCCGAACGTGAGCGTCCACTCCCTGTTTGACCACCCGAACAAGCGCATCTGCAAGCTCAGCTGAGTTGAGGTGTGGAGGGCTCAAAGCAAAGCCGCCAGGCTGCGCAACTAGGCCCAAGCCAAACGTGCGAAGCCTCTGAAGCATTTCGAGCGCTCCAAAGCAGGCGATCGTAGTGCAGGCGGACTTCCCTTCGTCAGCTGTGTACTGACTGACAGGAGCCATGGCAACGACGCGTCCGAAACGGCGCTCATCCTGTAGGGCCTGCGCAGCCTGCTGGGACTGGAAGTCGTGTATCGCTTTTGCTTTCGCCACTTTCACTTCTTCGACTAGTTGTGCCTCGCGGATCTTGGCCGATTCTTCCCGCTTCTTTGCTTCCTCGAGAGCCTTGTACAAGATCAAAGCCTGATGTTCAGTTATCATCGGTGCAGCGTAGATTTCCACCTGCTGCTCGTGCCCCGTGTGGAAGTTTGGTAATTCGAGCCGCCACATCGAGCCATTCCAGTGCAGCGTCGCCTTCATGCCGGCCGTGCCCCGAAGCACGCTGCGGTAGCCTTCAGGCTTGCTGCCGATGGCCGGCGTCGTCTGGTGGTGGTGGCCGCCGAATCGGTTGAAGTGGACCGTCGCGTTGAAGCACGTTGGCAAGTTGATGGATGGGTGGCCCCGAACGAACGCATCCTCGATGGCGGCGGTCTCAGTGGCCGAGTAGGGCGTCCACGTGCCCGTGTTGCGCTCGAAGGAGCCCCAGATGGGTGGAGATTGAGTTGGAGCGCCGGGTCGGCGGCCGACATCTGGAGCGCTTCGAACTGCGCCGCGTCCATGGCCGCCAGCGCACGATGGAAATGGCTCGGCAGCTCCTGGCGCCCTAGGCCACATGCCATCTTCCTCCGGCGTTGTGACGGCGACGCCCTGGATTGGAGGCAGACGCTGTCCGACTCGGTTTCGCCCCAGATTCGATGGACCCGGGAACAGCGCGCTCATGGGCGAGAAGATTCTGAACTTGGCTTGTTTGGCACCCAGTGTACTTGCTGCGAACGTGGGTTCTGGTTCCGGGGCCGCCGTTTCAATCACGGCTTCGGGGACCGGACCGCCGCCCGGCCGTGGGGCGTAACACGTCTCGCAATGGCGTGCGCTGGCGACGTTAATGAACGTGCACTTCGAACAGGCCCATGGCATGTGCTGGTTTTGCTTCTTCGGTGCTTCGTGCGCTTTGTACGTTGTAGGCATCGTGGTCCGGCGTGTCCCGAGCCGCTTCCGAGCGCGACTTCGCAAGCTTGGCCTAGAAGCGAGCGAGCAGCGCGCGAGCGCGACAACTTCCCGAGCGCGACAACTTCCCGAGCGCGACAACTTCCCGAGCGCGACAACTTCCCGAGCGCGACAACTTCCCGAGCGCGACAACTTCCCGAGCGCGACAACTTCGCGAGCGGAGACAGTTTATGAGAACTCGATTTGAATGCGAGCGAGCCGCACTAGCCTCGGTCGCTTGCCACTAATCGTGCCCGAATTGACTTGACTTGTCTTTTGGCGCCGTGAAGGCGCCCCGCGGGAGGGAGTCGATTACCCGGGAGTCTTCATGCCGAACTACCTTGTGGGCTCCGCTCCGTTGCCCAGGCCGCTCGACACGGGCCTCGACGGCCAACGCCGCATTCCGCTGAGCCAGATAGTGGCGCGCTGCTTGGAAGATTGGGATGTTGAAAGTACGTCCTCGGATGATGAAGACGACTTCTGTGGCTGGCGGGTGGGCAGCCGTGCAATGGCGCTCCCCCATGCGAGGCATGATCCCGCGGGCTCTATTGTCGCCGCCGCTGCCACCACCGCTGTGAACGCACCACGTACCACGAGCAAGATTGACGTTGGCGTGCGCAGGTCGTGGGCATCAGTAGCTAGTCGTAGTGGCTAGTGCGTAGTCGAGTGGCTACATGTAGTGCTAGTGGGCATGACACTGGATTCGAAATCAGATGGTCTTCGGGATAGTGTCTGAAATCCAGAAAAAATGCCTCCCACGTCTGGTACCGTATTAGGGCCGGCGGCCAACTGTTACCATGCCTCAGTACACATTTTCACAGCTGTCGGGTCGCATTGTGTCGCGCACGCTTGCGCACGCCCGATAGAGATCCCACACTCGTAGCTCATTCATCCGTCCGCCACATGCGAGCCGCCCTCTCGCGGGCTCGACGACCATCGCAAGCGCATCGTTGTTCGTGTGGCCTCGGAGGCGTTGCACGATGCGTCGGCGGCGCAGGTCCCATACGTTGAGTAACGGCCCAGGGTCACGTCCGACCGCGAGCACGTAACCACATAAGGCGAGGCCGCGGATGCCCCCGGCACACCCGTTCTCGAGCGTCGCCGTGCACTCTCCCGTGTGCAAATCCCACAGGTGCACCACGCCCCACTTGGAGCCACTCGCTCCAATGTGGCTCCACCCCGAACCACTCCCACGGTCGAGCGCCAGCGAGAGCACAGGCCCACGATCGACAGCTCCTCGGCGTGGGGCAATCACCTGCGCGGCCTCGAGGCATGGGCCCTCAAAGCACCGAGCTCGCGCGCTCTCCCGTGGGAGTGGCGGCTCCAAATGCGCCGGCTCGCGCACTCGATAGAGGACGATCTCCTCGTGCTCTGCTCGTGACGGCGTGCTCGAGGTCGTACGCGCCACCACCGCCGCGTCGCGGAACACGTCGAAGGCAGTCACGAGGACCGACGAGCGGCTGCCTGGATCCCGCACCGGCCGGTCATACTCATTATGGAGCATCCGTTGACTGTTCACGTCCCAGAGCGCAATCTCGCCATCACGGCTGCAGCTGAGCAGCCGCGGTGGGCGAGCCCCACCGTCGGTGCCGCTGCCTTGTATCCAGCCCTGTATCCAGCCCACACCGACAATCCAGCTCTCGGAGTGTCCCTTGCAACGTGCAATCTCGAGGGGAGCTGTGTCAAGTGACGTTACGTCAGTCGACCAGACTCTGATGCGACCGTCATCGCAGCCCGTGGCTAACAGCCCACCGGCAGCCGCTGTGAGCGCCACGGCGCCCACCCACTGCGGATGCAAGTGCTCGGCGAAGCACGTGCCCAGCGTGCGACACCCCCAGACCCTTGCCAGGTTGTCCTTGGTGCCGCTCACGAGCAGATCGCGCTCGAAGGCGAGGCTGCGGACGCCGCCGCTCAAACCGTGCAGGACCTCGCTCGAGACCGCACCAGCCTCAAGACGCGACAGTGCAAGCGATTGCACGTTGCAAGGGCGCTTCGCTCGCCACGAGTGGCTCGCCGTCGCCGCCCGAGCGAGCAAGCGGCACTGCTGGCTCGCTCGCTGGATCTGGTTGAGCGCATCGAGCTCGGCCCACAGAAACACCTCGAGCAGCGTGTCGGGCGGCAGTTCGAGAAGGCATTTGGGGTCGGCAGTCGGCGACGTGGGCGGCGGCACGTGCTCATGGACGAGGCTTGTCTCCATCTTCGGAAAGCACCCGTGTGAACGGCAAATGTGAATGTGAATTGCGCGTGAAGGCCGTGCCGCGACCGAATGTTGCGCAACGGCCGGAAAAAGGATGTTTTTCCCGGCTCCCCCGTTGCGGGTGTTTTACATACCGGAACACAGCGTTGTGAGGTTCGGCTGTCCGTGTGTCCCGTGTCGTGTGTGTCCCGGCTCCCCCCGGTGTCTTTTTACCGGAACACAGGGCCTTTGTGCGCCCGCGAGTCCCGTGTTTCCCGTTTGTGTGTCCGGCTCGGGGAGTGAACGGGGCGGCGGATATGTATAATTTTTCGAATACTCTAATGGCTCGGGGGCGTGACCGGAGCAAAGGCTAGAGAAAGAGAAATAGGTATCTAAGTAGAGATTCATGGAGGGGCGCCACCTATTAAAGGGATGCCTTTGGGAGGAAGCTCACTTTAGTCGAGGCCGGCGGAGTTGGTCGCCTAGCGCGACCAGCATCCCGGGCTCCCAATTAGTGAACGAGGCGGATACGTAAATTAGGTTTCGATTATTCTATAGGCTCGGGGTAATCGACTTGTTAGAAAGAAACCATACCGGTCTCTAGCTAAGGCGACAAGTCATGCTATGCCGAACTCAACAAATGCCATCCTCAGTCTCCCCCCCCAGCACGCCAGGAGGGTCATCGACCTAGGCAAAGATGTGTCTCGGGAGCAGCGGGCCCGTCATCAAGTGACACTCGGCG
>Ga0210242_102250_pt1 | contig 11011 bp, 6 predicted proteins | sample ChrtobMeP5a_16mM_FD_155445 | JGI IMG/M metagenome (GOLD analysis project Ga0210242, IMG submission 155445) | Chrysochromulina tobin associated microbial communities from unialgal haptophyte culture, Seattle, Washington, United States - P5a_16mM | ecosystem: Host-associated > Algae > Haptophytes >... | reverse complement strand
GCCAAGTGCCCCACCGCCAAGTGCCCCACCGCCAAGTGCCCCACCGCCAAGTGCCCCACCGCCAAGTGCCCCACCGCCAAGTGCCCCTCCGCTGTCGGACCAGTTCACGCAAGCAGTTTCCAAGATCAAGTTGATCTTCCCTGAGACAGCATCACTGGGCCACTTTGATGCAATCAGGCATGCAGAGCTCGCGTGCTATGGGAAGGAGATAACGGGTGCGTTTCTCCAGCGCGCAATCGAGCTTGCAGTCCAACTTTCAGGCGATCTCTGATCTCACCACGGTACTACATTGCGACATACTACATCGGTACTACATTGCATACATGTGGACGTGTTGTGCGGTCGGGTCGGGTTGACGGCATGGGTGCATGCGACCCCACCCGCCCGACCCCGCCCGGCCCAACGGGGTGAGGACCGACCCGGGAGGGCGGGATTGGGACTGAAACTCACTTAACATGGCACTGTCGTATCCCTATGCATATCCTCGTACAATATCCTCGAACTATCCGACATGTTCCGGCGCGTGTATGAAAGTGTGCGTGTGTGTACCATACATATAGCGGGCGCCAGTTCGTTACCAGTTCGTGCGTGTTTGGCGTTCCAGAGTCCACCGTAAAAATAATAGTATATCGCATTAGGGTTTCATAGAATCATACCAACGGTACGATGTCCCGGGTCGTGTGTCCGGTAAGCGGTATAACGTATATCTAACTTATCTAGTCGATCGACGCGTCTATACGATAGGCCACCGACGCCAGGGAACTACATACGTCATACCCGGCAGTAATATAAGGACGGATGTGTAGCTTCCTTTTATAAGCTAGGACGACACGAACACGCCTCCCGAGACGACCTCCACCTGCAAGAGCGTCATGCGTCAACGGCGGCGAGCGGAGCCCTCGAGTCACGAGTGCGGGCTGCGCCTGCGGCGGCAGCGCCACGCCGCTTCACGCCGCGGCACAGCCGGTAGCGGATGGTCGTCGATCTCGTTGATCTCGTCGTGCCGCCAGCCGCGTGGTCCCCGCCCGCAGATTGAGTCTCGGGAGATTTTGAGTCTCGGGAGATTGAGACGAAGCGAGCACGCGACGCACTCGGACTCGGGTCTCGGCCGTGCCAGCCCCGGCTCCGGTGTGTCGTACTTGTGGCCCTGGCGTTTAGTGCTTTATTTACTCGATTCGTGCACGCCGCGGGGTCGCGCTCGCGGCGCGGACCGTTTTCAATTGACCGGTCTTCTGCGTTTCATGGATTATACGGATTCATCTCCGCTCGACTCTACTCGTTCCCAACGCCGGACTCGTACTAGGCTGAAGACGGACTCACACGTGAGTCTTACCGCTGAAAGTCGGACCCGGACACGCGACCGAGCGGAGCTCTGACACGCTGGTCGCTGCCTCTAAAACACGCTCTCGTTGCCGCGCAGGCGCACCCGACGCAGGCACGCAGCACACTCTGCCCAAGGCCAAGCGCCTCAACACACCACGTCCCTGCTCCGGCTCCGCGTTTGGTTCCGGGACCTGTCCGCCCCACACGCACAACTCTGCCTGCTATTCCCCAATAGCGTTCCTCATCCTCGCCGCCCACGCCTGAATTTGTGCTGCACGCACTGTGCTTGCAGAGCTCGTCGGCCATGTGCGTGGCCGAGCGCCAGACCTTGGAGCCGCTCTGCTCCTACATCTTGCGGAGCTCCTCCTCGCGGATCCCAAAGCCGAGGGAGCGCAGCACGCTGGTAATCATGTCAAGCTCGAGGCGGAGCGGCTGCATGAGGGCGCGGCGCAGCATCTGCGCTGGCGGCGGCACCGGGAAAGCGAGCTTGAGCGGGCGGGACTTTTGGATGGCCTTATGGATAGCGGCGGTGTGGTGCGCCACGGCATTGGCGGCCTTGGTCGACGCTTGACCAGCAGCCTCACGTCCCTGTTCTAGGGCCAGCTCCAGAGAAATCCTTGCCAGGAGGACCTCGACCTTGAGCGCCGCAGCCGCTTTGCCAATGGATGCCCTCACCTCGGTCGTCTTGACGGCGGTGTAGTTGGCCAGCTTGGTCGCCTCGAACCGCCCGTGAAGTGCCGCGGCAACGAGCGCCTCGGCCGCAGGAGCTGAGGCTGCTCTTGCGACGACGCCAAGCGCGGCGATCTTGTCCTTTGCGGTGGCGGCCGCCGCCGTCCAGGCAGGTGGTAGCAGCGCGCTTAATGTCTGGGCGGCCACTACGGCGTTGATCTTGGGAGAGTGCGTCGCCGGCGGTGACAGTGCCGGCGGTGCCTCTGGTTCCGCCGTCCACACTGAGACGAAAGCTGCCACAAGGACGGCTATGAAAAGCCACAGCGACGGTGTGTACATGAGCAGGCGCCAGGGCTCAGCGATGTGCGCATCGGTCATCACGGGTGTACGGACCACAGCTTCGTCCGGCACAGACTGGAGCTCAGCCTCCGGCACCGACTGGAGCTCAGCCTCCGGCACCGACTGGAGCTCAGCCTCCGGCACCGACTGGAGCTCAGCCTCCGGCACCGACTGGAGCTCAGCCTCCGGCACCGACTGGAGCTCAGCCTGGCGCGGCGATTGCTGCGCCAAAGCAAAGGCCGGCGGCGGCGCTTTCTTGAGCTGCTGCTCTGCCTCTTCAACGACATGTAGCTCTGTTTCGAGGATGATGCGCATGTTGATAGGCGAGACCAGCTTCGAGGGGGAGGAGCAGCTGCTCGAGAGCATCGGTGCCTCCTCCTCGCACGATTCGCACGTGATGTCGTTGCGCGGCCCGTGCTCGTTCAGCTCGAGAGACACGAGTCGCTCGGCTTCCTCAAGGGTCGGCGAACACATCGTGGCCGCCAGCGCTTCGGTCACGAGTCGCTCGGCGTCTGCAAGGGTCGGCGAGAAAAGGTCTGGCGACGTTGGTGGCGGAGGTGGCGACGTGAGCGCCTCGAGGCAGCCCTCGATCACGTCCTCGCGTAGGCTGAACCCCGGGGAGTGTATGCATGCCTCTTCCGCCCCACGCGCAGCTCGCACGCGCAGCTCAGCCGCCGCATCCTCAGTCGAGTCAGCCAGCGGGGAGTCGCAGCGGCTGGTCGAATGCGAGCTCGTCTGGGGAGTGTCCGTAGGTGGCATATTTTCGTCTACGGCGTTTTGCTTGCCGTTCGTCTTCTTCTTGCGACGAAAGCTAGGACGGCCAAAGCGCTGAGCGCGCAGCTCAGCCGCCGCATCCTCAGTCGAGTCAGCCAGCGGGGAGTCGCAGCGGCTGGTCGAATGCGAGCTCGTCTGGGGAGTGTCCGTAGGTGGCATATTTTCGTCTACGGCGTTTTGCTTGCCGTTCGTCTTCTTCTTGCGACGAAAGCTAGGACGGCCAAAGCTGAACGCCTTCGGGACACTTCCAAGGATCGTCATCGCACCTCAATGCCGGACGGGCGGCTGAAGGACAGTCTGCCTTTTTCAAACGCTGCGGAAAATTCTCGGGCTGTGAAATTGAGTGTGAAAGATGCGCCTTGGGGTCCAGGGGTCCCCGAGCTAATGGAAATGGTAACCGCATCCGTATGTACGCCGGTCCGGTGTCTTGGGTGTCGAATTATAAACATTGGCTGTGAAAGTACTCGCTCGAGGTACCCCGTACAGAAATGTGTTGCCTTACAACGGTGCACGACAAGTTCATTACCATGAACCAAAACAAGGAACGAGAACATTGCTGGGCGTGGGATTTCTGACCCCAGCCCGCCGCTCGAAAGCCGAACTCAACTTAGTACTTACTTTGTACCCCCACCCGACCCCGGATTCGAACCCCGGATGCTCTCCCCACCTCTGTCAATAGATACCACTTCCATGATCGACTAGCCCATGATGTCAGGTCCAACCAGCCACATGTTTCGAGCGTCGCTCGCCTGTCTCCGGCTCTCCGCTCCCCCAGTGCCCAGAGCACCGTTTGCAATGCATGGTGCAACGTGTATGGAGTATGCAGAGGCGACACTTGTGCGCGCACATTCGCTCGCGCGCCTGTTCACGCGTGCTGGGGTCGGCTTGGTCGAGATGCGTTCGATCTCACAGAGATGATGCCTCCGCCCGGGCATGCGTCGACGACGCACGCCTCATGGCGCGTCTGCTCCGCATCACTCGCCCACCTCCGAGAAGATGGGCACGTACTCGGGATAGTACATCTTTCGCGTCACGAACTGGGCGACCGTCTCACCGCGGCCGGGGTTGTTGCGCGCGATCTTGAGCTCGTACGCATGCTCCGCGACCGAGATGCCCACCTGCAACGCGCACGCGCGGATGTTGGTCACCGAGGGGAAGACGCGCCCAGCGGCGAGCTCCTCAGCGGAGGTCATTTTGGAGAGAGCGACTGCGCTGCGGTAGAGCATCGAATCTGGCACGCTCTCGGCGCCGCACACGCTCGCGCCCAGACCGAGGCCAGGGAAGATGTACATGTTGTTGCACTGCGACGGGGAGAACGTCTGCCCGCCGTACGTGACGGGGTCGAAGGGCGAACCGGTGGCTACGATGGCCTTCCCCTGCGTCCATTCGTATGCTTGAGCGGGCGTGAGCTCGGTCTGGGAGGTCGGGTTGGAGAGCGGGAAGACAAAGGGGCGTTCGTGCGTGGCGGCCATCGCGCGGATCGCGCCCTCGCTGATCGTGCCTTTGCGCCCCGAGAGGCCCAGGATGAGTTGCGGCTTCTCCGCCTTGACGGTCTCTTCAAGCGAGAGGCCGTCGGCTAGGTCGTGCCGCTGGAAAGGCAATGCCTCAGCCGTGAGGCCTTTCCGCCCCTTGCCGAGGAGACCCTTGACGTCGAAGACGGTGAAGTTCTTGGAGGCGGTCTCCGCGTCCACACAGCCGGCCTCGAGCATCGCCGTGTGAAGAGCCTGCGCCACCCCGAGCCCAGCGCTGCCGGCGCCCACGACCGCCACCTTGAGATCTTTGATCGCCTCGGGCGGACGGCCGATCATGCGCAGCGCGCCGAGCACGCCAGCGAGCACGGTGGCGCCCGTGCCCTGGATGTCGTCATTGAAGCACAGGTAGCGCTTCCGGTACTTGTCGAGTATGGGAGCCGCCTTGTCCGACGAAAAGTCCTCGAACTGGAGAAGCATTGAAGGGTAGCGCCGAAAGACGGCCTGCATGAACTCGTCGAGGAGCGAGTAGTAGTCGTCGCCGCGCAGCCGGCGGCCGCGCCAGCCCTTGTAGTCCGGATCGGTCAGGTAATACTCGTTGTCGGTGCCGAAGTCGAGCATCACGGGGAGCGTGCGGTGCGGCGCGATGCCCCCATACGCACAGTATAATGCGAGCTTGCCGATGGGGATGCCCATGCCGTTGGCGCCCAGGTCGCCGAGGCCCAGAATGCGCGAGCCGTCGGTGACGACCGCGACCTGGCACGACGAGTGCGACCAGTTTTGCATCATGATGGCCATGGAGCCGCGGTCGTCGGGCGTGAAGGTGAGCCCGCGCGGCCGCGTGAAGTTGTGCGAAAACTGCTGGCACACTAGGCCGACCGTCGGCGTGTACACGAGCGGCGCGATCTCCTCGATCTCCTCGATCAACACGCGGTGGAAGAGCGTCGCGTTGCGGTTGGCGAGCTCCGAGAGCATCAGACTCTTCTGCAGTGGGTCCGGGACTTCGCGCAGCCGCACGAGGAAGAAGTGGACCTGCTCCTCGAGCGTCATGTACACCGACGGCAGCAGCCCGCGCAGCTTGAGCCGGTCGCGCTCTTCGCGCGTGAACGCGGAACCCTTGTTCCAGAACGGATCGTTGAGGATGTCGGTGCCCTTGGCCTTTCTGGCATTGAGTGGCGCGAGAAATCTGAAGTTGCCGCCCTTCCTCGGGGTCCCACTCGAGCTCGAGAGCGGCCGAGCGCGCTGCAGAAAGCTGCCGAGCAGCGTCGTCGTGTGGCGCAACCCCATGGGCTGCGCAAGCAGCCGCGCACGGTGTCTGCATAGCAGGGTGGTCTGCATGCCGATGTTGAGAAACTTGAGATACAATCTTTCCTGTGAATTCTCTCTCGAACTTTTGCGCCACTACCGTAGTCACCCTCAGGCACACAGCAGCACGGACCCGGATCCGGACAATCGAGGATTAGTACATTTTCCCAAAGCTCGAAAATGGGTCTGGAGGAGGGGTGGCAAACATGCCCATCGGATTCATCGGATTCATCGGATTCATGAATGGAGGCATGCCGCCCATGCCGCCGCCCATGCCGCCGCCCGTGCCGCCGCCCATGCCGCCGCTCGTGCCGCCGCCCATGCCGCCGCCCGTGCCGTCGCCACCCATGCCGCCGCCTGTGCCGCCGATGTTTGCCGCGGGCATAGGAGGCGACGGGGCTGCTAGCATGGTGGGCCGCGTGCTGATCGCTGAGCTGTCCAGCATGGACAGAAGATCGTATGGTGCAGCAGCGGCGACCACAGGCTGCGTGGCTGCGCTGCTGCTGCTGCCCTTTGGCTCGTCGAAATTAGCCCAGCCTCCTAGCAAGTCTGCAGCAAGCGACGGGGCAGGAGGAGGCGCGGTGGGTGGTGGTAGTGCAGCAGCTGCAACTGCTGCTGGCATGGAGGCTACTGTGCCAGAAAATTGCACCGCAGCAAACTTCTGCCGCTCGTACTTGTCCTTGATGAATGCGAGGACCTCACGCTCGGTTGATGCGGTAGTCGGCCGCTTCCAGGGTGGCGGTGGTAAATTCGCCTCGTAGCGTGCGTTCGCCTTCGTGTTCCCAATGGCACGCAGCAGCTCAATCTCCTCGGGCTTCCATGCGTCCAGCCCTAGGCACTTGCCTCTGGTGACATGTGCCCCGAGCTGCCGGTGCTGGCCGTAGCAGCGATTGCAAAGGAACACGCCAAGCGTGACGGAGCAGAATCGAATCCTCTTCGTCTCGTCGCAGTCGGCGCATACTGTGTTGCCGGGTTGCTTTACAAGCACCTCGATTTCGCGGGACAGTCGCTCTTGCAGCTTGCTGTCGCGTTTATACGCGAACTCGTCTGCCATTTCGTGTCTTCCTTGGTTTACCGTACGGCCTTCGCTGGTTCATTATGAATACTCAGCAGTGAACAGCCGAATCACAGCACGATCCGCCGTCTCAAGGTCGGTCCGAGTCCTGTACCGTTACAGCGCCTGGCGTCTTCCTTTGTGTCGCGAAGCTTCCTTGGGCCTCAGCAACTTCTCCCCCCCGCCCGCTTGCAAGATGTGCATCTTCCTCCTCTGCCCTAACACGCCGCCCGAGAAGGTGCGCGAGCAGCCGCGTGCCCAGCATCAGATCGTGGTGCGGGGGAGCGTACTGCGCAACAGCCTCTAGATCGCGTGCTCGCGACGACCGCGCGTGCGGCACCGTGCGCATCCTTCTGACACAATTCGTGTTCGCTCGCATTTGTTCATTGACCAGATTGACTCACAAAACAAGGCGAAGAACGCCCAGTACAGCCAGTTCATGGCCTACGCGAACAACCCGAATGTGTTCGCGCTCGGCCTCAAGGATGCGTGCTGCAAGGAGCCGCTGTGCTGCTGCGCCTCGGCCCTCGGCTCGCCCTTTGGCTTCACGGCCTGCTGGGCGCGCTCGAAGATCCTTGACACTTACCACAACGGCACAGCGGACTTCATCTGCTGCCAGAACTACTTGCCGCCCTGCTGCTGCCTCCAGCCCGCCGAGTGCTGCCCCGGCTCGGCTCTCGGTCTGTGCCTCGAGGGCTGCTGCTTCCCGATGACGTCGCTCTCGGTGGCTCGCCTGCACATGATGGATACGAAGCAGATCCAGCCCGATCCGTGCGACTGGCAGATCATCGCGTTCGCCAACTTCCTCCAGATCCTCTCGTGCCTCTTCCACATAGCCGCTATCTTCGCCGAAGAGTTCCGCGATGCCGCTGCGATCCTCGACCTGATCGCGGACCTGGTGACGCTCTCTGTGGCCGGCTGCATGGGCGCACAGGTGTACCACGAGGTCCAGCGTGACATCAAGAGCGGGTACACGAAGGGCCAGTCGCCCGTCGCGTTCGCCGTGCCGGTTGCCGGCGGCATGCCGGTTGCCTATCCTGGCGGCGGCATGATGGCGCCGCCGCAGGGCGGCTACCCGCCGCAGGGCGGCTACCCGCCGCAGGGCGGCTACCCGCCGCAGGGCGTCTACCCGCCGCAGGGCGTCTACCCGCCGCAGGGCGGCTACCCGCCGCAGGGCGGCTACCCGCCGCAGGGCGGCTACCCGGGTGCCTATCCTGGCGGCGGCATGCCGGTCGCCATGGCTCGCCCAGTTGGCGCGCCGATCAAGAGCGAAGAGATGGAGCGCTAGAGGGCGCGGGCTTAGGGGCGTGCGTGCTCGGTGTCGGATGGTGCGTCAGGCGGCGCAGCAGCGCAGTCGGCGGCGCAGCGCCGGTGACGCAGCAGGCGGCGCCCCGCAAGGGCGTGACGGTGTCAAGGCGGCGGCATCGCCCCTCGAGCCCGCGACTTGCTACCATGCGTCGCTGGCGCGTATAATGTGATGTGATGGGCTCGGGGAGGGGCATCGGAAAGCAAGGATGTGAACACGTGGCACTGCTGGGCATGGCGCGAATCCGCGTGCGCGAGAAAGGGGCGGGCCGCACATGAGGCTCCGATGCGTGCCAAAGTGGCCTGGGTTTCTTAGGGTTAAGGGTTACATGAACCGGCGTTAGCGTGCGCGCGCGAGCAACAGAGCAAGCGAGTCGCGACAGGCTGGAGGAGACGAGAGTGACCCGCTACAAACGTACAGGAGCTGTACATTGTATTGGAGCGGCGCTCATGCTTGTGTCGGCGGCGTGACGGTGTGTGTGCACCCGTTGGGATGTTGAGTGAAATTCATGGTTTGTTTTTGCAACCCCAATTTCAAGTTCGAACTTTCGAGTTTCGTCAAAGCTTGCGCCGATGCTGGACACGGGCCATCCTGCTCTCCGAATGTCCGAAATGGGGTCAACCTCCGATGCCATGCTCCGCCATGGGTTCAACGCTGCGACACCTTTAGAAAGGCCCTCGCTCACCCGGCGGTGCCACTCGTACGACGAGGTCTTGTCGGACACAAGCATGTCCGCTCGCCTTCGTATCGCCATGAGCACTCTTCGCAAACCGCCAGTGATGGTGGTCGATTCACTCGGCACGGAGAAGGCATCGGAGGTGGAGGTGGATACGCTCAAGTGGCTCTTCTTCTCGCTCGGCATGCGCACCGGAATCAACCTGCAGATGTTTGTGATGGGCCTTCTGGTCACGCTATCGTCCAATGAAGCCATCGATGAGCTCTCCAAGCTCTACTATCCTCTTTTCCGCGGCTCCTTCCTTCTCTCGTTCTTTGGCGTCCTGTTCGGGCTGCTCCTCTTCACTTGGAAGCGCACTGGCATCGACTATGCCGCCATTCTCGGAGTGCGAGCCGACCGCACAAACTATCACGCCGTGGTGCGCTACTCCTCGTCACTCATGTTCGTGAACTTCTTCTCGTTCGTTACCTTTTGGCTGGTGCTCACCGTGCGCTCACACTTGTACACGTACAAGCACATTTGGCCGCTGGCCGCGTTCATCGGCACGCTCGCGATCGTTGCATACCCGGTCGATTGGATGCCCGAATGGCATGACGCTGCCCAGCGCAGCGCGTTGGCCCATAGCATCGTGCGAGCGCTGCTCGCTCCGTTCTCCTCGCCCTCCTTTGCCTGCAATTTTGTGGCGGACGTCTTCTGCTCGATGCCCAAGTGCTTCATAGATCTGCTCTACTCAACGTGCATTTTCACCTCAGGTGAGGCCTTCATGGTGGGCGGCTGGGATGCGCAAAACAAGGCCTTCGACCACGAGCTCGTCGTGTGCACGAACGCCAACCCCACGTACCGCGCCTCGTTCATCTTGCTCTCGGTGCTGCCCTTCTACATTCGATTCATGCAATGCATTCGCCAGATCCATGATGCAGTGCGCGCGGGCAGCGAGGAGTGGCGGCAGCCCCTTTACAATGCGGGAAAGTACATTAGCTCACTGTTGGTGGTCATCCTATCAGTGACCGGCGGGCGCTCCGAATACTGGCTCATCGCGTCGATCTGGTCCACGCTTTTCGCGTTCTCTTGGGACGTGCTCGTCGACTGGGGCATCGGGCCGCAGCCTTTGCGCCGCTTTGTGCGCAGTCTGCTCACGCCAAGTCAGCCACGTAACGGCGGCGAGTTCAAAGGCGCGTCGTACTGGCTCCGGCCGGTGCGCGTCTTCGAGCCGAAGTGGTACGTGACCGCCATCGTCGTCGACCTTGTCGCCAGGCTGGGCTGGGCGGTGTACATTTCGCCTTCGCAGACAGTTGTGCAGCAACACGTATCGCTACTACTTGGTACTGTTGAGCTGCTGCGCCGGGCGACATGGGCGCTGCTGCGCGTCGAGTGGGCGCAGATTGAGCGGATGGCCAAGCAAGTGCACGCTGCGGAGCTCCAGATAGGGATGGACGCAATGGCCGCCGTCACCGTCCCCAAGCTTCAAGAGTTGCGTGAGCCACTGCTCCCACCCACTGCAACTAAAGAAGAGCGCATAGAAGCACAGCTCGCATTGAACGCGATGCGCATGGAAAAGGAAATCTCGTGAGGGGTGAGGCCCAATGCCTGTGGTTGGGCAGCACCAAAGCTTTTTAGCTTAGCTTAAAGCTAGCCAGAATCCGCTTTACGTTTACCCCCGGCGGCGGCGCCGCAGAGCGCGGCCATTTCGAATTTGAATACATGCGTAGTATAGCTACCTTGTGCACACGCTTGTGCCGTGCGGCCTAGCTAGCTCTCTAGTGCAGCGAAACCATATCTCGGTCCACTCAAGAGTCTCAACCGTCACAACTGACCGAACTCGAAGTCTCGAACTCCCTCTAGCGGGGTAGCGGGTACGCCGCGCGGCGCGCGACCACGCCGCGACGGCCAAAGCCTCACACCGCACTGACAACTCGCAGCATGTTCTCGTTTCTTACACGTTACACGTTATACACGTAAGAAACGCCACCGCGTGCGGGGTGCTCGAGCGCAGCCGTCCCACCGGCTTGCTTGGCTCGCGGCACCAACTGCCCCGTGTATTTCCAGGGGGTAGCCATGAGACCCGGCTGCCTTAGCGGCGCGGGAATCTTACTGCA
>Ga0210242_102249_pt1 | contig 11013 bp, 9 predicted proteins | sample ChrtobMeP5a_16mM_FD_155445 | JGI IMG/M metagenome (GOLD analysis project Ga0210242, IMG submission 155445) | Chrysochromulina tobin associated microbial communities from unialgal haptophyte culture, Seattle, Washington, United States - P5a_16mM | ecosystem: Host-associated > Algae > Haptophytes >... | reverse complement strand
AGAGTGGACAGCGAGGCCGCCGTGTTGCCACAGGACTTCGAGGATACGGTGCATGCGAGGCAGCTGAAGGCGTTGTGCAGAAGAGTGGGGCGAAGGATGAGTCGTCAAGGTCCGGGACGCTCACCTTCAATGGGACTCACGCATCTGAACGCGGCGCGGCCGCGAGAAAAGTCGAGTGGGGTCCCGCATTGCGGGAGTTCGAAAATTTTGTCGGATCTCGTTTCACACCGGCGTGCATCACGTCGTCGGTTTGTGCGTATGTGCATTCAGCAAATTGTGGATTGTGCATTGTGCATTACCGGCTAGAGCATTGTGCACACTGAACACTCTGTCACGTCTCCCGGGAGGCAGCGCGGACAAGCTGCGAGTGGAAACGCGTGCGAGCGCGGGGCCGCGCGCGGGACTCGGCGGGCTGTGGTCGTGAAGCTAGCGTAGGCCGCGGCGGGACGGTCGTGCGCGGGCGCGCGCGCCCGTCGCTCCGGCGCGCGGCGGGCGAGGCGCGAGGACCGATGTCGGAGCGCTGGTGCGGGTGCGACAATGCGCCTCAATGCACATATGCACAAACACCGTGAACGCCTGATGTGAAGATTGAATTCGATTTAATGAGCGCCCCAGCCACTGATCACACGCTCCTACCCGCCATTTAGGCGCCCGAGTCAGGATCTTCAGCCGGTCCCCTCGTCCCGCACCACCTCGCCGCTCGTACCTGTGAACACCGTCGCCCTCGCGTTTCACGGGGTTCTGAGAGGGTTCACGCCCGGTACATCCCTTGGGGCTTGGCTCAGTGCCGAGTCTCTGTTGATCTTGAGAACAACGAAACCGGCACCGAAGGCATGACGGCCTACTCGCGATTCATCGAGAATGAGAATTCGGCCGACGGCTGCGAGATGACATGGTCATGCGAAAGAATGCCGAGCGCGTGCGCCTTATTGCCAAGACCGGTGGTCGTGAGCGAGCCGTAGACAAAGGAGAAGATGGCGTTGTACTCCGCATCCTTCAGCTTGCCGTTCATAATGAACATCGCCTCCTCGTCGTCCGTCAGCTGGAAGATCATCGAGGTAACCGTTGGGACGCAGCACCAGCACATGCCACCACAGCACATCTGCTTCTTGAGGTAGGCACCCATGAAGCGGTGCTTGGGAATCATCATGCGAGACTCGTTCAATGGGCAGCATGTGCAGTAGTAGTTCACACAGCCGCGAGGGCCACAGCATCCCTTAAAAGTCGTCAAAGTTGTAACCAAAGCCCCATTCTGATAGATGGTGATCGAGTTGCGAATACCACCGGGAAGGAGTTTGCCCTTGACGGTCTGGACGACGCTTCCGAAGACGTCGTTCTTGAGCGGCTCAGCTTCCTCCTCGTCGACCTTGGGTGGCATCTCGGGTGGATGTAGTCTGCGCAGGAAGAGGCGCACAGGAAGGCGCGCAGGCGGGTAGCGCGCGATGAGTCGCGCGATATCGTCGGTGGGCCAATCAGCAATCACGCGCGTGCGGCACGGCTCTAGGCATAGGAGCGCGCAACTATCATGCGCCTCAGCGCGCGGCGGCGGCCAGGCCAGGAGCCAGGAGGCGCGCGTACTCCTAGTTCCTCTTGGAAGTGCCGAAGTACGAAAACGGCTTTTGGGGAAACTTAGGACCCCGCCGGCGGAGATCTGTTGAGCTGACTTTAATTGGCTTCACAGTCCACACAGGTACTTCTATGCATGGACTGATACTTGTTCAATGTGGAGATAGCGGCCACAACTCCCCACATCCGCGACTTGCTTGCTTGCGGTGGCGGAACGGGGCGCCGGCGCGGGCGCGCCGGACCGCTAATGCGCTAAACCTAATCCTAATACGATAAAAGTGGTGTGGTAAGTCTGTGGAAGTCCTGGACCGTAGGAAGACCAATTGAGAGGAAGACTGACCGCGAGCCTCTAGGCCGTGCCCGTGGGTGCGTAGACGCATCATCATACATCATCAACATCAAAATGCAAATTTTTGTGTATAGTCACTATTTTAGTCTCCTCTCGGCTTTTTTGTACGGTCTTAAATGTAAATTGTCTTTTGTGCACGTGTATTTTACGAGATCTGCTCACCTCCAGTCTACCTCCAGTCACACACGCTTACAATGGAAGCTCTCCTCATGTCACCTGAGGTGCCCTGTCGGCCCGCCGTCCCAGCACAAGGGTCGTGGGCGCTGTCGATGGGCGCTGCCTGTCGCTCGCATGTCACGCGCATGTGTGGCGACTACAGCAACTAATCGTCGTCTCCGAGCAGGTCGTCGATCGCACTCTGCGGTGCGTTGCGCTTGGCCATTAAACGGTAAAAATCGTCGAATGAAACCGCGTTGGTGCTCGACTTGTCGGCGTGATCGATCATGTCCTGCAGCTCCTCGTCGGTCATGCTCTCGCCGAGCTCCTTGGCGACTGTCTTCAGGTTGGCGAGCGTGATCTTGCCCCCGTCTGCGCCGCCATTGAAGAGCTTGAACACCTTCATCGTCTCTTCCTTGGTGTCCTTGCTGACTGCACGACAGCACAAAGACAGAGGGGTGAAGAGAGGTACGAAGAGAGGGGTAAGAGAGAGGGGCCCAGCACACGGGTGAGAGAGGCAAGTCGTCGGTTTGGGGTTGGCACTCATATGACGTGCTCGAGAGAGGCGGGAGGTTCATGGGGGAGGTGGGAGCGTGCGCGTACTCGTGCCCGTCATCATCTGGAGAAACTCGGGGAACTCAATGGTGCCTGAGCCATCAGTGTCGACGTCCGCGAGCATCTTCCGGATCTCCTCTTTTGGTGTGTCAAATCCAAGCGCCTTGAACGCGGCTTTCAATTCCTTAAACTGCCACAATGCGCATGCGGCGCGCATGTCAGCAATCACGTCCATCATTCGAGCACGCCACGAAAAGTGTAGAAAAGTGATTGTGCGCAAGGACCGCGAGCGCGCTCTCACATCGATCTGCCCACTCTTGTCAGCATCGAAGAGGTCAAATGCCTCCTTGAGCTCCGCCTGCTGCTCAGCGCTGAGGCCTTTCTTGCCCTTCGCCATGGTGCGTCGACGTAAGGGACGATTAGGGAGCAAAAAAGGGAAGCGAACCGGCCGTACGAGAAAAAACGTTGCTCACCTTGCATGCACGAGAACGTTGCTTTGTTTGTTGTTTGCCTGTACAGTTCAGTTCAGTTCAGTTCAGTTCAGTTCAGTGGCAGAGACAGTGTCATCGTGTCAGGTCTCCGTTGCGTTCGTAACACCGAGTTAGTACAAGTTGAAGTGCTGTGGCCCGAGTCAAACGAGTGGCTGCGGCGCACTTGCGCGCGCATCCCTAGTTCCCGGATCCCGCTTACTTCCCGTTGCGCAACTGTGTTGACTCGAAGCACGAAGGAGTGCGAGAGCGGACTCGTGTATAGCGCGGCGCCGGCGGAAGCCGCGATGGCCGAGGCATCTCGGGATGTGCGTTTTATTCTGTTGGAGCCTGTCCGCGTCTCGCGCGTACGTCTCGCGTGCACTACAATGTTGAAACACCATCAGAGTAGTTAGCCTAGTTACCTGAGAGTTGAAACCCTCCCCCACGGTCAAATCTCGCGCCCCACTATGTTGAAACACCATACAATGTAGGGTAATTAGCTAATTACCTGAGTGTTGAAATGACCCCCCCCCAACCGGACGAGGTCAAAATCTCGCCGGCCGGCGTGTGCGGTACGTTGAACGTTAAGGTTAACGTTGCGTGTAGTCTGTAGGGAGTTTCACGTTTATCTAGCGTAGTAGAGACAGTGTGTACACGCTCCGATTGAATGCCCACTTACCCGCGTGGCAGTTTTATTGATTATTGTACTCGGATGTGGGTAAGGTAGACGAGACCGGTATCACCGTCACACCGAGACAACGCCGTCCATTATCAAATGTGTACCGGTCAGCGCTCTCCGTATCGCCCTCTCGTGGTCGGCTGCTCACGGCGCTCACCACGGCGCGCAAGCCATGGATTCTCGCGTGACTTGCCAGCGGCTGCGCCACGCCCCCGGCTAGTACCGCGCCCGCCTCCATCACCACGCCCGCCTCCATCACCACGCCCGCCGCCATCACCACGCCCGCCGCCATCACCACGCGCGCCGCCATCACCACGTGCGCCGTAACCGCCGCCAGCGCTGCGACGCGACGCGACCTTTTCCACCGTCGAGAGCGGCGCCACGTCACGCTCGAAGGAGCTCTCATCGAACGGATTGAAGCGATCGAAGCGGCGCTCGTCACGCCGGCTGCCCTCGCCCCCGCCTCGGCCCGAAATGGAAACGCCGAGCTCGAAGGGTCGCTCATTACGGCGCCCGCCCTCGCCGCGCCCCGAAAACGTGCCGTCACGCCCGCCGCCAGCGCTGTACTGAGCGCCACCAGCGCTGTACCGCGCCGCAGGCGCGCGGGACGTGATATCTTTGCGGCGGCCGAGCACGGGCGGCGGCGGCGGCGGCAAACCGGCTCTGAGAAAGCCCTGTGTCGAAAAGTACATCTCGTCCGCGGCGCTCGGGTTCCGAACTTCGCCCGTTTTGGGATCGGCCACCAGCGAGACGCGCTGGGATGAGCGCTCAGCACGACGGTCGCTGCCCTCGCCTCGACGAGCGCCGTCCTGGGCGTCACGAACGCCGGCACCGCGACGAGCGCCGTCCTGGGCGTCACGAACGCCGGCACCGCGACTGACGGCCCACAGCTTCTCCTTGTCATTCACATGAACGCCCATGGCTTGTAACGTGTCACGGAGGGCGTCCGCCGCCGCAAAGTCGCGTGAACGCTTCGCGCCGATGCGCTCGACGAGCAGTTGGTCGACTCGCGCCACATCGATCTGCGCCGCATCTCCCGGCTCGCGAGTGTAGTCGTGGGTCGACAGCGGCGCACCGCGATCGAACGAGCGCTCACCACGGCGCGTCTGCGGCGCCCCTCGATCCGAATATGGGTCGGAGGGGCGCCCATCACGGCGCTCCGCTCGGAAGAATTCGCCATCACGGCGCGCGCTCGCCGGACGGGCGCCCATCACGGCGCGCTCATCACGGCGCGTGGGCGGCGCGGTTCGACTGGGGCGTGGAGAGGCGGCGCCGGCGCCCGATACGGCGCCCGATGGCGCGGCGTCATCCTGTGAAGCATCCTGTGAAGGATCGTCTTTGGAACGTTCGACGCGCAGCTTCTTGCCGTGCAAGTCAGAGCCGCGCAGCACGAGGGCACGCTCGAGGCCGAGCTCATCCGCAAACCAAAGCCGGCCGAAGCCGCGGTGGCCGCTCTCGCGCTCATCGGTCGCGATCTCGAGGCGCGAGATGTAGCCGCAATCAAGGAAGGCCTCCCAGAGCGCATCTTCGTCGACGGACTGCGCGAGATTCCCCACATAGGCGCAGTGGGCCGTCGGCGCCTCGCGCCCGTCGCCGCCGCCGCGGCTGCGGCTGCCGCTGCTGCCGCGGCTGCCGCTGCTGCCGCCGCGCCCGCCGCTGGGCTTGTCGCCAGGCTGCGGCCCGGAGCGTGAATTCACAGTAGCGCCTCCATTCACAGCTGAGCCTATCCCCCGGCGCAGACGCTCGCTCTGTTCGGCGGTACGCACAAACGGTGGTCCTACGTAGCTCGCTAGGCGGCTGGCGATGGACGCGCTCGCGGCGGCGTCGGCACGCAGGTAGACGCGCACCGTGCTCGGATCGTCGCGCACCGCGCGCACAGAGATGACGAAACCCTCGCTCGGAGATGCGATCTCCTCTTGGAGGCTCGGCCCCAGATCGGAGATGCGATCTCCCGCATCGGAGATGCGATCTCCCGCCTTCGGGCCCTTGGCCGCACCCGTGGTCGCTTGAGCGGCCGCCGCTTCACCTTCGATCCACTCGAGCAGCGCGGCGGCGCCTGCAGAGGAGCCGAGCGCCGTACCGAGCGCGCCACGTGGCAGAGCCGCGAGCTCGAGGTACGCGCCCGGTACGACGCGGGTTCCGCCCGAGACGGCGCGTGCGGAGCTACCGTCGGTGCTCGCGACGGCGCCACCACTCGGGCTGAGCGCCTTCCATACACGCGCCACGTCCTCGTCGGACCACGTGGCCGCCGCCGGCACGAGCTTCGTCAACTTCGGCGCCAATGGGAAGGCGAGCACGCCCGCGCGGAGGAGCGCGCCGCGAGCGGCCTTGAAGGTGGCCTTGCTCAGCCCGAGCGCGAGCTTGATCTCAGCGGGTGTCGAGGCGTCGCCTACGGCGAGCACGCCTTCCTCGCCACGCTTGCGCGAGGCGAGCAGCGCGTCGAAGATGACCGTGGTGCCGTCCGTCAGCCGCGGCTTGGCACCTTGCTCGCGGAAGGCGAAGTCGATGCGGTCACGTGTCGTGCCGACTCCGACCTTGAGCACCCACGCGGGCACCACGTCTCCCACACCAACGGCAATGCCCGACGCGTCGGGCACGAAGCCCGCTTCGTCATTGTACACGAGGCCCGAGTCGCCACCGGGCACGACGGAGACTCCGAGCCCGAGCGGAGACGACTCCGTGACGAGCACCATGACGCGCTCGCCAGGTTGCAGCGGCGTCGACGCGAAGCGGCGCTCCTCGCGCACATGCCAATCGATGAGCTCGACGAGCGGGTGCGGAGACGGGGTCGAAACCTCTGCCGTGGGCGGCGCCTTTTCTCCCGCCTTCTCGTCCCAGTACATTGCCCGGCGCTCTTTTCGCGAGAGGTACGCTTCGCCGCCGAGCGCCATACGGATGTCGAGGAACGAACAGTGGCGAAGAGGCTGCAGAGGCGGCGGCTGCAGGAGGAGCAGGGCGCTAGCAGCGCCGCACAAGAGGATGGGCGACATGATTCAATCAGTCCAAGACTCGTGGACCGCTCGATCAGTGGCGAGGACGCTTCTCGGAGGTTTACTGTGAATTCTCGTATGAAGGTCACGAGTGAGGTCAGCTCGATCATCCGCTCGCTGACGAGCGGCATCTTCATCTTAAGATGTTACGTTCACACTCACTTGTGAAAACCAAGTGCTCTTCATATGAAGGCCAGCCCGAGAGCACTGGTACTGGTGCTAGCGGCAGCAGCCGCATACAGCGTGCTATATGCGCCGATCGGTGGTTGCGCAGGTCTGTCGGCCACGTTTCGACCATCGACGGCCATGTACGCCTCGTCACCGAATCCGCCGGCACTTGCAGAGGCACCGCCGGCGCCAACTGCAGCCCAGCCCTCAGAACTCCAGCCCAGCACCGCATCGCCGCCCGCGACGCTTCCAGCGTGGCTGCAGTCCGAACACAGTGCATTGGCCTTCAACTCGCACGCGCAGGCCGCGCTCGCCTCCATCGAGCCACGTCACACTGTCCTGCATTTCACCTTTGGCACATCTTCGATGTCCGACTTCCTTACCAATTGGCTCCACTTTGTGAATCGAGCGGCGCTGGCGCCAGTGCTGGTCGGCGTCGCCGACGAGCCGCTGGGCAATTGGTGCCAACAGCGCGCCGTGCCAGCCGTCCAGCGTCGTCGCTCGAAGAATGCGAGCGAGAGTACGCGTGTCGGCGGCGGTTACATCCGTCACGAAGCCGCCTTCCTCGAGCTCGGAGATCTGAAGCTCGAGTTTTTGACGAACCTGCTCGAGCTCGGGTTCACTGTGCTGTACTCCGACTTGGACGTGGTCTGGCTCGCGCCGGGCTGGGAGCGTTGGATGGTCGCCGCTCCTATGAGGACGGCTGGCAGAGACGGCCCTCTAGCGGAGGCCCGGCTGCTCGTGCACGCCGACATACTCGTCTCCACCGACGAGCTAGACGCCCACGAGGACGCCCTTGGTACCTCGATTGCCTCTTGATGGCCACTGAGAGTGTCACTGATGACGTCTGATGGCCTCCATCATCAGGTACCGGATGGCCTCTGATGACCTCACTCATCCACTCAGACGTCTGATGGCCTCCATCATCAGGTATCTCCCACGGGCCTGGCGATCGTGGCTGGTTAGGCAACGGGATGCGGTCCGAGATGAACACGGGAATCATGCTCCTCCGCCCCACGCGCGGCGGGAAGGCACTGGTGCATGCCTGGCGGCGCGCGATCGCCGCCACCGCCGCGGGCACACCCACCAACGATCAGCTCGTCTTTGATCATCTAGTGCTCAGTTCCAAACTAGGGTCCGTCTTGAAGGACCCGAGCGTGTGGGATAAGTGGCGACACGCGGCGCGCGGGAGTGGCGGCGGCGGCAGCGGCGGCAGCGGCGGCAGCGGCGGCAGCGGCGGCAGCGGCGGCGGCAGCGGCGGCGGCGGCGGCGGCAGCGGCGGCGGCGGCGGCATCAGCGGCGGCGGCGGCGGCGGCAGCGGCGGCGGCGGCGGCATCAGCGGCGGCGGCGGCGGCATCAGCGGCGGCGGCGGCGGCGGCAGCGGCGGCGGCGGCGGCATCAGCGGCGGCGGCGGCGGCATCAGCGGCGGCGGCGGCGGCATCAGCGGCGGCGGCGGCGCGTACGCCGCGGCGTCGGCGGATGAGGAGCTGCTTGCATCGATCACACCGGCGACTCGGGACATCTTCCTTAGCGAGGCCGCCCTCGAGACTGACGAGACTGACGAAGCCCAAGTTCCGTTTGCGATCGGCACGCTGCCTGCCCATGCCTTCCTCACCGGGCATGCGTTCTTCGCACAGCACGCTCACCGCTGGCACGCCACCGCTGCGCTGCCCGGTGCGCCCGACACGGCGCTCGCGCAGCAGCCGCTCGCTGTGCACCTCACGTTCCAGTTTGGCGACGCGCCGACCTACGCGTACGGCAAGCGGCAGCGCGCGCGCGAGGCAGGCCTCTGGTTCGCCGACCCTCCGAGCTACTACGACGCGCCCGATACAACGCTCGGGTGCATGCTGATTGCATGCTGATTGCGTCCCTCATCAGGTTCGCCGACCCTCCGAGCTACTACGACGTGCCCGATACAACGCTCCTCGTCCGTCCGCTAGGGTCCCTAGTGGACGACGACGCATGGCGCCGTATCGGGCGCGCCTACCCGTCGGAGGCGGACCCGCGCCGCCACGTGGCGCTCGCCGACCTGCAACGTACGCCTTAATGCATGCTGATTGCCGCTGATTGCCGCTGATTGCCTCTGATAGGCATGGAGGGCCCCTCGCTGATTGCCGCTGATTGCCTCTGATGCGCATGAAGGGCCCCTCGCTGATTGCATGCTGATTGCATGCTGATTGCATGTTGATTGCATGCTGATTGCCTCTGATAGGCCTTGAGGGCCCATCGCTGATTGCCGCTGACTGCATGCTGATGGGCTCTGATGGCCTCTGATGACCTCCCTCATCAGGCACGGCCGTGCGCGATTGGCTCGCGTTCGCGACGGCGCTCAACGCGACGCTCCTGGTGCCCCCGCTTGAGTGTGCGTGTGACAAGTGGTGGGGCCTGCTGCGCGGCTGCCGTCATGTGAATGCACCTCGGTCCATGCGCCTTCCCTTCCCCTGCCCGCTGGATTCGATGTTCAACGTGGCGCGATGGCACCGGTTGCCGAAGGCCCTCGGAGGCGGCGACCTGCCCTTCCGCGCGCACAGCTTCTGGCACCATCCGAGCCTGCCGACGCACATTCGCGACGGCGCCGTGCGATTGAGCGTCTGGATGGGCGCTCACGACGGCGCTAGCGCCGCAGCGGGCTCGGCGGAAGCTCGGGTCACCGCAGTGCTCCCCGCGGGAGCTCCGATCTCCGCAGTACGCCCTGCACTCGCGAGGGTGCGATCTCCCAGGTGCGATCTCCCTTGATTGCCCATGATGCTCCCCGCGGGAGCTCCGATCTCCGCAGTACGCCCCACTCGCGAGGGTGCGATCTCCCTCCCCGAGATGCGTCTCTGATTGCGACTGATTGCGACTGATTGCGACTGATTGCGACTGATTGCATGCAGGTACGACGCCCGCGTGGTCGAGCTCACGCTCCCCGAGATGCGTCGGCTCCGGTACACAGACGTGGGCGGTGCGCAGCAGACCCGCCTCTTCAACGCGCGCATGCGAGTGCTCACGACGGCGCCCCGCCCTGCCTCCCCACAGGTGCGCAGCAGACCCGCCTCTTCAACGCGCGCATGCGCCACGCCCTGGCAGGTGAGCGCCGAGGCACCCTGATTGCACTGATTGCATGCTGCGTGCACCCTGAGTGCGACTGATTGCGACTGATTGCGACTGATTGCGACTGATTGCATGCATGCAGACTCGGCCTCGTTCTGCGCGGAGGAGGAGAACCCAAACTTCCCCGGATGGAGGGCGTGGGAGCTGCTGCCGCCGGGCACGCGCCCTCTCATCAACTGCACCAAGGGCTTTGCGCTACCCGCCGACCTACCGTTGTAGGATGTAGCAGCCGTTGCAGACCTACCGTTCGACTTCACAGATGACAATCGAACGTTTTCCTGTTCGAGTCGTATGTCATTCGAGCGGTGCAGGAGTACCCCTCGGCGCAGTGAGCTTACAGCTTTCCTTCTAATACGCGTATCCGTGCGCGCGTCCCGGCGCGGCGGGTCCGCGCCGTGCGGCACCGCCTTCTCTCGATGTGTCACAGTGAGACACAGTGATCACCACGCCGAAAACATCGCACAGGAATGATTCAATCATGACCGAGTGGCTCGCACAGTACACGTCGTCGACTCTTTTAGGATACGTCTAGTTCACAAGTACGCTTTGACGTCGGACCGCGCGTTCACACCATGACGTTCGTCGCGTCCCCGCGTAAACGCAGCGTCGGGTGCGTATACGCGGGTAGGTGCGTATACGCACCCGACGCCGCGTTCACGCACACGTGCTTGTACGCGGGTGTGGGTGCGTATACACAGGTACGTGCGTATACGCACCCCAGGGTGCGTATACGCGGGTAGGTGCGTATACGCGGGCACCGGGTGCGTATACGCGGGGGGTGCGTATACGCAGGCAGGGGTGCGTATACGCGGGTAGGTGCGAATACGCGTTTCAAGATGTGTGTATACGCGTTTATCACGTGCCCACACACACAACACAGCCAGAGCCACACAGGAAGGCCCCAACTTCCTGCTCTCTTGTCTCCTCTAGGAACATGGCGCATCGGCATGGCTTTGGCGCATGCAAACATGGCCGCGTAAGTGGAGC
>Ga0210242_102247_pt1 | contig 11022 bp, 8 predicted proteins | sample ChrtobMeP5a_16mM_FD_155445 | JGI IMG/M metagenome (GOLD analysis project Ga0210242, IMG submission 155445) | Chrysochromulina tobin associated microbial communities from unialgal haptophyte culture, Seattle, Washington, United States - P5a_16mM | ecosystem: Host-associated > Algae > Haptophytes >... | reverse complement strand
CGCAGCGAGTCCGGCGACGTTGGCATCGGCTGCAATGCGCCGTGCATGGCTCGGCATATGAGCCTCCACAATAGTGCGGCTGCATTCGCGCAGCCGGTTGAGCTCGCGGACAAGGGCCTGCGCTCGAACGTCACGGTGGCGTTCAAGCTGATCGCCCCGCTGCAGCGACCATTGCACTGCTCGCTTGAGGTTGCCCTGCACGTGCGTGCCACGCAGTCTCGCATCAACCGGGAAGAAGTCCGCGGTGGCGAGCTTGGCGGTGGCCTCAGCGTAGTGCGCCGCGTATCCGGCCACCGTACGAACGCGGCGCTGATCAGGTGGAAGGATGATGCGTCCTCCTCCAGGCGCATCATGCGCCGCTAGCTTGGCTGGATACCGCTCGCGGAGCCCGGTGTAGAGGCGCATGCTGGCAATCGCACGCACCACGTCTGCGTAGTGGAGGCACGGCGGTGGAAGGGTGCCGAGAAAGTCCAGCGCAGGCCCGGGTACGGTGAGCAAGCAGCCCAGCAGGACTGTGCATCGCATGGTGCCCGAAGCGGTATGTGCGACGCGCTGTGGCGGCGGCGAGGTTGGGCGAGGCGCGGGCGGGGGGGTTGTGCGGCCTATGCGGTGGTTGTGCGACGTTCGCGACAACCAGTTTGCCGTATGTGCCGGTAAATCGCCGCATCGAGTGACGTGGCACCACTTGCCCGAAGAGTTCTTGTCGCCTCGTGATTCTTCGATGGCCGCCGCAGGTGCTGACGGACTGGCCGCGCTGCAGGGTTTGGGGGCCGCTGCAGCCGCCGTCGGCGCTGGGCTCGACGGCCCTCATTCTGACGATGAAGAGGTGCAATCAGCGGCGAGCGAAGCGCTCGACGCGAACGGCAACACCATGCCGCCAGCCCCGGGACTTGCGACAGCAGCCGCTGCGGCGGCCGCTGTCGCGGCCGCTGCAGCTCCGGCGGCGGCTACGAAGCCGACGTACGGCGTTTCGGCGGAGCTGGCTGCCATCGCCGCGGCAGCCGACCCAATCATCGGCCCAGTGATCGTGCAAGCACTGGCAGTTTCTCGCCAGCAGCGCGCAATGTCAAGGAGTTACGTGAAGCACTTGGAGGCGCCAAACGTCGCCGCGAAGACAATGGAAGCCATTGGGCCCACGCTGGGCAATGCCGATCGGACCGAGTTCCGGAGGCTGGCCAGCTTGCTCTTCGCTGAGCTGTCGGGCGTCGATGCGACGCTGGATCCCAAGAGCATCGGCTCGTACGATGCGATCAGCTTGGCGGTGGCGCTGCGCGAGCTGATGGAGATGTGCTCCGCGCCGTACTCACCAGGGACGGCAGCCGCCACGGCCCCGCTGGCAGTTGGGCCGACGGCGATGGTGCCGCATGACCCGACCGCGGTTGCGGCCGCCATAGGCACGGCGATGGCGAATGCGCTCGGCGCAAGCCTTGCCACCGTCGTCTCAGGCCTACCGCCGCCGTCAAAGCCGGCGGAGAAGAAGGGCGAGAAGCTGACGTCCGGGCAGATGTTCGCGTGCCTGGACACGTTCAATGGTCGGCTCGGTGCCGAGACGAAGGTGGCCCCCCACCAGGTGGCCAATCGTACGATTGCCGCCCATGTGCGCGAGAGCGTGGTCACGTACGGCTTGTGGCCGCAGGACAGCGCGGCGGGCGTCGAGAAGATGTCGCCTTTCGGCACCCTGTCGGGGGCGTTCAATGGCTCTGATGTGTCGGCGCTGGAGCTCAACTTGTCGAATGGCAAGTTCGAGGACATCAGCCGCGACCCAAAGGCGAGCGCCGTTGCGAGCACGAAGGAGTACCTGACGAGACTGCGTCTTCTCGTGACGACGATCGCCATCTTTCTGTGCGGGGTGAAGTGCGACAAGGCGCCGCACCTCATCGCGGGCCATGAGACCGAGGACTTCTGCTCGGTCCTGCAGTGCAACGAGTTCCTCACGTTCGCGGACACCCTGAGCGAGCGGCCGCTCGCGACGGTGAAGAGGGTGGTCGAGCAGACGCTGACCGACATCGCCACGGCGGCGAATGCGCGAACGGGTGAGCGCGTGAGCTTCACCCGCGCCCTCAAGGACGGCTTGGTGCAGCTAAAGTGGCGCGCCGAGATGGTCTCGTATGCCGGGCCGGGCGGCGGGTCCAGTGGCGAAGGGGCGGACGTGACGCCGCCAGCCGCCGAGAAGACCGCCAGCCGACTCACCGAGGAGAACATCGCTGAGATGATCAAGTCCGCTATCAGCATGGCCGGCCTCGGTGGAGGCCGTGGGAAGGGAGCCGGGCGCGGCGGCCGTGGGAAGTCGGCAGAGGAGAAGAAGACCGCGTACGAGCAGCGGAAGCGCGCCCGAGAGGTAGAGCACGAGTATCAGGTGGGCGGGGTGTCGACGAAGCGCCAGGCGAAGAAGGGCGGGTACGACGACGCGCCCAAGTGCTCGCGGTCTGGCTGCCAGAAGGAGTCGTGGTGCTGGTATTCGCATGCTCACCTGTAGTGGTGAGCGAGCACGTCCCGACGCCCCCCCCTTGCAGCAGAGAGAGGGAGAGGGGGGGCGAGGTGTGGGTGGGTGGGGAACGCAAGCGCCAGCGACACTCGTCACTCATCTTGGGCGCTTGCAATATTCTGGCGTTCGCTGCCAATGAACGCCGTCCATGGTAGGCGGCGATGGGCGTGCGTGTGCCAGGGTGGGTTCGCGCGGGCCAGCGGCCCGGCGCTCCATGTCTCATCGATGGCACCAGACATCGGTGCGCGTGTTTTTCCCAAGAGGTGAAGAGTGTGTGAATGAGTTCCCGAGGGTGTCCCGGCTGAAGTTGTTTAGCTACGCGGTAGCTGCACTGTCCAACTTCTTTGGGCCTCCCTCGGGATCTCATGGGTCTTCACCGGGTGTGAACTGTAGGACCGTTACTGTGGCGGGAGTACGAGTGCGTAACACAGACGCCGAGGGCGCCCGTACACTCTCTGGGAGGGCCGGGGGTCACAAAGTGATTGGCCCCGGCCCAATCTCCGCAATAGTCCTCAACGGTCCGAGGTATGTGGCTGCCCATGTGGCGCCGTGTTCCGAGTCGCTCGATACGGTTCGATATAGATCCGTGGCAGTCTCGGTTCTTCTCATGACCTGGCTGCGGTGGTGCAGCAGATCCGAGGCGCTGGAAACGGCTCCGTTGGAGCCGTGGCAGTCTCGGTTCGTACTCTGGTCATGGTACAGACGCTTATTACAGATCGGCGGACGTCTGCTCAGATTATCTCGCATGGCCCCGCCATAATCGGCTGGGGCGCCTCGCCAAAGGCGAGGCGGGTCCGAGTCTCGGTGCGGGTCCGAACGGATCCGCGTGAGTCTCGGCACATCTCCATGGCCCCGCCATAATCGGCTGTGGGCGCCTCTCCATACGGGAGGCGGGTCTGAGTCTCGTGACAGTCCTGGATCAAAGCGGAACGGGTCCAAGGGATCCGTGTTAGGTTGGGCCGGTCCCTAGGTCGGCGTAGCCGAGGGTGGCGAGCCGTCCACAATGGGCCCGGCCTGGCATGACCTGTTGGTCTGCGATTCGCGCCTGAGAGTTGGTGCGCGGTGGTGCCCAGCCGAGGGATGGGGCTTTCCAGCGGTTGGATGAGGTGGCGCGATGCCGGCTCGTCGCCGTTGCTCGGTGGCCCGGGCGGTGTAGCGAGCCCGCGACAAGTCGTCGCGTGGCGCCCGCCTGGCCATGCTTGCCCCTTGTGTGGAGCTAGGACACGCGCGGCACTCCAGCGAGAGGAGAGCCTGCCGTGCTTTCCATCGGGGAACGCAAGCGCCAGCGACACTCGTCACTCATCTTGGGCGCTTGCAATATTCTGGCGTTCGCTGCCAATGAACGCCGTCCATGGTAGGCGGCGATGGGCGTGCGTGTGCCAGGGTGGGTTCGCGCGGGCCAGCGGCCCGGCGCTCCATGTCTCATCGATGGCACCAGACATCGGTGCGCGTGTTTTTCCCAAGAGGTGAAGAGTGTGTGAATGAGTTCCCGAGGGTGTCCCGGCTGAAGTTGTTTAGCTACGCGGTAGCTGCACTGTCGAAATTTCGTTGTGTGGGGAATTGAGTTGCGACTCAAAACTCAAGATCACAAAGGACCTCGTAACTCAAACTCAAGATCACACAGCACCTCTTAACTCACGACTCAAGATCACTCAGCAACTCTTAACTCATCCCAACTCATCTGAATCAAGATATGCCCAAGGATATGCCCTGGAGCTCACGCCCCGCAGCCAAGGGTAGTCGACGGGGGTGTAACGGCGACGGGGGTGCTCTCGCGTCAGCGGGGCAACTTGATTACCATCGGTAATACGCAGTAATAGCGAGATGATGCACCATGATGCAGGGTGCCAATCGACAGATCTCGGAACGTAGACCCCCGAACCGCGGAAATTCGGCTTGCATCGGTTAAGCGAAGGCCGCGAACACCTCGTGAATTTCTTTCACACCTTGGCAAACTCGTTTCTTCGTCACATGGAAAGCGCGCATTCGTCTTCTCCCCCCTCCGACCCCGCCGCCTCCGTCGCCACCGCCTCCAGTACCGCCACGCCCTTCTCCGCCACCTCCTGCCCCTCCGCCACCGTCGCCGCCGCCGCGAGCACCTCCACCGCCTTCCGTGCCTCCGCCGCCTTCGCCTCAACGCACATCACTGCTTGCGAGCAACCCTGCTGCAGCAGTCTGATGTGCGTTGAGGCCGACGAGATCGAGGACGGCATCAACGACGCCAGCGGTGCCGACGGCGCCAAGCGGCGACGCGTCGGCGACGCGTCGGGCGGAGCATCGGGCTCCGAGGCCCTGCACGAGGATGGCGGCGGCGTGCGCAATAGCGACGAGCTCACAACAACTGACCTCACGCAGCTCGCGGCCTGCGATGAAGTCGGCCTCGAGCTCAATGAGAAGGAGAGCGCCCTGCTAGTCGAGAAGCGACGCGAATGCGCAACGCGCGAGCGTCAACATGGGCTGAGCCCCATGCAGGGCGCTCAGCTGCATGGCTTCCGGCTCGTGCGCCGCCGCGGCGGTGAGGTGGCTGTCGAATGCTTGCTTTGTAATAAGCAGTTCGACGCGCAATCAGGCCGGTACTTCCTCAACAACTATCTCATCCGGCACGTGGGCAACGACAGGAAACATGCGCAGCTTGCCGCGGCCGCGCGTGAGGTGCTTTGCTCTGTAAGCAGCACGGGAGCAGCCAAGCCGTTTGAGGCCGCCAAGCCGTTTGAGGCACCCGCCGAGCCATGTGAGGTACCCGAGCCACATGAGGCCGCCGAGCCGCCCGTCAACGCGACGCCGCACGTGTCCGTCAGCCTCTGCATTGCGAGCACGCGGACGACGCGCTCCGGTGCTACCTTTGGTGCCGCCGTGGCGCCGACCGCACATCGGCTTGATGAGGCTGATCTGCGCGAGCTCGCGCTGGCCGACGACGAGCGGCTCTCCGACGACCAGCGCGCCGCAATTGCCGCCCTCCGCCTTTGGACGCAGACACTCGAGGGCGGCGCCGCAGCGCATCGCTTTCGTGTCGTGTTGGTGCAGGAGACTTGGCTCGTGGACTGCGAAGCCTGCGGCTCACGCACGCTTGCATACACCAAAGGCGAGCTTAATTTCCTGAATAGCTTCCAGCACAGGCACCTGAAGACCCCGGGCCACAGGCTCGCCGCTGCCCTGCGGCAAAAGGCAATCTGCCAGGCGCTGCACGATGCGGCCGTGTCGAGCGCGGCAGATGCGCAGGCGGCTGCCCGACAGTCGGCCGCTGCGGCAGGCGCACAGCCAAGCGCCACGCAACTTGAACTCGAGCGCGGCGCAGCCGCGGCAGCGCGCGCCGTCGAGGAGGCGCACGCACGTGTGCGGCTGATCGAGATGCTGCGGGAGAAGGGCGTGTTGATCACGAGCCTGCGGCGCAACATCTGGCTGCTGCGGCAGAGCTACCTGAGAAAGGCGGCGCGCGTGCGGACGTTGCTCGAACGCTTGGACGAGCAACGGCTGCGCGGTGCCAATCACGACAGACGCATCCACGTCACACTGGTGGAACTCGCCCTTGTTGCCGCACGTGCCAACTAACGAGTCGAGCCGTTGGTTGTACTCGCTGGCGCCGGGCACCGTCGTCTCGTCCGCTTGGATCTCGTACGCGACAGGCTCGGTGATGTTCGCCGCTGCCTTTGCGCGCTCATACAGCTTGCCCACCGCCTCAAAGAGGCGGTCGCTTACACCCGTCTCGTAGTGCACCTTGTCCTTCCGAAATTGAGCTCGCACCGTGGACTCGGCCGGTGCCTCGAGCGTCTCGTGCAAAAAGCGCCACGTCTTTGGGCCGCCCTGCTTGAGCAGCACTGCAAAGATGGCTTTTGATGACTCGTGCCACCGCATGTTGCGCGAGTGCTTCCCGCGATCACCGTCGCGCAGCCTGTGAACGGTCATCAATCGGTGATCATTGCGTATCACTCATCACTCAACAATCAGTGACTATCGCTCATCTTCTCATCGCTCTCATCTCTCAAATGAGCGATAGTCACTCTCTCAACGCGCAATGCTCATGAAGCTCATAGTCAATAGTGCTCATCACGCTCATCACTCATCGCTCATTGTTCAGAGGTCATCAATCAGTGATCACATCGTGCCACCTGAGCGAGTGGACGAGGTCGCGCAGGAAGTGGAAGAGCGTCTGGCGCTGCTTGAACTTGCCCGCTCGCTCGATTGCGATGATATCCTCGATGAGCGCCTTCGTGTAGAGGGCGACGACGTGTACGAGAAGATTCTGCAAGCGCATCGGACGCAGCAGCTGGCGGGCTACCTGTCGATCGCCATCATCGTGCCGCTGTGCAAGAAGTTGCCCTCCATCGTGATCTGCGCCTTCGCGACCTGCAACCGCTTTACGGCCGAGTGGGTGCGCCGGCTGTGGCAGCGGATCGAGGCGGGCATGGCTCAATTCGTCTCGCCGATTCTGGGCCCATTTGAGGGCCACGGCTCGGACGGCGATGCACGACGTGCCAAGCTGCAGTGGGAGGATATGCACCAGTTGCCCAAACTGCCCGGCCGCTTTGGCCTTGACGCGCCCTCGTTCACAATGTCGGCTCGTATCGACGGGGACGGCGCCATCACTGGCATCCACGCCCAGGATCCACGCCACAATCTGGGAAAGCTGTACAGCCACTTTGACTCGACGGCACGCCAGCTGCATCCAGGCGCAGCGGTGATTGCAACGCATGAGGACGTGCGCACCGTCTTCGAGACCTTCAACTCCGATGAGCACGGCCTGGCATGGTCCACGATCAACAGGGATGATCGCATGAACAAGGAGGCGCCGGCGCGAGCATGCTCGCTCAAGGTGCAGGACTGCTTGCAAAAGCTCATCGCCGGTCGCGCTCAGGACCCACGCCTTTCGCAGCCGGCGCCACAGATGGCTGGCTCACTCCAGTACGTGACTTTAGTGTCGCGCTACCTGCTGATCTTTTTTGGCAAGACGCTCACCAACGAGCAGCGCATTCAGAACGCGGGCTTCGTTGTTGGCTTCTTACGCCGATGGCGTGCCTACATAAGGCACGCCTCCGCTGCTCACGTGCTCACCTTGCAGGAGAACTTTCTGCCCGTGCAGACGTACCAGCACGTTATCCTGAGCTGCCACTCGGCTGCACTCAAGCTTGCGGCGCATGCAGCACGAGGCTCGTCGTACGAGTTGCACCTTGAGCGTTCCGGCTCCAACGAGTGTGAGACCACCTTTAGCGGCTTGAGTGGCTTTGGTAAGGTGCTGGTCAACACGCGCAACTTCACATTCGGCCAGGCGCTCGAATCGTTTGGGGACCACACGACCCTCGAGCTCTACAAATACTTTGGCGCTCAAGACCCACTACGGTTTGGCTCGCGGATGCACAAGTCAGACGTCGACATCTCGTTGCACGAGCCGACGGGTGCGGCCACGACGAGCACTGCGGCGCATCCCGCCAATTGGCGGGCGGCGTATTCGGCAGCTTGGACAGCAGGTGATGCGGAGAGTGCTGGTGTGTGCGAAGCACTGGGCATGAAGCCGCCGGGTGCGGCACCCAGCTGGTGGCTGCAGCCGTGGCAGGACGAGTCCAAGGATCTGAAGCACATGCGAACAGCGACCGCCGATGAGCTTGGCGACGAGGTCTTGGCAGACGGCATCGACGCAACGGGGGAGCTGACAGGCGAGCAATCAGCGCAGCGGCCTGATGCGACGCACCCGAGCGTTGCTGCGCACGACGCTGACGCGGTGATCGGAGGGGTGATGGGTGGGGTTGCTGGGGGCGCGCAAGAGGCTACTGTGGAGGTTGATTCGGCCCCTCCAAGAGAGGGTGAGGGAGAGGGCGAGGAAACGGAGACGGAGGATGAGCCGACGCCCGCAGCCCCGCAGATATTTCCTGAGCCCCGGCGCCAAGTGAACACTGCCAAAGAGCTTGACGAGGAGCCTACGGTGCTCAACGTGGATCCAGATGGCGCAGTTGATGACGTGACAGCACATCAGCTAGCCGCCGTCTTTGAGCGTGCGCAGGAGGAGGCAGATGAGCAGGCGGGCGATGAGGCTGAGCAGGGTGGAGATCAGGCTGAGGACGGCGAAGAGCAGGGGCAGGCGAGCACATCGGAGCCGCCTCTGCAACCCCGTCCGTGTCGCCGGCACGCCAGTGCAACGCTGATCCTGCCCGCTGAAGAAGGTGGCGGCGTCGCTTACAAGCGCACGATCATCGCCGAGCTCAACAAGCTCCGCCCCGGACAGCACCGCCTGTCGACTGATCGGCTGGCAAAAGTGCGACAGGCTGCAAAGCTGATGGCAGCGTCTCGGGAGCGGCCGGTGGCGGCGGCGGCACCGGCAGCAGCTGACGTACTAGCAGATGTGTCCACGAGCGCAGGCGCCAAGCCGACGGACGAATCGGCGCCGGCGCCAGGGCAGGCCACCGACGATGATGGCAGGCTACGCATCGGCTCCGACTTCGGAATGGCCTTCAAGGAGGGGACGGGCAAGAATGCGCGTTGGGTCTACTGGCTAGGCCGTGTTCGCAAGCTGTACAAGAAGCAGAAGCGCTCAAAGGTGGAGGTCAAGCGGCCGCTCGACGTCGAGGAGCTCTTTGGCGGTGGCTTTCAAGTTGTGGCATCGTGGTATACGAGCACACCCCAGCGCGGCTCGTACCGGTTCAACGTCGTGGGTGACCCTAAGCCCTATGACCTGGACCACTTTATTGGCCTTGTGCGCCTAGACCTCGACATGGCAACGGACCGATATGAGCTGCACAACAAGGAGGAGCAGCTGCAAGCACTCGCAGCCGCCACCCGTCGCACAGAGCCGAGCAAGAAGAGTGGTGGCAAGAAGACAATCGGTGAGGAGGAGGAGGCTGCAGCTGCGAGACGAGTGCAGCAGACGGCAGAGCACCTGCAGCCTCAAGCAGAGGGCGTTGATGAGCGGAATCAGCGTGATCAGCGCGCCGCTGAGCGTGCTAAGGCTGCTCAGGCTCCACTGCGATGACGTGGGTGTTGCGTAAGAATACCATTGCCATAAGACGGACGTCGTGCAGCAGGGAGCTCTCCCCCGCCTTCACTGGGTTGAAGCGCACAAACGTATCACCATCATGCAGCAGCTCACGGAGCACGGCAGGCCAGTCGGGGAAGCGGATGTCGCCACGCAAGCCCTGCACCGCCGTGTCAAGCTCTCCCGTCGCCATCCCCACCTTCCTGCCGCTCGGCAAGGAAGCTGGCGGGTAGGTCCTCGCGGCGCAGCAGATTGCGCGCCGCCGAGAGGCTGCATTGAGGCCACACGGCCTCGCCGCGCCTCTGCCGTGGTAGCGCCTCAGCCGTGGTCACCGCATCACCAGAGAGGTCACGCAGCGGGTCAACCGGGTCGATCGCTGGCAGCGGCATCTCGAACACCCCAGCACGGGTGGGCTTGGCTGCACATCCTTATCGTCCGCATCGTGCACCTCTGTCTCGACTGCCACCATTGTCTCCACCTCCATCGCTTCTGCCTCCAGAGCTTCAGCTGGTGCCCCTGCCGTCTCCACCTCCTGCGCCGGCGCTGCTGCGCCTGTTGCCTCACGACCGCTCTGAAGGGTGCTCGCTGCTGCTGTCGAGCTGCTGCTGCTGCTGGTCGTCGCTGCACTGATATGGCAGCTCGTATTTGCAAAGAAGCCATCCAGCCATGCCGCCGAACCCTCCTTTGGTGGCGCGCCTGCTGCTGATGCTGCCGCCATGCCATCGAGACGAGGCGCCAGATGGACGCATTACGTTCCGCAAGTATGACAACGACTCAGACGCACGGCGACGTGGAACATTTGAGACCGTGTCAGCGCGGCAGCTATGGGTGGGCAGCTGCGAGATGGTTGCCATAACACAGCGCGGCTCAGCCCTGCATCGCGCAGTGGGCGACCTGCGGCCCATGGGATCGCTGCGGGAGCAGCGAGTCGCGGAGCTGCGTGCGGTGCTCGGTGGCTTTGGCGGGCTCGGCGCGCTGCTCCCCCTGCTCGAGCGTGCACAGATCAGATCGCTTTCAATGTTGAGGCAATTGAGTGTGGAAGAGCTGCGGACGAGGCTCAATGAGGTGAGCGGCTCCCCGCTATCGTTGGCTTATTTGGATCGTCTGCCAGTGCTCGGCCTGTGCAAGGCCTGAGTTCCCATTTGAGTACAGTAGGTTCCCATTTAACATAGGTTCCCATTTAGTAATCAGTAGGTTCCAATTTACTAATAGCATACATCTGACTAAACATCTGACTACACATGTATTAGGGATGAGAGGAAACCGATGAAAACAGGTAATTTACGAAAGGAAAATACGAAAAAATTCTTCGCGGGGCTGCCGCCCCGCACCCGGCCTGGGGCTGCCGCCCCAGACCCCGCCTGGGGCTCTCGCCCCAGACCCCTGGTTTCGAGACCCCCCCCCTATAGAGCACCCCCGTCGCCTCCCAAGAGGCCGTCGACTACCCGGGCTCCGGCTGTCGCATGGGAAGCTGGGTCCGGATTCCCGGCGAGCAGTATCCTCCTGAAACCTAGCATAGATCCGGAGCTGCGAGCGCAGGTGCTCGCGGAGGTGCCTCCGGACGTGATCCCGACGC
>Ga0210242_102244_pt1 | contig 11042 bp, 9 predicted proteins | sample ChrtobMeP5a_16mM_FD_155445 | JGI IMG/M metagenome (GOLD analysis project Ga0210242, IMG submission 155445) | Chrysochromulina tobin associated microbial communities from unialgal haptophyte culture, Seattle, Washington, United States - P5a_16mM | ecosystem: Host-associated > Algae > Haptophytes >... | reverse complement strand
GCATGGTGGCCTTGGTGACTGCGCGAGCGCGCGTGCCGGCTATGGCGGGCGTCGGTGGGCCCGCGGCCGGCCGGGTCGCGCGTCGGCGGCGCGATTTGCTGCGTAGCAGCGCCAGCAGAGGCGCTGTCACATGGAAGCCTCTTCGGCCGGTGGAGAAATTTGGGACGCGGTTCGAAGGAGCTGAAGCGCCCGCTTTTGTGCTCCCAAATTTGGGACGACAGACTGGCACACGGACACACGGACGGACACACGGACAAGTCGAAAATCGGGCTCCACCGCAAATTCCTATCGTTTCGCGCACGCGCTAATTTCACGCTGGCGGTTAATCTCTGAGGCTTCCCTCCCGGTATTCAGACGAAACCGGGGGTGGGGAAGAATAAGCTTCTATGAGCTTTTCCGAGTGTTGAAACTAAGCAAAGTCTCTTGTGCACTCGCCCTTTTCTGAGAAAGCGCCAACATGGGCGACCTGGTGGCGAACGCGCTGCTCAAGGTCGTCTTCCTGTCGGTCGCACTGGCGTTCGTCTCGATTCTGTACTGGCTGATCGGCCCAGGGCTCCCGCCACCGCCGGTGCCCTCCGCCGCCAATCTCGTCCTCTTCTGGCAGCTTGGGAGCGCAGCGCCTCCCATGGCGTCCTCCTTTCGCTTTGGCTGCCGCCGCTACACAAAGGGCATCACGGATGCTCACAGGAGCATCACCGATTCGCCCATCTTTCGCGCGCGCAGGCCGAGCGTGCGACTGATCATGCCGGGGGTGTGCCAACATCCCAGGCTCTCTTGTTCCACCAATCGGTGGCCTGCGCTTTTGCAGCAGCAGCTCTTCAGTCGCGCCGACTTTCGCGTCGACGTGAAGAGCCGCCCGCTCAACTGCAGTTCCGAAGCGGAGCGGGCGAAGCTGCAGCGCGATGAGTCGACCAATCCCATCAACCTCATCCAGGCGCACTGCACCAGAGAGCCCGAGGACCTGGTCGCGTTCCTCAACACGGCGTCGCCACGACGGCGCGACCACGCGGGGCTTCCAGAGTTGCTTGGGCCGCCCGAGCGCACAGAGATGTTCGAGGGCCTGCTCGGCAAGGTGGGCGAGACCGAGTGCCTCCAGCGCTGCTTCATCGATCGACCCACCACGGTCGCATGCAGCCCGCGTCGCCGCTCCGCCACGTACTGGTGGGCGCGCTGCTCGGCCGTGAACCGCGTGGGGCTGGGCGGATTGAGCGCGATTTTGACGGCCGGCGTGCCCCCGCGTCACGCCCGGAATGGCACGTGGCAGGCGCTGCGGGCGGTCCCCACGCAGCATGGCGAGCTAATTTGCTGGGCGACGCCGCCGGGTCCAAAAGAGGCTCTGTAACGACGAATATTTAGACCGGACGAGCCTGCCTTGAAGGCGAGGCGCACGCGCCGATCGCGTAATAAAAACTAGAATCAAGTGGCCCCTCTCCTGAGAACCTCATAGGAAATTACCTTTTAACTGTGCTAATCATCCTCTAGTATGCTCCAGTGCCCTCCAATTGCGCAAGCCGCTGAGTGAGCCGTACTTGCCTCTCCCTCAACACGTCCATGTGAATCTCGGTCGAGGCGAGCTCCATGCGAAGAGCCTCGGCCATCGCAGCACGCTCCGCATTCACAGCATCGTACACGTGCTGCTGCTCCGCTGGAATCGGCTCCTGCGAGGGTGCAAGAGGCCCCTTTTGGTGTATCGGCGGGAGGCGATACGCCTGCTGATTCGGCTCGGCAGCCGCGGGAGCGTTGACGCGATCACGGAACGCGCCGATGATGCGATCTCCCGTGATCTTGGGCGTGATGTCGTCGCTTCGACCTCGTCGCAGTGGCATGCGGCTTGGCGGTCACAGCGTCCGCCGGCCCAAGGGAGAGTGTATGCAGCACGCCAAGGACTTCACGCGCGAAACCGTGAAACGGTCTGATCGTGAAACGGTCCGTTTCGTTGTGGACGTGCGGGAGAAAAACGCGATCACAGAACGCGCCACCACGTGTTCTACCGCCTACAAAGCGCCTACGCGGGAGACGTACGACTGCTGCCGAGAGCCCGAGACGTCACCTCCAGAGCTCCATTGATGATCTGGAAACACCAATTGGGAAACACGGTGGCGGTTTTGCTGCCTGAGGCGCAACCGCAAGCATACTCGTGTAGCAAACCGCCAGCCTTGCCGCCAGCAATCGAGCGCTGACCAAGTGCGGTGGGCCAGGCGTCGCGTTCCCTCGTTCGTTCTCTCAAGCCTCTTCTGCCCACGCCCGGCACGTCGCACGTCGCCACTCTCGCCTAGCGCCTCTCTACTCCGACTCGCGGCCCCGGATAAGCTCCTCTACCACTACGCTCGTCGAGCCGCTGTGCTTGAGCGCGACGGGCGTCGCCTTGCTCGTGTCGTACGCGTAGTTCGCGTCCCAATTGGTAAAGAAGGCGCGTCCCGTCGCACGAGGCAACACCTCAGCAGCGCATGCCATCATCGCTTCTTCCACAGGACCCTCGAGCACACCGGTGGCATCGATCTGGCTCAACACGGCGTCTCCCATTCGTCGATCAACGTGCGAGAGTACTTCCCGCACCGCCCTGTGCACTCGTGTCGCTCCATCGGCCGCGCCGCCTGCTGCCTCTGCCTTGCCAGCCGCCGCGTCGCCCGCCCCACCTTCGCCGAGGTGGTCGAGATGGCCGCGCAGGAGGCAGTGCAGTAGCAGCAGCTGATGCGCCAGCCGGTATGGCGTCCCCTTGGGCTGCCCGCACAGCACCGCCTCGAAAGCGCGCGCTCGCAGTCGCTGCTGCCGGACGGCGACGCTGTCGGATGCATCTGGCGGAAGGAGATCGTGCGCCTGCGCGAGCTCGAGCCGAAGCGCGTTCGCCACGCGCTTCATCGCCGGCGTCGTCGGCGTCGCGCGCCCCGCTCCCTGCTCCGAGCCCGCGCCCACGCGTGCGATCGCTTCGCCCGGAAGCACCGCGGGCCGCCGACCCTCCTCAAAAAGGCTGCGTCGCAGTGACAAGTGCCCATCGGCCAAGGACATGAGCTGGTCTATGTGAAGCACGGTGCGCCGGTGCGCCTCGCGCGCCTCGAGATCCGCCGCGCCCAACGGCGTAGCCGTCTTGAGCGCCGGCGGCTCGATACCGAGCGCGCGCAGCACCTTGGGTTCAAGAGCGACCCCACGCGCCACAAGCGCCGCGAGCCTTGCCTGAGTGGGCTTTGGATGGGACGCGAAGTCCTTGAGCTCGAAGGCACGCGCCGACCACGCCGCGCCCGTCGCGTCCGTCGCGGCTGGGCGCGGCAGCTGGCGCATCGTCGCAAGTAACGTCAGGGAGCCGCCGCCGAGGCTGTCAATCATCTGCGACGCACGCTGGAGCCACGAGGCAAAAAAGATCCGTTGCTCGGAGTTGTGCATCTTGTCGGAGGCGGCGCCGACGGAGGGCCCTCCCATGTGCGCGACTGCTGTGCCGGCCGCCTCCCATAGCTCGCCGAGCGCGCGTAGGTCGTCTGCGACCACTAGGGCGTGACCGCCCGCGTCCCGCACCGCCTCGCCAACGGCTGCAGCGCTTGCGAGCATGAGCATGCACTCGGCGGACGAGGGATCGGGCCGAGGGCTCGCTACAACGGTGGTGCGCGAGAGCAGGTCGCTGTGCCCGAGCTCGCGCAGCCGCTCGAGCGCTCGTCGCGCGCGCTCGACGCCGCCGCTCGAGAGAGCAATCACGCAGTGTACGTCTGACTGAGCCTGTGCGAGGACAGCGTCCCATCCGATGGTCGACTTGCCGGTGCCGTCTTCGCCAAAGATCATCATGGACTGGCCACGCCCGATCGGCGTGAGCGCATCGATGGCCAACGTACCGCTGTGCAGGCTGCGATTGATCGGCTTCAGTTCAGACTGCGCCGCAGGCGTGAAGAAGACGTCCGCGTCTGGCGCGGTGATGGGTGGTCCACCATCGAGCGCATTGCCGAGCCCATCGACTATGCGCCCACCAAGCAGGGAGCCGCTACCGAGAGGCGCACGTAGCATCTCGCCCTTCAGCACGGTAGCCTCCATGCCCTCTGAGACCGTCGGCGGCAGCACGCCTCCGCACCGCGAAGGAAGCAGCGAAGCGAGCAACGCACCTCCACGCGCACAGAGCACTGCCGCTGGTGCATCGCCAACCTGCAGCAACTGGCCGATGCGGTGCCTCTCGCTGCCCGCGGTCGAGCGGAGCGCGACCAGGTCGTTGGCGAGACGCGCAATGACGCGCATCCGAACACGAGGGGGCGCTCTCGAGAGGAAGCGCTCGGTTTCGCCACGTCGTCCGACACTTTGCCACGAGCCAGTCACGCTCTCTCGAGATGTCGTCTCTCCGGCCGGCTTCCGTTCTCGGCCGGGCTACAGTCGCGACTGTAGTACTCTTTACTCTCCCCATCTCGCGCACACCGAAAGATAGGCTAGGGATGGACACGCTAGCGAAGACACACAAGTGCGTCGGCGGAACCGGGAGCGACACCCTCGACGCTCGAGTCGAGTCGGCCCATTGTTACGACCCTGTCTCCGCCTAGATTAAAGGGATGGGATATCATCGTCATCGTCGCCGGCCTGCATCGCTTCGCGAATCTGCTTAACCCTCGCATTCAGATCTCTCTGAGCATCAGCGCACACGTACCGCGACGGCAGCGGATTCGGGCTCATTCCATACTTGGTATTCAACGTGGGGCAGATGCTATCCACCTGGTCCTCTTGGAAGCTGTGCACATGCAGCCAGCCCACGCTGCCGAAGCCGCCGCGGTGGAAGCACTGGAACTTAGGTGGCGCGCCCCGCATGCTCACATAGTCGGCGTGCCCGGTACTCAAGAGGGCCTTGAGCATCTCGTCATCCGTGCCGCAGTCGATGTTGGTGACGTACTGCTGCGGTATGCAAAGTCTATCCGCCGGCTCACGCACGCTATTGAAGCAGCTGAAAGCGCGAGCCTCTCCTTCCTTCACGCCATACACACGAAGATCAATCGACGGCTTGCTGCGATCGGGCTTCAGCGGCCGAATGCCGTTGAGCTTGCAAGGCGGAAGCACGCCCTCATCGCCGAAGAACGCCGCCACATCATCGCCATGGGCCGCCGAGGCGTAGCTGCAAAAGAAGAGCGTGCCGGCGGGCGAGTCGGTTGAGGACGGGGCCTCTGGCGAGCAGCACTCGGCAGCAGCTCGCAGGTCTAATGAGCTCTCGCAGGGATAAGCTCCATTGCACTCTCCCAGCCGCGTGTGCTCAGGCTTGCAACTCTCTGGCACCGACTTGTGGAGAGACACGGCCGGGAAGTGTGCGTCCGTGCCCGCCCGCTGATCGAATGGCGGCGTTGGCATCCACAACGCGGAGAGAAGGAAGAGCGTGGTGCATGCCACAGCCATGGCGAGGATCTGGCGACACTGGCCAGCATGAGCATGGGACATCCACCTCACGCGAGAGCATGAGGCACCATTATTGCTGCCTTCGACCGCCATGATGCGCTGCAGCAGGGCGCTGGGCACATCAAATGGTCGCGCGTCGATTGGGTCGTCCTCGAAGCCCAGCGGCATATGGGTCCTTCTCGTCCGGATGCTGTGGTCTGGAATCCTGATGCGGCCGCGCCGACCTGAGCGCGGACTGCGGGGACGCGTGACGGAGGAAGAGAAAGAGATTCTTTGTCAGAGCCCATCTATTCATCACACAACTGATTGGTGGGGTTCCAAATAGATGGTCATACTAATCGCCAAAAATGGCTATTTGCATCAGGAGATTCCAAAACCATTCTGGTAAGGATTATCTCCGAGGAGCTCGTGGAAAGTCCCTCATGATAGGTCCCTCTATCTCCATGGTGCGTCGCATCATGCTGGCAGCCGGCACGGCATTCAACATCCAGTCGCAGCCAGCTCGAGCACTGCCCGTCCGCCGGCCAATCGTAGGCGGCAACTGGAAATGCAACCCAACGAGCCCAATCGACCTTCCCGGCCTCGTGTCCAACATCAACGCTTGCGACACTTCAAGCTGCGACGTGTACGTGTGCCCGTCGCCGCTGCACGTCGGGCTCGTCTACCAGTCGTTCACCAACGGCGCGTACGTTGCCCCACAGAATTGCAACTTCAAGGGCTGCGGCGCCTACACGGGCGAGATGGCTGTGGACCAGATGGCGGCCATGGGCTTGAAGTGGTGCCTGATCGGCCACTCGGAGCGCCGCGGCGAATTCGGTTTGCCGACGCCGGCCGAGAGCAACGCGCTGCTCGCAACGAAGCTCGCGTACATCCTGGAGAAGGGGTTGAACTGCATCTTCTGCATCGGCGAGCCGCTGCCGATCCGCGAGCAAGGCTTCGACGCCGTGATGGCCGAGTGTCGCACCCAGCTGAACGATATCCTGCCCAGCCTGCGCGCACTCGAGGACCACTCGCGTGTCGTCATCGCCTACGAGCCTGTGTGGGCCATCGGCACGGGCGTCACGGCCTCGCCGATGCAAGCGCAAGAGACGCACGCCGGCATTCGCCAGTACCTCGCGAGCGCCGTCAGCCCGCAGCTCGCGGCCAACATCCGCATCCAGTACGGCGGCTCGGCGAACGCGGCGAATGCGCCCGAGCTGTCGGCGCAGCCCGACATCGATGGCTTCCTCGTCGGCGGCGCGAGCCTCAAACCAGAGTTCGCCGAAATCGTCGCCGCAATCGCGGCGGCAAAGGGCGCGCCCGCGCCAGTGGCGCGCGTGGTATAAAAAGGGCTGCAACTTTCGCATACACATGTATATATCCATTCCCCTGGTCATTGACCGGAGGTAATGTGGCAATGGCTGTGTACACTGTGAATCCGGTGTCTTTGGTGTCGAGTTTCTAAACATCATTCTTTGCGGCTGTGTAGTGTGTTCTTGCCCGTCAGCACGTCAGGGCCGATCGTGTGGATGTCCGCGCGAAAGCCGAAACCGTCCGCTCCCTGTCTCGAATCCGGCTTTATGCTGGGTCGTTGACGTGCGCGAGGACGGACGGAGTTGGCGTCTCTTCAGGGGTTCGCGACGTCAAATCGTCAATACTCGTTGCCCCTTGGCTCGCCCATCTGGGGTGAACATGGGGGTTCACGCGCACCCGCCCACGAGCACGTCGGCGGGCGCCTCCCGAGGGAGGTCCGGGAGCGGGAACATTTGTTATCGGATTTGGGTACATTTGTTATCGGACACGTATTCTGATGTATCCTGACGTATCGTGCGTGTATCCTGAAGGATACATGTACCGTGAGTGTATCCTGATGTATCTCAAATGCATCCTAAATGCAATGCCTAAATGCTCCGTTGTATTCGAAGATAATACATTTAGTTTGTCATTCTGCATGTATTTTGTCATGTATCCGTCTGAAAGTGTCTCATTTCGAGGGTCCTTCCAGCATCTCGCTCGTTTACGTGTGGTGTGTTTTCATAAGGTATGAAGTGCCTCGTTCACGCCGGGCGATGGCAGCGACGGCCTCCGTCTTGGCCCTCGTGGCGCTTCAGCTCATCACGCGCGTGAGCAGCTTCGCGCTCTCGATCGCCCTCGCGCGTGGTCTCGGCGCGCGCTTCTACGGCCTCGCCAACGTGCAGCTGCAGCTCATTAGCTCTTCCGCACTGTTCCTCTCCAAGGAGGGCCTGCGCCGTGCGTGCCAGCGCGTGTATGCCGGAGGCGCCGGCTCCGCGCTCGCGCACGGCATGAACCTCGCGTGGCTATCCGTTCCGATCACCGCTGCCGTCGCCGTCGCGTGCGCTTACTATGTCATTGCGCGAGGTCGGACTGAGGAGCTCGCGCAGCTCGTGACGCCTGCCGAGTATGCAGTCACCATTATGGCGGTGTGCGCGGCGGCGGCGGTCGAGGCAGTCGCCGACCCTGGCTGGCTCTACGCCCAGGCGAATGATCTCATCGGTCGGCGCGTGCTCGCTGAGGGCTCCGCGCTCGTGCTCAAGGCGGCGGCGACAGCTTGGCTCGCGCTCGGCCTGGGCATGGGTGCGCGTGCGTTCGGGTACGGACAGCTCGTGTTTGCATGCGCGTACGTGGCGCTCCTGTACGCGCTGCTGAGCAGGCACTGCACGCTGCGGCTGCTCATGCCGCGTGCCGCAGTGGAGGCGCACGAAAAGGCCGCGGACGAGCGCGCCGAGAGCGCTGTGGTTGGCGAGGCGGACGCGGCCTTGTCGCACAGGGCGACCTCGAGTGCGGCGCGCGCTGTATCGAGCGCGGACGGCGCCGTACCGGGCGCGCTCACGTGGTGGCCGCGCTGGCAGCGCATCGTGGCGGCGCAGTACTGCTGGCAGTCCGTCCAAAAGTACGCCCTGACGGAAGGTGAGCGCCTCGTCCTGGTGAGCCTCTCTCCCCTGGCCCAGCAAGGCGAGTATGCTCTCGTATCAAACCTGGGCTCACTCGTCGCGCGGCTGCTGCTGCAACCGTTTGAGGAAGTGGCCTTTGCGCACTTTTCGCGTGCGGCGGCTGCCGGCCCGCTTGGGATGCGGCCTCTCCGACACCTCTACTCGCTGCTTCGTGGCGCCTCGATCTTCGGTGGGGTGCTCCTTGCGTTCAGCCCGGCATACAGCTGGCTGCTCCTCCGACTTCTGTACGGTACGCAGTGGAGCGATGGCGAGGCGCCGCGGCTGCTCGCGATCTACTCCGGCTACGTGTGCCTGATGGCCATCAATGGAGTCGCGGAGGCTTTCGTCAACGCCACCGCCACGCGCACACAGCTCAATAGCCTCGCATCTGCCATGGTCGCCCTCTCGCTGGCCTATGTGCCCACGGCGGCTCTCGGGTTGCGCTTGGCAGGCTCGGCCGGTCTGGTGCTCGCGAATTCGCTCTCGATGCTCGCGCGCATCTCGTACGCGTACCGCTTCGCCCGCCGCGCTGCCGCCGACGCGCGCGCCACCGACCCGTTGTGCAAGTCCGGCGAGGCCGACGCGCCGCAGCTTCTCCCACACTCTAGCGTGCTCATCGCCCTCACCGCTTCGGCTCTGATCACGAGCGGCGCGAAGGCATGGCTCGGCACGCCCACGAGCCCGCTGGCGCACCATGCGTGCCACGTCGGCATCGGCGTGCTCTGCCTCGCGCTCGTGCTCGTGATCGTCCTGAAGGGAGAACCGGATCTGCTGGCCGCGGTCAGGGAGGCACGCCGCAAGCCGGCAGATTGAGGACACAGCGGGTACCGGGGTACGTGGTGCACCAAGTGGATGTGTGAGACACCTGGCGTGCGGGTCGAAACATTGAGAAGCGCCACCTCACAAAAGCTGACCTTTTCCTGGGAAGAACGCACGCTTCGCATTCGTCGGGGAAGGGATTCGCACACGTGTTGGCGTGCCGCCACCGCCGCAGCCGCCCGTGTTGGGATACATGCTCTCCTTCGGCCTGCTCGTCGCGACCATTCTCCCTCTCGTCACTCTTCTGCTCCTGCGATTGCGCGTGAGCCTGGCCCTGCGCACGGTCCGCGGTGGCCGCAGGACCATCGCCTTTCTTCACCCGTACTGCAACGACGGCGGCGGTGGAGAGCGCGTGCTCTGGGTGGCAATACGTGAGCTGTTGGCACGGGCCGTGATCGACCCCGCGCGCTGGCGCATCGTCGTGTACACTGGTGATCCCGTCTCCGACGACGAGATCCGCGCGCACGCCCTCCGCCGCTTTGGCGTAGCCGTGCCCGAACAAGTCGAGTTTGTGCGGCTGGCGGGGCGCGGGTGGATCGAGCCGAAGCGCTACCCGGTGGCGACGCTGCTGGGCCAGGCTTTCGGTTCGCTCGTGCTCGCGGCGGAGGCGATCGCGCGCGTGCCGCCCGACGTGCTCGTCGACACGACGGGCCTCCACTTCTGCCTGCCGCTGCTGCGCGCGGCCGGTGTGCCGCGGCTCGCGTGCTACGTCCACTACCCTCTGATCTCGAGTGACATGCTCGGGGCGGTGGCCTCGCGCAAGGCAGCGCATAACAACGCGTCGCTCTTTGCGCGCTTTCAGGCGACGGCAGCCCTCAAGCTGGCGTACTACCACGTTCTCGTCTTCCTGTACCGATGTGCCGGGCGCATGTCCGACTGCACGGTGGCGAATGGCTCGTGGACGGCCGCGCACGTGCGCTCGCTTTGGGGCGTCGAGGTGCGCACCGTCTTCCCGCCGTGCGACACGCACACGCTCCAGCTGCTGCCTCTGGAGCCTACCAACCCGAGCGGGCGCCTCGTCGGTCGTGACCATCTCATCCTGTCTGTGGCGCAATTTCGGCCTGAGAAAGACCACCAGCTGCAGCTGCGCGCGTTTGCTCGGCTGCTGCGCGCGTGGCGGCGCGCGGGCGCCCCCGCCCCGCGCCCGCAGCTCGTGCTCGCTGGCGCTGTGCGCCATGCAGCCGACCAGGCACGCCTGGACGCCCTTCACAAGCTAGCGGCCCTACTCCTCGGGAGCGATACCCAGCGTACAGGCGCGGCGGTGGACGATCCGCAAGTCGTGCGTCGGTCGACCTCGCCCAGACGGATACGCATGGTCGGGCGCAAGAGCGAAAGGGAGGGCGAGGGCGGCGCGGAGGCGCAGGCGGCGGCGGCGCAGGCGGCGGCGGCGGAGGAGGACGAGGGCGCACCACTGGATATGCTCGACGCCGTTCGTTTCGCGCCCAATCTGCCGTACGCCGAGCTTCAAGGCCTCCTCGCGCGCGCCAAGGTGGGCCTGCACACTATGTGGAATGAGCACTTTGGAATTGGAATCGTTGAGATGCTGGCCGCGGGCGTCGTGCCGGTCGCGCATAACTCGGGCGGGCCTGCCCTCGACATTATCGAGGACAGGCGCACCGGCCGACTCGCGACGACTGAGAAGGAGTATGCCGACGCGATGGAGGAGCTGCTCCTTACGCCGGGCGCCGAGCCGCGCCGCAGGGCCATGGCCGCCGCCGGTCGCGCCTCGGTGGCGACTCGCTTCTCCGAGGCGGCCTTTGCCGAGGCGATGGTAGAGGCGTTGCGGCCTGTGCTTGCGTGAGAGCAGGCGGGTCGGCCTTAGAAAAGTTTGTTTTGTCTCACCGGACCGTACCTAACGAGGCGGGTAACCATCGGGCGGCTAGCGAACCCCCCCTTGGCAGAGGGCGGTTCGTTTGCAACCTCCCTACGAGGAACCCCCACAAGTAT
>Ga0210242_102240_pt1 | contig 11073 bp, 8 predicted proteins | sample ChrtobMeP5a_16mM_FD_155445 | JGI IMG/M metagenome (GOLD analysis project Ga0210242, IMG submission 155445) | Chrysochromulina tobin associated microbial communities from unialgal haptophyte culture, Seattle, Washington, United States - P5a_16mM | ecosystem: Host-associated > Algae > Haptophytes >... | reverse complement strand
CCCGCTGAGCCTTCTGCTCGCGGGGTGCCTCCTGTATGGAGCCTGGAATGCAGGCGCCGGACGATCGGGCGATCGGCCTGCACGATGGCGTCGAGGAGAGTGGAGGAGAACCAATGAAAGATGGCATGCGATGGAGAGGAGCACTCTACGGCCTGGCGAGCTCGGCGCGAGAGGGCAGGGGCGGCCACATGACGATGATGACGACGGGCGCTGTCGGAGAGGCGCGCCAGGCCGAGCTCGCGGCGTGCCGAGCCTTCCTATTTCAGCGCGATAGGAGCGCAGAATGAAGGTGCGAGGCGATGTTTGCCGAGAGGCTGCCGGCATCCCATCCGAGATGCTTTCGGAGCTCGCAGAGCATGTGCCATGATACATGTGTCGCATCCTACTTCTAGAATAGGGGAGACATGAGAGAGAAGTCTACCATAGGTGTCAAGGTGTTTGTCAGCGCGCCTCGTGTCTCGGCGGTTGTCTCCGGGGCTTGCCGTGCCAGCGTGCCCCGGCACATGCGCGGTGCGTGAACGGAACAACAACAAGCTGTGTCGTGGGGCCCTGTGTGCCTCCTTTCGTTGCGGAAGTGATGAGTATTGAGAATGCCAAGTGCCCCTGACGCCTGAACTCGAACCAGCTTGATTTCACTGTCTGGCTCGTCCGTAGGTTGTCCACTCTTCCCCCCCCTCCCCCCCTCCCACGCCTCGGGTGCCTTTGACCGGAGGCCTCAGTTCGTGTGCACGGCACGACGCGAGTGCTCTGAATAGCGACGAATGCTTTTCCTCCACTGCGCGCTCGTGGCCTTCGGGCCGTCGGTGTCATCGAGATGGGCCGCGCCCGCCAGCGGCCGGATCCCCGCCCCACACATGAGTTTTGACGACGGCTACTGGCAGAAGCGCAGCGAACGCGAGTTAGAGCGCACTGCGTCATTTCAACGCGACCTCGATGAGTTCTTCGAGCGCGAGCGCATATACATTGGCCACGTCCAGGCCCTGCAGGCCGAGATCACCGAGCTGCGAATGTTGAGAGCTGAGACCGCGCCGGCCGCGCCGGCCGTACTGCTTCCGATGGCCGCCGCTCCTGGCGAGGCAATGCTCTCCGAGCTCGAGAAGGAACGTGATGCACTCGGCGAGCAGCTCGAGGCCACCAAGCTCGCTCGTGAGGTGGATGTGCAGCGCACAGGCGCATTTTGGCTCGAGCGCCTCGCGCGGCAGTCGGCGACGGTCGCGGCAGCGGCCGGCCTGCAGGAGGAGCTGGAGGCGAGCCGACGGGCGCTCTCCGCTGCGCAGATGGCCCGCGAGGTAGACATCCAAAAGGTGGCGGCCTTTTGGGTGGCCAAGCTCGCCTCGGAGCGCGAGGCAGCCACCAAGGCGACGGCCTTCTGGGTAGCGGCGGCGGAGCGTGAGGCGACGGCGCTGACGGAGGCCATCAGCGCCGCGGCGGCTGCCAACTCGGCCCCCAGCTCGGAGGCGATCATGGCGGAGGCCTCGGCGGCGGCGGCGGCCGCAGCCGCGACGCGCACAGTGGCGGCGGCCGTGGGTTCCTCGGACAAGTCGCGCGAGGAGCGGCTGCAGGCCCTCGTCGAATCGCTCGAGGCAGAGGTGGCCGGGCTCGAGGAAGACTACGAGGACATTTCCGAGCGGCTGATGGTCCAATCAGAGACGATGACGATGGCGAGCGCACGGCTTGATGAGCTCGCGGACGCTCTCGAGGACCAGGCGCTCAAGGCAGAGCAGCAGCTGCAGCGTGCCGCGGCCTTTTGGGTCGCTAAGCTCGCCGACGTGCGCGCCCAGCATGCCGCCCTGCTCGCCGCCAGCGAGGCCAACGCCTCGGCCCAACGATCTCTCGCCGACGATCGTCTGCGGCAGCTCGGTGCCGTCGCGCCCGCTGCGGCGTCCGGGACGTCGAGCGCCGTTGTGAGCGCGTCGCCCGCGGCGAGCGCCACCCCATCGGCGAGCGCCGCCGGCGACCGGGTTCGAGAGCTCGAGGCCTTCGTCGAGCTCCAGTCCGAGATGATCGAGCTTCAAGAAGCTCGTCTCGAGGAGGCCGCCCTGCAACGCGAGGCCGACGTCCAGACGGTCGCGGCCTTTTGGGTGGCCAAAACGGCCGATCTCCAGTCCGAGCTCAAGGCGATGAGCTCGCAGACGAGCGCCCTGCAGCAGGCGCTCTCGGCGCGTGAGCTGCGCGCCGAGAGGGAGCTGCAGGCCACGGCCGCCTTTTGGCTGCAGCGGGTCGCGAGCCTGCGCGAACGCGTGTAGAGTGTCTTGGCCCGTTGTCTAAGATCCATGCGTGCCGTGCCGGCCTAGCCCTAGAGACCCAGTGCGCAAGCAAAAATGTGCGCTCCAGAAGGAGAAGCGCCTATCTCCACGCAGCATAAACGAAACTAAACTTGCACGATTCTTTCACGTAGAGTTACCCGTTTACGCGCAGCGCGCGCCCCGCTAGCCCAGCCGCAGCCGGCCAGGCCCACGCAGCCGGGCCGGCAGCGGCGATCAGCGGTATTCCGGGCGCCGGCGGGCGCGGGCGGCCGGGCGCGCGAGCAGGCCGGGCACGCCACTTCTGCCATCTTACAAGACCACAGAATCTGTTCGCGCTCACGTGTCCGCATACTGCCCATACTGCTGCGCCAACTCGAAGAAACGTTCAGTGGTCGTCGTTGAGATGGTCGTACCGGTAGCGCCGGTCGAGCTCCTGCCCGCATCATCCCTCTGCACTTGCTCCTGCAGCATTTGCACGAACGTGGCGACGAGCTCACATCCTGGGTGATCTCTGCCAACGGCAGCCTGCAGGCTCTCCGTCGCGCGAGTCGCCCAGCCGAGCGCGCGATCTCGGCAAATATCTCGGCTCGATTCGTCGCTGGCCACGGTGAGCTCGTGCATGGAAGCCTCGAGCAGCAGGAGCAGCTGCGACTTCCACGCCCACACGAGCGGCAGGCCCTCTTGCTCCATGATTCGCAACAAGACCTCGAGATTGCGTAGACGCTCGGCGAGCGGTTCAATCTTCAAGCTAGGCGTGGCCGCAAGCAACGTCCTTAGAGTGCGCTGACGGACCTCCGACATTCCCAGCGCGTCACCCGTGAGCTCGCAGCGTTCGCAGGTGCACACGAACCCGAAGCGATCGAGCAGCTTCCTCCGTCGGGATGCGCGCTCGTCGCCAGAGTTCTCGAGGTAGCTGATACACAACTCAGAGCCCTCTGGTACATCACGGATGGCGTGGATCGTCGCCATGCCGAGCGCCGCGTTCCACTCCTCATGGCAATTTGGCCCGCAGCTGTGATTGATGCGGCACACATTGTTAAACACGGCCGCGGCTTTTGTTCGACCCGCGGCTCCGCTGTCGTACGAAATGGGCAATCCGTTCGTCATCCACGTGCCAAGCAGCGTCGGCTCAGCCCCGTGCATTGGGTCCTGGCTTAGTCCCAGGATGGCCTTGATGGTCTCGGGATCAAGCGTCGCCTGCATACGTGCGAACGACTCGATCTTTTCGGCAGTGGTGGCATTCGGTGCCACCGCCCACTGAGCGAGCGGTGCCTCGCTCATCACCCGCTCACCGGCGCAGATGTCTCTCGCCGCTATCACGCCCATGCCCTTGCCGGGTATTTGCGCAATTCGAAACGGCTGCCACATCCACTGGCTACGCCCGGCAGGGTCCGGCTCGAAGCGCAGCACGTTGCTGAGCTGTCGGTCGGCCGTGCGATGTCGTTGGCAAGTCGGCATTTATATTGTGATTAGGGCTTACTTGTTAACACCTCCGCTTCATTCATGTTAATACACACAACACGTAAGCAACATTCACAACACGCCAACACGCACACAAAAAACTCAAAAGCGTGAAGGGCAATACCTCGCACACGTCACAGTCGCTTCATTCTCATCACACATCACGATAATTTAACACCGATTCGCCTGAGGAAACTCATGCTCGTTTTCCGAAAAAATTTCAGCACCCTATTGAAAACGCCTTTTATGTTTTAAGGCAGCTTCCAAATTAGGTAATAACTTCACAGAACCCACAGCAGCGATCCACACATCTTCACAGTGCTCGCACAATCTACAGCTCCAACTCAAATCCACAACTCAAATCCACTCCGGTCCTTCACTGCACCTCGCACTGCTTGTTTCCCTGCTTCTCCCATGTTGTACTTGAGGTAGAGCTTGGTCAGGACCGCGTTGACCTTCAGCGCCTCTGTGATCGCGATGGCTCCCACTGGACCGATGTCGTTGGAGTTCAGGCCCAGGGTGGTCACGACCGCGTTGACCTTCAACGCCTCCGCGATCGCGATGGCACCCTCTGGACCGATGTTGTTGTTCTCGAGGTCGAGGGTGGTCACAACCGCGTTGACCTTCAGCGCCTCCGCGATCGCCTTGGCACCGTCCACGCCGATGTTGTTGTTGCTAAGATGCAACTCGGTCAGGACCGCGTTGACCTTCAGCGCCTCCGCGATCGCCTTGGCACCCTCAACCCCAATGGAGTTGTACCCGAGGTCGAGGGTGGTCACCACCGCCATGAACTTCAGGTCAGACGCGATCAGGATGGTGTTGGCGGCTTGTAGGCCCATGAAGGTGGCCGCTGTCTGGTCGCGCATCATGCCCGAGAGCATGATTCCCTTCTCCGCGCCCATCTTGGCGAGCTTCTTGGCTGACTCAACGTCGAAGCTGTTCTTGAGCAAGTTGCAGCGCCTGAGCACCGACGTGGCAGGAATGAGATAGGCGACAAGCATGGCCGCAGGCACGTGGAGCCCCCTATAGGACAAGTTGAGCTCTTTGACGCTGTCCTCGCGCAGTTGCTGCACCGGAATGCCGCAAATGACTCCTGAGCCCGCACAGGCAACGGCTGCGATCGTCAGCCTCAACGGTGGCTCTCCCTCGCCTGAGATGCAGCTGTTGAGAGCAACCTTATAAGCACCATGTAGCAATGAAGGGCGGCGCCAGTCGCCCATCTCGCATTGCAGATCCGCGGCCCGAACGGCGGCCACGTCCACCACATGGCCGTAGCCATGGAGGCGCGCAAGCCCAGGCAGCATCCGCCCCGCTACGGCCGCGTCCCCGGGCCGGCCGGCCTCGATGAGCTGCTCCACGTCAAGGTCGGTGATCTCATCCAGACGTGTGGGTCCTGGCTGCCCGTCGCGGCGGCACAGGCGCGAGCAGAGGACACGTTGCGCCAGCGCCCGCCAAGATCGAGTCACGCCCTTGAGCTCCGCCAACGTGGCCACGTCCACCAGGCCCAGAGCAGCCTCCATGGCGTCCGCCGAGAACGAGGGCTGCTGCAGCGGCTCGGGCGGTAACGTGGAGCTGGCCGGCTGCTGCGGCGCCTCAACGACGTCTTCCGGTACAAAAGCCGGCTCGGCGTTTGGCAGCGCGTGCTCCTCCGCGCTGCCAAAGTCACCACCCGCGCCGATGAGCGCGCAGAGTTCAGGAGCGCGCTTGCCGTTGAGTCGGGAGGCGATCGCGCGCTGGAGGTGCTTGAGCGCGATGGGGGCGTCGAGATAGAGGGCGTCCTCGATGAGCTGGATGAGCCGGAAGAGCGAAGGCTCGTCAGAGCTCGGCCACGTGTAGTCTGGGTCGTTCAGCTTGCACACCATCTGAAGCGTCGAGGCCATGATCGTGGGCATGGGATAGATGCCATCCTCGGAGGTGGCGAGATCCATCAGATCCTTCAAGGTGCCCATGAGTCGGGCTGCATCGCGCGACAACGTGACCTCCTCTCCGTCTCGCGCGCGCACGCGTATTTGCTCCTCGTGTTTGGCCTTCTTCGCTGTGCGCGCCTCCCCCTGCTCCTCGGCTGTCGTCGAGCGCATTTCTCTCGAACTGTTTTCTCGAAAAGTTACGAAGGCAACCGGTAACGAAACGGGTCATGTGGTTCCCAGCACAGCCTCCCCACGGGAGTCGCCCCTTGATGAGTTCAGAAGAATAAGGGGACAGGTCTTACCTACCCCTTCAAGAAGAACGCACACACCCTTTTGCGATCACGCGTCGGCATGGCTGCACCTGTGCCGCTGCACAGCTTCACACAGACGAAGGCAGAGCTCACTCTCACAGTCCCGCTGCCTCCTGGCCGCGTGGCGCGTGACATTACGTGCCGCGTCGCAAATGGCCGCGTTGACGTACGTTCGAAGACGGACGTTCTCGTGAGTGGCGAGCTATGGGGCGAAGCCAGTAGCTCCGTCTGGTCCGTCGAGAGCGGGCTGCTCACCTTAGAGATCGAGAAGGCGAAGCCAAAGTTTTGGCCATGTGCGCTCCGGGGCGATCCAGAGGTCGACGTGGCCGCTCTCGTGGCCAAGGAGAAGCGAGAAGCCGAGCCAGCTTACAAGCCGCCTCCGGATGCGGATATGACTCCTCGACGCGTCACCGATAAAGAGACGATCAGGAAGCTCAAGGCAGAGTTTCCGCAGCTCGAGCTGCCAGTTGACACACAGGAGCACAAGGCGACGCATGCTAACTACGCTGGCCATCGCTCGGCCTTCTCTTGGGGCTCGGTCGAGGCGGCCGCAGCTGCTGCCGAAGCAGTGAGGGCCCCGCCAAGTGCCGCAGCGGTCGCTCTTCCATCGGCTCCGCCTGTACTTCCAAAGTCGAAGGTCGCCGCCGTGGCAGCAGCTCTGTCATCGACCACAAGTGAGCCCGCCGCGGCAAGCGATGCCGGCAAGTACTCGTGGGGAGCGCTGCCCGCCGAACCGTCGCAACGCGCAAGCGGACGGCAAGAGCTGACCCAGGCCCTGTCAACATCTCCACTGCCCCAGCCCCTGTCAACATCTCCACTGCCCCAGGCCCTGTCAACATCTTCACTGCCCCCACCGCCGCCCCAGGCCCTGTCAACATCTGCACTGCCCCAGGACCCGAAGCCTGAGCAGCAGCTTCCAGTGGAACTTCCAGAGGCGGCTTCGAGCAGAGAAGAAGATGTGGCCGCGGGCAAGCAAATGTACTGTTGGGGTGCCCTGCCATCAGGTTGAGTCAAGAGCAATGCTTGGTGCAGCGCAGTAGAGATCTACAGGATGATCAGCCCACAGGATTCACGCGTTACTCACACGCATCTTAGGCGAAGCTCCGGCAGAGGCCGCCGTCGAGCTTATTAGTATAGAGCCGAGACCCCACGGTCCTTCATTCTCATGGAGGATGAGGTCTCGTTACACGCACACTGTAAAGTAAGCACTAAGGTTCTCTGGGATCGGATGGGCTGGGGAATCTGGGCCAGATGGGGGGGGCGCGGGTGCGCTTGGGTTACGACTAGAACGTTCAAATATAGATGTAATATGAAGCCGAGCAACGGAGCGCCGCGCATGCGTTTCACCGCGGTCACGCCGCACCAGCTAGCAGCTTGAGCTTCTCTCTCTACGCGGCTCGAAAGCCTTGCTGCACACGCGCGTAGTGCAAGGCGTAGTGGTAAGCGTTGAGCTCTTGGATGTGCATGTGGCAAAGCTTCTCCTCCTAGGATTCCTACTACGCTCAGGAGTATCGAAAAACGACGAAATTATTAATTATCGAGGTCACACATCCTCTCATGCCACGCTGCTCGCCGCCCTCCGTCCGTCACGTCTCACGATACGACCAATTGGATACGAATTACGATTCGAATGATTCTCTTCGATGCGATGGCCAACGATCGGGACATCAATACGATGATATCAGAAATCGACTCGACAGCCGCACGCAGAAGCAGCGGGCAGACAGACACCGTATCGGGCTCGAGGAGCTCGATGTAACGCGCGCTTGTGGCTTTTTGCCCGCCCGATAGTGGGGAACTCTCGGGTCGGCGACACCGCACATCACCGCCTTCGCCGGGTCGTGCAAGCGGGTCGCGCGTGCGCGCGTGCGAGGATGCAAGGCCAAACTCTCATCCTCATCTGCACGGGTGAAGGCGCGCACTGCACCGAGACGGATGTTCGCAGCTTACAAATGAGCCCATCATGGCCAGCGGCGGACGCTGCCGTTCGCCAAAGCCTCGGCTACGACCTGCATGCCTTCTTGGCTGCCCATTTGGGTGAGCACGCGGCTCCCGCCTCGCCGCTTGTGACGACGATCATCAACATCCTCAACGTGGATCGGTGGCGTGCTGCCGGGCACGTTCCGACGCTCGTGCTCGGGCACTCGATCGGTGAGGTGGCGGCTGCCTACGCCGCAGGGCTGCTCTCGTTGGCAGAGGCCATCAGCACGGCAAGAGCGTTAGGAGCCGCCGGCGCAGCATGCAGCGGTGCGATGGTGCACACGCGTCTCACGCGTTCTGAGCTGCAGGCATGGCCAGATTCCGAGCCGCTCAGGATCGCTACCATCAACGGCGTGACGGCTGGCGAGAGCGCAGGACCGAGGTCAGCGGACGTGCTGAGTGTGACGCTCTGTGGACCCACGGCGGCCGTGGACGCGTGGCTGATCGCGCATCCACTGGACACACGGCTCAAGCTGCCGCACGCTTGGCATCATCCGATGTACTCCGACTCTCCCGCCGTGCACCAAGCGCTCGGTAGGCTGCTGCCGACGGCGCGTGATGCATCGTCCTCTGCTGGGGCTGTCTTCATCTCGGCGACGCGCACGCAGCCGTGGACGCGGCTGGATGCCGCCTACTGGCACGAGTGGCTCACGCGAACCATCGACTTTGGCGGCGCCCTCGAGATTGCTGCCGAGATTGCTGGGTCCGTCCGCTGCTACGTGATCGAGGCTGGTGCCCACCCCGTGCACACGCCCGTCGTGGTGCAGACGCTCACGCTGTGTGGACTACGCGTCATCGGCACAGCGGCCTCGATGCGCCGTGGCCAACCCGAGGGCTTCTGGGAAGCCGAATGCAAAGCCGTTGAGGCCGTATTCCACACGCGCCCAGGATGCATGCGCGTCGAGGCGCCCGAAACCCCACAGCTCAGCGAGGCACGCGCACCAGCTGTCGAAGCGCCCGAAACCATCCGGCTCAGCGATGCATGTGCGCCGGCTGCTCGAGTGCATGCAGCCGCAGCTCCGTCCCCGCCGCAGGCCAACGTGCTCGCCACGACGCTCGTCGAGTTGCGCAGGCTGCTGCGAGATGCCTGCAGCCTGGACGAGGCGCTCGATGCCGATGCGCCTTTGCTGAGCGCTCTGCAGAGCGCCGGGCTTCACTCAGAGGAACTTGCCGGGCTGAGCGAGACGCTGTACCGGCACTTCCGCGTACGGGTGCCACCCACACTCATCCTTGAGTGTGGCACGATGAGGACGCTCGCCGTGACGCTCGCCTCCCGGATCCTTGATGAGCGACGTCATCTGGGCACTCAGGCCGACGGTGCGACAAGCATGACGCGAGCAGTAGTGGAGGCGCCGCCGCCGCCGCTGCCGGCGCCAGCAGGCGCTTCCCGCATCGAGGTGCGTGGGAGTTCCTCTCGCTGGCCAGGTGCGCCCCGGATGGGGCACCTGTCGACGATCCAGAACGCGGCCGGCGACTGCATCGTACAGGTGCCCTCGATCCGTTGGGACGCCCGCGATGTGCCCGCGACGGCGCGCCACGGAGGCTTTTTGGCTGGTGCAGAGCTCTTCGGACACAGAGCGCATGGGATCTCGTTGGCAGAGGCGAGTGCGATGGATCCGCAGCAGCGCTTGCTGCTCGATGCTGGCTACGAGGCGCTACTCGGCGCATCGGTCCGCCGAGGCGACGTGCGCGGTCGCAACGTAGGCATCGCCATCGGCATCATGAGCGTCGACTTCGCTGCCCTTGCCCGACGCGAGAGTGGTTACTTTTCAACCGGTACGCAGGCGGCGTTCGCCTCAGGACGACTTGCATTTGCACTGGATCTGCATGGCCCTTGCGTGACAGTGGACACGGCGTGCTCGTCGTCGCTCGTGGCGCTCCGAAGTGGCGTCCAAGACTTGCGCGATGCTTCATGCTCGCTAGCACTTGTAGGCGCAGCCTCGTTGATGCTGCTGCCCGCCACGTCGATCTCGTTTGCTTCGGCGCGGATGCTCTCCGACGACGGTCGGTGTAAGACCTTCGATGCGCGGGCCAACGGCTACGTGCGCAGCGAGGGCGTGAGCATAGCCGTGCTCGCGCGAGCAGATTGTGAGCTCGCGCGAGCAGATTGTGAGCTCATCGTCGCCGACTGTGCGGTGCGCTCGGACGGACGAAGTGCAAGCCTCACTGCTCCAAACGGGTCCGCGCAGACTCAGCTCCTCCACGCAGTGCTTGCCGCCGAGAATTGCGCGGAGCGAATCCGGGCGGTCGAGACGCACGGCACTGGGACGGCCTTGGGAGATCCCATCGAGATCGCGAGCCTGCAGCGTGCTGTGCGCGCCGCGGACCCAATCCTGAGCGGTGCCAAGGCAAATTGTGGCCACACGGAGCCGGTGGCAGGGCTTCTGGGCTTGTGTGCATTAGCGAGGCTGCTAGGTCAGCGCACTGTCGCATGCAACGCACAGCTTCGCATTGCCAATCGGCTACTTGCCCCGCTGCTGCAGAGCATGGGCGCGAGAGTGAGCACACAGGGAGGTCCTCTTGTCGTTGGGATGGTCCAACTTGCAGGATTGTCGTCGTTTGGATACAGCGGCACCATTGCACATGCGATCGTGGCCGCTCCGTTGCACGTGGGCACTCGACTTGGCTGGACAGCGAGCCTAGTACTAAGGCCAAAGGCACGCTTCCCATGGCGTGAGAATGCCTCTCGCACGCCTCCTCTCAGGATCTACGCCTCCTGCATGGTCCCTTTGCCAGAGCCCGCAACGGTTATACTGGAGAGAGCACTCGTGCTACAGTGCGCGGGGCCAGGCTTCGTCACCAGACCGGCGAAGCTTCTAGGAACGGACGGTCCCATCCATGGCTTGTGGAAAGTGGTTGCCGCCATCTGCTCCAAAGCACCATCAACTGCTCCTGCTCGGCAGAGCATCGTGCTCGCGCTCGCTCTGGTCCAGCAGCTTGCGGCGTCGCGCCCGCCTGCTCAGCTGCTCGTGCTTTCGAGCGGCGCTCCGCAGGGCGTGGTGGTGGGCTTGGCACGAGTCGTGCGGCTCGAGCACGCGGCCCTGCAGACCATCTGCGTCCGCGCGACGTGCGCCGCCCGTGTCATGGGAATGGGAGACCTACGCATGGCAGCTGGCCGCGAGCAGGAGATGGCGTTCGGCACCGACGGCAAGCTACACGTGGCCCGGC
>Ga0210242_102237_pt1 | contig 11129 bp, 6 predicted proteins | sample ChrtobMeP5a_16mM_FD_155445 | JGI IMG/M metagenome (GOLD analysis project Ga0210242, IMG submission 155445) | Chrysochromulina tobin associated microbial communities from unialgal haptophyte culture, Seattle, Washington, United States - P5a_16mM | ecosystem: Host-associated > Algae > Haptophytes >... | reverse complement strand
CTCGCCCCCGCCGCCCCCCTCGCTGCCCCCCCCCCCGCCGCCGCCCCCGCCGCCGCCGCCCCCGCCGCCGCCGCCGCCTGCGCCGCCACCCTCGCCGCCGCCGCCATCGCAAACACCCACGGCACCGCCACCCTCGCCCCCACCACCCTAGCCCCCACTGCCCTCGCCGCCCTCACCGCCGCCCTTGCCGCCGCCATCGCCCTTGCCGGCCTCACGGCATCGTATACTGTACCTACCATATTATGTTCCCTACAGGTTCCCTAATTCCCTATTTACCATATATGTTCCCTATAACTTATTAATTCACAATGTACATATGTTGTTTCACTGCCGTACATGCGTATGGGTGCCTGGGGTGGCCCCCTAAGCCCTATGGTACACTCATGGAGTGTTTACAGCGCGAGTCATGGTATGGTAGCTGGTGCCCGCTCGCCCGCTCACTCACTGTACCTGACCATTTACGTTCACGATCGTGATGTAAGGACCATTTACATTACGATCGTTAAGGGCCGACAAAAAGGCCGAGCACAGACCATCGGAGTACGGCGGCGGTGCAAAGAGCACACGGCAGATCGATGAGCAGCTTCCTGCGGCCGCTGCGACACGCGTAGATGCGTCTAGCACGAGCGCTGCGTCTATGTATAGCAGCTCAACGTGACAGATCCGCGTGAGGCTCGCAAGGTCAGCTTCCTTGCGCAAGCATTGTCGCCGTCTTGGACTCAAGGGCACTGTCGTCGACGCAATGCATGTGCAGATCGATCAGGCAGCTTCTTGCGGCCGCTGCGACACACGTAGATGCGTCTAGCACGAGCGCTGCGTCTATGTATAGCTCCTCAACGTGACAGATCCGCGTGAGGCTCGCAAGGTCAGCTTCCTTGCTTGCGCAAGCATTGTTGTCGCCGTCTTGGACTCAAGAGCACTGTAGTCGACGCAATGCATGTGCAGATCGATCAGGCAGCTTCTTGCGGCCGCTGCGACACGCGTAGATGCGTCTAGCACGAGCGCTGCGTCTATGTATAGCTGCTCAACGTGACAGATCCGCGTGAGGCTCGCAAGGTCAGCTTCCTTGCGCAAGCATTGTTGTCGCCGTCTTGGACTCAAGGGCACTGTCGTCGACGCAATGCATGTGCAGATCGATCAGGCAGCTTCCTGCGGCCGCTGCGACACGCGTAGATGCGTCTAGCACGAGCGCTGCGTCTATGTATAGCTGCTCAACGTGACAGATCCGCGTGAGGCTCGCAAGGTCAGCTTCCTTGCTTGCGCAAGCATTGTTGTCGCCGTCTTGGACTCAAGGGCACTGTCGTCGACGCAATGCATGTGCAGATCGATCAGGCAACTTCTTGCGGCCGCTGCGACACGCGTAGATGCGTCTAGCACGAGCGCTGCGTCTATGTATAGCTGCTCAACGTGACAGATCCGCGTTAGGCTCGCAAGGTCAGCTTCCTTGCGCAAGCATTGTTGTCGCCGTCTTGGACTCAAGGGCACTGTCGTCGACGCAATGCATGTGCAGATCGATCAGGCAGCTTCTTGCGGCCGCTGCGACACGCGTAGATGCGTCTAGCACGAGCGCTGCGTCTATGTATAGCAGCTCAACGTGACAGATCCGCGTGAGGCTCGCAAGGTCAGCTTCCTTGCGCAAGCATTGTTGTCGCCGTCTTGGACACAAGGGCACTGTCGTCGACGCAATGCATGTGCAGATCGATCAGGCAGCTTCTTGCGGCCGCTGCGACACGCGTAGATGCGTCTAGCACGAGCGCTGCGTCTATGAATTTCTGGAAGATCGGGGAGGAGTGTTCCGGATCGCGCCCTTTCCTCTTTTGCGCCCGTCGCGGATCGATGTGCGCTCGTGCCGCCTCTCTGTCGTGCCGACTCTCGGCTCGGCGGGGCTCGGCGGGCCGCTTTGGGTCGGTGCCTCGACTCGCCCGCACAATCTTCCTCGCCATGATGGTGGGCTTCACCAGCGCACAGACCATTTGCACAAACACGTGCTCCTACGCCAACCAGGGCACATGCGACGATGGCGGCCCGGGCGCCGAGTTCACCGGAGCTTGCGACATCGGCACCGACTGCGACGACTGCGGACCTCGTCCAGACCGGTTGGCTACTTGTCCATTAACATGCGGCAATTGTTTATCGGGCGCAACGACGACAATCACACTTACAGGCTATCCGGCTGAGTACTACTACAAGACCAGCTACTATTTCACTTGCAGTGCTTGTTCAAGTGTTGCCAGTGGAGGGGAAATGTACATCTACCAAGCGTATACTGGCACTGGGCTTTCTGACTTAACCTGGAATGTCTACCTGTGGTTCGACTGCTCGATAGGGAGATGGACAAGGTCCGTCGTTCCCGCGGGTTACAGCCTTTGCCTCAATCAGTTTGCCTGTCCGGGCCCGTACCCCACGGGAGAGATTATTGATCTTGCCTGGAGTTCATGTCCGTACAGCGGTGCTCCATCCTGTCTCGCACCGCCCCCGCGGCCGCCCCCGCCCCCATCGCCACTGCCCCCGTCCCCGCGGCCGCCCCCGCCCCCACGGCCGCCCCCGCCCCCATCGCCACCGCCCCCAATGGCGGACCGGTTGACACTTTGCGCATCTGGGTGCGGCGCTTGTAATTATGGGCCTGTCACATTTACATCTGGTGGGACGCAGTGGGCCAATGAGTTCTACTACAAGACCGAATGGTCTAATACTTGCAGTCCTTGTTCAGGAGTTGCCAGTGGAGGACGGATGTACGTCTACCAAGCATATACTGGTACTGGGCTTTCTGCCTTACCCTGTAATGTCTACCTGGTGTTCGACTGCTCGATAGGGAGATGGACCCGGTCCGTCGTTCCAGCTGGTGACCGCGCGTGCCCCAATCAGTATGCCTGTATTGGCCCTTACCCCACGGGTACGATTATTGATCCAGCCTGGAGTTCATGCCCGTACAGTGGCGCTCCGTCCTGTCTCGCACCGCCCCCGCGGCCGCCCCCGCCGCCGCCGCCGGCACAGACCTTCTGCCTTAACACGTGCAACTACGCCTCCAACGGCGATTGCGACGATGGCGGACCCGGCGCCGAATACAGCAGTTGCGGGTTCGGCACCGACTGCTCCGACTGCGGCCCTCGTCCTAAGCAGTTGCCACGTTGTTATGTTTCATGCGGCGATTGTGCGTATGGGCCTCTCACATTTACATATGGGACCCCGAATCAGTGGGCCAATGAGTACTACTACAAGACCCAATGGTATTCTACTTGCAATGATTGTTCAGGAGGACAGATGTACATCTACCAAGCCTATTCTGGTACTGGGCTTTCTGACCCCGCTACCAATAGATACCTGTGGTTCGACTGCTCGGAAGGGAGATGGACCCGGTCCGTCGTTCCCGCTGGTTACAGCAGTTGCTCCGAACAGACTGCCTGCTCTGGCCCTTACCCCCCGGGAATCACTATCACTGGCGATTTGCCTGTGTGGAGTTCATGCCCGACCACTGGCGCTCCAAGCTGCGCTGCGTCGCCCCCGCCCCCGTCACCGCCCCCGCCCCCGTCACCGCCGTCGCAGTCGTCGCAGTGCGCGCCCAACATGTACTCGTGCTCAGGAAGTACTGGCTTCAACCCTGGTAGCTCGATACAAGTGGGCGGGGTGCCCTACTACTGCTGTGGAGCGTCAGGAGGAGGAAGATATTGCCGGACCTCCTCGGACTGCCCATCGACGCACAACCACATTCCGCACAGCCACATTCCGCACAGCCACTCCCCGCCCCACCCCCCCTCTCCGCAGCACAGCCACTCCCCGACGTCCTTCGTCTCCCCCCCGCCGCCGTCGCCGCCGCCGCCCCCGCCCCCGTCGCCGCCCCCGCCTCCAAGCTCCACCTCCAGCCCCCTAGGGCTGTCCGTCGGAGGTCCGTCGGACAACTCGACGATCATCGGCGTGAGCGTCGTTTGTGTCATTCTCGCCCTCGGCCTCCTGGCCGGCCTCGGCGTGCTGGTGTGGAAACGCCGCCGGGGTGGTGGTGGTCGTCTCCTGGGGGATGTCCAGATGCGGGAAGTGACTGCCATCCGTCTGCCATAAGACAAGAGGAGTGAGATGAGAGCCAGCGGCACACGCGACCGCTCGCCATCTGAATGCAGCTCGCATGGCAGGGGTGTTTGGGGTCGATGGCAAACCCGTAGACGATAAATTCTGAGGGACGATCGAGGGGTAGGGGTCACACGGGGGAGCACTCAGCTGCGAGCGCGAGGGGAGCGACGGCAAACCGAAAAGGGTTAGGGGGCACAAGGGGAGCGCTCAGCTGCGAGCGCGAGAGGAGCGACGGCAAACTGAAAAGGGTTAGGGGGCACAAGGGGGCACATGGGGAGTGCTCAGCTGCGAGCGAGGGGAGCGACGGCAAACCGAAAAGGGCTAGGGGGCACATGATGTGGTGTGCAAATCCAGCAGTGGCTGCCAACGCCACTTTGGATTCGGAACGGATGAATGCGTCGCAGAGGCCCGAACAAACCTCTCGGTCGCGCGTGTGTGCTAACTGCACAAGTAGCGAAACAGTTACGCTCAGCAACACGAAGCAAGCAAGCAAAACGCGCTTGTCTAGACACTTGTGTTCGTTTCGCTCTAAGTAGCTTGCTTACAGCAACACCCACGTTCACGTTCCGACCATCGACTCGACTAAACCCGCATAGACCCCCACGAACGTGATGACGCTCCTGAGAACATCCAGGTCGCCGACAATCAGTTACACCAGCAACCCATCACGTTCACAATTCACAATAGATCCCACCAAACGCGATGGCTCCTCAACCTCCACTCCGTGGCGTGGACACCACCAGATCATGTTTACGTCTCGCTCACTTGCTGGCGCGCTCGGCACGGCGCTGAGCAAAAGGGCCGTGGTGGTGCATGACGTACGTCACATTGTCGCCGATGACGTCGTACTTCGGGGGCGACTGTGAACCATCCGTGATCACAAACTGCCAGCTCAGGTGTGTGGCATTGTGCACGAGCATACGCCCGTACCCATACTCATTCAGCCGGAGAGCGACGCGCTCGGGGGGCTGCCGCGTGAACGGCTCGTGGTCCTCCTGGTTGCCCGCCGAGCCGACGACGATGTACGTGGTGGCGGGCATGTCGGTGGTGCTCTGCGTCGTCACGCCCGAGAGCCACGGATCCTTGAGGTTCTCCTTGGGCGCCACGTCGAACACTGCGGAGCCGTGGGGTCGACGAGGGTCACTTGTTGGCACCACGCAAGGCAGGGGCGGCGGCAGGGGCGGCGGCAGGGGCGGCGGCATGGGCGGCGGCATGGGCGGCGGCATGGGCAGCGGGGTGCCACGCAAGGCAAGGGCGGTTGTGGCGATCAGGGCGCCGTGGTGAGCACGTGCATGCAGGGCGGTTGTGGCGATCAGGGCGCGCGTTCGAGACGTCGTCAACCTACTGCGCTCGTAGTTGTGCTCGTGTCCGACGATGAGGAATTCGACTCCATACTTGTAGAGAAGGGGCTCGAGTCCCAGGCGCACCTCGGTGGCACCGCCGTCGCAGTCGCCGTCGCACGAGCAGTAGCACGGGCGGTGGCCGTGCACGATGATCCAGGGCGCGAGCGTCCGGTTGGCGTTCGCAGCCTCCAAGTCCGCCTCGAGCCACGCGAGCATCCGCGGCACCAGCGTGGGATGGTCGGAGAAGACCTCAGTCGAGATCGTGACGAAATGCACCAGGCCGTAGTTCCACGAGAACCACCAGTTGTTGGGCGACGAGGGCGAGGCGCCAGTGGCGATGGTGCCCGTGTTGCTCGGCTGCGAGCGGAAGAATTCGGTCACGTGCGCGAAGTTGAAGCCCGCCTCGTGGTTTCCGTGCGAGATCATGTAGGGCACGTACGCGGAGAAGTTTTGGAGGTCGTTCATGAAGAGGCGGCCCGTCTGGCCGCCGTTGGAGTCATAATCGTCTGCGGAGGCGAGAGTCGGCCCGAGGCGAGGGCGCCGTGGTGAGCACTTGCATGCAGGGAGAGTCGGCCCGAGGCGAGGGCGCCGTGGTGAGCACTTGCATGCAGAGAGTCGGCCCGAGGCGAGGGCGCCGTAGTGAGCACTTGCATGCAGGGAGAGTCGGCCCGAGGCGAGGGCGCCGTGGTGAGCACTTGCATGCAGGAAGAGTCGGCCCGAGGCGAGGGCGCCGTGGTGAGCACTTGCATGCAGGGAGAGTCGGCCCGAGGCGAGGGCGCCGTAGTGAGCACGTGCATGCAGGGAGAGTCGGCCCGAGGCGAGGGCGCCGTAGTGAGCACGTGCATGCAGGGAGAGTCGGCCCGAGGCGAGGGCGCCGTGGTGAGCACTTGCATGCAGGGAGAGTCGGCCGAGGCGAGGGCGGAGGGCGTGTGAGTGCGGGCGGCGGAGGGTGGGGCGAGCAGCACGCAGCACAAGGCTGGAGGCAGCTGGCAGGTCCGAACGGCCAGATTGGAATCGCGCACATGCGAAGTCGCCCACGTGGAGCACCATATCGATGTAAGGGCGCGGCAGCCCCGGAGGGCCGTCCCTCACGTCCCTGGTGACGTACGGCATGATCGTGGACGAACCGGTGGGAACTTTGTGGCCGAGGTCCCCATAGATCACGAACTGGTGGGGCAGCTGCGCCGTGAGCGTGCTCGCGTCCGGGGCGGTGCGGAACGAGAGCAGTGCCGAGCTCGCGTCGCCACTCACGACTTGATATGAGTACTCGGTGGAGGCCGCGAGGCCGCGCAGCGCTGCGACCGGGCGAGGGCAGGTCAGATGCCAGGGTAGAGGGCTGCGCGTCGTGTACGCACGTGCGGGAGCTGGCGCGTGTGCATGGCGCGTGTGTATGTGGATGAGCGTTGCAATCAGTGCATACGGATGAGCGTTGCAATCAGTGGGATGAGCGTTGCAATCAGTGGTCGAGTCGTACTTGCATTCCAATTCTCCTGAGACAGCTGACCCGAGCCGAGGTTGAAGGGCGTGCAGTCAGCCACGGCCGAGCGCGAGAGCGCGCCGCCCTTGAAGCCATAGTGGACGGCCACCGCCTTCCCCCGCGAGCATAGTGTGGAGGCGCCGCCGCCCACGGCCGCCGCCCACTGCACAGCCATCGTGTCGGGGGTGTAGCCGAGGGCAATGTGGAGCTGCTCGGGCACGTCATCGCTGTCGCTGAGGCACGAGGGCTTGAGGCACAGCGCCATCTGCTGCGCCACGAGTGCGCCTGTCGGATAAGAGACCACGTCCGCAAGCAGACTGCCGGTCGAGACGGCTCTGGCGCCTTCGTCTCCACGAGCGCCGTACAATGCGACCCGACCGTCCTTGTCGCCCCACAACATGACATCAGCCGGGCATGAAACCACGCAGCTCTCGTGCACCGTCGTATATTTGCCCGCAGGTGGCTCCTTGCCGTCGACGGTACCGACGTCGCCGAGTGACACGTAGCCCGCCCGCGCTGCTGGTCGCCATAGCGTGAATGGCGAAGACGCGCTGGCGGTGTAGAGCTTGGTCCAGCCGATGGGCGCCGCGAGAAGGCCCTCGGATGCGTTGAGCTCACGGACGGCCAGTGGCGGGCCGTAGGGAACTTCCCAGTTGGAGAATGTGCCAGCGTCCCCGTAGCCAACTTGCGCGTAGTCTCCGAGTGCAAGGAAATCAGCGGGCGGCGCAGTGGACCACACGGTCACGTCATGGGCTGAGCCCGAGCCGTGGTCGGCCCACAGATTCTTAACGGCGCTATTCTGAATGACCAGCTTAGATGTGACGAGCGCGAGCATGAAGATCGCCATGTTGACAAAGCCGATCGCGATGAGCCGACGGCCGACGGAGTCCCCGATATTTGAAGTTTCGTTCAACAAGATTTTCACGTTCACGTTCACGTTAATTTGCCGTCTCGGCAAGACGTGCAGCCACAGGTCCCGTGGAGACACAACGTGGGGGGCGCATAACAACAAGATTTTCAATTTATGGCGCCTTGTCCCCCGACACATGCCGACAATGCTCTAAGACGCTGTCCTTCTCTATGACTCCTACTCTCATACTTTATACACCGGAGCGACCGGCACGGCTGCAGTTGAGACACTGTCAGCGTGTGTCAACGGTATGGCAAGGCCGCCCTGGCCGACTGGATGTGCGGTGCGAGTGCGGTGCGAGTGCAGACTCGATGCCATCACATCCTCCTTTGAACAGTACAGTGGCTCGATCAGATCCAACTCCGCCCCTGGGGGCCAAGAGGTACGCGCGGCGAGTGCACCCACAGCACATACCCGCTCGTCTGCTCGTTGTGGTAGGGCGCGCGAGGCACGCGGCGCCGGAGCAGCAGCAGGAGCAGCGCCGCGCCCATCACAGCGCCGATCACATTCGCGGAGGCCGCACCGAAGGTCTTGCTGGCCATCAGGTCGAAGCCGTCAGCGGCAGCGGGAGGGGACGAGGCGTCAGCGTCAGCGACGGAGGCGTCGGTCAACGCCGTAAGCGCATGGGCGAGCGCGAGCGGCGCGAGCGGCGTGTCGACAGCTCGGCGAGGCTGCCACTTGCAAACGAAGTCGCCACTCAGCGAGCGCTCGACCACAAAGATGAGACTGCCGTCTCTGAGCTGCGCGGCACGCGGGAGGCGCGAATGATTTGAGCCCACGAACTGGCGCAAGCGATCGTCGTCTTGCATGCGCAGGCGAAATCCGAGCGCGTCGGCTGGGATGTGCTCTGGAGCCGCTCCAACGAAATCCAGCTCGAATCTCGTCAGCTCGAGCGCAGCTTCGAGCTCAGGAGGCAGGCGGGGCACGGCAGCGCCACTCGCGATGGCGGTGCCACTCGCGAGAGCGGTGGCAGTGGTGACCTTGAGGAAAGTCCCCTGTTGGGACGAGTAATCTCGGATGATGACTTTCGGGTGGGCGGCGGTGCCAACGTCAGCGGCAGGAAGGCCTAGCGGCCTCTCCTCGTCCTTGCCGCTGCTGTGTCTTAGCCTCCAGAGCGTCGTGTTAATCAGATTCTCGAGCTCCGGTACGAGCGCCTCCTCGAGATCAGTGAAGTTGACGTCGTGGAACACATGTGTCCAGTTGCCAAACTGCTTGTCGAGCGCGTCGCGCGCCTTGTCAAGCGCGTCGCGCGCCTTGTCGAGCGCGTCGCGAGCCTGGTTCAACAATTCGTTCTCGAGCCGCGCTTCCCATGACGGCATCATCGGAGGCATCAGAGGAGCTGGCGGAGGCGGAGGAGGCGGAGGAGGCGGCGGCGGAGGAGGATGAGCCGGCAAAGTCGACGAGTCTTGTAGGAACGAGCGCGAGAGCGGGCTCACGAGGAGCGCAATCACGAGAACCGTCCGCATGAACCAAAAACCCGCATCAGCAGATTCGTCAATGTTTTCGCGTGGCCGACCGTGGGAACGTGAATGAGTGACTTTTTTACAACTCTCACTTGAGCACTTGAGCACTTGAGCACCTGCTTGCGGGGAGCGTGATAAAACACGTTGTGCGAGATGTGTTGTGCAGGATGCTGCGCCTAGAAAGCATACTACGCGTAAACCACCTACCACGAGGCATGACAGAGGACGACAAACTGTGCGGAAGAGGGGGCGCTCTCGCCCTGGCTCTCTGGTTTCGTGCTTCGTCCGTGATTGCAACCGTTTCAATCTTGGCAATCGATGAATCTGGCTTCGTCCGACTCCGTCCGCGTTGAGCCTCTCAAGCATCATAGCGCGGGTCTTTGGCGGCGGGCCAATTCTTGTTCGCACTGCCGCCTGGGAAGGGATTGCCGCGCCACTTGTAGTCGAGCTGGAGAGATTCCCTCGAGGGAGTGAGCTGGTGGAAATGAGCCACGTGCGCAGGCATCGGGCGCGCCTCCTTACGCCGTGCAGCGAGCATGGGCGACGAGCCGAAGGCCGCCTCGCCCAGCCTTGCTTGCTCCTGCGCCCATGCTTGCTTCAGCTGCCATGCATCAGGGGGAGTCGTGGGCGGCGGACGAGGCGGCGGCGAGGGAGGCCAGCTGTAGCGCGCGCGTGACTCGGTGCAAGGTTGGTATCGCGCGGATGGCGTAGGGGATGGCGGGGATGGTAGAAGCGGCGGAGGTGGTGGCACCTCCGCACGCATCTCAGCACCGAGCTCGCATCTCCCCATCGAGCTCCGCATCTCGGCACGCATCTCGGCACGCATCTCGGAGCATTCGGAGCCCCGAGCCGAGCTGTGCTGCTCTCGGGCCCTCGGGCTGCTAGCGGTACGAGGCGTGCTGGTGGGACGAGGCGTGCTGGTGGGACGAGGCGTGCTGGTGGGACGAGGCGTGCTGGTGGGACGAGGCGTGCTGGTGGGACGAGGCGTGCTGGTGGGGCGAGGCGTGCTGGCGACGGCGCGAGTGCAAGCCATAGTCGCTTCCGCCCTCTCTGAGCTTGCGAGCGTCGAGCCTTGATGGGCAGCTATGGAGGCTGTGGAGGAGGACGAGGCAAGCCACGGGTTTGCGCGGTGAATGCTTCCACTGGCTGGCGCCGAAGGCACGGTTTGCACGGCATGCTCAGCAGGGCTCTCCGAAGACGCCGGCGAGGTCTGCTTGGGTCGCCACTTGGGTCGTCCCTCAGCGTCATCCGGTTCCGGAGTGAGCCCGCTCACGCGTTGCTTGGGTCGCCACTTGCCGTCCTGCCAAAGGTCCATAGTCGCCGGCATTTCGAAAGGTCGGCCATGCACCCAAGCGAGTCGACCGACGCGAGTTGACCCACGCGAGTTGACCCACGCACGTCCCACGCAAGGTGGCCGTGCCACTGCATAATCATGAGGAGTGCCTCCAGGCGGCATGACGCCACGGTACCGAATGTTGCGGCTCAGGGCACCGAGCGCATACTCGGGATGCGTCCAGCGCAAGCGCTCGTACTCATGCGAACGGTGGCTTTCTTGGAGAGCCGTGGCTGCAATTTCTACAGACCCCATTCCTTGCGCGAACACGAAACCAAATCCAAGTTCTTCATGGCTGGCATGCATCGATGAAACGGCAACGAAATTCAAACACGACATGACTTGCAACCCTCTAGTCATCATTCTACCTCCTACATGTACACAGGTGGTCAGGTGCTAGCTAATGTGTTAAAACCCTTTTTGGGTTTTTTATGGTCCTAGAGACCTTTCTCAGATCGCCGCGAGTCCACCCCTTCTACAACCCGACTCTCGCAGAATGGCGGTCACCATCACGAATGACCAGACAGACGAGCATCTCCTT
>Ga0210242_102236_pt1 | contig 11136 bp, 11 predicted proteins | sample ChrtobMeP5a_16mM_FD_155445 | JGI IMG/M metagenome (GOLD analysis project Ga0210242, IMG submission 155445) | Chrysochromulina tobin associated microbial communities from unialgal haptophyte culture, Seattle, Washington, United States - P5a_16mM | ecosystem: Host-associated > Algae > Haptophytes >... | reverse complement strand
CCTCGCCGCCGCCGCCCTCGCCTCCTCCGCCCTCGTTGCCGGCACCCTCGCCGCCGACCTCGCCGCCGCCCAGGCCGCGCCCGCCGTCGTCACCGCCGCCGCCCTCGCCGCCGCCGCCCTCGCCGCCGCCGCCGCCGCCGCTGCCGCCCTCGACACCATCACTGCCACCGCCACCCCCATCGCCACCCGCTCCACCGCCACCGTCGCCACCGCCATCGCCATCGCCGTCGCCTCTCCCGCCGCCGCCCTCGCCGCCAACGTCGCCACCGCCACCTCCATCTCCGCCATATCCATCTCCGCCATCGCCCCCTCCATCTCCGCCACCTCCTTCGCCTCCAACTCTGCCACCTCCACCTAGCACGCCGCAATCGCCCCCGCCGCCAAGCCCGCCGCCAGCGCCGACTCTACTGATGCGCCGTCGTCGCCAACATTCGATTTTAGTTACGGACGTTCTCATTCAGATCTCCCTCATATTGAATTGTCCATGCACGGACCTATCAAACTAAGACTAACGGACTTACACAACTAGACCACTTAACTTCCGACGCACCACGCCGCATCACGCGACTGGTGTACCTCTATGGACCGAACAAGCCCAAAGAAACCTGGAAGCCCAACACCTAATCCTCAACACCTAATCCTGCGTGCCCTATACCATAGATTCCGAGTAGGCGGCCGAGTACACATGCTCGCTTCCGCGTCGGCGTCAGCCTGGCATGCGATGGAGGTCGGTCAGTTCGCCATCGCAGCGCCGCTTGACAGCCCTGACGCTCGCACGCAGTACATTGGCATCGGCACCTCCGGCTGCCGTTCCTGGAGCGTTGCCTCCGTGGCCTCGAAAGATCTTTCGAATAAGCGACGGCTTCTGATCTCGAGGATCATACCTGCGGCGCAGGAGCGCATGGACTGTTGTCACGGCACCTCAACACACGTTGCAGCGATGACCACGCTGGTGCAGCGCTTCCAAGGGTGAGGTGCTCGGCCACGAGCCGACGGACATGGCTGACGGACCACGGACATGGCTGATGCGCATACTGAGCGATGCATGGGTGCCGCGGGTTCTCGTCGCGAACAGCACCGATGTCGGTGGAGTGCGGTCTGCAGGGCAGTGCGAGGCGCGACAGCGGAGGCGCGACAGCGGAGGCGTGCGCTCCAGCGCGAAGTTTACGCTGCCCCCTCAAACCTTAAGAGCTTGGGGACCGTAAAATGGTAAATTCAATCGTGAAGTTTGTGAAGTCAAGCGTGACATTTGCGACATAAGGTACATGTACATGGACGCTGCGGACTTTTTCGCGCAGAAGGAACTTTCGTCCCTCACAAACGGACTGAATCGTCGCCTCTCTGCCGTCATCTCCTCGGCCGTCGCTTGCACGTCGGCCGCGCTCGGCGCCGGACTGAATCGTCGCCTCTCTGCCGTCATCTCCTCGGCCGTCGCTTGCACGTCGGCCACGCTCGGCGCCGCTTGCGAGATGGCGTCGCTCCCCTTCGATGGCGTCGCACCGGAGACGGGCCGTGGCGGCTTCGGCCAAGCTAAGTACCGGGCGTATCTCGCAAACCTCGCCACCAAAAAGTCTTTCGAGAAGCTCTTGCGAGAGCGGGCAGAAGCCGCGTCCGGCCGCTCCGAGCGAGAGGCGCGTGAGCGTGGGTTTCAAATCTATTTGCAAGGTGCCAACAGCAACAGCGCCATCAGCGGCGCCAACAGCACTGGTCCGAACCGGCGACGGAGCCTTGCACCCGCGCTGCAATCTGCTCCCAGTGCACACGTTGTATCACCGGCAGAGGTGCCGCACAGGACAACACGTCGAAAGTGGGAAATCGGACCAGTGCTGTTGAAAATCACGGAGGATGGTGAGGCCAAAGGTGAACTGCTGCATCTCGACCACCTTTGCAACAGACCACCAAAGATTCGATGACACACACGTGTTGGACACCCTCACTGGTTTCAAAACATGGCATGCGATCGCTACGTATGGAGAGCATCACATCCCAGATCCTTGGAAGTTCGTCCAGATAGAATTTACCGCATTGTTGATTGAAGGTACTTAGAAGGTACGTGCGGGGTGTTGACCTGTGTGGTCGCTTTGCCGTATTCTGTGACAACAGTACATCCGACTCCGCGGCGGGCGGATCTGCAACGTGCAAGGCTGAAGGCTCCCTGAATGAGCGTCCTAGCCTTGGTCTTAGCGGGCGTCGAACCGTCCGTCCATAGCGAGTGAGGCCTCGGGGCTTGTGGGTGTATGTCTGGCCGAGAGGGCCCTGAAACGAACGAAAGGATAGAGGCCCTCGTGCTTGTGGTCCGGTTTGTGCTGGACTGCGTTTTGTGTTGTGATTTCGCGTTGTGTTGAACAGCAGCAGGTCGTTGGCCGTCCAAGCCTCCGTTCGCGTCGCCTCCGCCGTCGCAATGTCTCTGAGCGTCCAAGTCGCATCGCCACGGCTGCCCTCTGCAGTACGCGATCACTGATGACCACTTGATGATCACTGATGACCACTTGATGACCACCAATTGCCACATTTCTTGACGAGTACAGCGTGGCGCATTTGTACAAGCGTGCCACTTGATGACCACTGAAATGTCCTCATCATCCGCAGGTACGCCGACGGCCAGCCACTGCGGGTGGCTCCTCCAAGAGCCTCCAACCGCCACTCGTGCAGACGCAGCCCCTCATGCTTGTCTCGATCCCTTCGGACAAGTTGGCCACCCGACAGCTGATGCGCAAAGCGGACGCACACTCCAAGATGCTCGTGCATCACCACGATGCGGGCCAGATGCTGCACCAGCACCATAATTTGCTGGGCGCGTTGACAGCCATGAACAGCGCGATTCAGCTGCAGCCGCAAAGCCCGGCCCTGTTTAAGGATCGCGGCCTGCTGTACCGCCAACTCGGCCGATGGGCGGACGCGATCGCCGACTACAATCAGGCGCGCATCCTCGAAGAGCGAGCGCTGAAGCGCGCCCTCGCCGCGCGTCCTCGCTCGGCCGGCGGGCGGCTGCCGCCGGGCATGCTCGCACGGGCTCCGTCGAACCCGAAGGTCATCGACGAGGCGGCCGCTTCGGGCGCTGCCGTCGCCGCGCCGAGCGAGGAGCGACTCGAGAAGGAAGAGAAGGAAGAGGAGGAGGTGCTGCCGCCATCGGAGCCGCCGCCGCCGCCGCCGCCGCCGCAGCCGCCGCAGCTGCCGCAGCCGCAGCAGCCGCAGCAGCCGCAGCAGCCGCAGCAGCCGGGACGAGCCGACCGAGCGACACCTCTGGAAGTGGCGCTCGACCAGCCTCCACCGCCGCCGCCGCCCAACACTTTCGCGCCGAGCGGCGCCACGCCTGCGATGGCGAGGGTTCAGTCGCCGAGATGGCGAGAGTCTCTGGCGGACCCACCGGCCGAGGCGTGGGGAATGGCGCGCGAGCCGGCGGCGGCGGCGGCCGTGCTGGCGGCAGGCGAGTCGAAGCTGGGTCGGCTGAGCGCGCGCGATTTCGAGGAGCTGCTGACAGCCGCGTCGGCGCCACCGGCTGAGCGCGCTGAGGACGAGACCGCCGTGCTCGCTCACGCTATGCGCTGCGTGCCGGTGCTCGCGTCACTCCCCGATGAGGAGCGCGCACGCCTGTGCGCGACCGCGACGTACGAGCAGTATGAGGAGCATCAGCATGTCGCGAGCTTCGGCGGTGATGGTGGACCCACGGACCGGGCCCATGCGGTCGAGCCGTACCTACCTCCACTCGGGCCCACACGCGGCCTGTGCATACTCCTCTTTGGTGAGCTGCTCGTCTCCCGCGACCACGGCGCGAGTAACGCCGGCGCTGGCAGCGGCACGGGCGGCGGCGCGGGCAGCGGCGTGGGCGGCGGCTCGGGCGGCGCTGCGCCGGTCCAGCTTCTCATGCCGGGCGACCACTTTGGCGAGAACGCGCTGCTGCACAAGGCCTTCCAGTACTGCACGGTGCGCGCGACCGAGCGCTCGGGCGTGCTCTGCTTCTCGGAGGCTGAGTTCCGTCAGACGCTCCGGAGATCGAAGCTCGAGAAGGAGGCGGAGAAGGCGATCTTCGTAGCGTCTGTCCCTATGTTCGCCAAGCTGCCCTGGGAGAGGCTGCTCAAGATGAACCATCTGCTCCAGCCGCGCGAGTTCCCACGCGGCGCCGTACTGCTGGCGCAGGGAGACACGCCCCCCGGCCTCTTTGTGGTGCAAGACGGCCGGTTGGTCGTGTTGCGCGAGATGCAGTACGTCGAGGGCGGCCGCCAGCGTACGCGCCGCATGCACTTGGAGACCCTCATGCCGCGCGACACGTACGGCGGCGACGCGATGCTGCACGGTCTGTTGCGCTCGCGCACGACCCTCATGGCCGAGACAGACGTCACGGTGCTCTTCATGTCGCGTACCGACTTCGCGCCTTCGCTCCTGACCGAGGAGGCGCTGCGCATGCTCAAGCTCAACGCGAAGCTCTACCGACCCGACGACGAGCTGCTGCTCCAGCGCCACTACCACGAGCTCGAGTGGGATCGCGCGAAGCGCCACTTTGTCAAGGAGGTACTCTCCGAGGCGCGCGACAAGCGCAAGCTCAAGGCGTTGCTCTCGGGCAACCCCGCGACCATGAAGCGAGGCGAGTGGTGAGCTGGTGCCGTGGTGCAACCGGAGATCCGGATTGGCAGCGTGTCTCGCTGCCTCCTAGAAGCCCTACGCTCCATGACGTCCTTTACCCCTTTCGCCTTTGCGCGCTTGTGCTCGGACCGTCCTCGGTGGAGAAACGCGAACGCCCGGAACGGCGGCGGGCGGGCGGGGAACAACCACCTCGCGGCGCTCGTAGAGCGTCAACCCATAGCGGTAGCGTGGTTTCTTTTACAACATACACGATACACAAGAGTACCACATTCCCGCGTACAAAGAGCGACTCCATATCGTAAGCGCACCGGGCCAACGTCGACAATCGTTGGCGGCCGGGCACGGGCGGCGACGCAGCATTCCCACATCCGCTCGAATTTGGAGCTCGACTTGCCGGTTTCTCGGACGCTCCCATCCCTATATAAGGGAGTCTGGCGACCTTAATATAGGGAAAACGAAGGCAAGGGCGCCGTCGGCAAGAACCCGCCAAATATCTTGCCACCGGCTTTCGTTTATCACAAATGTCGACCCTGTTCGCGACGCCAGGGGCGGGCGGTTTCAATCGCCGTGGTGCGCACCCGGATGGCGGCCACTACTACGGCGGCTGTGAGACAGCTTTGTGTGAGCTCGTCCGGGTATCGTCCGGGGTGGCGATATGGTGCTGCGCGAGGTCATGTACCACGACGATGCATCTGGGAAATGTGTGCTCGCACCAATCCTCGTCGTGGAGCATCGCGCCCGAGATACGAGGGATAGGATCGGCGTGCGGGGCCGGTTTCTGCTCAATGGTGCGATGAATGCATCTCGCCCGAATCCCCGTTCCGCGCGGGCTGACCCTCCATAACTGATAATGGCATGAGTGCTGTCGTCGTGCGCAGGAAAATGGTTGCAGGAGTACAATCGGTGGCTGCCGCGGAAGAAGGTTCCTTCGTACCTCGTGGAGAACGAGTGGATCTATGTCATTGACGAGCGGTGGGACACGCAAGAGATCCCCCTGCAAGACGTGCGCGGCTCGCTCTTCGCGCAGCCCCTGCTCCTCGATGCGGATGGCGAGCTGGCAATGCCACGGCCACCTGCAGGCACCGTCGTACTCGCCGGCACACTCCGTGTCATCCTGGGCAAGCTCGAGTTCGTGCCCGTTCAAACCGTCCCGGAACCTCGGCTGGTTGTCGGCGGGGCGGTGCGAGCAGGTGCGCCCGCCGCTGCCGCGCGCCGATGCCACTGGCCCGAAGCGCGTGCGCCCGCCGCCGCGCTCATCCGGGGCGACGCCACCGCAATATATTCCTGCCGAACACCAGCGCTAATAGGAACGGTGGCCTCGCGTAGCCCTCGCGCCTCGGCACGCACACCTGGCTGCGATCGCTACGGCAAACCTAGCTGATGCGTGCGCGCTTGGCACAGCCCCCGACCGCACGCGCGCGTGCCCTCCGTCAGGTTTCCAACAGCTTGCCGTGCAACCTGCGAATTGCTTCGGCACCAACGCGGCGTCGGGGCCCAATATGGCATCCAAGGATGGCCCCCGGATGCTCACACGGCCCGGCAAGACGGTACCGATCGGTGCTGAGACCGACCTCGGCTGGGTCGAGGGGGCCGTTGAGATTAGCGCACCCGCCGGCGCCATCGTGATTGTGTTAGAGGCGACGGCGGACGGGTTGCGCTGTCTGCGCACCATACCAGCGCCCCTTCACCAAGGCACAGGAGAGGATCATCCCTCATATGGCGGGCGTCCGAATGAGCTGGTGCTCACAGACGAGGAGGTGCTGGTGCCCCTCGAGCAGGTGCGCAGCACAGCCCTGCTTGTGACGCGAGCCCTGATCCCGTGGCTCAAGGGGTTCACGGACGGGCGATCGCTCTACTGGTTCGAGCGCCGTCGGTCGGTCGGCCAGGAGCGGCAATACCGCCCGCCGCCTGACGCCGTGCTGGATGGTCTGCTCGAGCGCTGGGCTGAATCTGGTGAGCATGACCCACCCCCGCGGCGCGCGCGCTGTTCGGCGCTCACCTATGACCTCGCCCGCGTCGGGGCCCGCGATTTACCCGTGTTCGCAGGCGATGGTATGCTGTTGCAGGAGACGCAGCTGCTGCTGCGGGCGCGCGTAATCCAGGATCTGAACACCCTCAACGGCTCGGGGGTCGTGCACGAGGTGACCTGGACGCTCTGCGACCCTCGCCACTTCTTGCGCCTTCCGCTGGTCATGGCGCGAAAACGATGGCGCGAGGACGCAAATGGCCGTGATCGCCGGCTCATCATCGATGTTCCGCTGCATAGCATGGCCGAGTTGCAGGAGGTCCTCGGAGTCTGGAACAATGCCATGGCCTGGCGAAAGCCAGAGCCGCCCCGCACGGCAGCTGGGAAGCGCCGCATGCGACGCACGGGCGACGTCGAGTACTACATGCTCACGGATGGCGCAGAAGACGGCGTGAAAGCAAAACGGCCGCTGCTGTCGTACCACCTCGAGGAGCGTTTGCTCGTCATACGTTTGCCGGTGGCGCGCCTTCTCAGCTCGCGCGAGTGGTGCGGGGGTAGCCAGCTGCCCCCGCGCCCGAAAGGGCACAGCTGGTGCCTCATATCCGGTGCATTCGTGGCGGACGCAGTAGTGCCTCAAAAGGACAAGGTGGATGCGCATCTGTGCATCCCGTATGGTGCATGACGCGGCGGGATCGGGGGTGTGTGGTGAACACATGTAGTGTGGTCGGTGAGGTAGTGAGTTCAGAATTGTGTCGCACATGATCGGAGTACAGACTTCATCGTACACGTCGAAAACACTCGCGCACTCCGACACCCGGGCCAACGGGACGCATTTCATTGGTGACACCGCCCTACTCCGCCGGCGCCCGCGGCGGCGCGTATGCGGGGCGACCGCGCGGTGCGCGGCGGCTCGCGGTCGCACCACGACAACGCCCAATGTGCGCAAGGGCGTCATCGTACATCGACGCACCGCTAAGAGACGCGGATGTTGCTGAAATCGGGCTGATCGCCGCGGCTGCGTCTCGACCGTGGCTGAAGCCGCGAGTCAGCGACGTCGTCCGAACCCTCCACCGTCACGGTTGGCTCCTTCGGCTTCCTCACCCCCTGTGCGGCGGTGGCATCGCCCGAAGAACCCGCGCCGTTGGAGGTGCCCCCGGTCTTACCGGTCTTATCGGCGTCCTCGGCATCAGTTGCCACGCGGATGCGCTTCTTGACCTCCGTGGTCAGGGACGTGATCTCTTGCTTCGTGGCCTTGAAACCTGCGGCCACCAGCGCGTCGATGGCCTGGTCGACCGTTAAAGCGGTGGTGCGAGTTTCAAGCATGGGTGCCCGAGTATTTATCCCGAGCTCCTTTGTCCTGGGCGGCTCATTAGCTCTCTTCAGTCTCTCAGCCGCCATCTTCTCCCGGTGGATGATAACGCTTACCGGGAAGCAAACTTCGGCGATCGTCCTCGTATCGGATCGGCTTGCAGGCTCGTTGTCGTGCATGCACAATAAGTGGCTCTTGATCTCGTCGTACAGCTTCTTAGGCGCTGCGTTCCTGATCGCTTTCTCGCAATTAGAGCACTTCCACCAATCTCCCTTGACGTTTTGATGCTCGTCGAAGAAATCAATATAGGCACTGGCACGCTCCTTTCCACCCTTGTCTTTTTCCACTTTCGGCGCTGCCGCCGGCAGTTGCGCTTCCGCATCATTTGGGTTGCCACCCTGGTAAAAATCCCCACCGGGCACGATCGCGACGGCGTAGGCCTTCGCCTTCGGCATCGAATGCCGACGACGACGCGCTCCGTCGCCAAGATTTCCGCTCAATACAGCGGATGTGAGACAAGACAAGTAATCATTTTGCCTCTTGGACATGCCCCGTCGCGTGGCGTCGGGCAGCTATACTTGGACGCGACCCCCAATCCAAGTACCAATAAAATATGTTACCGGTGTCTTAACGCTCACCCGACTACATGTTGACCCTGGGCTTTCTTGTAACGAAACCCGACTGACCTTTTTAAGAAGACGGGTTCCCAACCCCCAAGGAACTGGGGTCCACCCCCAAGGAACTGGGGTCCGGACCCCAGTTCCTTGGGGACGGGGCCCCAGCGAGTTAGGGTCTGTCACCCTAATACGTTCTGGGCTGAACCCAATACGTTAGGGTCAGAACCCCATTACGTTAGGGTGCTGGGGGCCACTGGGGTCCGAAACCCCATTGGGCTGGGGCACGACCCCAGTCAATTGGGGTCTCTGGATGCCGTTTCGCACCCACAGATCATGCCAAGGCTGCCTTTGAACGCTCCGCCGATCACACCGCAGCCGCTTGCCATCGCCCACGGAGGTGTGGGAAGGAACTGGTGCTCAGGGGGGTGGACTTGGGCGCAGTTTGGGCTCGCAACACTGTCTCCCGCGCCGAATCCCCACTCAACGAACTATACCGTCAACCCTGATAACCAACCTGGATTCGAGCCGGAAAGGTCAATGGAGCGATCCGCGGGTACAGTCCACACCAGTACCTATCATAGGCACTGGGCGAACATCGAGGGCCTCTGGAACACCGACATTGAAGGCTATTCACACGTGTTCTTCATCGTATCGCGCGTCGGCCGCGGATGAGTCTCGTTTGGTGCTTACATGTGGTTGGTGCTTACAGCGGTGACGGTCCGACGGACACGATGAGCGCCCGGTTTGACTCATTCCCCTTTGCTCGCGCCGTGCGGGTGCGTCTTGGCCACGCACGCGCGCATGTGTCTCGTTTCACACTGTTAACAAGAAAGCTCAAAATCGCTTAAGGGAGGAAGCTCAAAATCGCCTAAGGGAGGAGACGAACGTGATGGAAGAGGTACGCGCCCCGTTGAACCAGGAGGTGATGGAACAAAAGCAGCGCTTGATCAACGAGGTCCTACGAGGTGAACAGCGAGGTGAACAACGAGGTCCTCTCCGCACGTCCATGCAGCCAGCGCCGGCGCCATCGCGCCAAGTAGAGGTTTGGTGCGATGGCAAGGTGATCGAATGGACGTCGTCGACGTCAGCACCATACAAGGGCCTCCCACCGTTATACCAACCATGAATCCCATGTATCCCATGAGGCAGGGCCAGAGCAGACAGCACACTCAGCTCGCCGCTGTCCACGCCGCGGACCGTGTCGCCGGACACGGGCCGCGCCATACGTATCGTCTGTGCCGTGTTCATGTGGATCGCGTTCGGATGACGGCCCGGTAGTGCCCGACGCGTAGCGTATCAGCTCGCCGCTGTCCACGCCGCGGACCGTGTCGCCAGACGGGCCGCGCCATACGTATCGTCTGTGCCGTCTGTGCCGTGTTCATGCGGATCGCCATGATGACGGCCCGGTAGTGCCCGACGCGTAGCGTATCTGTGCTTGACACACTATATAGGGCTCAATAATAACAGCATGTAAGCCGTAGGTTATTCACAAATGACACCGTTTGAGTGGACATTAAGTGGACATTGTGCGGACCACACGGCACTGTACTTACACCCCACAGGGTCCAAGGCTTCAGACTCGTACGACAGACTTCCGTTCACCATCCGAGCCGATGGGAGGCGATGCTGTCCATGCTGCGATCCGATCGTGCTCGCGGTCGCCTTCGGCGCGTTATATTCGGCGCGCTCGCTCGGCGCCGGCTTCCCCTCCCTGTCGGCTCCCGCGCTTGCAGCTCATCTGCGGCCCGCGGGCTGACGGCGCGCCTGCTTACGACCACGAGGATCTCGCTCCAGTCTCCTCATCCTCTCCTGCATCCCCGCCATCATCGTCCTCGACATGTGGTTAGATTGCAATATCCACCTCGACCAGGCGTCGCTCGCCACGACGGTTGGCCTTGTTGACGAGCTTCTCTTGGCGCATATCCTGCGTGAGGAAATCATGCTCGTACAGCGTCACATGCTCGCGGTACCATTGGCGGCGCGCCGCGCGCCTCCGCAACAGGTAGACCTTTTCGTCGAGGCCGCCGCGCGGCACGTCAACTGCCCAGTAGGCAACGTGCTCGTCGAGGAGGCGGCCAGTGTACCGTGCCGCACGCAGCCTCCCCTCCCAAAGCTTGGTGATGTCCTCCTCCGTAACACCCTCCTCAAAAGCCTCCTTGAAGTCCTCCCTAGACCCAACCAGCTCCAGAGCATGTTCCTGAGCAAACTCTTGGCGCACCAGTGCCAGTCGAATGATGTAGCCGTACGTGAAGAGCTTGTACGCGTACCAAGTGGGCACGAACTCAGCCGCCCAGTCCATCACACCCCCCTCTTCCTCCTCTTCCTGCTCAACCAGTTCCTTGAATACAGTGAGCGTCTCGTCGGCGTCGGCATACCAGTTAAGGAGCATCTGCTGGTACATCCACTGTGGATGAGAGAGGGAATCCCTGAGGGTCAGTAATGGCCATCGGCAGGCCATCAGCAGGTCATCAGCAGGTCATCAGCACGCAATCAACTGGCCACCAAGGTCGCAATCTCACCTTCGCCGGCTTCGGGTGGGTGCGGTGTAGTTTATTACTCAAATCGGTGTAGTTTATTACTCAACGCATTTTAATGCATTCGTGCGCATACCAATGCATTTGAATGCATTTACAGTGCATTCTATGTAAGCTGCATTCCAAGAT
>Ga0210242_102234_pt1 | contig 11139 bp, 8 predicted proteins | sample ChrtobMeP5a_16mM_FD_155445 | JGI IMG/M metagenome (GOLD analysis project Ga0210242, IMG submission 155445) | Chrysochromulina tobin associated microbial communities from unialgal haptophyte culture, Seattle, Washington, United States - P5a_16mM | ecosystem: Host-associated > Algae > Haptophytes >... | reverse complement strand
GACGCTATCCGCGCTGTCCTGGAGCCATCTGCTGTCCTGCGCATCGTGCGCTGCGGGCGTGCTGCAGCCACATCCGGTTCTGCGACGAGCTGATCGCCGACGCGTTGAACCCACTGCCCCGAGAATGCGGCGCCTCAGCCCACCAGCTGGCTGCGGCGGATGCTCCGTGCGCGGCAAGCCGCGCAGATGCCTTCAGGATAGCGTCAACCGTGGCACTCGCTTGCGCCACCACCCTCGTCCTCGTACGACAGCGAGAAGCCGCTTCTCATCACGCAGTGGCAGCGAGTGGACCGTCGGGGCGGCGCCGGCGCGCTCGCGGTGCCCGCCTGGCCCTCCATGGCCCGGCCTGGCGCGAGGGCGCGCAGCGGCCTCCGTGAGCGAAAGCGCCTTTTTTCGGGTCGTTTGCAAGGGCGTGACGTGGGCCTTTAACTACCGCTGAGCGCGCGTCATAGGATTTCCATGGCTCCTCGCGGGGCTTTCGCGGCCATACGCCGGCCGTTGGTCAAGTGCATGGCGGGGAGGGCGCGAGGCGGGGCGCGCGCTCGGACATTCTGGTCGAGCGGCGGGCTGGTGAGGGTGGTCAAGCGCTCTCCGGCTCGGAGCGCGCTCGCCCATCCTCGGCGGCGTGCGCACACGCCAAACGGGCTGTTTGGGCGGTCGCGGTCCAAGGTGGGCGCCGCAGGCGGTATGGCGCGGGAGCGCCGGCGCGTCGCGCCCACGCACGATCGTACGAGCGCGGCAGCGCGCGCGCGAGCGTGCGTCCGCCGAAGGCTCTTTCGCTGACGACCTCAGCCAGGCTGCGTTCGAACGCGCGGGCGCCGCAGCCTGGCAGGCTGCCTTTGGCGCCGCAGGCTTTCGCCCGCTGACCGCCCGGCTGCGTCTGAGGCGTCCGAGCGACGCGCGCAGCGCGCAGCGAGGCGCCGATGCCAGCACGGCTGTACGCGTGCGCTGCAGACGCGCGAGCGCCGCAGCCTGCAGTCTGCCAGGCTCCCATTGGCGCCATCGGCTTCCGCACGCCGACCGCCCGGCTGCGTCTGAGGCGTCCGAGCGAAGCGCGAAGCGCGGAGCGAGGTGCCGATGCCAACCCGGCTGCGCGTGCGCCGCAGGCGTTTCAACGCGCGGGCGCCGCTTCCTGCCAGGCTCCCTTTGGCGCCATAGGCTTCCGCCTGCCGACCGCCCGGCTGCGTTTGAGGCGTCCGAGCGACGCGCGGAGCGCGGAGCGAGGAAGATACCTGTGCTCGACACCGTCGTCACTGACGACGGTGTCGAGTGCGTCCTTTGCGTTCCCCGAGGGAGGGCGCGCCAGCGGCCCGCGTGCAGCGTCGAGCGTCAGGCCGTGTTCGGGGCGGCCCTCCTGCGTCCGGTTCACTGTTGCGCGCTGCAGCCGCTGGCCCGCTACCGCCACGCGCCACCCCGCCGGCTGCGTGTGTGTGTGCCGCAGGCGTATGCGCCGTACGGGGAACCGTCTCAGTTAGATTGTCAACTAAGTATGCGTATGTCCCCGTCGCGGGATCGCCGCGAAAGTACAAAGAAAACGACCAGGACGCACGGCGGCGATGCTCCGGCCGTACCTGTTGCCGTCACCCTGTCTGCTGCTCCTGGCAACACTGCTGTTGGGCAGGCAGGGTGATTGGCGATGGTTGCCTGGCTGACAATGTTTGGAACGATGAAAGTTCGTACTCGAAGCATGCAAACGTCTTCTTTTGCTCATGTCCTGGAACATCAGCATGGAAGGGGACGAGCTGGCAGGGTCGCCCATGCACGCGCAGCCTGCTTCGACGAGGATGCCCCCCGCGCAGCCGGCCGCGCCGCCTGCGGTTCGGCGCTTGAAGAAGCTCGACGATGACTCCTCGTCGGATGACGAGGCCAGCGCCCACGCAGATCACCCATCTCCAGCCCGTCGTGTGCTGGCAAGCAAGGACATGAACTCGCCCGCTCGGCCGGCGGAGAGCGAGCCGCTTCCTCCGACGAGGGTGCCGCGGGCGCGCGCACCGACGGCAAAGCGGCAGCTGGCCGACCACGCCGCCGCCGCAGCGCTCGAGGCCAAGAAGGCGCGCACCGAGGCGGCGGCTGCACTGGCGGCTGACAGGGCGCGGCAGCCACCCGTCGAGCGCCTGTCAGTGGCGCAGCAGCTCAAGGATCGGCATGCGACCATGTCGGCGCAGCTCATCGAGGCCCGGGGTCAGCGGGCCCGGCTCGCGGCCTTCGAGCACGAGCTCGGTCTGCACGGGATCGCCGACGGCGGCGTCTGTGCCGACGTCGACGGCATCGTCGACGAAGCCAACGGCGCGCTCGCCGCCCATTACGCGCTCGATGAAAAGGGCGAGCCCCTTGTCCTCGAGCCGTGCGATCCCAAGAAGGTTACGGCCGCCGAGCGTCGCACAAGGCTCATGAACCTGCGCGATCGGCTCCAGCGCGCCTCGGAGCGCCGTCGTGCGGCTCCACGTGCTGCGGAGCGGCATGCTCTCTGCGACCGGTCACGTGGTCACCCTCGTGAACAAGCTGCAGCTCGCGCGCTCGATGCCCCTCACCTGCGCGGAGACGGGCCATGTGCTCCTGTTCGACAAGAAGTCGCCGAAGAGCCGCGCCTACGTCGTCAACCGTGCACGCGTGAGCGCCATGCTGCACGGCCTCTGCCACGGCGTGCAGGCGCGGGCGGCCGAGGGCGGCTTCGTGCATGGGGGCCGCAACCTCGAAGCCGAGGAGCCGGGCGCGCCCGTGGTCATGGACGGGCTCATCCCGACGCGCACCTTCCATGGGCGCCTCTATGAGCGCTACGATGGGCCAGACCATGAGGACGGCTCGCGGCTGCACGGTCGCTGGTTCCTCCGCGGAGGCACGCCCAACAGGTACTACCGCGACGTGCGCATCGACGCAGATCGCCTGCAGAGTTTGCCCGAAGAGGGCGAGCCCGAGGCACTGGTGCAGGTCGAGCTCGACGGCGGCATCGCGGAGCACACCGACCTAGGTCCGGCTGCGGCGCAGCACGAGCTCGAGTCTGAGGGAGGCGGTCTGCGTGCTGCCGGCGGCGGCGGCGGCGCTGCACAAGTCCATGGCGGCGGCGCTGCAGGAGACCATGGCGGTGGAGGCGACGCTGGCGGTGGCAGCAGCAGCGGCGCAACCGTCGCCAGGGCCACCCAGCGTTCAAGTCCAACGTCGAGGACGTCCATCGGCCGGTCGCCGACCTCCCCGCCTACTTTTGGACGGGCTCGCTTCCGGATAACCATCTGCCCGGGCTCATGCGGCTGCTTCGGCAGCACATTGAGATCTCTCGCGGCGCTGAGGCTGCGACTCTCTTCGACGACGACCCGCAGTTTCGTCGGCGCGTCATGCTGGACTCGCAGCACGTCGTGACCGCGTACTTTGACGCGCGCCAGATCAACTACTTCAACTCGGTGCTCGTCTCCGTGCTGCAGCTCGACGACGCGTGGTGGCGGTACGAAGGCGCCGACGGGCGAGGCGCGATCCACACGCACCTCCTCGGCTGGTCAAGCCGCCACGCGCGCAAGGTGCGTGAGGCGCTCGCGAGCTCCGACGACCCTTCCGAGCAGGGGCTCGCGCTGTACGAGTGGCTCCAGACGAGCCGCGCCGACGAGCCCGAGTGCTTGGAGAAGAACAGCGGCGCGGTCAGTCCGCTGTTCTTCTCCAAGCACCCGGCGGGTCATCCAAACGTCTGCGAGGCCAAGGCGATCGCCATGAGCCGCTCAAGCGCTACCTCACCGAGTACGCCACGAAGGGGAACATGTCGTCGCACGACCTCACCGTCATCTTCGGCCAGCTGCTCGACGCCATGGACGGCAAGGGCACGGTGCCGCAGCTTGTCCAAAAGATGCTCATGCGCATCGTGGGCCTCGGCGCGGCTCGCATCGAGGATCGCACGGAGAAAGGGCGGGCAGCGAGGCCGATGCTCGGCCGGGCTGATGAGCGCGCAGCCGTCGACGCCCACGGTCGGCGGCGCATAGGCGCCATAGCCCACAAAGTCAGACAGAGCTGCGGCGAGCGACTCGTAGCCGAAATTGGCGCTGTAATCGGCCGCGCTCCAGCATCGGCGCTCATCGACGAGCGCCGAGTTGGGCAGCATCGGTCCGTCGCTGTGGTCGGTCGCAAATGGCCACGCCGGTAGGAATGCAAGAAGGAGCTTGCGCGCGTGGCCCTCCGTGGGCGGGAAGGTGCGGTAGTTGGGCACACCCGTGAACTTGGGCGCGTGAAGCCTCGAGCAGCCGCAGTTTGCCGGGCACTTTGCAACGTAGCCAAAGAGCGTGAGCTGCGAGTCGACGACACGCCGCTCCTTGAGCGCCAGGAAGCGGTCAAGGCGCGAGATCATGGCACCCGCTTTGCCGCCCCCGCCGCCGACAACGCCTTCGCCGCCGTCATCACCGCCGCCATCATCGCCGGCGCCGCCTGCCTCAAGCTCCTGCCCGAGGCTGCCAAGCAGGCCGAGGCGGCTGATCTGGCGGACGAGACGGGCGCTGTGGAGCTGCCCGCCGTGCCGCCCCTCTCGGCGGTGGGCAACCAACGCCTCGCCATCGCGCTGCCGCTCGTGCGCGCCCTCGCCAAGCGACTCGACGTACCCGTTGCGCGCCTGCGCATGTTCCTCATCGGTGGCGCGGGCACGGGCAAGTCGTTTGTGGGCAAGGTCAACTCGCGCCTCGCGCGCCGGCTCGGTGGGCGCAATCGGGCGGTGCTCAACGTGGCGCCCACGGGTGCCGCGTGCAAGCAGCAGGTGGATGGGCGGACGCTTGCGTCGGTGATGCCGCTGCCGCGAGGCGAGGCAGCGCGCAAGAGCGACGAGGTAGCTGGCGGCGGCCGTGGCGGTGCGCTCAGCCTGCCAAAGCGCTCCCTCATCCATTCCCTCATCGGTGCGCCCGGCGGGGCGCCCCACGCCTCCCTCCTCATCGTCGACGAGGTGTTCATGAATGGGCTGCCTCAGTTCGCCATGTCCTCGGAACGCCTCAACGAGGCGCGCGACCTGCCCGAGGGCGCGGACACTTTTGGGGGCATCGACACGGTCATCATCCAAGGCGATCCGGGCCAGCTGCCCGCCATCGGCGAGGACCTCGAGCTCTTCGAGCGGCCGCCGCCGACGCGTCTCGCAGAGCATCCCCTGGAGGCGCTGGGCGCCGTGATCTATCGGCAATTCGACCATGCCGTCATGCTGGACGTTAGTCAGCGCCAGAAGAATCTCGAGATGATTCAGAGGCTGGCACGCCTGCGCATCGGCCGCGTGACGGCCGCCGATGCGGCATTCTACAATGCGCGCGCGCTGCCCAACTTGCCGCCCGCCGAGCGCGCCCTCTTCGACGGCTCCACGGCGAAGGAGCGTGTCGTCACCGTCGTGAGCAACTACGAGCAGGCGGCCGCCATCCAGCACGGCGTCCAGGAGCAACTGCGTGATCAGCGGGGCGAGCGCGCCCCTGTTGCCGTGCTGCAGCAGCCCGGGCGCGGCAAGACCGGCAGAGCGGCCGCCATGTGCTGCCAGGTGCCGCTCAACCTCCGTTTGGCGCAGGGGGAGCCCGTCATGCTCTCAAAGTCGGTGCAGGAGGGCAAGCTCGTGCGCTACGGCCTCTTCAACGGCAACGTCGGCACCACCGTGGCCTTCCTCTTCCGCAAGGGGTGCGCGCCGCCCGACAAGCCGGTCGCGATCCTGGTCGACTTCCCGGCGTACACGGGACCACGCGCCCACCCGGATTGGCCTGCGACATGGGTGCCCATCCTCGAGGAGGACGGTTTGGCCGACCAGACAGACGGCTCCACCCGTCGCGGCTTCCCGCTCGTGTCCGGCGCCGCAATCGTCGGTCACAAGATGCAGGGCATCACCGTCGGCGAGGGCGAGGCGTTCACCAAGGTGCGCTTCCTCGTCGAGGACGATGTGGGGGTCGAGGCGAAGAACTGCGGCTACACCTACGTCCTCTTCTCGCGGCCGAAGGAGGATGGGGACTGGTGCATGATGCACTCTGTCGTCGAACGGCGTTTCACCTACATCAACGGGCAAGAGGCGCTGATCGGACGCTGTGCGGAGATTGAGCGGCTGGCCGAGCTCGCCGCGCGCACCAAGGCGTGCAACGTACACCTCCTCGAGCCGTCCACCTTCACGGCGCTGCTCCGACGGTGCGACGAGCTCGCGGCGGATGGCCAGCTTGACGGCGTTTGCGCGGCGTGCAAGGCCGGCAAGGCGTGCGAGCCCAAGTGCGCCGCCTGCGAGGCCGGCGCCTGCGTGCGGCCGATGGCCGAGTGGGCGTCTTGTGCCTGCGTGGTTTGCAGTGCGCTGCGCGAGCTCGACGCAGCGAAGATAGCCTCGCTTGTGCAGGCGGCGCCTGCGCCGCCGCCGCCCCTGCAGCAGCGCCGAGGCGGCGCGCCACACGGCAGGGTGAGCGATGGCGGCGGGGCCGCCGCCGCCGCCGTTGCGCCTGTCACGGGCGGGGTCAATTGGCTTCAAATCCTCGTGAGCGACCAGACATGGAAGCAGCTCTCGAGCGCCTGCGTGGCCTCAGGGCTGCCCCACTCGGGCACCAAGGCGGCGTTGCTTGAGCGACTTCGGGCAGAGCAACGCCGCCGACAAGAGATGCCACCGCCGCCGCCGCCGCCACCGCCGCCGCCGCCGCCGCCGCCGCCATCGTCGCGGCCGCCGTCGCCCGTGAACGCACGTGTGCGAGCCACGTCTCCCCCCTCGAAATCACCGGGGCCCTCCCCGCACTTCCGTCAGCGACAGCTGCCGCCGCCGCCCTTGCCGGTTAATGCCGATGTGGCTCGGGAGGCTGCCCGCCGCCGCGCACTGCTGCAGGTTTCTTTCGAGGCCGAATCAGAGTCGCTCGAGGACGTTGGTGTAGCAGACCGCCGCTTCTTCCCGGCCCAGATACGCCTGCACCTGCAGGACCGTATTTACGCCGAGTGTCCTCAGCTGAAGGCCATGGCGGTTCATCTGGGCGTGGACATTGCTGCGATCGACAGCAAAGACAGATTCGACCAGTGCTCATTCTACACAGCCGACGGTGCTTGCTATTTGCAGGACGTGGGTGTCTCGTGGCGGGAGACGCTGAGCCCTAGGCTTCTCCGTCAGCATGCGGGCGGGCGGCTGCCCACTGAGCGCCACCTCATCGTCCTAGTCTGGAATGGGGTGAACCACTTCGACGCCGCAGTGCCTGCAGCAGGAGCTGGTCATTGCGGAGACTCGAGGAAACGCGATCGCGATGCTTTGGACGAGGGTGACCCGGAGGCGCGTGGCCGCACGCGGAGGCGGAGAGGGGCGGTGGACGACGTTGAGGTTGAGCCGTCGAGCAGCTACGAGATCTTGGGGGCCAACGACGACGATCCTGCATGGCAGCCGCTGGTTTGGCCCTCCACCGCCGCGATGCTCGACGCCGCTGGCCTCGAGTTTGTGAGGATCCCAGGGGATGGGGCGTGCGCTTATTGGGCAGCGCTCCTGACCGTGGGCAGGCTTCCGCGCACGTTCTTTGCAGGTGGGCGCCGGCCGCTCGATGGGCGAGACCCGGCAGATGCGGATGCGCGCACTCTGATGCGTGAGCTGCGGCGGGCGGTCGTTTCCTGGCTCGTGGCCCCCGCGCAGCGCGCCTTGCTTCGCTCGGAGCCCGGAATTGCGCTCACGTTTGAGCAGTACGAGAGAGATTGTCGTTAAAACTGTGTCCATTAGATAGGTTTGAGGAACGTTTAGAGAATTAGTGTCTAGAGTTGTAATGTTCATTACGGTACGGATTCTTCGCGCGCTACTATTGTATGAGCGCTATGTGTGTATCGTCCTATTTGGCTTAGCCAACGGAGCCAAGGTCTCGTTGGTAAGCGGGACCTACCTCTCTCATCTGGTGTGAACATGGCTCCGCAACCACTTTCCCAAACCTTATTTTCTAACGAAAAGCCAGGACGTCGCACACAGTGCGACTCCAAATCATGGCCCATTCATCGCACCACGCAGGCACAATGGCGTCGACACGCGAGCCGTAGCCGGAATGTGATGCACATCTCCAAAGATCGAGAGATAGTGCATAGCTGGAGGGCCATGGATCGAGTCTGGGGATCATATGGTGTCATACAACACCGAGAATCACACCATTATAGGTCGCTCTGCATGCCCCTAGTACCGAAATGCGACCAAAACGCGACATCACAGGTCGTACTCAGGGTCACAATGTGACATCTGAGTGGCGAGAGTGACTTGGGATGGCGTGATTCTCTGTGTTGTATGAGTCCATATAGTCCCTAGACTCGATCTAGGGCCCTCCAGCTATGTGCTGTCTCGCGATCCTTGGAGATTTGCATCGAAATCCGGCTTCGCCTCGAATATCGACCCGTGAACCGTTTGGCCACACAGCTCCACAATTCGAGCTCCAAAACACATTCTCTCGCCTGTTCTCGGTAGTGAGTATGTTATAGAGTGGTGTGCGATCCTAAGATTAAGAGTGGTCGACGTATGACGCACACTGCAGTACGGAAACCTACATTATGCACACAAGATGCCCTGAACGACACACGCGAGTATGCACAGTGCTCCCCTACGCAAGAAGAGTGATGCTCTCGGATCATCAGCCCAGTCGGGATATCTCACGAGGCGACTCCGGCATGCCGTGAGCCGCCCATGCGACGCTATCTGCGCCGTCCTAGAGCCATCTGCTGTCCTGCGCCTCGTGCGCTGTGGGCGGTGCTGAAGCCATGCATCCGGTTATGCGATGACCTGCACGCGATCGTTGAGCCCACTACCCCGAAGATGCGGCGTCTCAGCCCCCCAGCTGGCTGTAGCGGATGCTCCGTGGGCGGCAAGCCTGGCAGCTGCCTTCTAGATGGCGGCTCCACTCACATTGGCACACGCACGTCTCTGCGGACCTGCTGAAGGGGTTTGACAGCACTTGTCCTGAGCGCCATCGGCTAATCAGGTGGAGGTGGGTATCCAGTGCGCGCGCGGGGCTGATCCGGACGATTGTTACCGCTCACCAGCCTGTCGCTCGCTGGCGGATTCGGACAGAGGTTTTGTTTTTTTGGCTGACGGTTTTCAGCTTCAGCCAAATGTCAGCGGAATTCGCGTGCGCGCACGCGTCAGCTCGTGTCAGCAGAATGCCTGGAGCAGCGCTCGGTCGTACCTGAGAGCATACGGCCCGCCGCAGTCATGCCGCCGACTCGTACGCCGAAGGAGGCACCCACGCCGCGTCGACAGAGGTGCCGCCACGCCTCCGAACCCTTGCGCTCACTTTGAGGGGCCACACCGCGTGTCAGCCATCGCGTGCGCGCGAGTTCGCTCGGGTGCGACTCGGTTTAACCGAGTCGCACGCGTGGTGAGAGCACACTACCGTGATGCGCACCCTCCTCGACTGACCCGCCACATGCCTTTGCTCTTTGCTCACGCAGACGTGATGGCGATGGTGGAGGCATCGACAAGGAGAGGAAGAAGCGGTCGGACGCGGGCAAGGCGCACGACAACCCCGAGACGCGCCTGCAGGTCGAGTGCGTCGCATGGTGCGACGCAGCAGATATCCTCGTGGACGGCTCGCCCGGCGGCGCCGCCTTCATGAAGGGCGCTCACAAGGCCCGCGGCTGCAGGCCCGGCCGTGCCGACCTGCTCGTCCTCGAGGCGGGCGCCGATGGCACGCACGGCCTCGCCGTGTAGCTCAAGGTCGGCGGCAACGGCCTGCTGGACTCGCAGGTGGCGTGGCTTGCCCGCGCACAGCTCAAGGGCTGGCGCACAGAGGTGGTGCGCTCAGCGTGGTCGACGAGTTCTGTAAGGTACGCGCGCATGTAGGTGTCTCTGCTTGTGACCCTGTAGTCGCGTATTGAAAAGCTTAATGATTTTTTAATGATACACCAGCATGACTGCGGCTGTCGATTATCAACTGCAGCACGCTGGCTGACACGCGGGTGGCGATGGTAAGCGATGGTAGCCGGAGCGGCGGCGAGCGGTGGCGAGCGGTGGCGGTGGCGGCGTGAGCGACCGAGGCGGAGACGGCTGAGGCGACAGGGAGGGTGACGGCGGCAAGGGCGGAAGCGACGAGGGCGGCGGCGGCGTGGGCGGCAGCGGCGAGGGTGACAGCGGCGAGAGAAGCGGCGGCAAGGGTGGGGTCGACGAGGGCAGCAGGCGAGGGCGTCGGCCGAGGGCGACAGCAGCGTGGGCGGCGACGATGGAGGTGTCGGCGGCGAAGGCGGCGGCGGAGAGGGCGGCGGCAGCGAGGGCTACAACGGCAGGGGAAGCGGCTGTACGAACACCGAAGGTGGTGGCGGCGGCGGCGGGGACGGTAACGGCGAGGGCGGCGGCGGCGAGGGAAGCGGCGATGGGGGCGGGGGCAGCAAGGGCGGCGGCGGCAAGAGAGGCAGCGGCAGCAGCGAGGGCGGCGACAGTGAGGGCGAGGACGGCGGCGGAGAGGGCGTCGGCGGCGAGGGCGTCGGCGGCGAGAACGGCGGCGGCGAGGGCGGCGGCGACGAGGAGGGCGGCGGCGAGGGGGGGGTTGGCGAGGGGGGCTTCCGGCGACCGGTGTGCTACGCAGGGCGGCGTGCGTGTGCTTGGCGACGCGCGCGCGCGCGGGAGGGCTCGCGCAAGCCGTTGGTGAACTGCTCGAAGGCGGCGACGCGGTAGTATAACGGCAGGCTCATATCGAGGAGGGCACCTGCGAGGGGAACAAGGGCACGAAAAGGCGGCACCCGAGCACACACACGTTGTTGTGTGTGCGCACGGGAGCTGCGGGAGTCACGCGCATGCATCGGCACTGTATCAGGCCGACAGTCGAGCACCTCGGACGAGTTCTTGTCGGCTTCGCCCGGCTCAAACCACCTCTTGGGCCTCATTCTTGGGTGCCTCATCTGCTGCAGCCGTTACATGTGCATGGTCAGATGTTGGGGTCTGACACACCTCAACACAGGCGAGCGGCGCGGATTTTCGAGTGGGGTGGCTTCGTACCTATCTGGAGCGACCTTTTGCGAGGCTCCGCGCGTCGCCGCTCCTTCTACTTGAGCTCCTGGGGCTGCTCTTCAGTGAGCCCTGCATTTGGCGTCTTGTTGCCAACATCCCGAGTTTGGATGGAGAAGATGACCCACCGTCGTCCTGAGCGCACCCGAGGGGCTCGAGGAACTCGGGCCCATCCTCAATCGCGGGTCCGGGACGTCGGCTGGCTCCCCGTCCGGCTCCCAGACCGGCTCCCCGTCGAG
>Ga0210242_102228_pt1 | contig 11172 bp, 7 predicted proteins | sample ChrtobMeP5a_16mM_FD_155445 | JGI IMG/M metagenome (GOLD analysis project Ga0210242, IMG submission 155445) | Chrysochromulina tobin associated microbial communities from unialgal haptophyte culture, Seattle, Washington, United States - P5a_16mM | ecosystem: Host-associated > Algae > Haptophytes >... | reverse complement strand
GGGCGGGGGGGGGGCGGGGGCGGCGGGGGGGGGGGGGGGGGGGGGGGGGGGGGGGGAGGGGGAGGGGGAGGGCGAGGGCGAGGGCGACGAGGGCGAGGCCGTGGACAAGGAAGCGAAGGATGAGTTGCTGCGGCGCTGCTTCCTACGCGCGGCGCACGCGATCGCCGACACCGATCTGCCCATGGGGCTCAATGCTGTCTGGGCTGGCAAGATGCGTCCGCTACGGCCCGCAGGCACGAGCCTTGAGCTCAAGGGGAGCTCGTACAAGAAGCTGAGCGCCTTCTTTGCGGCGATGGAGGGGCGCGCGCTCTGCACGCTCAAGCAGCCCGCCGCCAAGGGCAGCAGCGGCAGCAAAAAGGGCGCGCCATCGGCGGGTGAACCGCTCCTGTTCGCGATCGGCCGGGGCGCACACGAGTATTCGAGTTTTGAGCCGTGGCCGATCGAGGCGACGGCAGAGGCTCGTGGGGGCGCGGGCAGCGGCGGCAGCGGCGGCAGCGGCGGCTTGGTGGCGCGCATGGTGCTGAGCGACGTGTTCCGACCACTCGAGGGCATGCGACCTCTCTTTGAAGGCCAGGGGCACGTTGATCGCAAGACGTATTACACGCTCGCCGACGCGCTCGATGTGCTCGCGAGGCATGTAGCTGCGGCGCGGTCTGGTGGCATCGAGGGCGGCGGCAGCAGCAGTGGCGGTGCTGTCGGCGGTGGCCGCGCTCCAGCGGCTTCGGATGTGATCGTTCTCGACCCTCTACTCGCCGACAGCTTGTACAAAGGCGCTGGCAAGTCCAAGGGCGGTGGCGGCGGCAAGGAGGGGGCGGGCGCCGCTGATGTCCCCGTGCCCACCCACCTGCCATACAATGAGATCTGCGCGAGATTCAAGGCGCGTCTCGAGCCTTGGGTGCGGGTGACGGGCGGGCAGCTCGAGAAGCCGCTGATGCGCCCCGGCCACGAGCCACCCACGCTCACCGTTCAGACGCAGCAGCGGCGCGGGCACATGGTCACGCTCGTCGATGAGCTAGAGGTGCTCTCGATCGAGCCTGAGAAGCTCGCTCGCGCGCTGCAGGCCAAGCTCGGGGCCCATGCGACCGTGTACGAGGCCGAGGTCAAGAGCGGCGCCGTCAAGCGCTCGGTGATGGTCCAAGGGCTGTGGGACCTTGCAGTCTCCGAGTGCCTGCAGCGCGACTTTGGCGTACCTGTACGGTGCGTGCACAACCTCGCCGCCGACAAGAAGGGCATGCACCAGAAGAAGGAGAAGGCGGCAACCAACGTGAGAAGGGGCTGACAGAGATCCGCCACCGCCCGCTCGTCAGTGCCGTACGACACGTCGACACCGGTGCCGCGCGTCGCACGTCGTCGTGGTGCCACGCGTGCCATATCCTCGGCGTGTTTGTAGTTTGATCGCGGTGCGGGTGGCCGACCGCGCGCCCGACTGCGCGCGCGCGCCGCCGCGGCCCGCCGCCGCCCCGCGGGACGACGGCGTCGACGCATGTTCGCAGTTCGGTTAACATTCCAAACACGTTGCAACCGTTGCGCATGCGTACCGAGCGCCCGGTGCTCCGCGTTAAAAGCGACTCCTGATTCATCTGATGCATCACTCATGCATACTGCGTGCTGTGCGCACAGACGCATCCCCGAGTGTCCTCTGCCTGGATGGCCTCTACGACAGTGAGTACGATCGTGTAAACCACATGATACCGCACCTGACCGCACCACATGCGTGTCCCACGGAGAGCCGAAAGTCGGGCATGCCCGCGATGATTCTAGCTGGAGGCTCCTCTGTTCCGCGCCATGCCGTATTGGTCACGCATGATTATGGCTCCTCTGCCGCCTCCTCTGCCACCTCCTCTACCACCTCCTCAGCCTCAGCTACTGCCGGCTCCTCCTCCTGCGCTGCCGCGGCCGGCGCCTCCGTGGAGGCGGCGGGAGTTGCGGCGGGAGTCGACTCCGGCACCGGCTTCGACTCTGCGGGTGCCGTCTCGCTGCAGGCCTCCTTTGCAGGCTCTGCCTTTGCTGGCACTGAAGCTGCGGCGACAAGCGGCCGGGTGACGCAAGGGCCGAATGTGCCCCAGCGCGGGGCAAATTTGAGTTTGCACTCCGTGCTAGGAGTGCAGCCGAGTGCCTTCCACGACCACTTGCACCCGGCGGCGTCCGGCTCCGCCGGTGCGGCGCATGCGCACGCCAACGCGCCGATGAGGACGACACCGACAGTGAGCCTCGTCATTGGAATTGATCTCTTAGAAATGAGAGTGACGTGCGGGCGGCCGACCTCGTTTGCCTTCCGCGGCACCCTACCAAATATAGATATAGATTAGGTGTAATAGCCGTGGGTGTTCTTTGTGAACGGGGTTTTGGCGTTCCTTGCGACAACCCTATTCGGGTCCTGAGAAAAAACCGACGAGAAGTCCGACGAAAGTCTACAGGACGGACCAGGGACGTCTTCAGTGTTTCCATGGCGGCCGTTTCTGGTCGGACTCAGGTCGATGCCCCTCCGATGCCGGCCGGTCAGCCTTCGCCGGTGCACGTGCGTCTCATCGGCAGCACGGTCGTCGACAAGAAGAAGGCCTTTGTGACCTACTCGGTTCTTGCGATGAGCAAGCGGACGACGCACGGCGGAGGGTCTGACATCCTCTCGCCCCCCTCGGAGGCCGGCGTCAGCAGTGTCCTCGTGCAGCGCCGCTTCAAGGAGTTTGTCGCCCTCAGGTCCAGGCTTGCACCTCTGGCCCGCCAGTCCAAGGTTGCGCTGCCTCCGCTTCCAGCGAAGACGCTCCAGCGCTCGGCCGCTGCGGCCTTCACGGCAAAGCGGCAGGAACAGCTACAGCTGTGGCTCAAGCAGGTGGCAGCCACGCTCTGGTGTGTGGAGCTCGAGCTCTTCCTTGGCCTCGCCACGGAGGGCGGCATCAGCAGCTCTGGCCGACCTGAGGCTCACACACAAACGCAGTCCCCCCCGCGCCGCTCCTCCTACTGGCCGAGGGCGTACGTGGCGCACCTTTCGAGCAGCTCGCGCCGATCCTCCTACTGGCCAAAGGCCGTGCTCTCGTACTTATCGGGACGGTTTCAACGTGACCATGTTAGGGATGACCAGGCCGGCACGCTCGCCGCACTTGCCGGCGGCGACGCGGGCTCCGCTGCGGACACTCCCCAGGGACGTCTCATCGCCCTCAAGGGCTCAGTGGGCACCGGCATCGGCGGCACCCCGGCGCCATCGCTCATGCTGCTCGTGTCGCGTTTGTGGCGGGTCGCCCTGGCGAGCGACGACGCCACGGTCTCTTATGATCCCACGGACGATACCTCGAGGAGTTCGATAAGTTCCATCGCCGACACGCCTCCAGCGCACCTCCTTCAATCTGGGGGGCAATCTGGGGGGCAGTCTCGTGGGCACCGCCGCTCGTCCTCGTGGTCGCCCAGCAGCCCCGCCGGTGCCGGCGGCGAACTACCCACCAGCCCTTCGCCCGCCGTCCCCTCCCTCACTAGGAGCAGTAGCAGCAGCAGCAGCGGGAACGGCGCAGTCACAAACAGGCACCGGCGTGCCATCTCCAATGGCTCGCGAGAAAACACATTCTTCGGATTGGGCTCGTTCGTGGGGAGCGCTGTGGGGATGGGGAGCATGCCGTCCGTGCTCGAGAGCGTCGAGCCCCTGCCGCCGGTAAGGGAGCGCCGGGAGAGCCGGGAGAGGCGGGAGATGTACGGGGAGGGCCCCGAGGAGCCCGAGGAGCCCGAGGAGGAGGAGGCCGCCGAGGTGCCCATCTCAGCGCCCTCCCCCACCTCCACACGCAGCGACGTGAGCAGCGCGGGGGAGGCTTCGTCACCCTCTGTGAAATCACACCGAGGGGAGGCTTCGTCACCCTCGAGCGCCGTGGACGCTTCCGGGCTGCGCCTTGAGCTGCGCCTCGGACCTTTCCTCGAGGCGGTGGCGCAGACCTTGATGGTCGTTGACAAGCTCGGCCCCTTTTGGCTGGCGGTGAAGAACGACCAGGCGAACACGGCCAAGATGCACGCCGCGTGGACCCGGCTCGGCAAGGGGCCGGCGGGTGCGATCAGTACGCTGCGCGAGCTGCTTGCCGCAGAGCTCGCGAGTGGGGTGCACGGATTCTACGGCCCGTACTCTCTCGCTGACCCTTCGTCCGCGATCGCGCTCGTGTGGCTGCGACGCTCACTGACCTTCCTCTGCCACGTGCTGGAAGGGGTTCGCACCGACCGGCGGCCATGCTCCGTCACCGACTTTGGGCGGGCAGCCTACAAGGTCGAGCTCGAGCCGTTGCACCCGTGGTTCATTCGCAAGATCTTCACCACCGGCTTCGGCGCCATGCCAACGCGCGAAGAGTTCCTGCGCCGTCTCGCGCCCAACTGGCGGCTTGAGCACGGCGAGGAGTGCCGTCAACTCGAGCTGCTTGAGCTCGTCGAGGCTCTTGCACAAGGGCTCAAGTGCATGAACGCGCACCTCTCCGCCTTCGGCATGAGGACATTGAATGGCGTGAGCGGTGAGCGTTTCGACTCGAGGTGAGCGAAACAATCCGTCTGCGTCTCAAACTCAACGATCGTACAACAGCCTGCCGATGAAAACGGATCGTACTTCGCAGGACTTATAGCCCCCCCGCGGGCCCGCGCGGTTTTATCGGATCGCTGCAGTGCGCAGCCGGCAGTGTGGGCCCGCGGCGCGACAAGCCACGCGTCCCTGATTTTATCCTCCCCGGGCGGGTCGCCCGCACTCGAGGGTCCGGCCCGCCGTTAGTTTTTAGTCAATAAAAATACGTTTCATTTGGTTTATTACGGTTGGCGCTCCGCCTCCGGTAACCCCTAGTACCTACCGTACGCTAGTACGTATCATAACGAACGCCCTATCTCTAACCTACTACGTATAAGATTACCGAATCGACGTTCGCCTCGACGCGCCGGTGGCCCACTGGGAGGGCCGTCCACGCCCGCTTGAGCGCCATCAGGCTCTTGTATGAGAACGGGACGGCGCCAATGTCGGTGAAGGCGCTCCGGTCGCGGCGCAAGTGCAGGCTGCTGCTGTCAAGCCGGCAAGCACACGGCAAGCATACTTTTTCAAGAGATGCAGTGGTACTTGTGCAAGAGAAACACGAGCAGGTCGCCGCGCTCGAAGGCATGCGCTCAAAACGGCGCTCGTAGGTATGCGCTCAGAGCGGCGCTCGCAGGCATGCGCTTGCAGTCTGCCGTCTGACCAGCGTCAAGAAGACGCCTCCGTCAAAGTCGGCCGCGTCCGAGAGCATCAGGTCGAGCGTGAAGAGGGAGTGTGAAGAGGGAGCCGTTCGTCGTAGTGCTTCTGGATAGGCAGCCCGCCCGCCTCGAAGACGGTGTGGTACTCGGCGCAGCGCATCGCCATCGTCGTCGCCTCCAGCTCCAGCACCTCGAGCACGCCCCAGTTGGCCACGTCCGCCTCACGCGCGGCCAGCTCCAAGTAGCAGCTTGCCGAGCCGGCGGTTCATGTGCACGGTCTTCCAACTGCCCGCGGCGGCGTTGCCCGTGAGGCTATTGGAGCGCGTTCCCCTGTCGTTGACGCGGGCAGTTGCCCGTGAGGCTGTTGGAGCGCGTCCCCTCTCCTGACAATTGCCTCACCTCGGCACATGCTGCTTGGATCGCTCCGAGTGTCTCGTCGAAAGCGAAGCCTGGGATGCGCACCACCGCCGGTCGTTGCGCTACGCGGCTGCGTCTCATTCCTCTCGCAATGTATACCTCACAAATGGTCCACGAAGACTTTCTCTTCAGGCTCCGATGAGCTTGACGTAGCGCCACCCCCACAGCGACGGACGTCTTGAACAAGGCTCGTGGCGGGGGACATAGGCGGCAGATTTGGGGCAGAAGCTGGGGGCAGACCTGGGGGCAGACCTGGTGGAAGCTCGCCAGGGCGCTTGCCAAGGGATTTGGCGGCACTGAAGATCCCAGGAACCGAGTTGGGCAGCCCGCGGGGCAGCGAAGCGCGCGCCCGAGTTACCCGTTCGCGCACGGTTTCAAAACGGTGCACGCGACTTGGCACTTCCCGCTCGTCTACCGCTTTGTTACGATCTGGATGCTGCTCTGGCCAATCGACGCTCATTCCATCTTCGTCATTCTTATCCTCATCAGCATCAAACATCAACACGGTCCTGTTCATGCTCTCAATCAGCCACCGCATCCCGGGACGCATCTCCACACTCGATGTGGCAACCTCCGGGTCTGAGTGTATCGACGCGCCTGCTGCCGCTCCAACCGAGCCCTCTGTACGGTGGCGCACTTGACCTTGCGAGTGATTGGAATTCTGACTTGAATCTTCGAAGGAGCTGATAGAGTCCCAGCTAGCATCCAGAGTCCCGAAGTTGAGTAGTGAAATGTCCCGCTCGCTGACAACGCCGCCGCCGAGCAAAGTGGCAGCAGCAGCGGCTTTCTGATCTGCCACAAACGCCAAGAAAGCGAGGTCGCCCCTTGCGGCCGCCTCCCTCATGGCCGCCTCCCTTGCGGCCTCGGCAGCGGGTGGCACGGAGGAGGGTTCGGTTGCGGCTGCTAACGGCTCCACCGCCGCTGCCGCCGTTGCCACGGGCTCAAGCACGGGCTCCACGACCACCGGCTCCGTTGACGCGTTCACGTCTGTGAGCAGTGACCGACCTGGTGGTTGTTTGGAGCTCGAACTCAAAGCTTTAAAGAAGCCAAAGGAGCTGAGAGAGCCGTATTCTTTTTGTCCGGACACCTTCTCTTCGCCTGACGTCCACGGCTGGATGTTGGGACACGTTGCAGCTTTGGGCGGGGGCGCGAATCTGATCCTGAAGAAAGTGATCCAGTAGCTTTTGAGATTGGACCGGCTGCTTGACCGCCTCCAACTGAGCTCAAGCCTCCCGAGCGAATTTGTTCAAAGTAGTGCTCGTCCACCTTGATGAAGCTGTCAATCCTGAGGAGCACCTCAAAAGCGGCAACTTCCTCGTCGCCGAACTCCTGCTTTGTGCGCAGGGCAGCTGCGAGACGCTTGCTGAAGATCTCAGAGCCCACCGCGGGCTTCTCAGGACCGACGTTTGTCCAGTGCGAGCCAATGCCCACGCGTGATTTCAAGGCCGACCTGTACCGCATCTGATTGATCTGCACCTTTTTCAGCGAGACACCCTCGCGTTTCAGGTTCCTCTTGGTGAGGAAGGCCCTTTGGATCAGGATGGCTGCGAGTTCCCTTTGTCCGGCGCCTTGCCACCGCTGTCTGGTGCGCACTTGGTCCCCCCGGACCTTGGATTGAACTTTCATGGCCGCTCTTTGCTTCTTCTCGTATCGTTTTCTGGCCGCAGCGTTGATCTTGTTGGCCGCGTACTTTTGGCGCATGTTGAACAGAAGGTTGTCCATGACAGCAGCGATGGCTGCAGCCTCTTCCGCCGCGTTTGCGGCAGCATTGACCCCTTCGTCCACAAACGTCTCCAAGAGGCCATCCCCGGTATCCATGCCTATCAGCGCCGCAAGCATGCTAGGGATGACCATAAGGAAGCCTAAGATGGCGACGCAGCACTCTGTGATTGACATTTCCTTCATGTTGTACACACACTTGATCAGCTGCACCACGATGGCTTCGTACCCTTTTTCAAGGATGGGAATGAACATCCCGAAGAGCAGCAGCAAGAAGACGGCCATTTGAATCAGCGGCTGGAGATCGAACAGCTCGGGGAATCCCGACACGAGCAGCAGGAGCGTGCACGTGCCCTCTGTCAGGTACTGCGCAGTGATTACAAAGTTGTCGATGCGGTCCGCGGACGGGCCGCCAAACATCGTGTACACGGCAATGCCATATTGCAGGCAGATCACCGCGTACATCTGCGCGTCGGCCTCAGGAGAGCCCGGCTCGATGGCAGGGCCGATGCCTGTGAGGATTGCGATGCTCAGCTGGATGAGGAGGAGGAGCCACTCGTACAAGACGCCGCTGATCCCATAGCTACCCGAGGCGCGGTTGAGCCAGAGCAGTTTGTTACCGTCGATTGCATCTCCTGTACGTGGGCGGAGGAGCACCACCGGATGGGCAAGAAGTCGCTCTGTGCGGTCGGGCTCCACGACGTCTTCCTCGGACTTGGTCCAGTCACCGCGTACGCGATTGACCAGGTTGAACCTCTTGCCTCGGATTCTGTCTGGACAGCACCTAAGGCGTATCTTCGATACCAGCCAGAACGCCGGATCATCCACCTCTGACAGATCCGCAGGCTCGAACCACTCCCACGAGTCCGCAGAGTAATACCACCAAAAGTGAAGCAGCGTCACGAAGCCCGACAGAAAGAACAGCCCAACGACGACGAGGATGATCAGACCCGGCCAGCGGCATTGGGCTATGGTGCACGTGATATTCGTGTCCAGCAGCAGCTCTATGGACTTCCCGACCAGCCCGGTGACGAAGAGTGACATGACGAGGTTCTGCATGTTTGGAAAGACGAAGACGCCGGGAAGCGGCCTGAACGGGCTGCCCTTGCCCGTGGCACACGTGTCATGTTCCTTCGCCTCGTAGTATTTCTGATTCATGCGCTTCTTCCAGTAGACCTGCGCGAACACTTGGATGATCGTGACGAGCGACATGGCCATGACGAACGTCACCAGGTTGTCGATGAGAGCGGCCAGCGTGTCCGGCGCGTCCTCGCCACACTCCGTTGCCGATCCCCTTGCCACACGTCCTCCTGTTGCCGACCCCCCATTCCCACCGCCTCCTTTTGCGAGCCGCCGCCGACCCCAATCGACGCAGTCGAAGAAGTCGTCGGTGTTGCTCCCGTTGATATCCGCGTCGCTGCTGGTTGCATTCTCGCCAAAGTCGACCAGCCGCCGTGCCAGCCAGATGGATAGCCGTCGCCGGCTGCCGCCACCGTCGCCGCCGCCGCCGCCGCCGCCAAAGGCGCCAAAGGACCCCGAGGCCCATCCCATGCCACCAGCTACTCCGCTCTGCAACTCGCTCTGGTTGGCGGCCAGCCCAGAAGACGCGCTGAAGCGCTGCACTCCAAAGATGAGCGGCGCCACGCCGCCACCGGCGCCGCCACCTGCACCGCCACCACCTGCACCGCCACCAGCAGCACCGCCCGCGGCGCCACCCACGGAACCGGCAACAGCTCCTGCGACCGCTGCAGCCACGGCAGCTGCAACCACGGTTGTCACAGCAGTCGTGACCGCGTCTACGGTTGCGGCGCTCGCGAAGGGCGCTCGCGCTGGCGGTGGGGGTGGGAGATTGCCCCGGATGATGATGAGGCCGAGACGCGGGTGCACGTACTGGGCATACAGCGAAGATATGGTGATGCTCACGTTCACGCCGGTCGCTTCGGAGAGGCTCGCGATGAGATCAGAGGTATCCATGAGCGTCACGAAAAGGTCCGCTGCCACGCCGTTGGCCAAACGCACATTGCCGGCCATCACTGCGAGGCTCACGTCTGCGCGGAGTCCCGTGAGTGCTGAAGCCTCGACGGAGCTGTTGCGCAAGGTCGCGGTCGGGCAGCTGAAGGCCGTCGCAGGGCACGTCACAGAGCTCTGCTCCGTGACTGCCGCGTTGAGCCTCTCCGGACCGGTGGTCGCATTGAGAACGTCTCCACTGGCAACAAAGGATCGATCGACTTGGAGGTTGAGGAAGTGGTAGTACAGCGGTGGCGAGCTCGGCGGGCCTGGCAGGTCGGGCGGGCCCGGCGGATCGGGCGGCGGCCGCGGCGGCAGTCGTGGCGATGGCGGCATTCGCGGCGATGGCGGCATTCGCGGCGATGGCGTCGCTTGCTGCAAGCGGCGGGTTCCGTTGGTAGTCGGCGCTCGAAGCATGGGCTGAGGTGGACTGGCAGGCGGCATCGGAGGTAGATCGGGAGGCCTCGGCGGCAACCTCGGTGGCGGTGGCGACGGCGGCGGGGACGGCAGCACTGCTGAAACCTCACAGCTTGTCACCTCGGCGAAGTCGCACATGGCCGCATCAGCGGCTGCTTGGAAGGGCGTCAGCAGGCCTTCCAATTGGCTCGGATCTTCGAGCGCGACGGCAAGTGTCGACCTGCTGCCCTCGTGCACAGTGAGCCGTGTCAAGGCCGCGCCATCGGCCCGGGTGCCGGTGATTTGCTCGGCATAGGCCACTTGCGAGTCGGCCCAGTTGATTGCCTTGGTTGCGAATACTGCCGAAGCCGCTGGCGTGAGGCCTAAGGGATTGATCTCTAAGGTGACAAACGCTTCCACCCGAACCCGACTAGGTGGAATGGCTGGAGGTGGAGGGGAGGTCGGCGGCGGCGCAGGCCCGCCGAACTCGAGCACGGTGCACCACGGCCGCGTGGTGTTGTACAGGCCCAGGCTAGCCCACTGGTCGACGACCGTCGGCCTGACGGTCGCGATCCCGGCCGTTGGCCAGACGACGCCAAAGAGGACTGGGCATGCGCCGTGAATGACGTACTCGATGGTGTGGTTCCGATTGACCACCGAGGTCGCCACCGCGGTGACGCGCGTGTACTTGCCAAACGGCGCGAGCGGGATCGCCGCACGCAGGAGCTGATCGACCTGACGCACCAAAGCCTCGCGCTCCTCGAACGTCAGCAGGGCGAGACCCGACGGCGGGGGGAATGCCGGGGGCGGCGCGGGATCGGCATAATCCGGTATGTACGGCGGCAAAGGCGGAGGCGACCGCGGTGGCGAGCGTGGCGGCAGGGACGGAGGCGGTGGGTTGGCTGGAGGCTGCGCTGGCGACGGCGGAGGCGACGGGGGTGGTGGCGGCGCCCGTGGCGAGCCCGCTGGCGGATGAGGGGGATACAGTGGGCGAGGAGAGGGCGGTGATGGCGGGGGCGGCGGGTGTGGTGGGATGCGTGGTGGAGGCGACGGTGGGCGCGATGGCGGCTCCGACGGGGGAGGCGGGCGCGAAGGTGGTGGTGGTGCTGACGGCGGCTCTGACGGTGGTGGTGATTGACGACGGTTGACGATGACGGCGAGACCTTCGTCATTCAGCTGCAGGTGGCCAGTGAGGAATTCCTCGTAATAACCGCCGGGGTTGAGAGGCGGAAGCGTTGGGGGCGGCGGAGCGCATGGCGGCGGTGACGGCGGAGGTGATGGCGGAGGCGGCGATGGCGGCGGCTCTGGCGGAGGGGACGGTGGAGGAGGACTTGGAGGAGGAGACGGCGGCGGCGGCGAAGGAGGAGGGCTCGGCGGTGGCGACGGTGGCGGCGAGGGTGGTGGAGGCGACGGAGGCGGTGGCGAGGGCGGCGGAGAGGGAGGAGGAGGCGAGGGAGG
>Ga0210242_102225_pt1 | contig 11196 bp, 10 predicted proteins | sample ChrtobMeP5a_16mM_FD_155445 | JGI IMG/M metagenome (GOLD analysis project Ga0210242, IMG submission 155445) | Chrysochromulina tobin associated microbial communities from unialgal haptophyte culture, Seattle, Washington, United States - P5a_16mM | ecosystem: Host-associated > Algae > Haptophytes >... | reverse complement strand
CGCCGCTGCCCTCGCCACCGCCGCCGCCCTCGCCACCGCCGCCAGCCCCATCGCCTGAACCGCTGCCGCCACCAAGACCGCCGCCACCCTCGCCTCCGCCATCGCCGCCACCGTTCCCGCCGCCGTTGCCGCCGCCTCCGGCCGAGCGACACTGCAACAAGGTGTGCCTATACGCGAGTCTCGAGCGCCCCTCGACAGAGAGCGAGCCGCTCACGATGCCGACGCTCGTGCACCCCTGGACCGAAGCTGCCAAGCTCTCGGTCCTACGCAAGTATGTGTATGACAATTCGGTGGACATCTTCGTGGCGGAGACGAACGTGTCCGATCTGATCATCGGTTCACGCGGCGGCATCGACGAGAGCATGCTCGCCGAGGCCAACGACGCGCTCGATTCTCACTTCGTGCGCGCCGACGACGTCATCCGTCTCGGCGCCTTCGACGGCGTCGAGATGGTCGCCACGTACCAGCACGGCGAGATGGCCTCCGAAGAGACGCTCATCGATGGCGGCCACATGTTCGGGTACACGACGTGTGAAACGTACGGCCGGTGCCCATCCACGCCCGAGCGACGCATGTACGTGGGCTCGCGTTGCTCGCACCTCGGCCTCGAAGGTCTGTGCTACGCGTCTTCCGCGCGCACGCTCGAATGCGGCCGCGCGACCAACGTGCACAGCCGTCACGCTCCGTTGACCGCTATGCGCGCGCCGAACTACGCGAGTGGGCAATCGATCCAGACGCTCACGCGCATCCTGCCATGTCCGTGGCGCACCACCATCGAGGCCGGGGGTGCGACCTTTCGCCCCATGTACGCTCGGCGGCTCCTTTTCGCAGGCTGCATGGTCCCCGACGACAATAATTACGAGCGCACGGCGGAGGTGCACATCCCGCAGGCGTGCGCCATCCCGACTCACTTCTACCCGGGCTGCCTTTTCCCTGGCGCGCTCAACTACAACCCGGGTGCGCGAGAGTCCGCTTTCTGTCAATACCCGACGTCCGGCTGCACCGATCCGACAGCGATCAACTACAACGCGCGCGCCACCCAGGACGACGGCTCGTGCCTCCCTGGCGTGCGCGGCTGCACGCTGCCGGCGCTCAGCCCCTTCTCGACCTTGCTGCTCTCCGCCGCCGATCGCAATCTCGCCGCGAGAAGTAACGCGACTGGTGCCCTGAGCAATGAGAGCCACAGCGTCAACGCCAGCAGCGAACGGAGGACGAGGCCCACGGCCATGATGCCCCGGTACGTTGGCATACCCTTCCGAGGGCTCGTGCCATTCGCCACATATGGCGCTGTGGTGGCCCACAATCCAGCAGCCAATGTGCTCGAAGGCTGCGTCATTGCCGTCGAAGGGTGCATGGATGTGAATGCAGCCAACTTCGACCCCAATGCGACCATCAACCAGGGCTCCTGGTGCGTGCCACGCGTGACCGGCTGCCTGGACCCGTTGGCATTCAACTACAACCCGTTCGCGACCGTGGACAATGTGAGTGCATGCGTGACGATGCGCCGCGGCTGCACCTCGCCGACCGCCCTCAACTTTGATGTGAGCGCCCGGCATCACGGGTATTGCTACGAGCGGGTGCAGGGCTGCCTCGATCCAGCGGCCTTCAACTACCGGTGCGGCTCGAATGGCGCCACGATGCCCACCCCGTGCGCCATGGACAGCAGCCACTCCATCATAGGCGGTCCTACGGCGTCAGGCGTGGTCACAGTACACGCTGCATCCGTGTGCAACTACTTCACCTCGAGCACCGCCGCGCTCGCCAGTGAGATCGATGGGCAGATTGCGAGCGCCGAGTTGGCAGCCGCCAACGACCCTAGCATCCGTGCCTTCATGTTTCGGCTGGAAATGGAGTACGTGGCCGATGCTGACGTGAGTGCGGTCTCCGAGGCCACCCTCGGCAGCATGCACAGTACCTTCACAATCCTGCACCCTGCGCGCGACCCGATGCGCACGGGCCTCGCAGTCCGTGCAGGCTCCGTGGTCTTCACGGCGAGCTACGACGTGTACGGCGCCACACAGCTGCGCGCCGTTCGAGCCAGCCTGGAGCCGCACACTGCATCCACCGACGCACTCAACGCCTTCCTGGCGGCCACGGGTGCGCCTGACGCCTTAACGCTCCCCCGTTTCAACGTGACATTCTATAAGACGCCGCCTCTTTCGGAGGCCGGTTCTGCGCTCAGCCTCGAGGGGGCGATCAGCCTCTCCGTCTTTGTGATCGCGATTGCGATTGGCATCGGCGCGGCTCTTGTCGTGTACATGCTGCGGCAGCGGCGGCTGGCCCTGGCGAAGATATTCCCGGAGGCGTCTGAGGAGGCGTCGCAAATAGAAAAGCTGCAGATGAGCCCTAAAGCCACACGGGCGGGAGGCCGCGCGCGCCCGGAGGTGCAGCTGTCCCCTAATGCATCGCCCATGCCAAGTCCGCCCCCGAGCGCGCGCGCGGCGAGCTACATGGACACAGCCGGGGTCTCAGGGGCCGAGCACCAGGCAGAACATGAAGGATGATGGTGAGCGATCTTGAGCGAGCATGGCCCTCGCAGTGAGTAAAGGAGGATGAAGCCGTATACCGAGCATGATGCATGATGCATGGTGGCATGGAATAGGGCTGTCTACTACAAGGGCTCTACTACAAGGGCTCTACGTGCAAGGAAGTGGAGTGAGACCGCGGAGATGAGACTGCGGGGGGCGAGTAGGAGAGCGAGACTGGTCCTTCCCAAGGTCTTGGCGTGCTGGCGTGCTGGCGAGTGGCGGTAGCGTGCCACCATCGTCCCCGAACGAGAGGTGCAGGAGCACCGCACGTCGTGGGACCACGTGGCGGCTCTTGTATTGAGTATTCAACGAGTCGAATGCGCGTCCTGGGGGTACTGTGGCCCCCACCGGCCGGAGGTCCTGCACATTAGCTTCCTGTTATCGCGCATTTCAACACTTGTTTACCTTAAAATGCTGATGTGGCCTGTCAGTGGGGCTGTGCGGGACGGCCACGGTGACACTCAGTCGGACGCCGGGGGCCCCGTAGGGGCCCCGGGGCGGGGCGCGGGGGCGCCGGGGCCCGGGCGCGCGCGCGGTTGTCCGCGGTTGGGCGCGGCCGCGGGGCCGCGGCTCACGTCAGAGCGCAAACTCGAAGACTCTCTCGGCTCTCGCACTCAGTCCACTCTCTTTTTCCAAAACGCGAGCTTTGCACGCTTACTCTTACTTTCTCGTTATGAGGACGTACGGATACTCTCTAACTCGAGGAGAGCCCTGAGCAGATAGGTGAGCAGTAGTAGTACCGCCACAACGGCATGCTTTCATTCCGTCACCGCACGTAGCGTGCGCCGAAGCGACGCCACTTCGTCTTCGAGCTCGACCTTGGTTTGGAGCAGCGAGCTTGCCTCGTTCTGCAATCGGCCAAGGAGCTTGTCCAAGGCAATCTCGTCGGCCCTCGAGCTACCGGTGCCCGCACGACCCTCTCGCAACCTCGCCAACTCGGCCTTGGCAGCCTCAACCTGGTCCAACAGCTCAGCGAGCTCTGCCGCCTCATGGCTCGAGCGTTCAGCGTCGACGGCTGCGGCGTCGCGCTGCAGCGCTAGGCTGAGCTCGAATGACTCGTTCATCCGAGCCTGTAGCGTAGGGAGCTCACAGGCGATCTCGGAGATGAGCGCCGCTACATGGCCCCAGCCATCGGGTTGCTGCGTGTCGCCATCGGAGCGTGTCGCCGTCGTCTCCGCGGCGCGCGTGGCGGGCACGGCCTCGCTCGCCGGATCTACGGCGGTCTCGGTCAGAATAGTAGCCAGCTGTCGCCGAATCGAGACACAGCGGCCAAATCCCTGTCTCTCCTCGAGTTGCAGCTCGTTTGCCGGAGAGAAGTGCGCACGAAGGCGCAGCACCTGCACACTCCGTTGTTTGAGCTCCAAGGCAGTCTGCAACGTATCCACGTGCTGCTTCAACGAGCGGCCTGCCGCGTGCGGTGATGCCAAGCCCTCGAGGATCTGCGTCTCAATTGCAGCAGCAAGAGTACGCAACTCGAGGATGCTCTCATGGAGCTTCGTTGTCGTCAGCTCCGCCGCCGGGTTGAACGTGGCATCGTCCGAGTGAGTCACGATTGTGGGCGCGGCACATGAGTGTGACATGAGCACGCCCTTTGGGTTGGCGGCGCGGCAAAGGTGTGCCCTCATGATGACGCATAATTCACAGCGTAGTTCGTGCAAGCGTATTGGGAGGAATTTTCTATCGTCCTCCCACAGCCAGCGACCCATGCGTTCAACACTTACTGCTTTTGGTTCCTTCTAGTGCTCACGACAACGTCTACGCACACGCGTCTCATCCGGGGCCTTCGAAAAAGGTGTGGCAAAAGCGTGCACAATGGGCAAGTCGGCCAAGGCGTTTCGAATGCAAGGCTTAAAAGCTGCAAAAGTGGAGAGACAAACCAAGCCCAAGCCGAAGGTTCAGCAGCAGGACATCTCAAAGGCGCAGCGGCAAGGGAAGGGCCCAGCGACAGTCGTCAAGAGCCCCGCCGCTCTGAAGCAGAAATCCAAAGCGTAATACATTGTAACAAGATCTTCAAGTAAAGGCCTCACGTCCATAGTAACTGAGACATCTTAATACACCTCCTTTTAGAGACGTACATATGCCCATGTCTGATTCGCAGGCTACCATCGAACACACACTATTGAGAACCGAGGGCTCGGGGTTGCTCACAGCCGTGCTGGCATGACAGTCTGAGTCTCTCCACTTCGTCTAGCGACGAGATCAGCTCAAGCCGTCGTGCAGCCCACGGCTGGTCCGTATTGGTGGCAGGCAGAGCGCGCGGTGTGAGAGCGGCACAGCCTCGGCTCCGCTTCCAGATTGCGTGACGACCGATCGCTGACCGAGCACGAAGCGGAGGAGCTGGCGAACACGAGGATACTCAGCCACATCGTCTTCCAGTACGCATTCGGCCCGCTGACGAAGCGTTGGCAGCGGCTGCAACGGCAGCGCCTCGTAAAATCCCACAGACGTCACGTCAAACAAGTAGCGATATGTCGATAGCAGCGCACGCTGTTCCGCTGGCGACGCATGCTGCCGTCGCAGCCCGCGCAAGTTGATCGAGAGCAGTTGCGCTCGGTTACCGACGGCCAGACCGTACGGAATTAGGTCATGTGCGAGCACCGATCCGCCGCCGACGAAGGCACCGCTGCCAACGCTCACCCGCTGCTGCACGCACGCATAACCTGAGATGCGCGCGCCGTCGCCCACCTGAACGTGGCCAGCGAGCGCGGCGTTCGATGCGAGGAGCACGTCGTGGCCGAGGTGGCAATCGTGTGCCACGTGGCAGTGCGACATGATGAAGCAGCCGTCACCGAGCGAGGTGACACCGCCGCCAACCGCCGTGCCGCCGCTCAGCAGCGCGTATTCGGCGATCCGGCACCGCTCACCGATGATCAAGTGCGATGGCTCTCCCGCGTACTTGAGGTCCTGCGGCGTGGCTCCGAGCGTGACGAACGCGTGTATAACGCTGCCAGCACCGACAACCGTGTGACCGGCGACACGTACGTGCGACTCGAGCCGCACGCCGTCGCCGAGTACCACGTCATTACCGACCACGCAGAATGGGCCGACGCTGACGCCGCTGCCGAGCCTCGCACCTGGCTCGATCACCGCTGTCGGGTGAACGTGCTCTCCGACCAACGGTGCGTACAGGGGCGCCGCTGCTGTTGAGAGCCTTGCGAGGCGGCCGTGGCTAGCGAGGCGGCGGGCGGCCACGAACATTTTCGTTCCCGCGTGAATGATCTCGGGGGTTTTGCAGGACAAAAATGGGGGAAACATGCAGCAACACTCATGCACTTCCCCGATGAGCTCATTTGTCACAGAAACAATTCTTTAATTGGATTGAAACATGCGGAGAGAGCTTTACGGGTCGATTCACAACGTGATGAGACTTAATTTTAAACAACTGACTGTACTTGCACAGACCCCAGGGCTATCATCGGGGTGCTTGGGGCTTTCGGAATCTGTGGTTTGTTCAAGTACAATCCTCATTCTCAGCCCAGACGGACTGTGAATGCAAAATTCGCCCTTCGTCACTGTGTCTTCGGACCCCCGACGACGGACCCCGACGCCCAAGCTGGCGTCGGTGGTCGACCCTCATCATGAGCACTCGCGCCAACGAGCAGGCGCGGCGCAGGTGAGCTGCCGCACGGCACCCGCCATCGATCACACTGAGCCCTCTTCCATCGCGGCGAAGCCTGCGAGCTCACCGGCTGTTCTCCGCCACCTACGTCGTTTCTCCTGCAGCGTGACATCACTCGAGGCCATGACGGTCTTCGTGCACAGAAGCGAGCATGGTCTGTCGGACGGCGTGCAGTATGCCCTTGAGGCGCTGCCTTGCATGGTGGCGAGCAACGATGCCAGCGCACTCTGCGTCCGCTTCGGCCTCAGCCAAGAGGACCTCGATGCGCTGCTGTCCGAGTGTGGCTGCCTCACAGGCGATAAGGCTGCGACCTTGAAGGCGGGCATCAAACGCTTGACAGGAGAGACTGTGCAGATTTTCAGAGAACGGCACTTCCTGCTTGAGTACTATGCTCGTGTCAAGTACGCACGCGCACACATCACATCACACGCAAGCCCGATCTCCGATACCGTACCAACGCATGTATGGACCTCCCTCGCAGGTGCGTCGCCTTCGGCGTTGAGCCGGCCGAGAGCTGTGCGGAGCAACGTGCGCACGGCGCGCACGCCGATGGGGGAGGCAATTATCATGCGCACGCCATAAGGCAGGAGGATGCTGTGGCGCAGCTGCCAGCTTCACATGGATCGTGGGTGCCACGCTCCGGTTGTAAATGCGCGGCTCTGGCACTTGGCATGTACAGCGCGAGAGCTTCACGTGCGCAGGTCACGTTCGGATAGCGCGATACTGTGCTTGCCTGAGATTCGGTGTACAGGGCGCACAGGGGTCGGGTCCGTCGAGGTCATTCCGAGACCGACGTGTACAACTGTATATATGTGTACAACTTTAGGCCTTTACCTTCAGCGTCGCGATATGCGAAAATATGCACACATGTACACAGGTTTAGTTTTTGTGACGGCCGGGCGCGGCTTCGACGCCGGACGACGGGACTCGGGAGGCGTCACAGGGTTTGGCGCCGCGCGCCGGTTCTCTTAAGGGTTTCACAGGGTTGCGGGTTCAGGGTACGATACTCGATAGGCTTGGGAAGAGCAGCTGCTGTTTCCCCACACATGCATGTCAAAGATTACATAACGGCTAGAGACACCTAGGATCGGAGCTCAGGCGGCTTGCTTCGCAGATTCAACCACAGCCGACGCATCCGTCAGTGCACAGGGCGGATTCTGAGCGGGCAACTGTGGCAGCTGCACACTAACTGGGGGTTCCTTCGCGCCTAGCCCGCCAGCTGGCGTCTATGGCGTCGTGATCGGAGCCTCATGCAGGTCATCTTCGTGCCCATGGAGCCTGCAGTCCCGCACGGCTGTGTCACACGGACCAGAGCTAAAGACCATCCACACGGACCAGAGCTAAAGACCATCAAGCGCCGACGCGAGTTCATCCCACAACGCAATGAGCTAGTACGCAAAGTAGCTTGTTGGCGATGCCACCAGCAGCGCCTCGTCCACGTCCCTGGCCAGCCATCAGCCGTGGTGCAGGTGCGGTGAGTGCTGCAAGGTCTTGAGGATGCCGCTCTCCGTCAGCCTGCGGGCGCGACACAACCTCGCGGTTCGGTTCCAGGTCAGAAATGGGTATACGGGGCAGGGGAGAACAGCGCGTGCAAAGCTCCGCTCGTCTGACTGCCACACCGTGCTCATCGAGTACCTTCCAGGCGGCGTTTGCTTCCCGAGCTCCAAACGGGCTCAGGTCGAGCGCAAGTGCGGTGTTGAGGCGGCGTAGCGCTGCCCACACACCGGCTGCGGGTACGTGCCACGACGGGGGCTGCGGCGTGGCGCGAACATGGAGCAGCAAGCGCACGACGGCGGCGATGGCGGCCAGTCCCGCATTTAACGTGGGTTCATAGGAGGCACAAGTGTGAATGTCATTTTTCCATGAAAAAAATAGCCGGGACCACTCAGGGTAGTCACCCGGTGTCGTCCCTAGCTTTGGTTGGGCTCGAATCAGTTGCGACCTCGGAAGTCCAATCCTGTGCCGAACCGACCCTTAAGGTATCCCATAGCAGCACACGCAGTTCCCTCACCGGACACTCGTGGCCATGTTACCACCCAAGACAGCCTGGGACGTTCGGTTGCTTTTCACCCACCCACCTCTCCACCCACCATCGAGGCGTTTTGCCATCCGGACGCAGGTCCCGGGGCCGAAGACGCGAAATTGCGCGACCGCAGCGCGCCCGACGTATGCTCCATCGCCATCCTGAGGGGTCTTCTACTTTGAACGACGAGCACGCGATGCGGCGTCATGTGCCTGCGGCGTGCCGCGCACAACGATTTTGGTGCTGAGGACGACCGGTTGAGACTCGGGGCACGGCAACGCGCTAGGGCAACAGGAGCGGTGCGAATTCCGTGCCCGTCCAGCGACGGGCACGGCGACGCGCTAGACCCCGGCGCCGAGCGTCGTCTTCCCCACGCCCGTTCCCATGACTGTGCACGCGCGGCTCGCCTCCTCGTGCATAGGTGTCAAGACGTCCAGGTGACGATCAGCGGGGCTGAGGCCGATCAGTGCACTACCGGAGCACGGCAGCGCACTAGGGCTAGACCCAGGCGCCGAGCGTCGCCTTCCCCTCGCCCGTCCCCAAGATGAATGTGGACGCGACGCTGTCTGCGGCGTGCCGCGCACAGCTGCGGCTGGTACAGTCCATGCGCTCAGCCAACGTACGCGCCGAATCGATCGTGTTCAATCGTGATGCGCTGAGTGCATATGCGCGCAACCGGCCGCCGCTGTGGAAGCCCGTGCGCCAGATGCCGCGCGAGATGCAACGCTGGGGCGTTCCGCCCACCACGGTCTCCTTCTGCGAGCTCCGGACACTGCGTCGCCATTCGGCGCTCTCTGCATGCGAGCGCCGAGCGGCCCGGACGGCATGGTCGCTTTCTGGCGGCGGTCGACGAGCTCTGGCCCGCGCTGCCCACCAAGGTTGTCAAGCTGTATGGCTCGTATGCAGCGTACTGTACGAGTGTCAGCGTGCGTCGTCATGCGCTCTCCTTGCTACACGGGCGTGGTTAGGGCATGAGCCGCACTCGGTGTGTGAGTTCGCGTAAACGTTTCTTGGGTGGAAGGCCCGCGTCTAGCGTTTCACAGACTGTACTCCAGGCGGTCTGGTTTTTTCACCACGGCCGACACACGAAAAGAGGTCCCGCACCACGTCTATCGAACTTCTCGGAGATGTTCGACGCGCCATCGACGCTGGTGGCGTGCGCGGTCGGCGGCTTCGCCTTCTTCACTATAACTACACAAGTGGGCAAGGCCTTGTTCACCTCGCTCAAGCCCGACCGGAGGCTCTTCGCGGCCACGTGCATCACCGCCTTGATCAATGCCTCCTTACTGTCGCCAATCTCGCTATATGCTGGATGGCTTTTATTGAACAGCCCGTCGGGGTTGAATCTCGAGTGCGCTTCGGGCGTGCAGTCGCTGATCACGACGCCCTCGAACCAGTACGGTGTCGTCGCAGTCGGCTTAACCTGCGGCTACTTTCTGGCCGATTGCGTGGGGCTCAGAGTACTCCTCATCCTCTATCCAGAACAGATGAAGAAGGACCTCGGCAGCCCAGCGCAGTACATGATCATCATGTGGGTGCATCACGGGATCTCCCTCATCGTGTGGCCGTACTCAGCGTTGCGCGGCAGTGCGTTCTTCTTCGTCCTCTATTACTCGGTGACCGAGGTGACCAATATCGGCCAGAACTCGTACCTCCTTCTGCGCGAGTTCAAGTCGCCACTCGAAAAACATGCGGCTGCAGCGTGGATTTTGAGCTTCTTCATCGTGCGCGTGCTGCCCGTGCCGTTGCTCCTCTACATTTACGCCGAGATGTTATGGCTGCAGAGCTGCGGGCTCCCCACACTCGACCTCTGGATCGGGAGGTTAACAGTGCCCATCCCCATCGGCCTCAACCTCTTCTGGTTCAGCATGATGATCCAAAAAGCTCAGCGCATGATGTCCAAAACGGCGAAGCAGTGACGCCCGCGCCGCAATACAATCGGGAATGTACATCAGCTGTACTTGTCCAGCACAATTTCCCCATATGAGCTGACAAGCTGAGCACGGGAGCCGCGGCGGAACTGCGGCCGCGGATCTAGACTCAGAAGCGCGCGAAGGAGGGGGAATCCGAAGAAGCGTCTGAAAGTCGTGACGTAAAGTGCGAGTAGAGACGGACAGTCTGGACCGGTACGGTCCCGGTCGCATGCATGCGTCTTTACGCGTTGGTTCGACCCGGATCGTCGGCGGACGTGGAGTCCCCGCGGTTCGATGCCGCGCGGTTCGGTTCCCGGGGAATTTCAATATGCAGTTTGGGGTATTCGTATTGGGCGCGTGTTTAAGCCGAGCTCAGACGTACACCACTTAGAGTAAGGACAAAACCTCGCGCACCAACTCACGGTAGAGCGTAGAAACACCATAGGTAACTAACACTGAGTTCAAAATCAGGTGGTGGGGATAGTGTGCATCGCATGATAGTGTGTGAATCCAGAAAGAACGTACCCTCCCCTACCCCTTTGGGTCAACCACTGAGTTCAAAATCAGGTGGTGGGGATAGTGTGTGAATCGTTCCAGAAAGAATACCCTCCCCTTACCCCTACCCCTTTGGGTCAACCACTGAGTTCAAAATCAGGTGGTGGGGATAGTGTGTGAATCCAGAAAGAATACCCTCCCCTACCCCTTCGCGTGAAGCCTACGCGGTGCCGCGTGATCCTCGCTCACGAGGCCATTGCCTGCCCAGGTATCAGCGCCAGCGTCGCAGCACCGCCCGCGTGAGCTGCCTGACCGGCCGCGTGATCCTCGCTCACGAGGCCATTGCCTGCCCAGGGCTTTTCGTCGCACCCGCCACCATCCCCTCACTCTCCTCCATGCGTGTTGTGCATACTCCATACATGGTACATGTGTATAGGGCCCATCTAGCGCTGACCTTCGAGAACGTGTTTGCCCTCCATGCCCATGCTTTTAATATGGGCCCAGGGGGCGAGGGCTGGGGACCCGCTTTTCTTTTCGTCTCTCTATACAAAAACTTGCCCCCGGACCCGGTAACCGCGGACGCCACCTACGGACGCCTCCCACGCAGCCGGGCGGATC
>Ga0210242_102221_pt1 | contig 11233 bp, 6 predicted proteins | sample ChrtobMeP5a_16mM_FD_155445 | JGI IMG/M metagenome (GOLD analysis project Ga0210242, IMG submission 155445) | Chrysochromulina tobin associated microbial communities from unialgal haptophyte culture, Seattle, Washington, United States - P5a_16mM | ecosystem: Host-associated > Algae > Haptophytes >... | reverse complement strand
GGGGGAGAGGGGATCGCCTCATGCGGGGGGGAAGAGCCGACGTCGGAGCATTTCGAGGAGAAAATGCCGGCCTGATGTGGGGGGGATCATTCAGATGCATGGCATGACTTCTACGCCTCAACACTCGTCGAGCTCAGTGTCTCGTCGGGGGGGGTGACACAACCGTGTTCATGTGTGAATAGTGGTGGGTGTCTGTAACCGATCATCACATGGTCGAGGTAGTCCGGTTGCCTTTCCGGGCAAGTATCCGGGTCGGACCAGTCGCGGACTCTGCTCCGTGACTGGACGACAGTGACCTCGATGGTGGTCCTTGTCTTTGTGCGTGTGCGCAGTGGCGCCAGTGCACAGCTCAGTGGAGCATACTAACAGTGAAACCAGTACGTCTTAGTACAACAGCATGTCAACTACTGGCTCTTCAACTATCCCCACCACCTGATTTTGAACTCAGTGGTGAAGTCGGCTTACGGTTATTCGTCCGTCTGTTCTTAACTTCAGTGCTTCTTGACACTTTTCTCCACACGCCCGTCCGCTCCGCGCACGGCTTTGTTGCGGCTTGCGCTGGGGCTTGCGTTTGGGCGCTGTCGCAGATGTTCGCTTCCCGCCATGGCCCCTCCTCCTGCTGATCGCGCTTGCCCTGGTGATGGCAATGGCGCTGGTGCTGGCACTGGCCCATCGTCCCACACGAGCGGCAGCAACGGGTGGCGCGCCGCTCGACCCGGGCGCACGTCAGGCAGCCACGCCTGGTAGGACTCGGCATCCTCGCAATGCACTGTGCGCCGGGGCGCTCTCAGGCGTGACGCCCGCCCGAGGCCCTCGTCGTCGGCGAAAAAGGAAAGCGCCAGGGCACGGCGCGGCGTTCGGAGCCGGTTCGCTGAGGCACAATGGAGCGTCCAGCCATGATGCCACGTGGCGTCGCCGAGCTCGAGGGCGGCGGTCGTGCGCTCAACGTACCCACGGCTCGAAGCGTCCACCTCCTCCTTCGGGTCGCCATGCCAAAAGTGGAGCGCCACGTCCCGATGAGAGCCGGTAGCAAAGATGAGGGCCGAGCCGCCGTCCTTCTCGGCGGGCACGGGCTGGAGAGGGAGCCAGGCCGTCACGAAGGCATTCGTATCCAGCGGTGCCATGGCAAGGTCGCTGTGCCAGTGAGTTGGTCCGTCCAAAGGCCGCTTCACAAACAGCGAGTCTTGGTAGAGCCGAAGCCGCTTGGAACCGAGGAGAGCAGCAGCAGTGCCAGCAAGCTCCTCGGACGCTGCAAGGGTGCCGATGGCCTCGCAGCTCCTCCACATGTTGAACGTTTGCATGAATGGAACGGAGCCTTCAGGCAAACCATCGACGAGGCGCTGCAGCGCGGGCAGACCGAAGCCCTCTACACCAGCCAGTTGCTCCTCACCAAAGAGCACCCGGACTTTTTGGCGGTACGCATCGAGTTTCCGCGCTTCGTACACGGCGTCGACTGTACGGCCAAGCTCGCGCACGCGCGCAGCGGGAAGCAACCCGTGTTGTGTGAGGTGCCCGTGACGCTCGAAGGCGAGCAGCTGATGAGGTTCGAGACGCATGCGCGGACGTCGACTCGACAGCCCCTCCTTTCTCATTGTGAATGCCCCGGTCGCCCCAACGGTCCCGAACGTAAGTCCCGAACGGGGAGGTGTGGGATGTCGACTCGTTTGCGAGGTTTCGTGAATCACACACTTTAGGTTCGAGCACGTTTCTGAAACTGCATGCCCCGGGGCGCAAAGCCAGTGGCGCAACCGCCGTTGGCGGCAGAGGCGAGGCGAGAGGACACTATTTCAAACGAGCCCCCTGCGCGCGAGAGCCTCGAGCGTCTTCTCCCCGTCCTCGTCAGGGCGGTAGTAGCCAAGCCAGCAGCCGCTCTCTCTCTCTTCGCACTGGCGGAAGCGGGCCTCCGAGCGGTTGCCAGGGGGGCCGGCTGCCCTGATCGCATCATTGATCTGGAGTAGCTGTGCGAAGAGGACGTTCGCCAAGGTCGAGCCCTCGGCACGGCCCTCCTTGACCTCCTTCAACCCTCGCGCGAGCATCCCCGCGTCGCGCAGCAGCGTGAAGAAGCAGCCGTCGTCGAGCTTCGGTCGATCCGGCACCAGCTTGGTTGAGCCACGCCGGTCAGCACGGATGTCGAGGCGCACAAAGGCACGTGGCCACCTGAGGCGTGCGAGGGCAAGTACCTCGCCGGCGAGGGGCCCCTCTCCTTCTGTATCGAAGAAGCAGCGCAAATCAGGCATGTAGCAGTCCTGCATCTCGCGCAAGGCCGCGTTCGCCGCCTCCATGTCATCCACGACGCGCACCGAGATCTGAAAGCGAATGTCCCTGGCGCCGGGCGCGCGCGCCGGTCCCTCGTCTACGAGACCCTTCATCGCCATCAGCCGGTGCTGCCCGTCGAGCACGAAGAAGCGCGGTCGCCCGTCCCTGTGCTGCTTCTCCGGCGGGTAGCGCACCGCGGCGAGGGAGATCAGTCCAAAGTCATGGTAAGGGAGACCCTCGTGCACGCGCACCAGATTCTGCGTGACACGCGTCGCAACGACATCGTCCGACACGCAGCGGTTCGCGGCCATCGGGTCGAAGAACGGAACCGACGGGTCGCTCAGGTCGAGCATGTTCGCGAACCCAAAGCCGCTGTACGTCTGCAGCTTGAACCGGTGCGACTGCGGGCCGCCCTCGGAATAGAGGAGCGACGGTGACTTGGACACGGCACGTCCCTGCGCGTCTAGATCCTCGAATTCGGTCTCCGCCTGCAGCTGCAGGAACTCGAGCGCGCCGCCACGCACCGTGGCTGCGTCCACCCGCCTCAGGTTCTCGGGCTTCAACTTGAAGAGCTGATCGTGCCCGTCAACGCGAACGAGCACGCGCCCATCCTCCTCACCCTCCACGTTGCCGTAGCTGCCATTCAAAGATTTCCTCGGTTCCGAGAGGAGCCGCCGAATGCGCACGCGCAGGCCCGAATCGGCTTTGCCATCGCTCGAGCCAGCCCCACCGCCGCTCGAGCCAGCCCCGCCCGCGTAGTCGATGGCCTCTGGGTTTTGCAGCTCGGCGCTCGCACCTGCCGCAGACGGCAGCACCGGCCTAAGCGATCGGACGTACAGATCGAACAACGTGTTAATGTTCACCGTGGCGGCATCCCGGAGCGGTTTCTCATCGGGAGGTCCTCTGTCCGGGTGAGCCTGTAGGAGAAGCTGATTGCGCACTCGACGGGCGTCAGCCTCGCGCCCGACATTGTCCTTCGGACCATTTTCAGTGTCCACCTGGAAGAGCTTGATCGGGTCCGTAGTGTCCCGTATGGCCTGGATCGCGGTGGTAAGCAACGAAACGGGCGCCGGCAGAGCCAGCAGCGGTGCGTTCGAGTCGGCACGCGCGCGCACGGCGCGTCCGCCGCCGTCGTCGTCGTCCCGCGTCCGTCGCATGATCAATCGCTAGCCGCGGCAGAACACCCGAGCGAAGCTACCATGTTTGGACTCTGATGCCAGGTGCCCACCTGAAAGTGTTCACTCTCTTCACAGCGCCTTCATTCACGTGCGTTTGGCGATCTTGCGAGCCATGACGCGAGGCTCATCCGAGCCCCCGCCCGTCGAAGCCCTCGCAGGCAAGTGCGTCGTCCTCTCGGGGATAACTTCGAAGCCAATGCTCAACGGCCGCATCGCCACGGTCGGCGAGTACAACAGGCAGAAGGGCAGGTACCATGTGCTGTCGGTCACTCCGAGAAGAGGAGACGTGGGCTCGTCGGAGTGCTATGAGGTGCTCAGCGTGAGCCTCAAGGCGGAGAACCTCACCGAGGCCACGAAGGAACAAGAGGCCCAGGACAGAGAGCTCACGCGAAGGGCGCTCGATGCACAGACGGAGGAGGTCGAGGCGCGGCTCCGTAAGAGAGGCGGTATCAGCGTGCCGGCTGCCGCAATGTCGCCTGCGGACGCGGATTCCGAGTCCGGCGGGTCGACTCATTCGACCCGTTCGAGTCTCACTCGAGCTTCTGAAAACGACGACGAATCGCTCACGCGCGCGTGCGACACGTTCGGCGATCTTGCCGAGAAGATCTCGGCCGCACTGGACCACGTGAGCGCGCCCAACAGCCCCCTGCTGCGCACGAAGCAGCGCTCCATCCACGTGGCGCTCTCGGCCATCTCGGGCGATCCGACGTCCGCGCTGCCGTGGAGGTTCCTCCGCGCGCTCCGCTTCCTGGTGCGCGGCGATGCGCTGGCCATTCGGTGCGCCATCGGCCCACGCCCAGTGCCCGTGCCACCGTCGTCGGGGCCAACCGTCGCCGCGCCCGATGCAGCGCCCGTCGCCGCGCCCGACGCCGCGCGCGTCGCCGCGCCCGCGCCCGCGCCCGCGCCCGCGCTGCTCGTCACGACGCTTCGCCGGGCGCTCGACTGCCAAGAGGACGCGACCGAGCTCGTGCTGCCCTCGTCGGCGCCCTCGTCGGAGGCGAGCCAAGCGGCGCGGCTCGCCCCGGCGGAACGGTGGGCGATGCGCCAGCTGTTCCGCTGGGGCTGTGAATGCCTCAAGGCGCTGTCGTGGGCGGACGACGGCGGGCGGGCGTGCCATCGCGCGGGCGCGGCACACGTGCTGGCCGAGATGATGGAGGCCGTCGCGTACTGGGCGGACGTGCAGGCCGCTGCCGTCGTGGCTCTCCGAAATTTGGTCTCGCACGACTCCGCGCGCCGTGCACTGGTCGCGTCGACTGCGTCGCCTCACCCGATCGCGCTGGTCGTGGGCGCGATGCAGCTGCACGTGGGGCACGCGGAGATCGCGAGCTACGGCTCCGAGCTCCTCGGGCTCCTCGCGCTCAACGGGCTCTGTCCGTGCTGCGGCGGCGCGTGCGGCGGCGGGGTGGAGTTCCTCGTTGAGCTCGACCTCCGGCCGCGCGCCGCTCAAGGAGCAGGAGGAGGAGGAGGATGGCGGCGGGGCGGAGGAGGCGAAGGAGGCGGAGGAGGCGACGGTGACGGCGTCGAGGGCGCGGCGCAAGCTGACGAAGCTGACGAAGCTGACGGCCAGGGCGGTGCCGCGCGCGACACGTCTGCGCGCGTCGAGGCGAGCACCATCGTGCACTCCGTGCAGCGCGGTGCGAGTGCGGGGCGGGAGGCGGTGCTCACTCACGGAGGCCTCGAGGCGCTGAGCAAGGTGCTGCGCGAGCAGTCGACCGACGCGCAGGTGGTGCGCGACGCGACGCGCGCGATCATGGCGCTCGCTGCAAACGACCATACGGGCCGCGTGCTGCGAGGCGACGGCGTGGCGGTGTGCCTGAGCGCCCTCGATGCGCAGCCTGAGGACGTGGAGGTGGCGACGGCGGTCCTGACCACGCTGCGCGAGATCGCCATGGAGCATCCAAACCCCCTGCGCACGACGCGGGTGGTGCAAGCGACGCTGCGCGCCCTCACAACCTTCCACGACGACGAGGTGGTTGCCTCGCGAGCGTGCGGCCTCTTCACCAACCTGACCAACGATGCCGACCGGCCGTTGCTTGCAGGCCTGATCGCCCATGACCACGACCTCGCCGCGCTCTGTCGGGCAGGCGTCGCGAGCGCCGTCGTGCGCGCGCTCACGAACTTCGACGCCTTGTCCGAGGCGCGTACGCCCGCACTCATGGCGCTCTCCCACCTGGTCACGGGCGACGAGCGCGTGGTGGCTCCGCTGCGGGCGGCGGGCGCGTTGCGGGCCGCGCGACGGGCATTGGACGAGGGCCTCGAGATTGCGTCCGATGAGCAATGCGCGTGCGCGCTCACCTTCTTCGTCGCGCTCGCTGAGGGCTCAGCGGACCGGCCCGACCTGTGCTGGCGCGCGCGTGCGCACGCCGGCGCGCTCGCCGTGCTCGAGCGCGTACCAAACGAGTTTGACATTGGCTCGGACGCGTGTGCCTCGGCGCTGCGCCTGCTGAGCACGATGATCTACGTCTTCGACCCGAGCGTGGACGCCGCCGCCGTGGCCGTCGACGTGGCGGAGCTCACGGCGGTCGGCGGACTCGCGCGCCGCGGCGTCGCCTCGATGCCGCCGCACCACATGGCGCCTCGCCGGCTGCTGCGTCGGAGTAGGCGCGGCCGCCGCGCGCGCGGCGCAGCTCACGACGCCACTGTGGAGGCCCTTGCGGCGCTGCCGCCCGAGGACAACAGCAGCAGCAGCAACAGCAGCAGCAGCAGCAGCAGCAGCAGCAGCAGCAACCATGGGCCAGCCACAGACCCGGCGCCGCCTCGGCCATTCGAGCTGCCGGTGGCCTCAGGGGTAGCGTCGGGGGTGGCCTCGGGGGTGGCGCCAGAGGTGACCGAGGCGGTGGCGGTGGCGGTGGCCGACATTGTGCGCTCGGCGGTGGACGGTGCTTTTGCGGAGGGCGCTCCGGCGGCTCCGGCTGGCGCTGTGTTGGGCGCGGTGTTGGGCGCTGTGTTGGGCGCTCCGGAGGCTCCGGCTGGCGCTGGTTGGCATGAACCCAACCCAACGCCCAACACAGCGCCGAGCTCCACAGTGTCCAGCACAGCGCCGAGCTCCACAGTGCCCAGCACAGCGCCGAGCTCCACAGTGCCCAACACAGCGTCCATCACGGCACCACGGCGGGCGTCCGCGGCGGCGGTGGCGTTCGACTCGATGACCTCCGGGAGAGGCCCCGAGAGAGGCACGCTCCTCGAGGCCCTGCGTAGCGCGGGGGTGCCCGATGAGCTCCTCTCGAGCATGCAAGTCATTCCTCAGGGCGCCACCTCCTTTGCGATCTCGAGTGTCCAGATGAGCACGCTCCACACTCTACTGGGGGGAGGCGCCGAACCGCTCGACCTTCCACAGGGCGACGAGGACGACGGTGAGAGCCGCGGTGATGAGGCGAACGATGCGGCCGCCGAGGGCGACGGCGCGGACGACGACGGCGAAGGCGAGCCGCTGCCGATGAGCCTACGCGACGTGTGGCAGCGGAGCGCGGCGGGTGCGACCAAGGTGATCCTCGAGCGAGTGAAGCCGGAGCAGATCGCCAAGCTCCACGCTCTTGAAGATCACCTTGGCAAATGGCGCCATCTTGAGGAGGCTCTCGGCATCCTTCTCGCCCTCTCCGCTCGCGGCGCCTCTGGCTGCGCGGCCGTTGTCGGCGCGGGCGGCGACGCCGCCGCCGCCGCGGCCGTCCGCGCGTTCCCCACAGAGCTGACGATCGTGAGGGGTGCGTGGGGTATCCTCGCCAGCCTCATGGAGCGCGGCACAGACGACGAGCGCATTGAACTGGCTCAGCGCATCGATCTGGAGCTGCGCACCGGCCACTCGGAGGAGTCGTCGACGAGGGCGGTGCTGAGCGCGGCAGCCGCCGCTCCACTCGGATGCGGGGAGTGTGCGGTCGAATGCTCGATCTGCCTCTCGGAGATTGATGATCCGGACGAGCTCGTCACTTTGGATTGCGGTCACAATTTCTGCATCACGTGCACGCGAAAGCACGTGCACTCGAAACTGGCCGGACGCGAGGACAGCGCGTGCCGCTGCACGCACTGTGCCGAGGCCGTCCATCCGGGCTGCCCGCTCTGCCGCCGCCCGATAGGCCCCATTGGCATCCTTGCCTCTGTCCGGCGGTCGGCCTCGACGAGCCTTAGCGAGCGGAGCCATGAAAAGTAGAGGGCGTGGCCCGTGGGAGGGGGGGGGATGAGGCGGCTGCGCTGCTGCAGGGCGGAGGGAGGCCGTTCGTTCGGGTGCATGCGCCGTGGTTACGCGGTGGGGTGGCATCGTGTCGCCTCTTTAGCATTCGAATACGGCTCGGGTTGTGGACACGAGGACACGCGAAGGGGTAAAACGCGGAGCCGAGTAGGGGTTCGTGCCGACGGCGATGCCGCGGCGCGCGCGCGCGCCGCGTGTTTCAACATGGCGACACGCAACGATGATCGAACAAAATAGTGTAAACGGCCGAAGAACAAGCCGAGAACAAGCCGAGCGCACAAGCGGGATACAACATCCGTCACATCGTCGAAAGAGCAGTAACGATCTCGCGGTACGGTAGGCCGGAAGCCGAGGTTGCGGGAGCCGAGCGATTCTCGCATGGAACATTCTCGACGTACGACGACCGCGGCTCGACATGGTACGACGAGCATGGTCTCGGACGACAGGCGAGCATCGCTCGGCTTGTCTGGGATCGCAATTCTGTATGGTTTCCTCGCGCCTGCGGCTCGGGCCTCGGGCCGCGCCGCGTAGCGTCGCTTGAGGCGAGGGGTTGACGGGCGCGCGGGCGCGTGGGCGCCGCGCGCGATCGCACATGCGACGTGCGGGTTTCGAGACCGGACCTTCGGCTTACCACACGGTACGGTATCGTTCGGACTACCACAATGCTACACGCCTACTACACAGCAGAATTTTTAGTCTGGAATTTGTGTGCACGCCCACCTCACGGCCACGGGTGACACGCTCACGGCACAGCCACACGGCCCGACGGCCGCAGAGGGGGACGGGCAGACGGCATCTGATTATGCAACCCCTTGCCACACCGTCACAGCAGAGTGCCTCTCAGAGCTGGTTCGGTGCACTCGAGCCCGACGACTGCTGCGACTCTTCGCGGATCCCCTCGAGCGACTGGCTCCCGAAGGGTTGTGAATGGCTCCCGAGGCGCTGTGAATGGGCGCGTTGGCTCGGCCGCTCGCCCGTGGGAGGGCGCGAGCGGTCATGCGCCGCCCCGTGCCCTCGCGCGGCTGACAGCGAGAGGGCGGAGGCGCGCGGCGTGTTGCCCACACTGCGCTCATGAGTGTGCTGCCCATGGCTGGGCGTGGGGCAGTTGGAGGTGCCCTCTTGGTCGACGAGCTTCGATTCGTCACGGAAGCTCTGGATCGCCTTGGTGATCGAGTGAGACCAGGTGAGCTCCGGATCGTCCGGCCGGCACGGCCCCGCCGAGCGAAGGTAGCAGAAGAGAGTGAGCGTGACGTACGCGCTCGGCAACACGTCGCCAGGGAGCTTCTCCTTGGTTAACCAAAAGATACGCTCGCGCATGCGACCGTGCTCGTCGACGTCCTTGGGGTTGTAGAAGCCTATGTGCGCGAGAGGGTCGTAGACTGCCCACTTGAATCCAAGATGGGGGTCGTCTCGCGGCATCGACTTGCCATGCGAGATTTTGACGATCTTAACGAGCAGAGCGTTCGCCGCGATGATCTCGTCGCGCACGCTCGGCGGCTCGCAGCGCTTGAGGATCTCCGCAGCGGCGGACGCCTCAGTGATCGCCTCGGTAGGCGCGATCGCAAACCCGCTCTTGTCGGGGACCGACTTGCGAGTCGCCGTCGACGTGCCACACTCGGAGCAGTACCTGGCCTCTATGCGCGTCTCGTTGCCGCATTTGACGCAGCGCGGGAGCGTGGCCAGCGAGATCTCCTTGCCCACCTGGCAGTAGAAGTCACGCCGCTTGAGCCTCTCGAGCAGATCGTGCGCCTGCTCGAGCCCATCGCTCATCGACAGGTCGATCGCATCCAAGATCGAGTCGGTCAGGCGTGAAAAGGCCGCCGGGTTGTGTGCGGCCTCCGAGAGCTTGAGAGGGTGGCCGTCGGGGCCGCGCAGCCGGAAGTCGGCGTCCGCGGCGAGCAAGATGTCGGTGATCATCGACTCGGCAACGTTCGCGATCCGATGCTGGTACAGCTGCCGGTGCAACTTCGCGCGCAAGGTATACACCTCCGAGAGCTCGAGCGCGTTCTTCGCCTGGAAGCACACCTGATGAGAGGAACCATCATACGCAATCAGACGCAATCAGACGCACCCAGACGCACTCAGACGCACTCAGACGCACTCGAACGCACTCAGACGCACTCAAACGCACTCAGCCGCACTCAGCCGCACTCAGCCGCACTCAGTCGCACTCAGACGCAATCAGACGCAATCAGACGCAATCAGACCTCCGGGTAGAGCCGCCGGCCGTCCGCGTTGGTGTCCCTGAAGAGGACGCGGCTGCCCTTGATGATGCGATAGATGTCGAAGCCGGGGGGCTTGGGCGAGCCGAAGCACGCCATCGAGTCGCGCACTAGGTAATCGAGCTTGTCCACGTCGATGCCGTTGCGCGCATTGCTCACAATGTCGAAGAGAAATCGCTTCTCGGGCCCACGCCCGAGGTCGGTAGGCCACGTCTTCTCGGGCGAGAGGCCCGAGATGAGATTCACGGCGAAGTTGAGGTGCTGCCTCCACAGCGGCGAGCCCTCGGATTCGTCAAAGTACTCCCAGATCGGGATGCAGTTTCGTTCGATGAGCTGGCGCAGCAGCTTCTCCGACATGGGCTCATGCTCCCAGTGGTGCGTGGCGCCCGCCTTCTCCTGCAGCTTCATGAAGGTCTCGAACATGTGGCTGAACGGGCCGTGGCCCAGATCGTGCGCGAGACCGGCCAGCTCGACGCACAGCACGTCGGCCGCGTCGATTCCGAGCTCGGGCTGCTCGCACTGGAGGTGGCGTGCCATGTACCCCGCGAGGTACGCGACGCCGATCGAGTGCTCCTTGCGCGTGTGCGTCGCCGACGGGTAGACGTACACGCAGCCGCCGAGCTGCTTGATGCGGTCAAGGCGCTGGAACTCGGCCGTGTCCATCACCGCGACCAGAAGCCCGTCGAGCTGGATCTGTCCGTGCACGCGGTCCTGAATGCTCTTCGGGTGGCGCTTGCGCCCGAACTCACCCTGCATCTCGTGCGCGCCGCCGGCACGCGCGTCGTGGGGTGTTCGAGGCGGCGCCGGGTTGTCCGTCTGTGAGCACATGAAGTCCTCCTCGACCGTGTTCTTGTAATCGCTCCAACCCGGCGCCTGGTGCGAGGCGCCGTTGCCATAGCCGAGGTCTTCGTCGTCGCTATACTCGTGCTGCTGAGCTGACTCGCCGAAGCTGACCTCGGCTACACTCTGCGTCGGCAAGGTGCCCAGGGATGAGCGCCGCCGCTTGACGGGCTTGTCGTCGTCGTCGTCGCTGTCGGAACCTCGAAGCATCGCGGGTGGCGCCAAACGAACCACACTGTGAATTTGACTCGTGTGAACCCGTTTTTTTCTAACGAAAAGCCAGGTCGTCGCTCACTGAGCGACTCCAACACACGACGGCGAAAACCTCTGTCCGAGAACGCCAGCGAGCGAAAGGCTGGTGCGCGGTAACTATCGTCCGGATCAGCCCCGCGCGCGCACTGGAGATACACCACCACCTGACTAGCCCATGGCGCTCAGGACAAGTGTTGTCAAATCCCTTCAGCAGGTCCGCAGAGACGTGCGTGCGCCAATGTGAGTGGAGCCGCCATCTAGAAGGCAGCTGTCAGGCTTGCCGCCCACGGAGCATCCGCTAC
>Ga0210242_102219_pt1 | contig 11235 bp, 6 predicted proteins | sample ChrtobMeP5a_16mM_FD_155445 | JGI IMG/M metagenome (GOLD analysis project Ga0210242, IMG submission 155445) | Chrysochromulina tobin associated microbial communities from unialgal haptophyte culture, Seattle, Washington, United States - P5a_16mM | ecosystem: Host-associated > Algae > Haptophytes >... | reverse complement strand
TGCAGGCAGGGACTCAATCCAGTCCACCGTGTGCGGGAGCGGGCCTTTAGATAGCCAGTCGCGAGAAGTCCGCAAACTCCCAAGTTTGAATTGGCATTTAGATAGCCAACGGGTCGAATACTCAATTTATGAATATAAGACTTAGAAGCTATACGTGTGTCCTATCTTGACAGTTGTGTGTCCTAGGTGTATCGTATCTGAGGGGGTCGGTTGTTTTATGTAACACCGCGAGATTAGTTTAGTACCTCGATGGCACTATTACAACGTAGTCAACCTGAACTGGTAGCTCTGTTCGTCCACAGAGTCTCAACATCATCGGGACCGCTGAGGCCATAATCTGCCGAAAGATGAAGCCAAAAAAAGATGAGGCACGTACTCAATCCGATGTTGTTCGACTTATAGGGTTAGAGGGTACATGTAGTATGGAGGGGTTACCTAACACCTTAAGGAAGGAATTTTGCGGATCTCTACACACCGATTTGAATCACATCGACCAAGATCAACGTCTCGTTACTCGCTTGAATCAAAGTGCCCAAAAGGGAAGTATTAAGGGACTAATAAGGGATGCGGCGCAGCGCGCTACATGTATGTCGATCTGTTTTGGGAAACTCTCGAGCATCGTTGCCCCTCTTAGGACACCTTTTACGCATCTCGGACCTGCGTATTAATGAGGGTATTAGGAAGGGTATTAATCAGGGACTTGCGACGGCATGTCCTTTCTCGGCCCCTTTCTTGGACCCTTCCTATCTTCTTCAGTATACAGTCACGCGACGGCGGCACAGACTTTGCTCCTGTAAAACAAGGCCACCCAACGCAGCGGTGCGTCGTGCGATACACCACACACCTAGGCGTGTATAGCGGTAGTGTGTAGCGGTAGCCGCACCAAGTGGCGTCCTCGATGTGTGCACCGTCGCGTCGTCGAGCATGCAGACGGGTTGCGTCAAAGCTCAGCTCGCACCAAAACCTTGCTCATGCTTCTGTGCAGCAAGGCCACTCAACGCAGCGGTCACATCATGGCGTGGGGCAGTGAGCGCAGGATGCGGCGTCCTTGATGTGCACGTGCATCGCGCGGCGTTGTCGAGCGAGGTCGACTTCCTCACAAGACCAAGCATGAGTATGGTCGTCGCCACCTTGGACTCAAGTGCACCGTCGACGACGCAATGCAATTGCACATGGACGAGGGCGGCTACAGGGCGGCGAGCTCAGCTGCGGCGGGCTAGAAGGCGTCGAGGGAGGCGACGAGGGCGTTGAGCTTGGCAGCGATGGGCTCGGAGGCGGCGAGGGCGGCGGCGAGGGCGGCGTGCTCGGCTACGGCGGCCTCTGAGAGTGCAAGCACACATGATGATTGCGACGGATGCATGCTGATTGCATCCGAGTGCCTCTGATGACTCCGTTGCGCAATGAAGGCGGCGATGGAGGCGGCGGCGCGGATGGAGGCGGCGATGATCGTCGATGCGAGGGCGGCGGCGTTGGTGGCCGAGACACAGTCGATGCAGCAACGGTGACCGTGTTGGCGGACATCGGTGGCCTCTGCGTGCAATCATGCTGACGGTGGCGGGCAGGCGAGGGCGGCTACAGGGCGGCGAGCTCAGCTGCGGCGGGCTAGAAGGCGTCGAGGGAGGCGTCGAGGGCGTTGAGCTTGGCAGCGATGGGCTCGGAGGCGGCAACTAGGCGGCAACAGGGTGGCGGCGAGGGCGGCGTGCTCGGCTACGGCGGCCTCTGAGAGTGCAAGCACCTAGTATTTTCCATAGATTCCCTATCTATGTTCCCTATATTCCCTATATATGTTCTCTATGTATATAATATATATGGTACATATGGTATACGATGGTACCAACACATTGCGACGGATGCATGCTGAGTGCATCTGAGTGTGCCACTGATGACTTCGTTGCGCGATGGAGGCGGCGATGGAGGCGGCGGCGCGGATGGAGGCGGCGGTGATCGTGGCTGCGAGGGAGGCGGTGTTACAGATTTCAGGGCTCACGGTTTACACACCGTCCCCACGGCCATGCTTGGCGATGTGATGTCCCTTCCGAGCCATCGCCCTTGCGAGTCAGGCTCTTGACGGAGATGAGTGTGTCAGGGTTTCGATCGCTTAGCTTTTCACGCACATCGCCTCGTCGTGCGTGGCAAGCTTCGCATTGTCCATCTGAACAATTTCCCTTGCGAGTACTGTGTAAGTGCTGTGGAGCTTGATGCGGAGATGAGCGTGCCAGGGTTTTGATCGCCGAGCTTCGTACACATCGCCTCGTTGAGCTTGGCGAGCTTGGCGTTGTCACATCAGCATTCTCGACGACGACGCGCGATGCACGTGCTCATCGAGGACGCCGCGTCCTGCGCTCACTGCCCCAATCCAAGATGCGTATACAGCACGACCCGACCGCTGCGTTGAGTGGGCTCCTTGCACAGAAGCAAAGTCTGTGCCGCCGTCGCGTGACTGTATGGGCTCCTTGCACAGAAGCAAAGTCTGTGCCGCCGTCGCGTGACTGAACTGAAAAATATAGTCAAATATAAGGAAGGGGCCGAGAAAGGGGCCGAGTAAGTGCCCATGCGTTCGCCACGCTCACCGCCGCGATGGGCATCGGCAAGGCCTCGGCTTGCTGTGTCAGGTCAGGCAGCATCATATGTGCTGATGCAAGCAGGTGCGAGGCGAGGACTGATCTTGCGAGGACTGAGCTCATGACCTTGCATGCATCACGTGGATCTGTCACACTGAGCAGCTATACACAGACGCAGCGCTCGTGCTAGACGCGTCTACACGTGTAGCAGCAACCGCAGGAAAACGGCCTCATCGATCTGCACTTTGCATTCGTCGTCGACTATGCACAAATGAGGGTCGCATCAACGTGCTCATGTTCGGTTGGGTCTTGCTAGGAAGCTGATCTTGCAAGCCTCGGGTGGATCTAACACGCCGAGCAGCTATACACAGACGCAGCGCTCGTGCTAGACGCATCTATGCTTGTAGCAGCAGCCGCAAGAAGCGGCCTCATCGATCTGCACTTTGCATTCGTCGTCGACCATGCACAAATGAGGGTCGCATCAACGTGTGCTCATGTTCGGTTGGGTCTTGCTTGGAAGTTGACCTAGTTGCAAGCCTCGGATCGAACCAAATAGGGGAGGGTTGGTCTTGCGAGCCGGAGCATCTTGCGTTTGGTTTAATCTACTTGCGAACAACAATGCAACTCGACCGCTACTCGACCGCGCCGATACCATTCTGACGATACACAAGCACGTCACACGTCAGAACCGCCCGCACATGTCCGTCACGAGCCGAAAGAGTGGGTTCGGCTCCTCTCTCGCCTCGCTTGGCCCGACAAAGATGGGCGCGCGGTAGCGCACCTGGCCCGCGTCGACGACGCCGTACTGAGGCGTGCTGTGTCGCGGATGGCCGATCATGTACGAGCCCGTGTGAGTCGCCCAGCGGTAGACCTCGAAAGGGCCAGCCTCCTCCTCTGCTGTCAGGTTGCGCCGCTCCACCCGCGCCACGACGGCGATCGGCTGGAGCCAGCGCACCAGGCAGAGCGGCGCATCGTTGGACCTGCTGGCGCCAGGCCGGTACGCGGCGCTGAAGCACAGGATGAGCTCGCCGTACCATACGATGCCACGCCTCTTGACAGCGACAAAGACCGGCAGCTCGCGGCTGCGCACGAGCCGCCACTCACCGTCGACCTGCTTTGGCGAGAACTTGGCATGAATGTATGCCCCCCCGCGCCACACGCCCGGCTCGCTTGCCAGCCAGCGCAGCACGTGCACTCCCGGCCGCAGGTCGAGCGCCTCAGAGGCGAGCGACGGCATGTCGCGCAGGTGCACGTTCTCGTCGTTCTGCGGCGACTGCGCCAAATGGAGGTACAGGCGGATCGCGAACTCGATCTGCGCGAGGTCGGGATGTGCGGCCTGCACGTCGCGCCGCATCATCTTGACGGCCGGCCGCTGCCCCATCAGGACAGTCGGCGGGCCGACGGGCAGCAGTGCGGGCGCGGGGAGCTGCGCAGGGGCGGGCTGAGCGGCGCCGCCCGCCAAGCGCTGCTGCTTGAGCACCTGCCAGATCAGGCGCTCCGTGTCGCGCCGCTCCGCGACCTGCGCCAGCTGCGCCTCGAGGTTCTGGCCCATATTCGTGCGCTTCAGGAGGTTCTTCGCGTTGGGCCGCAGCGAGGCCTCGCCGTCCTCGTCGTGCCACCATGGCAAGCCTCCTCGGCTCTTGATGAAGGCCAAGTAGTGGACCGGTGCGTGGAACTTGATCATGCCTTGGAACTCTTCCTTGCCGAACAGTTGAACCGCCCTTGACATCCACGCCGCGCGCAGTGACTCGGCGAAGCGCAGCGACTCGTCACTGCTCGCGCGGCGCAGGATCAGGTCCATGTACTCGAAAAAGTCCGAAAAGAGCTCGAGCATCTGCGGGCAATTCGGCACCAGGTCGATGAGGAGTAGCCGCCAGAAGCGGCAGATGTCGCGGTACCTGTGACGGAGGGATGTGACGCTGTGGTGATCAATTGCATGCAAGGCGGGTGCCATCCGTGGCAATCAGCGTACTCAAGCGAAGGGACCGACGTTGAAGGAGGCCATCAGAGGTTGCAAGAGGCCATCAGAGGCACTCAGAGGCACTCATAGGCAATCGGCGTACACATGCTTCGAGGCAATCTTCCCAAACTGGACGGTGCACGCCCATGGGTCGTTCGGGTCGAGGTATGCGCCGTAAAGAAAGTGGGAGAGGCCCTTCGGAAACGTCGTCCTGAGCCACGGGCAGTTCGTCGAGAAGCGCATGAGCCACGCGTCGATGCGCTTGCCGAGGCCGGTAAACTGCACCTTGGTGACCTGCCGCTGGATCGAGCGGAAAACGCACTCCATGAGCTTCTTGAGCAGCCCCTGATAGAAGATGTGGAGTGGCGGTGCCGGCGTGCCGTGGAAGACGTCGAGCCCGGGGACGTGCAGCATCTCGTTCGGCTCGGGGTGCAGGCCTTTCGGCCGCAGCCAGGTGCGGCGCTGCGCGTCGCTCTGCGGAAAGCGCTCCCACGCCCGGTCGAGCAGTCGCAGCTGTGAGCTGCGCGTCCGTGCGTCGTACTGGAGGAAGGGCCAGTGGAACTCGCCAGTCGGCGCGTAGCAGCACCAACACGTTCGATTGGCGAGCGTCTGCGTCCACTTCCATATCTCCACGCAGTCCATAGACAGGCCAGCGAAGCGCACGAAGACGTTGTCGATGCGGCCGTCCGCGCCCGTCATGCTCTCGCCGATCAGCGCCTCGGTGGCGTCCTGGCGGTAGCCGGCGAAGAGCATGCGCTTCGCGGCGCGGTGGAGCGACTTGCGCAGCTTGCGTGCTCGCTCGGCGCTCAAGCTTGCGAGAAGCCCCGGCTTGAAGTGCGAGAAGTAGCACAGAAGGACGGCCTGCGCATGGCTGCGTAGCTCCTCGAGCGGCAACGCCAAGTTGTAGACGTTCATGGGGTACACGCATCGCTCCATCGCCTTGGTGATTGGCGTCTCGTCGGCGTAGAGCTTGAGGAGAAGCAGCACGCCGTTGGGGTCGATGGCCTGCATGCGCCGCTGCTGCTGCTCGGCGTATGTGCCCGAGTAAGGGTCGGCGTAAACGCGGCCGCCACCAGCGGGGTCGCGCAGCTCGCGCACCTCGCAGTGCGCCCGCGTGACGAAGCGGTACAGGTATTTCGCCAAGGCCAGCGGCTCGCGCATGAAGAAGGTGCACTCAATCACGTCGCCGTCGAGCTGCACGCGCAGAGAGCGCGCGTTGAAGCGCAGGCCGAGCTTGTCGGCGAGGGCGCGGAGCGCGGTGTGCTGCTCCGAGAAGCCCTTGCTGGCGTTGATTATCAACGGCATGCGCGCGCCGATGGTGTCTGCCTGCTCCTCGGCAATGACCTCCGGCGCGTCCTTGAGCGACGTACCCATGCGTTCATGCCGCAGAAAAAAGTTCAGCGTCCGCTGGTTGCCAAACTGCGAGATCACGTCGCCCAAGTCGGCGACGTACGGTGACGGCGCTTCGAGCGGAGGTGGCAGCGCCGGCTCGCCCGGCGCCAGCGTGCGCTCTCGCGCTGCCTCCACGAGCGCAGGCTGCTGCTGCGCGTTATCCAGTTCGCCTAGGCGAGCATGCGCCAGCACCGCCATAGCGTTCGCAGTGTACTCGTCGACGTGCTTCTTGTTCATGTGGCTCATCAGGGCTCGATAGGATTTGAAGAGCACGCCACATGTCGGGCACGACTCGGGGTGCACCGGCATCGCGATGTTCCAGCGATGGAGGTTCTGCTCGATCAGTTGAGCAGGGTAGGGCAATCCAGCCAACACGGATCCTTTGCCACAAAGAGCAAGCACGAACCTCGAAGGGCGATCTGATTGTCGAAGGATGTGACGCTGTTTTCAAGCACGAGACTGGACCTCCACATGGTTTATGCGGGTGATCTTTCTAAAGTTGGCAAGTTTCGTTGGCTGATGATAACGCTCGAAATGGAGATCGGCCTTGGACGGCCTGCGATGACCGACATGCTGACCGAATACGAAGCCGTCCTTTTTGGGTTGCTTGATGATGGCCTATCGGATCTGGACGACTGTAGCCTGGAGTGGCCGACGCCAGACAGCACGGCCGCGCTGGCCACGGAGCCGGCCTCAAGTCCTCAACTGGCTTCGCGGGGGGCCGAGCAGTCGGTCGACCTCGCGTCACCGAGGCCAACCGCCAACGTCCCTCGGCAAGCTAGACCGGCAGGGCATGGCGGTGTCGGCTACGACATGTGCATGCTCAATAGCACTTATCGGCTGATGGGGCCGTGCCACACGAAGCTGGTGGGGACTCCTCTGTCGTCGTATGATGCCGAGGACAAGGAGTCCGACTATGTACACACCATTCGGCACGTGGAGCGGCTAACTGGAGAAAAGTTCGTCCTTCAGCCGCCAGACGACCCCGCCAATGGCAGCAAGAAGAGGTCGAGGCTACGAGAAAGTGAGCGACGGAGCCCCGTTCCTCCAGGAGTGAACACATTCCCGTTCCTCCTGTCGCAGAACCGGCTGTGCGATGAGCATCGACCGTTGAAGCGCTGGCGGTTGATCTCGCCCACCGCGGTCTCGATTATTGCACAGTCACGCGTCGTGCCCGCCATGCCGTGCGCACCGATACCGATCCTGTCCGCCGTGCCACTTGGCTTCGCGTTCGTTGGCGCGCACGGCGGTGGCGGGGTCGGCGGTGGCACCCTCTGCTGCGGCACGCCCGACGGCGTTGCCCTCGGCCGCGCCACGCCCGTCCACGCATTTGGCGTTGGCGGGGTCGGCGGCGGCACCCTCAGCTTCGGCACGTCCAGCGGCGATGCCCTCGACAGTGCCACGCCCGCCCGCGCGTTCGGCGGGTGTGGAGGTGCCTTCAGTGGCAGCATGAGAGGCGGCAATGCCCTCAATGGGGAGCACAGGGAGCAGAGCGCGCGCTCCATGGAGCAGCCGCGTTCGCTCAAGGAGTGGCTCGAGGGCATCAAGCCCGGGTACGCGTCGCGCTTCGCCGTGGCCTTCGAGGCGGCGGGCATCGAGGACTCGGACGACCTGGAGCACATGGACCTCGGCATCTACCGTGTGGTCGAGGCGGCGCTCACTCAGAAGTGCGATGCGAAGCCGATGCACCTCAAGAAGATTCGGCTCGCGATCGAGCTTTTGTGCGGCTGCGGGCTCGAAGTGCCCCACACGAAGCAGCCTACAGAGGCCAGCGCTCTCGCACCGAGCGCGCCTAATCATACCCCAGCCAAGAGGGACGCCAAGGAGCCAGCAGTTTGCTTGCGTGTTGTTTGCCTCAGTGGACACGAAATGGCCTACCAAGTCTTCAAGCCGACCATGAATGAGAGGCATCTCAACTGTGACGGCGAGGGTTGCGACGCAAAGATCGCGAGTGGGAAATATGGGTGGACCTGCCACACATGTCATGATTTCGACCTGTGTGACGCGTGTGCAGACCCCAGCGGTCGCGGTCGCCGCAGCTGGTCTCGACGCTCCAGCAACCGGCCGCAGTCGCCCAGGTAGCCTGTCCTGACACGTTTGAGCATAGTCGCGCCCCTGCATAATGTAATCTCGTCGCGTATGCATGCAACATGACGTGTGAGCGCGCTTACGTTACACTTACAGTACAAAGTACGCAATAGCCCGTGTGTGAGGTGTCCATCCCAATTCCCATGATTTCAGAAACTGAATATGAAATCATGGCGCATGATTTCTCAGCCCATGAAATCATACTTTGGCGTCTGAAATCACATTTTTCATGACAAAGCATGGATATATCCATGATTTCTCACTAAGACCAAATTGCTGATGAGAGTGTGATTCCACGGCGGTCCAAAGCCGCGCCACGGCTGCCTCGCGCTCGGCGTGAGCGGCCCCTCGAGGCCGCACGGGCGGCGCGCCCACTTCCATCCCCACTTGCTACAGCTTTGCCTGCAATCGATTGAGAGCTCGGCCGGAGCCGGCTCGGCGACCTTCCAATGGCGGAGAACGTCGGGCAATGTCTGCGGCGTCACCTTGTGCATCATGATCGCGCGCGCGGACTGGTCGGGCTCTGCAATCTTGGGATGGAACCACGGCCAAATCCAGCCTTTCTCAGGCATGTGCACGACCGTCACGCGCAGCTGCTTTGCGTTCACCACGCCCCACACGTTGTACGAGATGCCCGCGTCCTCGTGGTGCCACATGTTGAGCCCCGGATGGTGGTTCACATGCCATTTCTTGATCTCATCGAGGTAGCTCTGTGCGCACTCCTTCGCCGTCGTGCACGGCGCGCCAAAGTCGTTTCGCGCCATCGCCACGCGAAAAAAGTGTTCAAACGGCTTCCAGCTCGCAAGCTCGAGCGCGAGGTTTCGCGACATGCAGGTGAGCTGGCCCGTGCCCTGCGGGAAGGGGCCCTCGGCAAGCTCGCAGTGCTCCTTGGGATCCTCCAGGTGCCGGATCGCATCAATAGGGCCGCCCCAGCCGCCGCCGCATGCCTGGAAGCGGTTGAAGGGTAGCCAGCCTCGCCATCGGATGTATGAGAAGAGCACGTGTGGCGAGCCCTCTTGGAGTGCTTGAGCCTCCGCGGCCGCGAGCGCCGCCGCGAGGTGCGCGTGATGGATCAGCGAGTCGTCGTCCGTCTTGCAGAAGAAGCGCGCACGGGAGCGCAGCGGCGCCGAGAGCCACCACGCGGCCGACTTCTCCGTTGCCTTGCCTACGTGTGGCAGCCGCTCCCGCGCGCCGACGAAGACGGCGTCACCGTAGCGTGTGGCCTCGTCCGCGAGCCGCTGCTGCACCTCGGCCGACGGCGGGCTTTCGTAAAAGCGGTCGCCGAAGACGAACTCGTTCCTCACCGTGCGCCCAGGCGGCCCATGTGCCTTGGCCGCAAACTCACGCAGCATGCCGCGCCTTCCAAAGGCTGCCGGGCTGCTAATCACCCCGAGGAGTACGTACGGCGCGTCGAGTTCAGGTTCGACGTCAACTGCTGGTGAGAGAGACATTGGACGTGATCCACGATGCTCATTGGAAATGACCACATGCGATGGGCCCGGATCGCGGACACCCGCGCCATATAGCACACCGAAGAAGAACCCGAGCGCCATGAGGAAGAGGCCCATGCATGAGACGATCACTTGTGCCTGACCCGCCATGCGTAAGCGTGGCGATCAGCCCAAGCTCTTCTTCAACATGCTTGTATTCGAAAAAACGCTTCAAAAACATGAGTGTGAATACACTTGTGAAAACATCGAATTTTTTATCTGACCGCTCACCCCCCCCCCAGACTCACTCAGCAATCATCCAACTCAACACGCCCAGTCGGCAACACCTCACTTCGCACATCCTGTATCATGCACCAGAAAGTGGCGCCCCGGAGCGTACGGCCAGGAGACAGGCAGGCATCACACCTCACACCCAGTACCCTCGATGCGATCGCCCCTCACGCCCACCGGTGGGTCACCGCGGCGTTGAGCAGCCCGGCCGCCTCGAGGGTCGCTGTGGAATCCGTCAGCTGCTTGGGAGGGAAGCCGGTTGCGAGCACGTACCCACGAGGCCCTTCGCCGGCCGCCGCAAGCGCGCGCTCCACGAGGCACTCGAGATCAGCGACCGTGTGGCTCGTGTTGAGCGTGAAGCGCTGTGGCGAGCTGCCCGTCAGCCGCACCTGCAGCGTCGTCGTAGGCGCGCTCGCGTCCACCGCCGGCGGAGCTCGCTCAGACGACCGCCATGCGCCACCTGCGCCGACGCCGACGGCGGTGCTCGCGCCCGATGAAGTGGAGGCCTCGCCTGCAGGCGCGCCAGAGAGCGTGTGGCCCTGTCCCGAGAAGGCCCGGACCGCGGGCTTGGCGGCGGGCTTGGGCATCGCGGCCATCTGGGGCATCATCATGCGCTTGATCGCCTCTCCAGGAAACTCGCGAGGCCGAAGATCACCTAACATGATGTCTACCGGGCGTGGCCGCGGCACCCCGGAGCTCATGTCGAGCTCGCGGAATTCGGCGGGCGGGATGCCCTTCGTGAGGTCCTCCATGAACTGCTTGTTGTCCTCATACTTGCGCAGCTCGGGGATCTTGGGCATCGGCAGCGGCGCCTGCTCACGTGAACTCTTGAGGCCGACGACGCCGGTCCGCCGCGGCGCGCTCTTCTCAGCGAGCTCGGCCTTCGCGGCGGCCTCCTCCTCGGCGGTCACGTCCTCCACGGTGAAACCGTCCGCCCAGAAGATGACGCGCACCTTTTTCGCGTTGTGCCTGTCGAGCGGGCTGGGTGCCTCTGGCGACTCAGCTGGCGCATCCTCTTCCGAAGAGGATGCGCCCAGCGTGCGGCCAGAGCCAGTGCCCTGCCAGGGCTTGCGCGACGACTCGGAGTCTTCGCGATCCTCGTGCTTGGCATTTCTCAAGATCGCCGCGACCATATCGGTGGACCCACTGCCCGGCAGAGCAGGTGGCGCGATCTCCTCCTCCTCCTCATCTTCATCAGCCGCCGACGGCATTTGCTCGTCGCCCGCGACGTCGAAGTGTAATGCGAGCGCGCGCTCAAGGTCGCCATTGGAGGCAGCGAGCATGCGCTCCGCCGTTGCAGCGTCGGAGCCGGTGAGCTCCTTGAATGCCTTCACATTCTCGTCCATCGTCGCGGCACTCGCTGCACGCTGCTCCGCGCGCTGTTCATGCTGCTGCTGTGAAACACACACGCGCACAACCTCCGGACCCCCAAGCACGAGGGCCTCTATCGCTATGGACGGAGGTGTGGCCGACACAACCTGCTATTACACAGGCCGTTAATCGGCGGCATGGG
>Ga0210242_102218_pt1 | contig 11255 bp, 9 predicted proteins | sample ChrtobMeP5a_16mM_FD_155445 | JGI IMG/M metagenome (GOLD analysis project Ga0210242, IMG submission 155445) | Chrysochromulina tobin associated microbial communities from unialgal haptophyte culture, Seattle, Washington, United States - P5a_16mM | ecosystem: Host-associated > Algae > Haptophytes >... | reverse complement strand
GCGAGCAGGTACAAGAGCGCCTTGCGCACGTCCACTTCGCTATACCCGCCGCGCTCCACCCGGCGCGGCGGCGCAGCGTCGGATGGCTCCAGCGCAGCCATCGACATGTGATGAGAAGATCAAGGATCCTGATGATGAGAAGATCCTGATGATGAGAAGATCCCTGTGCGGGTGCCTGCGTGGCTCACTGAGGCGCGCTCCACATGCCACATAGCACGAAAACCGACTCAGTGAGTCGGCTTTCCGACTCACTGCGCCACGTGATGCGTCTCACTGAGTCGGAAAGTCGGCTCACTGAGACGGAATTCCCACTCACTGAGACAGAAATTCCGGCTCACTGAGTGAGTTTTCCCACTCAGTGAGGCAGTTTTCCGCCTCAGTGAGTCGGATTTTCCCGCCTCAGTGAGACGGTTTTAACGACTCACTGAGGCGGGAATCGTGCCTCACTGAGACAACTTTGGGTTGGTCTGTCCCTTTGGGTTGGTACCTCCGACCTTCCTAGTCGTGAATTCGAACTTCACGTGAACATTCGAAGCTCCAAACTGAGACTGAGTTCCAAGTTCAAGTTCAAGTTCAAGTTCAAGTTCAAGTTCAAGAGAGCACATTCGATAGGCTTCCGCTAGGTTGTCTGTTGTTTATGAAGTACAGTGTAATATGACTTGAACTTGAACTGAGTTCCAACGCCCACTGTGGTGCCCTCGGATTCACGTGGTGTGTCTTTGCGGCTCTGGATACACACAGGATACTCTATCGCACAAACGCCACAGCGCTCTAGAGTGAGAGAGAACTCCATGGAACTCTCTCTCTCTCTCTCCCTCAATCTGTGACTGAGAGTGACTGAGAGAGAGCTCTGAGCCTCTGAGTCAGAGTGACTCTCACTCTCTCATTCACTCTCACTCAGCGTTCTACCACACAGACCACAGAGTGGTGTTCGCGTATGTCTGTCTGCTATATCGCTATATCGTACTATGTGCATGTATCTGACAATGTACAATTATTTTTATGTACTAAGTACTAACGTATTATATGAATCCCCACACCAAGTCGGATAACTCAAACGGGCGGCGTGCCGCGTTCGCATGCGGAGATGACGCCGATCCCGCGAGCTTTAGGGGCGCACCGACTGATCAGTGATCACTCGGGCAGATGCTTCATTTTATGGCTCAAAAGTCAAAAGTGCAAAAGACGTGTGTGGCCGAGCTCTACAGAGCTCGGAGTGAGAGTTGCAGAGACCGAGCCGTCACAACCATTCGATTCGAACAGCGGAGCGCCACTCTATTTTCACCGCACGCGCACGTACATGTACTGAAAAGTACACTCCGCGCAGCAAACGAAAGGAAGGACCCTCTGTGCACACCCCGTGTTCCTCCCTGCGAACAAGCACTCCCTGGTCCTGGCACACAGACACAAAACCAAGTGTCATGCTCGAGATGAACGTACAGGACACAGGGTCACTCAGAATGCTCGGTGTGCCACTCTCACATGCTTTTGTGACTGCTCGCGGCCTAACTCGCGGACTCTCGAACGCGTCTCGCGTGCCTCCTTTTCCCTTCCTCATTTATGTGGCGAAGGCGACGGCGAGGGCGACGGCAACGGCGATGGTGACGGCGTCGGCGTCGAGGGCTCGGGCGTGGGCGATGGCTCGAGCGGCGGCAGCGGCGTCGTCGAGGGCTCGGGCTGTGTCACTGGTGCTCCTGTCGCGGGTCCTCCGACGTTGAACGTGTGCACCTGCGACGTCCCAGTTAGGAAGTCTCTCCCATAGTCAATGCCGTTGATCGTCAGGTAGCCGTGATGCCAGCCGTCGCCGTATGAGTCCAACAGGTTGGCCTCGTGCACGCCGGGGCTAAGGCAAACCGTGTACGTATACTCCTGATAGTTAGACAGCGACCCCTGTGCGGCGAGTTCGTTGCCATCGATCGCGAGCCCCGCCTCTGACCCCCAAGTCGTCGTGGTGATCTTCATGAGCGTGTCGATGCACCCGACATAGAATGTGTGCGTGCTCATCGTCCCTGTGAGGAACTCTTTGCCATAGTCGACGCCGCCGATCGTCAGAAACCCGCCGTGCCAGCCGTCGCCGTATGAGTCCAAGAGATTCGCTTCGTGCGAGCCGCTGCTGAGGCACACCGTGTAGGTGTACACCTGGAAGTTGTACAGCGAGCCCTCTGCGATGATTACGGTCCCGTCGATTGTGAGCCCGATCTCGGGGCCCCAGCTCTTGGTTGTGACAGTCATGGTGGTAGAGACGCACGAGACTGTGAATTGATGCGTCGCCACCGTCCCCGTTAAAAAGTCCCTCCCGTAGTCGACGCCGTTGATGGTCAGGTAACCGCCATGCCATCCGTCGGCGTATGAGTCCAGGAGCGCGGCTGTGTGTAGGCCAATGCTGAGGCACATCGTGAACGTGTACACTTGGTTGTTGGCCAGTGAGCCCTGAGCGACAAGTTCGATATCATCGATCTTGAGACCCATCTCAAACCCCCCTGCCGTAGTAGTCACCGTCATAGTCGTCTCGACGCACGACGACGATGCAGAGAACGTGATCATCGACACCGCTCCGCTGAGGAATTCTTTGCCGTAGTCGACGCCGCCGACGGACATGTAGCTGCCGTGCCAGCCGTCGCCGTAGGAGTCCTCGAGCTTCGCTACGTGCGTACCGGCGCTGAGGCACATGTTGAACTTGTACTCCTGGTTGTTTTTCAGCGTGCCCTGCACGACGAGCTCAGCGTCATCGATCTTGATGCCGACCTCGTTGCCCCAAATGGTGGTGGTCACCGTGATGACCGTATCGATGCACGGAGCGCCACCACTTCCATCTCCCTGCTGTTCCGCCGCCACCTCCTTGGCCTTCGTCAGGAACTGGTTTTCAGCCTCCACTTGCACAAGCTGTGTCACGCGCTTGGCATACGGCAGATGCCTAGATTCCTGCAGCCCGTTTTGCTTGTCAAGAAATCTCTCATACCTCTCATGCCGGCGTCTCCACTGCTGCCTCTGCTTCCACCAGTGCTTCTGCGCGAGGCCACGGACCGAAGTGCCGCCGAGGGTGTCCGCCGTGTATTCGAAGCCGCAGAGCAGGGCAAGTGACGCAGCGGCGACGAGCGCGAGGGCACTCCTGCTCCCGAGTGCCATCGCTGTGGCGCTCCAGGCGATCCAAAGAAGGATCGGCGGCGAACGTCCCGAAATGGAACAAACTTTTGCATGCGCGTGACGAGGCTTTGGGAGCGAAAGTGCAGGCGACTCTGGAACAAGCCTTCTGACCACGCACAAGGAGCTCACAGAGAGTCAATCATTATGCTGCCTGGCATCCGTACCCAACTGCGCATGCACACACACTCCAACCAAACCATACTAACCTACTTGTGGGTACAACACACCCACACAGACTGTATCCGACTCCCACACTCACAGAAGAAAGCACAAGAATATGAGACACGAAGCATGACTCGGGTATGGTTAGCGCTGCGAGTCAGTGTTGTACATCGCGGCTACGGCAACGGCAACGGCGATGGTGACGGCTCGGGCGCCGGCGTCGGTGACGGCGTTGGCAGCGTCGTCGAGGGTTCGGGCGCCGGTGTCGGTGGCGAGGGCGACGGCGCCCTGACATTCGGCGAGGGCGAGGGCAACGGCGAGGGCGAGGGCGAGGGCGAGGGCGACGGCGAGGGCAACGGCGAGTCTGGCTCCGGCGATGGCGATGGCTGGAGCGGCGGGAGTACTCTAGTGGGGGGGGGTGTGCTGGTGGTCGGGATTCCGGCCCCTCCGACGTTGAACGTGCTCGTCATCGACGTCCCATTCAGGAAGTCCGCCCCATAGTACTCGCCGTTGATCGTCAGGTACCCGTGATGCCAGCCGTCGCCGTACGAGTCCACCAAGGTGGCCTCGTGCACGCCCGGGTTGAGGCACAACGTGTACGTGGACACCATGTTATCCGTGAGAGCGCCTGGGAGGACGATGTCGTCGCCGTCCACCTTGAGGCCGATCTCGGTACCCCAGGTCATCGTGGTGATCGTCAAAGTGGTATCGATGCACCCGATCAAGAATGTGTGCGTCTCCACCGTCCCTGTGAGGAATCCTTTGCCGTAGTCGACGCCGCCGATCGTCAGATAGCCGCCGTGCCAGCCGTCGCCGTAGGAGTCGAAGAGCTTGGCTTCGTGATTACCAGGGTCGAGGCATACGGAGAAGGTGTAGATCTGGTAGTTGCCAAGCGATCCCTGTGCGACCACTTCGTTGCCATCGATCTTGAGGCCGATCTCGTTGCCCCAAGTCGCAGTGGTGATCATCATGAGCGTGTCCACGCACGACACAGAGAACGTGTGCCTCACGACCGTCCCGACAAGGAACCCTTTGCCGTAGTCAACGCCGCCGATCGTCAGGAAGGCGCCGTGCCAGCCGTCGCCGATTAAATCCTCGAACTCGGCCTCGTGAGTGCCCGCGGTGAGGCACATCGTGTTCGTGTACACTTGGTTATCCTGCAGCGTGCCCATGCCGAAGATCACGTTGCCATCGATCTTGAGTCCGATCTCGTTGCCTCGAGTAGCAGTGGTCACCGTCAGGATTGTGTTGATGCACGATGACGAAATGGTGAAGGAGTGGAACTCCGACGAGCCTGTGAGAAACTCCTTGCCGTAGTCAACGCCGTTGATCGTTACGTAGGCGCCGTGCCAGCCATCGCCGTATGAGTCCTCGAGCTTGGCAGTGTGCTCACCGCCACTCAGACACACGGTGAACAGGAACTCGTGGTCGTTAGCCAGTGAGCCTTGGGGTACGATGGCGGTGCCATCGATCCTGAGGCCGATCTCAGCACCCCAGGCCGCTGTGTGCAACGTCACGTCCGTATCGACGCACTGGCCGCCCTTTGCTGAATTCGCCGCCACGTCGAGGCCATCGACGTGCGGAGCATCGAGGTAGATGGTCGACACGCTCCGCACGTCGTGCTGCCCAAGGCTCTGCACCTCGTGATGCTGGCCGACAGCCTTCACTTGTAGGTTGGCAACGCGCTTTGGCTGCTTGGGCAATTGTGTGAATCTCAACCCGTTCTCCTGCTCGAGAAATCTCTCATACCTCTCATGCCGGCGTCTCCACTGCTGCCTCTGCTTCCACCAGTGCTTCTGCGCGAGGCCACGGACCGAAGTGCCGCCGAGGGTGTCCGCTGCGAGATCGTAGCCGCAGAGCAGGGCAAGCGACGCAGCGGCGATGAGCGCGAGGGCACTCCTGCTCCCGAGTGCCATTGCTGTGTGGCGCACACCACAGGCGATCCAAAGAAGGGTCGGAGGCGAGCATCCCGAAATGGAATACATGAAATGCATGCTGATCAAGAGAACTTCCTAACTTCCCCCCAACAGATTACACGCAAATCGACTCAGGCATGATTGTAAGGCTTCACCTCGACCGCTCACCATGTGCACCATGCGCCCGCATGATATTGTAACAGAGAGCCTGCTCAGACACCAGGGGTGCTCGCACGTCGTGCGGCCCTGGCTGCGGCGAGTTACACACCACGCACTCACATTCGATACATGTACCTACAAAGCTTCTCTTCATGGAGACGGCGAGGGCGAGGGCGCCGGCGCCGGCGCCGGCAACGGCGACGGCGAGTCTGGAAATGGCGACGGCGATGGCTGGAGCGACGACGGCCACGGGGCTCCTCCGGCGACTGCTTCCACGACGATGAACGTGTGCGTCTGCGACGCCCCGCCGAGGAACTCTTTGCCGTAATCGACGCCGTTGATGGTCAGGTAACCGCCGTGCCAGCCGTCGCCGTAGGAGTCCAAGAGCGCGGCCATATGCGCACCGACGGTGAGGCACACCGAGTACGTGTACACCTGGTGGTTAGCGAGCGAGCCCATCGCAACGATCTCCGTGCCATCGATCAGGAGGCCAATCTCGTTAGCGCCGATGGTACTGGTGACCGTCATGATCATTTCAATACATCCGATGATTGAGAACGTGTGCGTCGCAATAGTCCCGGTTAGGAAGTCCCTCCCGTAATCGACGCCGTTGATCCTCAAGTAGCCGCCGTGCCAGCCGTCGCCGTAGGAGTCTGTGAGAATCGCCTCGTGTACGCCGGCGCTGAGGCACATGTTGAACAAGTACACCTGGTTATTGGCCAGAGATCCTTCCACAACGAGCTCGGTGTCGTCGATCTTGAGTCCGATCTCATTGCCCCAGACTTCGGCGAACACCGTGACGGTCGTCTCGATGCAGTGGTCATCAAGACGAGTGCTCTTTTTTGGCTCGTGCGTCGGAAATTCTTGGAGACTCCCTTTCGACGACGGCTGTGCCTTTTCGGCTGGGCGGTGTTCCTCGTGAAGACTCGACTGCTTGTCTTCGAATTCGTCTTGGTGTTCCTGGTGCTGCTCCTTGTGGTGCTCATCGACCTTGCGCAAGGAGAATGCATCGATAGGTATGAGAGGTTCGTTCTCAGTGCCGATGAGAACTGCGATGCGATTGGCTTTAGGCAGGAACCTGGACGAATGCAGGCCGTTCACATTCTCCAATAACCTCTGATTCCTCTCGTGCCGGCGTCTCCACTGCTGCCTCTGCTTCCACCAATGCTTCTGCGCGAGGTCACGGACCGACGTGCCGAGGTTGTCCGCCACCAGATCGTAGCCACAGAGCAGGGCAAGCGACGCAGCGGCGATAAACGCGATGGCACTCCTGCTACCGAGTGCCATCTGCTGTGGCCGTGGCGTCGCCGCGATGGAGAGAGGCAGGGTCTCGGTGAACCTAAGAAGGGAATAGGTGTCGGTGCGTACCAAAAATGGATATCCGCCCCTTGTTTGTTGTTTGTCGAACTCGATGTTGTACGCCGGGACTTAACAAAGTTACGTACCACAGTCCCCCGGTGTCTTTTTCCCGGCAAAGACCGCGATGGAGCCGTGGACGCACGCAGGGTTTTTTACTCTTGTACAATCTCAGTTATGTCGCTCCTGGCCGATCGTCAGGCCGAGGCTGAGTTGCAGGCGCTGCGACGCGCGGTGAATCACACGTTCACTACGCTCGATGTGGCCCGGCGCAAGTGGAACAAGCTCAGCTCGGTGGGGAAGGAAGCGCTCACAGCCTGCGCCAATGGGCAGTCACGGCTCGGGCACGCCCAGGGTGCACAATTGACTGCTGCGCTACAACGGCTCGACAGCACAGCTGCCAGAGGACGTTCATACTCGTCGATGCGCCGTGGCGTCGCCACGTATGCCCTTCGGGAGAGGCGCGACGCGCAGCTTGCGGTTCCTCCCGTGCTGGATGGGCTTGAGGAGGTGGTTGGTTCGATGCGACACGCAGTCGCGGACCTGGAGGCTCGCGTGGCTGCTTCGACGCGCGCCATCGGTGCTGAGCGCGCGCGTTCAACGCCGCTAGTGCATACTGAGACAGCGGCCCAGCTCGTCGCGCGCGCATCCGCCATGGCTGATTGCTTCGAACAAGAGCTCAAGCTGCGGCGCACGGTTGCTGCGCAGGTGGCAGGTGGCGGACGTGAGGGTGCTGCCACGAAGCCCGGATGGGATGGGGCGGTCAAGCTCTACCTTTCGGCGTGGGTGCTGGAACCGTACATTGACCACGATGTTCTCGATGCGCTGCTGCCGGCCTTGGGCGGCGACGAACAGCCCGTGCGCATGCGATAGAGGATAGTGTGGCGTCTGCGGGTACCCCTGCAGTTTACTGCAGAACCGCGTTTCGTGTACCCATGAGGGGTCGGTGAAAAATTCTACAATGCGTATCAACACAGGCCGAACAAAATAAGGTCTATGCTGTGGACAATCTCAGCGTGTTATGGCCGTTATCATTGCCCGCCCTGCGCCGGGCCCGCCGCCCGCCCGGCCCCGCCCGCGCATCCCGGTTGGGTCGTAAGCGGTTGGGTCGCTCCCGCGGCCGGCCCGACTGGGGGCGTGGTGCGAGATAGATCTTCGGATGCAACCGGCGGGCACGGCGCCGAGCTGGAGCCCGTGGAGAGCGGCGACGTGAGGCGGCGAGCTCTGGTCGAGCACAACGAGCACATGTGCTCTCAGCAGAAACCAAGCGCGGACGCCCGCATCCACGGCCGTGCCCCAGCGTTCGCGACGCTCGGGAGTACCACTGTCCTGGCAGTGCCCGAAATCGACGACAGTCTGGCCTCGAGTGCGAAGCCCTTGCTGCGTGAGCTAACCCGCGTGACAGAAGCAACGACAAAGTACACAGGCGAATCAGCACAAAGAGACTCTATGTGTCCGCGCTCTGCACCTCCACGAACGCCCGCTGCATGTTTTTAAGCATGGCCTCGACGCACTTGCCGCTGGGGACGCTCTCATAATGCACTCGGCAGAAGCTCTGAGCCTCAACGGCAGGGTTGGCACCTTCCTCGTGAACAAAGCGAAGTTCTGCGCCAGAGGGTGAGCGGACGACAAAGCTTATGCCCGGTAGTGCTTGCTGCGCCTCATCCCGCAGGCCCTTCATGATGCTGATCTGCGACACTAGCTGCTGCGCGCACTCCTTCTGGTCGGTGCCAGGGAGGTGGGTGCTGCAAAAGCGCACAGCCGCAATCGCCACGTCGTCGTTGGCGGATACTGCAAAGTAGATGCTGGTTCCAGCCTGGTCGACCTGGACCGGTATGCGCACGGTTTCCACGTCGAGATACTCGGCGTCAGAGTTGATGCCGTTGCCACTGACGGCGAGCAGCATGGTCGTGAACGTAAGGGCCATTTACCGATGTGGAGGATCAGGAGCGGCGAGGCTGCGGAGAAGTTGTGGAGGCTGCTGGAGGCTGGAGGGAGGACGCTTTATGTTTGATTGTTCGGAAAGAAATGTCGGTGGCCTGTGGGTGCTTCACTGTTCACAGTGCCTTCTACCCCTTTTTTGTTGAGGGCTGTCTTCTTGCGCTTTGCTCCCGCCCGGCAACTCAGCGCGCGCAAAGCCACAGGACTTGCCTGAGCGCAAGGATGGCGGACTTTACGATGCCAATGCAGCCAGTAGGTATCGGCGGTGGCGGCGGCGGCAGCGGCGGTAGCATGGGAGCCGACTATGGCACGCTTGACGAACCCGTCACTGAGACTATTATGCGCGATGTGCGGATGGTGGGAAACAAGATGATGTGCGTGCTCAACCCGCGCAAGGCCAACATCCAGACGCTCAAGGACTGGGATCTGTGGGGCCCGCTCATCCTGTGCTTGATGCTCGCGACTTTGCTGAGCTGGTTTGCGCCGTACGAGCAGAAGTCCCTCGTCTTTGCGTCTGTCTTTGTGATCGTCTGGTGCGGCGCGGCTGTGGTGACGGTCAACGCACTGCTGCTCGGCGGGAATATCTCCTTTTTCCAGTCGGTGTGCGTACTCGGCTACTGCATCTTCCCGCTCAACATCGCGAGTATCGTGTGCTTGGTCGGTGGACCATTCTTCTGGCGAATCCTCGTGGTCGCAATATGTTTCTTCTGGTCGACGGGCGCGTCACTCGGTGCGCCGCCGGCCATGGCGCCCGCTGCAGACGGCCCGCTGCATGCTCGCGCACACGACCCGCTGTCGACCCGCCATGCTGCGGCCTCTGCCCCTCGGCTCACCCGTGCCCGCGTGTGCTTCCCGTGCAGGCTTCATGGGCGAGCTCGTGCCGCCCAACCGCAAAGCGCTCGCCGTGTATCCGCTCTTTCTGTTTTACACAGCAATCGGCTGGTTGATCTTGATCGCCGCGAAGCGTTCATGATGCTGCGCATCAGGATCTGCGAGCGCCGTCGCACACGGAAAGTTTGAGTAATAAACATTGCGGTGTTTGTGCGTCAGTTGAGTGTGCATGATTCCGCAGTGCCCTTTTCCAAGTGACTCTCGTCTCGTGAACCTGCTGCCGTCGGAAGTCCCTATTTTCAAGGTGTGAAGAAACTAATGAAGACCTTTCTCTTCGACGTTCTTCGTGTCGTTGGTGGCGGGCGTTGGTGGCGTTGGTGGCGTCGGTGGCGTAGAGCCAAGAGCCTTCACTCGGCGGGTTGCTCTTGGCGGCGCCCTCGCCATCGGCATGGTAGGACAACAGCGGGCAGCATTTGCAGCAACAAACCCACGCGAGAAGTTACTCGCTGCAATCACGTCAGACGCGCCCGAAGCGATGGTCATGTCAGCAATTGAGGAGCTCGTGCCGCTAGACCCAAGCAAGGGCTTAGCTGCCAAGAGCAAGGCGCTCGATGGCACCTGGAGGCTATTATGGAGCGCTGGCGCTGACAAGTTTAGCCCGCTCCTGGGTCTGCCACGAGGAATTCGACCAGAGTCCATGCAGCTCCTCGGCACATCAGCGACTGAGGCTGTGGGTACCGACCGCGTCGCCAACTTGCTCGCTCTGCCAGGCATCACAGCACGGCTCTCCTCTGGCGTGCGCGTAGCCGATGACAATGACGCGCTTCTCGTCATCTTGCCACCTTTCCGGTTTGAGGTCTTGCTCCCTGGTGGTGCCCAAAAGACGCTCTTCGAAGCGGGTTCGGACGCTGACTTTCGCAAGCTGAACGCACGAGACGCTGACGCACAGGCCGCGGGTCGGAATCTGTATCTTCAGCGCTACCTGGACACCTCTGGAAAGCCCGGAGATTTGCGTGTCTCGACGATCGTTGCCGGCGATCCCGTCATCGTGGGCAGCGTGTTCGTGCACGAGCGGGTTGCATGAATTGCGAGTTCATGTACTGTTGAAACTGGACTCGATAAATCACTGTGAAGCGCGGCGCGACTGCGCGGTGCCGGGCCGCCGTCTTTTCGCGCGATCGCGGACTAATTGCCCGGATTCGCCGACCGTCCGTCACGGCCCCGCCCCGTTCCGTGTTTCTCTTTTTTCGGCTGTTTCTCAGCTCTCCGTCTGCATGTGTAAATGTGTCTCATTTCAAGAGTCCTTCGCAGCATCTCGCTGATACGTCTCTGCCCTCATTCATATGACAAGCCCATACATGTCCAGCTACCGTAAGCACGCACCATGCTACCGTAAGCACCCTCTCTCCTTAATCGCCCTCTAATCAGTCGGGAAGGGGTCATCCGGTCATTAGCGTCAGCTATACATGCAAGCATGCATGAGCTCCCAAGATCTCGGGAGCTCTTCACGGACACAGGTCCCCACGTGGTTAGAGCGAGGCAGTCACTGTCCCTTCGCTTCCTGAACCTCTGCGCGTTGCCTAGTGCCTGAACGATAATAAAGATGATTCACGACAAACGAGCGTTGGCCAAGCTCAACATTGGTAAGCCCGGACGAGATGCTAAGCTGGTCACCAAGCCCAGCTCATCTTCCAAGACCCGCAATGACCCGACGAGATTGCCCCCCTCAAAGCCATCCGATGACTC
>Ga0210242_102209_pt1 | contig 11306 bp, 3 predicted proteins | sample ChrtobMeP5a_16mM_FD_155445 | JGI IMG/M metagenome (GOLD analysis project Ga0210242, IMG submission 155445) | Chrysochromulina tobin associated microbial communities from unialgal haptophyte culture, Seattle, Washington, United States - P5a_16mM | ecosystem: Host-associated > Algae > Haptophytes >... | reverse complement strand
GCGTACGTTGGCTGAGCGCATCGACTGTACCAGCCGCAGCTGTGCGCGGCACGCCGCAGACAGCGTCGCGTCCACATTCATCTTGGGGACGGGCGAGGGGAAGGCGACGCTCGGCGCCTGGGTCTAGCCCTAGTGCGCTGCCGTGCCCCGGTAGTCCACTGATCGGCCTCAGCCCCGCTGGTCGTCACCTGGACGTCTTGACACCTATGCACGAGGAGGCGAGCCGCGCGTGCACAGTCATGGGAACGGGCGTGGGGAAAGCGACGCTCGGCGCCGGGGTCTAGCGCGTCGCCGTGCCCGTCGCTGGACGGGCTCGGAATTCGCACCGCTCCTGTTGCCCTAGCGCGTTGCCGTGCCCCGAGTCTCAACCGGTCGTCCTCAGCACCAAAATCGTTGTGCGCGGCACGCCGCAGGCACATGACGCCGCATCGCGTGCTCGTCGTTCAAAGTAGAAGACCCCTCAGGATGGCGATGGGGCACACGTCGGGCGCGCTGCGGTCGCGCAATTCCGCGTCTTCGGCCCCGGGGCCTGCGTCCGGACGCAAAAAGCGCCTCGATGGTGGTTTGAGAGTTGTGCCAGCAGAGGTTGAGCTAGGAAAAAGACAACCGAACGTCCCAGGCTGTCTTGGGTGGTCCCCTGCCCCTGTCCCCTGCCTTACAGGCGTGAAAAAAAACTGCAAAAACCCTCTACAGTGTTAAGTGGCGACGTTCACGTTCACGTTAGATTGCCATCCCGGCAAGACGCACGACCACAGGTCCCGTGGAGACACAACGTGGAGGGCGCAAGGTGCGGCGCACACACACACGCACAGCCAAAACGCGCCACACCCAACCACACGAACACCGAATCGACCAAAAACGAGGGGGGGCGGGAGTGTCAAGGGGGTGACGGAGCGGACCCTTAAGGGGGTCCCGCTCGCGTTCACGAGCCTTGCCCGCGCGAACGTATAGAGGGTATTCCGCTACGCTTGCGCCCGGGCCCTTCCCCGTGAGGCTGACTCGGGGCACCACCCGGCCGTGCGAACGCCGGTCCTTGGCCTCGGCTGAGCTCACGTACTGGTGCCTCCCCCTCCCTGTCTGCGCCCGGTTGATGCCCACGTGCCGCACCCGGTGCGTCGCCGCCGGAGTCAGCGGGTGCCTCGTCACTGTCCGAGTCGAACAAGGTGGGAGCTCGAGGGTCACGTTTGCCACGGCAAGCAGGCCCGGCCCGTCGCTTAGCTGGTCGGTCCGGGGCGCTTGCACGCTGCCCCCGGATTCGTTTCGCCTTGACTCTGGGCGGAGGCGGAGCCGCCACTGGGAGGACGCCCTCGGGAGAGCATGCAGCGCAAAGGTCAAGTTGACACGTGGCACACCTGTAGATCCACGTGCCTTCGCGCAGAGTTCTGCGGCACCCACCATCGCATTTCAGCTGAAGGTGGGAGGGGGGTGCAACGACAAGGAACAGCATGCTATGTCCTCTGGGGCATCGAATACGCCCACGAAGGGCTCCCTCCTGGTCATCGTGTACGACGCACCCCAGGCAAATGTCGATATCACACCCGTGGCCTTCACACATCCACCTGAGAACGCCCTTCCCAATAGAGCGCCCACAAGGGCCGTTGCACCGCACTTGAAAGCTCTGGGGTCCACCTCGAACGGGCGCTGGCACGAGGAAGTGGCCTCGAGTGCACACGAATGGGGGCGGGGCTTGGTCAGCGGGGACGGGGGCGGCTGGCGTTGACGGTTCAAGAGGCCTAGATTGATTGCAGCGTCGGTCAAAATCCATGGCGGCGATAGTAGCTTCGACGGATGAGCGCATAGGTCTAGTCACTGCGGCGGAGGCAAGGCGCGCCGCTTCCGCCAAGTCGTCTGCGGCCTCCCGTGCTACTCGAGCTTTTTCACGCCTTTGGGCATGTGCCGCCGCGCGCCCAGCCTGAGCCTCTTGTTTGCGTTGGCGGGCTTGAAGGGCAGCTTGTCGGACTGCTTCCACACGAGCTCGCTTACGCCGCTCGATGGTGGGGTCGAAACCAGCATGGCGCAGCCACACCAGCTTCCGCCGGTGCGAGCCAGCGATGACGAGAAGCTTATCTTTGAGGTCGTAGAGTTTACCTGCAAGGGCCGTGACGAGTACGATGTAGTCGGCCCACTGGTCGTACGCTCGACACCCCGCGTCACGGCCGCCCTGTCTGTCGGGCTCGATGACCGGCACTCCGCGTACGCGAGGCGGTCTGTCAAGTACCTCTGGACCTGCCATGGTTGTCCACAACCTGAGTGCGCGGAAGGCCCGGCGAACCAAACAAGCCCCGTCCCACGTCTCCCGCAAACCACGTGAAGCCGTCCACACCGAGCGCGGGGCCGGTCGCTGAACGATGACGTCGCGGCCACGATAGCTGACGACGGTGGTGCGAACAGCGTTGACTTTGATCGTTGAGCCGTGTTTCGCCACGTGCGCCGCCTGGCGCCCCTCCCGGAGGATAGCTGAAATCCACTTGAGGAAACCACGGCCGTAGCCCAGCGCCAAAGATCGCGCCGTCTCTTTGGACTCAAGGACCCGTTGAGATCGGGGCGTGTCGGGTAGTCCCAGCATAAACCGAAGTGCAGCGTGCTTTTCCCTGGGTCCGAGAGAATGGGCTTGGCCAGATAGCGCCGCGAGCGCGTATCGCGCTTGGGCGGTACCGAAATCGCTGAGGCGTTGGGAGAGCCACCCCTCAGCTCGAGACCTGAGAATGACCGACTCACCCACGGCGCACGTTGTGATAGCGTGCCATCGAGTCTGAGGAGCTCTCGCCGGAGGAGGTCGCCAAAGGCCCGCGACTGTAATGTCACGTGCCATGAAGCAGCCTTGGCAGGGGCACGGTGCGTGCACCTGACACCACCATTCCCACCCTCCCTTTTGCGCGCCATACTCGCGTGCGCGATCTATTTGCGCCACTCCAGGTAGTACGCGCTCACGCAGCCCGTCCCCCAGGCGATCCGCCAGGAGGCCGCACCGATCCGCTCGCGCGTCCATGATGGACGCGTGGGTAGCCTCCGTGAGTAGCTTCGCCCGAACTGGGTGACGGCAGAGCAGAGGCCAGGTGTCTTCGTTCTCGAGGAGGGTGAAAGAGGAGGCGCCCGCCAGCTTAGCCACCATGACCGCAGCGCAGAAGTCAAACGCCGCGCGCCCAACTCCCCGCTTGACCCCGAAAACCCGGCACTTGGCGTGAGCGGATGGCAGGAGATCGAGGGGAAGAAGGGGAGCGTGAAGCATGGACGTGGCCACGGCATCCGCCGCCTCGTTAGGCGTAATACCAGTGTGGCTGTGGATGTGCACGTACAAGACCGCCCGATGCCGCTGTTCAAGTTCCGCCAGATTGCCCAGCTCCTTGTCTCGGTAGCGGGCTGCTTGAGAGGAGACTGTGCGCCCCGGGAAGGCGTGTCCCGCTTGCATGCCGCTTAGACAGTCCGTGACGATGACCGAGACGGTGTCCGCCGTGGCCGCGAGGTGATCATGAAATGCTGCGAGCTCGGCCTCGTAGGAGTGCCTCTCGAAGTTGTCGGCGAAGACGTCGAGTTGTCCTCCAAGCACTAGGCTTCCCATGACCCCCGCGGAAACCGTGACGCAAGCTCTGCCCACGTGCTTTTCCCCCGAATCCGCGTCGATCTTTTTAGAGCCATCCGTAGCAACAAAGTGAGTAACGGGGTACTCCGACTCGATCGCCAGAAGTTTGTCAAAGACGAACCGGCACTCCTCCGCCTTGACAGGTTTGTTCGCTCGCTCACAAACTGCCTGACATTCCCACCAAAAACGAGCAGCCAGCGGGCAGTCAGGGTGGAACGGGTTTCCCTTTAGCCGTCCGAGGTCGTCGAAGATGTACGCTTGGCGCACTCGGTTCAGCCACACGGCACCCCTGCCTTCCCACCGCCGGTGGTAGCCTCCTTGTACACGCTGATGCCAGAGGCGCACATCCGCCTTCGCATTTGATTCGTAAAAGTAGATAGCACGGCGTGCGGCACCATCCAGCGCAAGTTGCGGCGCTCCCGCTGCACACGGCGCACCGGCCGGCGGGGGGGAAGCGTCACCCAAGAGAGCAGCGAATGCATCCTTGAGGTCGTGATGACGGGCGCTATCCAGAATAGAAGGGTTGGGAGTGAAAGGCGTAGGCGGGTTTTGAGGGATGCGCGGCGGTATGATAGAGGGGCGAACGCGGTCGAGTAGCATTGAGCCCGAGGGGGAGCTTTTGACAACGACGGCCTGACGGTAACCGAGCGCGACAGAGCACGCATCTGAGATTTGTTGAACGACGGCCTCAATGGTGCAGTGAAAAGGGATGCGCATCCGTACTCCGTCGTGTTGTAGATTAATGACTTGGGCTTGAGCCTTGTGAGCCCACTCGAGCTTAGCCCGCCTAGAGGCGCCCTCGTAGTCCTGAAGGATGTACGACTTGGCCGTGAGGTCACTGTCGCGGTCGCCCTCTTCCATAAAAGTGTTGATGGTTGCGAGGTACCGAACCAGGTCCGGTCGAGACGCGGCGAGCCAACGTGCGCGAGCTTCTTGTTCGCGTGCGAACGTTGCCAAGTTGAACATGAGAGCTGCACTGATCTGCAGGTCGTCGCAGACTGACGAGCTGCGGACGTCACCCGGGGGTTGCCTGCGAATCCACGCTTCGCACGATGCGCCGTTCTCAACAGCACTGAGAAGCACTTTTGCCCTGTTGTAGATCTCGTCAGAGCCCAGAAGGTCCTCGCGTAGGAAATGCCGGCCGACAGCGAGCCGCACTTCTTTAGGGTGAGCGATGAGAATGGCGCTTTGATCCATGCGGATGACGGTTCCGCGGTCCAAGAGGGCGCTCGGAAAGAGCGCCTGCTGTGCCGTCGGGAAGCTGACGGCGTCATCGAGGTCGTGACTAACTTCGCCCATGGCGGCGTCCCTACACGCCCTGGAGCATTTGAAGGGATCTGCTCCAACACCGTATTCTCGACTGAATCGGACAAAACCGGCGGCGACCAGGCGAGCGCCCCTCTCAGAGTGGCGGTAGGAGATGTCGAGGGTACGAAGGTGCGGGTTTGTCGGGTGAGGCTCGCTAGCGGCCAGAAGCTCCGTTATTTCCGATCCAACAGTCGCACCCAGAGCCCGTCCAGGCCCTCCGGCAACGGGTGAGGCAAGAAGGGAGTGAAGCGCGGTACCATGAAGAACACACTTGATCGTGTTGGTCACGGGCCCTCTGCGCTGTCCCAACCAAGCGGACCATGCATGCAGCCGGTTGTCACGATCTCGCAGGTGGAGCCAAGCGGCGTCGATCCGACAGCGAGCTACTTGCCACCTCGGGTGCCGAGCTGATATGCCTCCTTCGCTGCGAGATTGAGCTCCGAGGATGCGCTCCTTGGCTTCAACAAAGGCGCGATGAACCGCAGAGTCCGTCGGAGGCGCTTGAGGGTGCAGACTGATGAGGAGGGTGCCAAAGCGATCCGTAGAGCGAATGACGCGACAGGCCTCGTCCGTGTCGAGAGGGGGGCGCATCGCCTCCCGTTTTTTCATCGCCGGAGTGATGTAAGAGAGGGAGAAGTCGCAGAGGAGGAGGGGCTCGGACATCCAGCACGGCACGACCGGTGTAGGAGTGGTCACCTTGGGGCTGATTGACGCGTGATGCATTCCTCCGCCCCCGCGCGTTGCGCCACCGGGCATCTCATCACGCTCGTCCTCGTCACTTGATGGAGGCAGGTGGGTTGCCCCGCCTTCTCGAAGCCACTCACGAAATTGGCGCGCCTCCTCTATGTGAGTATTCTGTTCTTGATATTCTTGAAGCGAGACTACAACGCGTTGCAGAGCTTCCACGTCCCCGAGAAGTTGCTCCCTTCGCTCCTGTAGAATAGCAGATCGCGATCCGTCCGAGGGGCGAGTAGGAGATGCCGATTCCGTGGCCTCCCCGTTTGGGCTCTCGGGATCAGGTAAAGGTTCCCTGACATTTTCAGGACGCGCCGACAGCCACATAAGCCAGTCAACCCCTTGAGCCTTCGCACAAGCGAGGACTTGGTGCGCCCGCTGGAGGGTTTGCTCAGACGCTTGCACAGTGGTGCCAGAAAGAATTCGGGCGGCGATAAAACGGGCGTGGTAGAAGATTGACCAAAATCCACTCACGTCCGCAACGTACTCCGAGGTCGACGTGACGGCAGCAATGACCGGAATGAGCTCCGGGAATTGTAGGAGAAAATACTTGAGCCTAGAGCGAGACGCAATCGAGTTGTAAGGGACGCCAGAGAACACGTCTGTGAATGAGGTAGCCACTTCATCGGGCAGCGAGTGTATTGCGGCCCGAAGAGCGCTCAAGTCCGTGTTGACGTCAAGAAGCGTTGCTAGGCGAGCGCCACCGTCTCCACTGCGTTTACGAGCCGAGAGGTGCGCAAGCGATACCTGTCTGAATAGCCCATACTCAGCAGCTGGAGCGTACGATGGGATGACGCCCTCTGCAGCGTCAGCCATGGCCCACCCCGGCCGTCCAGGCACGGGTGCTATGTGACACGCCGAGATGGCTCCCAAGAGGCCACGGAGTTCTCTCCTTGCTTCCGATGCCCCGAGCTCAATGGCGCGTGGGTGCGCCTCAAGAATTTCGTCCTCACTGAGGAAGTCGCCGTGGAGCTCGTCACACAGGTTGGCGAGCTCGGCAATACCTCCCGCGGCGAGAATGGGGCAAAAGGTGACTCCCTTGGAGCGGAGCTGATCATAAAGGCCGCCATGCCACAGACTAACCCAGTCCGACGGGTAGCCGGGCCACCTTTCGGGTCGAAGCGGAGACCACTCATCGAAGTGACAGTCAACGAGAGGGAGGTAACCAGCACCAATTTGGCATAAAAGCCATAGGGGTCTTTCTACTATGTTGGACGTGCGGAGGTGCTCGCTGACTGGGCCCAGCCATATCCCCCGGGGGCCGTAGTTGAGCCGTCGAAGTCCGAGTGTCCATAGAACACGAGCAACGGCGTGATGCGCGCGGTCAGCGGCGGGGGTGTGAAGCGGAGACGCGAGCGCGTTGACGAGTGTCATGAGCCCCGCGGCCATCATAGCCGGCCAAACGTGGGCATTACCGTATCCAGACACAAAGGCGCCTGGCCCAGCGATGTCGACGATGTGCTGAGCAAGGTCATCGTTGGCGCCCGCGGTGATGCCTCCCGGCTTGGCGTGAAGTTGTACGCGTGGAGATGAGAATGAACGGCGCGGTCCCTTGATGCCCGCCCCTTGCATGGCCCTCCTGCTGGCGGGACCGAGGCGGTTCTCTATGTCATCGAATGAGCCGCCGAAGCATGTCCCATAGAAGAACGCGTTGCCGTAAACCCCGAGACCCGCGCAACCCAGGGCGAGCCGACGACTCGTAGAGTAAGCCGTGGCTTGCCCGCCACAAGATGCGATCTTGGATTTAAGAGTGGCGAGTCCATCATCGTTATGGCGACCATCCATGCGCGTAGCCATCCCGCAGTACAGGTAAAGCTCATTGACGAGTAGGTTGGGGATGAGGCGGGGCGGGTCCCCTGGGCGCAGGCCAGCGATGAAGAACTGCTCAGATGTCGACTTAGGGAGGAGTGTACCGTCACGGCCACGCTTGTATTCCAGTGCCTGCACAACCGTTTTGCTTTTGCCCTTGATGTTGAGCTGACAATCTGTGATGCGGCTCCAGATAGACCAGAACACAGTGGTCCGGTGAAGGAAGAAGGCTTCGTTCGTGGCATTGGCAGCGTCGTCAACGAAGACAAGCATGCCCATCTCAAGGCCGGCGCCGTCCGGTGAGAAGGCTGAATAACCTGAGACCTTGAGTTCCAAGGCTTGTGCAATGGTGTCCATCATGATCTTGCAGGCCTCCGGGGACCCTTGTGCGCCTTGAAGAAAGCCGCGAAGGATCGGGAACGGGTCGGTAGCGCCAAAGGCGGTTTCGTACCTTCCTTGTGCGACACCATGTTTCCAGTTGTCCACCAGCCCGCGGAGCGCACGAAGCGCAGCTTCAGGGATCCCAGCGTGTCTCATCGCAAGATCGGCTGCCGTGCGGGAGAACGACATGAAACACTTGGTGAGATCAACGTAGAGCACGTACATCGGTTTGCGCCTTGCTAGCGCATCATCGATGCACAAGTGCAGAGCAAACGCCTGTTCTGTGCAACCTCTGCCTCTGCATCCTCCAGCGTGATTGGGTAGAACGCGCGCTCCAACCGTCGTGAGCGCAGTGTGAAGAAGGCATCGTTCCGCAAGTTTGGACCGTGATTGATGAGCCAGATGTCCCTTAGAAGCGACATGTGCAAAAGTCCCGCCGTCTTTTTGGGGATGAGGACAGCGATATTCTGTAGAAAGTGAGCCGGATAAACTCCATCTTCCATACAGCGAAGTAGAAGCTCGAAATAGGCCAACTCCGCCGGGTGACCTTCGGGAAGACACTGAAGCATCTCGATGATGAAGGGGTTGAGTGCCCGCGCCTTGCCCTTCCGCTGCTTCCGTGCCTCACGCCGAATCACCTCGACTGGCAAGGCTTTGCGGATTGTCCATGCTTCGCCCCCGGGAAGAGTAAGCGTCGGGACGAGTGGAACAAGGGAGGTGAGCCAGATCGCGAACGCTTCGTCATCTGAATCACTAAGCCGATTCTGCGAGACGCCATAACTGCGGGCAATAGCGTGAACCGTCTCGGCGCTCCTCATCACGACCCCCTCCTCGTCGGTGAGAGCAGCGACTTGAAAACGGCCTGATTGTTTGCGACCGCGAATCTCCCGCAGTCTCTGATGAAGCCGTTCTGTAAACTCTTGAGCCGAGCACGGCTCACCGATGCCAAGGTCGACAGACTGCCTGAGCTGTCGACGAGTTGCTTCCACCTTTGGTAGTAGCCTTGCGATGGCGTCTCGAAGACGTTTATCGCAGGCGTTGCGCAAGTGTGTCCACGCCAAGGCCCTCCCTTGAATGGAAGCCCGATGCAGCTCACGATCTCGTACTCGCCTAAGCATGACGGCCTTGTAAAGTTTGTCGTTAGACAAATCGATGAAGAGGTGATGCGCTCGATCTGCATGCTCGGCGCTCCACTCATACGAGGCACAGACCACGGAATAGAGGCCTTGCAGCCACCTGAGTCGCACCTCTGGGTCGTCCGGAGGAGTTGCTCTCGGCGCACGAGAGCCCCATCGGTCTGCACCCATGGCGGTGCTCGCACAGCAAACCAGGTGAGACTCCAGCGCGGCTAAAGCAACCTCGGCTGTGGCGGCCGGCGGAGGGATAAATTGGGCGGCGAGCGCCTGGTAACCAGCCCAGCACGAAGGCGCCTTGCTGATACGGAAGGTGAGCCCACGGCCGTCACCAAGGCGCTCGAGCGTACCTTCATTACGGAAGTACAGTCCCACACGGTGATCAAACGCGTCGCCTGTTTCCCCCCATTCCCCCAAGAAAACGCCTCCCTTTTCAGAAGGCCGCCACAAGTTGGACTGATCGTAATTGGTGAATACAAAGTCCAGATCACGATCGTTTTGAGGCCCCGTGGAAGCCCGAAATGTAAACTGGCCTCTTTGTAACCCAGTAGCAACTGGAGCCGAGAGGCGGCGCCCGTCCCCATCCCCAAACCACCGACGAAGCAGAGCATCGTCGTGCACATCGTTGGCCGCGCCGTTGCGACGAAATTCGGGCCCCGGGGAAGCATTCCAGTCTCCAGCCACTGCAAAGGGCAGGGTGATCTCACCCGTGAGCGCGTCGGCGGTGAGAGACTCAACTTTATCGGCTAGTAGCTCGATGAATGCCGCGCGCAGGGCGTGCGAGGCTGACGCAGGGGTGTACACGACGGCGAAGAGGAGTTCGGTGTTGGCCTGTGACCCTCGAGTGCGCGTGAGCTGGACGGCGAGCGCTCAGTGGCCGGCATATCTAATCAGTTCGGCTGCCACGGTGCTACTGACGAGGCCGCCCTCGTGGGCAGCTGTGATGTCAGCAGCATGAAGGAGCGCAAAGCCATGAAAGCATCGCTCCGCCTGAGATTCGCTCCGTGTGGGCCGGAACTGGCTACGATGCCATGCAAGAAGGACTCCGCCGCGGCGATGGCCATCTTGGCGCGAGTGAGTCTCTTCCCCGGCGCGCGCCGCAGTGTCGTAACCCAGTCGCCGGAGCTCGAGGGAAAGCCTGTCGATGCTGGCCTGGCCACCCCCTAGTTCCTGAAGCGCGATCAGCGCTGGCCGCTGCCACAGGTTGATCGTCGAGAGGAGCGAGCGGGTACGACAGTCCCAGTGGTCGAGGCCTGCTGCCTGTCGCTCTGTCAAGGCGGCTCCCTTCATGTTGAGGGAGAGGAGATGAAATCCACATTCACCAGCCGCCGGGAGCTGCGGGTCAAGATTGAGGTTGGGCTGTTGAGCATCTGTATCGCCACCACCTCGCAGGCGGAGGCCGTGCTGACCACGTCCCGGCTGTTGACGCGGAGGAACGCACAGGCCAGCCTCCGTAGTCCCAGGTCGAGTGTCGCCGGAGAGCCCCCGTGCAAGTCCCGAGCCGAGCGTAAGAGAATCAGAGATAGCCAGGGAGAGTTGCAGCTTGCAAGGCGCCGGCTTTGCAACAAGCGCGGGTAAGTAACCATGCCAGAGGCAAGGGCCACCATCCTTGGCGTCGCGCCGGGAAGACGGGCGGCATAACGGCGTGCACGGCCCATACGCTAAGTTCCTCGCCGCCACCACAGCGCGCCGCCACCACGACGCGGGGTTTTCCATAGGCGCGAGGACAAGGAGGGAGGCAATCAAATTCGCTGGGCGGGTATGAGCCAGCTGGGATCGCAGGGTGACGCAAATGAGGGTGCCCTCCCCCGGCTCTGGGCCCGTCCAAGCACCTTCAAGTGGTAGGCGCCGTCGTGGGCAGTGAACGTTTGCGAATCGGCGACCCAGAAAACCATGCCAGTGGGTAACACGTGCCCATGTGAGGGAGTTGAGAGGATATCGACCCCACCAAACTCGCACACTGATCGTCCACATGCCCTGTTGCCCGAATCAAAGTTAAGTACTTAACGCGGTTATGAGAGGGAAGAGAGAGGCGAGAAACGATGAACCCACAATCAGGTTCGGTAACGGTAAGCCCAAACGCCGCGGGCGTTTCAGAATGTGACGAACCGGACCGCGCAAATTCGCACAGTCCTTCGCCTTTCGATGGAGTCCATTCAGCGTCCCTCGCCTCAGTCAATCAATCGCGCAAACACACAATGCCAACTCGTACCGCCACCGCACCTGCAGCCCACGTCGACCCACGCTTCGGCTTCGCGTACGTCGGCAACCCGACCGACGCCGCAGGGCGCCGCAAAGCGCTCGTCGAGAACGACGTGCTGACCATCGGGTCAGACCACGTCTTCGTCAAGCTCCTGCCG